>TARA_B100000749_G_scaffold280891_1_pt1 | contig 164576 bp, 152 predicted proteins | sample TARA_B100000749 | Tara Oceans TARA_B100000749 (sample SAMEA2621232) | marine metagenome | biome: marine biome (ENVO:00000447); feature: mesopelagic zone (ENVO:00000213); material: "saline water (ENVO:00002010), including plankton (ENVO:xxxxxxxx)" | depth 800 m
CCGCCGATTTTGGCATCGAGCTCAATTACAAGCTGGGGGATCACTTCTATTTTAGCCCTCGGTATGAATACCTCATCGACTCAGAGGTGGACTCGGCCCTGGATCAGTCTGGCCACCGTTACGTTCTCAAAATTGAGTGGAAACGCTAAAAGGTGCCAGGCACCTTTTGGAGCTGCAGCGTGTAATTCACAGACCATAAAATCAATGATCTAATTGAATATATTCAATTAGATTTGATTCATGGACGGAGCCGTTATGCGTATTTTAGTTGTTTTCATTGCAACTTTATCCTGTGCCTTGGCTTGGGCACAAAACTCATCTACGAATCACCAAGCCCTACCCTATTGGCTCGGAGTTGGCCTGATCTACAATCAAATGGACTACGAAGAGCCTGACGTGATGACGGAAAAGGGAGCTAACGGTGGGCTGCACTTGGATGTGGGCTACTTGCTGCTGCCAAATATAAGCGTAAATCTAGATGCAAAATATTGGGATGGCCGGCTTAAGTATGATGGCGCCACTTTTGGTGGAACCCCTGTTAAAACGCAAACCGCTGATATCCTTTCAGACAATCGGATCTATTTTAATTACAGTGGCGCAACAACAACCTTCTCAGTAGGCTATGGCCAGCGCTATTGGTACAACGACCTCATTATTTCCTATCGGCGCAAAACCACTTATAATTTCGTTCCCCTCAAGGGCACTTTGAGATCTGGCTCGTTCTACTATTCCTTCGAATACAATTTATGGTTAGGAGGGGTGAATAAGTCTTTTATGTCAGACACTGGCGGTGGCCGCAATGACGTCACTATGGACCTGGACTCCGGGAGTGGAATGGCTCTTGAGTGGGGCTATGTTCATGGAGCCACACCTGTGGCTCGTGCCTTTCTTCGTATCGAAAAGTGGGATGTGGACGACTCTGAAACTGCATTCGATGGCGTAGACAACCTGGTGGAACCCAAAAACAATACACTTACAATAATGATTGGATCAGGACTCATTTGGTAGTCACATTATTATCTATAACTCTCTGTCTACATGAGTTACCAAACTGTAGGATTCCCCGTATTAAAATAGAAAGTAATTACCGGTGTCTGATACCTAGACACTTCTGGTAGAATCTACATCATCGGACATTCCCATGTCGTGAGCAGGTTTGTGGCGCTATAGTGTCAGCATGAGGTCTTTAAATTTAAAATTGATAGCGCACTTCTTAGAGCGATTTAATTCTTATTTTCAGAGCTCCCTTTCTGCAATATATCTACTTTTAGCGATTCTTTGGCTACCCCACGCCTCATTAGCTGATAGCTACTCCGAACAAGTCGATTTTGACACCTACACTGAACAACCCCTTCCTCAGGGAACGATTGTTTGTCAAATGCTAGATTTAACGGGCCAAAATCAAAAGTGCTTTATAGTGAACGATTTTTCCGAAACTTTATCTGAACATAATAGCTCCAACAGTTCCATTCAACCGGATTCAAAAATCCCTGAAATGGGTCACGTGTTAAATATAGAATTAAAAGAACTCATCACCGAAAAACACCCCAGTAAATTTGCCAAAGCCCAATTCTTCAAATTTCATATTAAATTCAGCTGGAACGGTCAGGCCGCCGATGGTTTTGAAACTCCCATTGAAAGTGAATTTTATATTTCAGGACAAGTTGTAAGAAATCCGGGTACGAAAAATTTAGAAATTGCCCATTTAGAAATACCTGAATTTCATTTAGGCTCACAATTTCTTCCAGACTTTAGCATCGCCCAACTCTTTGGTGGCAGCAAACCTGAAACCAAAGAACAAATGGAAGAGGACATTTACTTTTGGGTGGAGTCTATAATTATGAAATCCCTCTATAACCACTTCAATCTAAAAAACTCCATTAAAATGGTTAGGCCCTAAATTCACACCTGAACCAGTGATCAAAAAACATTATGTAACGCAATAATGATGACGAATCCCCGCCTGTACATCGTTACCCTAAAGAGTTAGCCTATAGAGGTCTTCTAACATCTAGGTATCGCTCTATGAATTTAAAACTTCTCATTTTATTTTTGTTTATCTCCACATTTTCAACGGCGACTCATGCAGCAGTCATAATAGCTTTAAAAGGTTCCGCTTCGATACTGATGCCCAAGAAAAAAGGAAATAAATCGGTACTTTTTGAAGGTAAGACTTACTCCTATAAAAAAGCCCGTGTGGGATTGAAACTGAGTCCACGACAAATTGTTAAATGCGATGGCGATTGCAAAATGAAAGTGGGATTTGCTAATGGCGATACTTTCACTGTTGGTCCCGGCTCGGCCATAGAGATTCCTTATAAAAGTAAAAAGGAGGATGGCCCTCAGTACATGAACATCTTTTATGGAAAACTCCGGGCCATTGTTTCACAAAGAGGCCCCAATAAACAACTGCGTATTAAAAGTAAGACAGCTGTGACAGGAGTGAGAGGGACAGATTTATTTACCACCTTTTACGATAGCACAGGTCATTACACCAGTGTAATCCGAGGGGAAGTGGATGTGGCCCCCATACAGCCTCAAACAGAAACTGCCCTTACCGACAAGAAGGTTATAGTAAAGTCGGGTCAACTGGCAAAGGTGGCCCCCACTCCAGAAGAGCTCCCCTCAACAGAAACTCAAACACCTATTCAAGACCCTATAGAACCCGCCACACCCGAAGTTCGCGATCTAAACAAAGCGGAAGTGAGTGACATTGTTCAGACATCCGCTATTGAAGTGGATGAGCAACAACTGGCGGAAATGGAACCTGAGGAAAAGAAGCAAATCGAGGAGATTCAACAACTGTCTCGAGCCAACACACTTGAAGAAATCAAAGAGAAATCCCCTGAACTCTATGAACAAATCGATCCCGATAAAACTAAAACTCAAGACATTCACACTCTAGCCGCAAACCAACTAAAGAAAGAAGCCAAAGATGGCGACTTAGAGTGGGATCCCAACAAAGGCATAGCAGATCCTACTAGCGATGGACCCGATCCTATCGCCTGGTGGAATCAATTCGAATCCGCAATTATTGCTTCAGAATACATCGCTGACCCCATGGGCTTTAACCGTATCAATGAAGCTGGAACCGGATTCTATTTAGGCTGGCATCCTCGTTTTGTTAATATTGGCAACCATGCATTACATGGGCGAATAGGTATTGCGCTCATTGAGACCCCTGGAATATTTCCCGGAGAAGGTTCCGAAATGGAAACTTTAGAAAGTTTTGGTTTACGCTATGTTTATGATTCCGGAAACTTTAAATGGGGACTGGGTATGATTTCAATAGCCTATCCCAATCGCGACATGGCCGGCCCCGAGTTGTCTGCTTCCTATAAGGTGGGCTGGGGCGTAATAAGCTCAATTGGCCTTGCCTTCTCACACCTCGATCCTTCAGGGAAAAAGGATCCTTACGTAAAAGAGGAAGTGGAGTTATTTAAACTCTTAATGGGTATGACTTTTTAAGCTAAGTAAGTCTAAATTTTTTAAGTTAATTTACCCTTAAACTCGCAATTGCCGCCTAAGGCATCATTGATCTCTTTCTTCATTGCCTTTAGAGCTTCAATCTTCTTATCAATTTCCAGGTTCTTTTTACCCAACCTTTCGGCCATCTCCTTTCGGCTCAAACTCTTTGAAAATAGCATTTTTGAAAGCTCTTTAATTTCTTTCAAAGTGAATCCCAACTCTTTGGCCCTTGAGATCATTTTCAATTGCTCCACTTGGGCTTCCGGGTAGATCCGATAGCCATTGGCTCCCTTCTTTGGCTTAGGCAATACCCCTTCCTTCTCATAAAACCTTATTGTGGCACTACTTACCCCAGTGAGTAGGGATAGATCCTTAATCTGCATCGGCGCCTCCTTGACCTTAAAGTATACTCTAAGGTTTATAATTAATCCACTTCTACTTAAATTGGAGAACAAAGATGATTGTTAAAATTTTACGTTGGATCTCAGAACATTCGCCACCATTCGTTATGAGACTCTTATTTAACTTTTACCCACCCTATTTAGGGGCCGGGATCAAAGTCACTAAGCTCTCCAAGGACAGACGATATCTACTGGTTAACCTTTGTCTGCGCTTCTACAATCGTAATTATGTGGGAACACAATTTGGAGGTTCAATCTATTCAATGACCGACCCTCATTATATGTATTTGATTATTAATATTCTTGGGCCTGAATATGTAGTTTGGGATAAAGCGGCAACCATTGATTTTTTAAAGCCGGGACGAACTCAACTCTATGCAGAATTTAAAATCGACGACGAGTTAATTAAAACGATTAAAGCCAAAACCGCCACAGGCGAAAAATACATTTTTAACTTACCCGCTGAAGTTCGAGACCAACAAGACCAGATCATCGCTTCAGTGAGTAAAACTATTTATGTTCGAAAAAAACAAAACAAAAAATGAAAGTCCTCTACAATTATAAGCTAAATATTCTTAAAAAAATGGTCCCGGTCAAAGTAACCAGGATGAAATCTAAGAAAGTAGCTAACAGGCACGCGCCCCATAGTCTGCGCATGCTTCAGCACACCTACTTGGGAAGTGTTACCACTCAAATATTTGGCTTTCCCTTTTAACAAGTCCTGCAAAATAATTTGATAGGCGGGTTTTGAAAGCCCTTTCCCCTGAATGGATCGATCAAAAATCAATTCTGGGCCACCCACCATTCCAAAGCTGGGATCTGCTTGATTAAAAGATCCAAAGTAACCTTTTACTTTTCCACTCTTTGACTTCAAAACATGACATTTAATAGTGTCATCTTTCAGCGAGTCCAATCTCGCATTCAACATGTTATCTAACCAAGCCTTTTCTGAAACAAACCAACCATACTCGGGACAACGAGAAAACTCTCGACGCTCAATTTCCCGCACCTGTTCTAAATCTTCGGCCGTTGCTGTGTGCAAAGATAATCTATGTCTCCGAAATAACTCAGTTGGATCCTCGCTATACTGAAGCTTCTCTATACACTTCGGGACGCTCCCCATAAGGCGAACGGTATCGATATTGAATCCCAGTTCACTGAGCTGAGGGAGCATTGACCTGAGGTGCACCGGCAAAATGATTTGTGTCGAAGAGTTAAAAAGAAATTTTAGATTCTCAAGCCTTTCAAATACCCAATCTTTAGCAACCTTATTCTCTGTGGCATTCACTGTACCCATAAAGACAGGTAAACCGGGGGCTAACTCAACACGGTTGAGCAGGAGAAAAGCCACTAGCTTGTTACGATGATATTTATACTCAAAGACTCCACAGCTCAGTGCCTTTAAAATATGAGTCTCCATTTGCTTTCGGATTCCCATTTTACTGAATGAGCTTTTACGAAACAAAGGTACACGCCTTCTGTTGGTAACAACCAAATCCACTAGGTCATCCAGAAGCTGTCTGTTGATTTTAAGGGGTGTTTTCATGGGGCCCACATTCATCCAAATGAGAGAAAAAGTCACGCTGTCAGAGGCTCTAGCGGCGCGCTCACGCCCCATCTAGCTCCTTTGAAGGGCCTCAATCCAAGTTTTCACAGCTCATATCTCATGAGTTAGAGATGGCCGGAAATGCTATAAAAATATGGATCTATTTGGGATTTCCTGTACAATAGTCCTATCTAGTCTATTCAAGAGCGACCGCTCGCAAACGATCACCTTGTATAAATTTAGATTAAAACGACCCTAATAAAGGATTTGTATAGCGTTCTTTAAGGGTATAACTTAGGATTTAAATTAGTCATCCGCACAAGGTGGATGCAGAACAAACAAAGCACAAAAGAGGAAGTCAATGAACACAGGTACAGTAAAATTTTTTAACAGCACCAAAGGTTTTGGATTTATCACCCCTGATAGCGGTGAAGAGCTGTTTTTCCATATCTCTGAAATTCAAGGCCCAGAGCCGAAAGACGGAGACAAAGTTAAATTTGAAATCGGCAGTGGAAGAAAAGGTCCATGTGCTGTTCAAGTTCAAGTGACTCAGTAATTGCATTTTATTTAAATCAGTTTTTAAGTTACTAAAGGCCACCCGCAAGGGTGGTCTTTTTTTATGCCCTAACGCCCTTTCAGAGCCCTAATAACTGCACTATTTGCCCTCCATTGCAAATTCTACCCTCTTTTCTGGCATCCTTTTAAATATCTATTTACCAAGCGTGTAATGCTTTATAAATAGCCATGAAGTTTTCAAAGTTTGATTTAGCCGAAGAGATCCAGTTTAACCTGACTGAGATGAAGTTTTTTAGAACCACCGATATTCAATATCGGGCCATTCCACCCATTTTAAATGGTGAAGATATTCTTGCTGTAGCACAGACCGGAACAGGTAAAACCGCAGCGTTTGCCATACCCTTGGTTCACCTCATTCACTCTCGAAAGGTCAACAAAAAGAACGTAGGACTGAAATGCATAGTTCTGGTACCCACGAGAGAGCTGGCTAAACAAATTGGTAAGGTGTTTAACCAGGTGTCTAAAAAAACCAATGTGAAGTGTTTTGCTATTTACGGCGGCGTGGAGCAGGACCCTCAAATCGCACAGTTGACCAGTGGTGTGGACGTATTGATTGCTACCCCTGGGCGTATGTTTGACTTGATCGCCCAAGGGCATCTCAACCCCAGAACTGTGGACCATTTGGTCCTCGACGAAGCCGATCAAATGCTTGATCTAGGATTCATCGAAGACATCCAAAGCATAAAAAGGAGACTTAAGAATCATCATCAAACGTTGTTCTTTTCAGCGACGATCAACCCGGCCATCAAAAAGCTAGCCTACTCACAAATTAGATCTAGCGCTCTAAGAATACAAGTGTCGCCGAAAAACCTAGTTTCTAAGAACATTGCTCATTCGGTATCCCTAGTCCCCATGGACTCTAAAAGGCATTTACTTGTTCACTTCTTAACTTCAAACCCAGAATCGAGAACCATAGTTTTTGTTCGCACAAAAGTTCGTGCAGAACGTGTGGATGCTCATTTAAAGAAAAATGGTATCGAGGCGACTAAACTGCATGGCGATATGGAACAGGCCGAACGTGAATCTAGCCTGTCTAGATTTCGAGACAATCAATGTAATGTAATGATCGCTACGGATGTTAGTGCGCGAGGCATTGATGTTCCAGGTGTGAGTCATGTCATTAACTATGACTTACCTGATGACCCTCAAAATTATGTACATCGCATTGGAAGAACCGGGCGAGCCTTTGCAAAGGGAGATGCCATTTCTTTTTACGCACCTGAAGAAAAAGAGAAGCTAAAGAAAATTGAAGAGTTTCTCCAAACGGAAATTCAAGTATTGAAGGTGGATTCGCATTATTTTGAAGAACAAAAACCAAAGGTAAATCTCGAAAACCAAAGTATGGCTGACCTACTTGCCGAAGCAGAGGCGGAGTTTAGATAGCTCCACCTTTAGTAGGTACTCCTGTTTAGCCATCGATCCACCCGCCTCATCCCAACGGCCTCATCCCTTCAGGCATAGTTTCTGCAAAACTCCCTCTATATACCATTTTAGGGGGACAGAATGGCACCAATACGCATTTTATTTGCACTAGTGATTCTTTCAATAAGCTTACCCAGTTTAGCCTGTGACAGCTATGATATTCGTAGAATATTAGAAGATGGTGGTTATGCTGAAATAGGTAGTGAATGCAGCTCCTACGACGCACGCAGATTGGCTGAAATAGGAACCCATAGGCTCACTGTCAATTTAAATGGCTTCTCCAGCTATGACGCCCGACAGATCGTTGAAGAAGGCGCCAGTTTCTATCTGGATAACAGTTTCTCATCTTACGATACGCGACGGATATGTGAAAAGAAAGTACCCCCAGCCGCTGGCCTGGTCTATTCCGACGGGTTTTCTGATTATGACCTTAGACAAATTAGAGAGTCTGGATGTGAGATCATAAATAATGACGACCACCTCACTTTCTATAAAGCCAAACAGATCCTGGAAGTTGGGGATTACCTACAAATAGGCAATGAGTTTTCAAGCTACGAGACGCGACAGCTCGCTGAAATAGGAACCTACAGACTCACCGTAATTTTAAATGGTTTTTCCAACTATGATGCCCGTAGAATCGTAGAAGAAGGCGCTAGCTTCTATATCGATAACAGTTTTTCCAACTACGACATTCGCCAGTTTTGTGAAGCATTAATCCCACCAGCTGTTGGCAGCGTGGATTCGGAAGGGTTTACTGACTATGACTTAAGGAGATTCACTGAATCAGGATGTACACCTGTAGGGCATCAAGCGAGCCTATGAGTGTACTCGCTAAAAACGTCTCCACAAAAAATTAGGACTTATAACTCATCTTTAATTCGACTCTATTATTGGGATCTTGATCGATCTTCATCTGCATTTGCAAATTGAGTGCGATAATACTGGAAATATAGTGTCCAAATCCATGCCCCGGACTATTTTCACTATTTATGATTTGTGTGGAGTTAAGCTGTTTTAAAACATCCTTAGGGATCTTTTCTGAAACACTGACTATTTTTAACTCGTCATCACCAATCTTCACAACAATATCCGACCTGTCATTGGCGTTATCGATGGAATTCCTCATCAAATTGGCAACCATTTGATTTTTAACCACTTCAGGTTGAATCTTTGATCGAAAGGGTCTTTTTTGCTTATTCTCGATACGTAAATTTAACTTTTTCTCTTCGATCTCTCGGTCTAGCGACTTCACGGTCTCCATTATCAGAGAATCCCAGTAAATCTCAAACTTTTCATCACTAACCTGATCAGAAGACATCGAAAGATCACGTATAGAACTAAGAATTTCTGTGACTGTATCTACTTTACGCTTTGCTGATTTAAACTTTTTATCTTCACCGTATTTTTCTTCTGATTTTTTAAAAAAATGAGCAATGGCTAACATCGGATTGGCCAAGTCATGAAATATGATCCTGAGTATGTTTTTTTCACTAGTAAGCCTTAAACGCTCGTCTTGTTTTTCTTGCTCATTCTTAAAGTAATAACTGAGGAGTACACCCACTAAAACCAAAATCAACAACTGGATAACCAAAACATTTATAAATGTTCGGGTTAAAGATTTATCAAACTCATCAAAATCTTGTAAAAAACCTACCTGTTTGTCCAGAATTTTATCTTCAAGAACGACAACGCTCTCTTCGCTGCCGGCTCCATAAATCAAATTACCGGTATTGTTATCGACGATGGATACTTTTCTTAGAAAAAGCTCATCGGATTGTAAAAGGTCTTCAACTAGACTTTCAACTTTAACTAAAATATTGAACCAACCATAAGATCCATCCTTAAACTGGACCGGGGAATATATAATAAAGGCTTTCCCACCTTGATATATATCAATGGGCCCTGTGAGCATGGCCTTCTCTCTACTAAGATTATCAACCACTTTAGCTACATTGGGATCCGGATGATTTTTCAGGTTCTTCCCTAACGCACTTATATTTTTCTCTTTGGGATAAATGTATTTAATTTCCAAATTAAAATCGATAAAGTTAAACGCAAACACCCTTGGAAAAGAATGAAGAAAGGATTTTGCATATTTCAAAAACTGTTCTTCATTTAAAAAGGACTCAACTGCCAAATCATTTTTAAATCCGGTCAATCGACTTTTCATTTCCAAAATTTTGGAATTAATCTGATCGTTTTTTACAGATAGCGTGTAAGAGAGATGGTTCCGATAGGAATCCTGTTCTCTTTTATAGAAAAAAACATTAGTTGCTAATACAAAAACAATGAGTGCAAATAAGAGGCTTGCCACCTTGGTCCAATAATTCATAGAAAGCCATATTAACATGATCTTAATACTGAACAAATATTTGTTATTGAATCATCTCTCTGGCCAGACGCAACGAATCACTGAGCATTAAAAAAGGTAAAGATGTATAAATATGTCCCTTTTACCCCAGAGAACTAAGGTATCTACTATATCCAGCTATAGACATCCGCAGCCAACTTAAATCCTATAGATATAAGCACAACCCCTGAGATGGCTGATATTCGAGACATGGCTCGCGCGCTATTTAAAAACCGACTTAAATATGAGGCTAGGTTTACTAACGCAAAAAACCAAATTCCAGAAAATGTGGCCGCCCCAAGGCCAAAGTAAAATCGACCTTCTAGGCCTTCAAATTGAGTGGCATATCCGCCTATTAAAACCATAGTGTCCAAAAGCGCATGAGGGTTTAGAAGGCTAAATCCAAGACTCATTAAAATGGCAACCTTTGTGGTCATAACTTTTGGAGCTGAGGATTCCGAATGGATTTGAGCACCCCCACCTTCCTTTAACTTTAAAGCCCCATACAAAAACAAAAAACCTACACCAAGAACACCTAATCCCACTTTTAATAGCGGATACTGAGCAAACAAAGTGGCCACACCCAGTACACCAACAAAGATCAATAGGGCATCGCAAAGGGTAGAAACAATAGCAACCAGCATAGCTCGACTCCTGTTAACACCTACATTCAGCACAAATACATTCTGTGCACCTAGCGCCAGTATTAAACTGGCCTGCAGCACTATTCCCTGTAAAAATATCGTTGTCATTGTGGCACCCAAGTCCCTCAAAATTGTTTATAATTTTGATTGGAGTTATACTCCTATAGGCTCAATCGGCTACATCATTTGCCATTTCTGAAAAAAGAATAATTTGGTTCACAATTTCTGTCTGGTAAGGTGTGAATTCGTATTCACCCACAAACTCACCGCTATTTAAAAGCGGAGTGACGTGTTCGACGTATTGATCTTGCAGGAGGTGGTCCCAAAATAGTCCTTTTTCTAAAGCATGTTCAATAGAATCCATCTGCTCTGCTCGAAGATCAGTGTCGTCCTGTAAGAAGTTAAGAGAATTTGGTACCTCTATGTAGGGATCTCCAAGCAAAAAGCTTCTATATATTTTGGTATTGTCGTCTAAAATTTGATTCACTTCTCCCACGCTAAAAGCGTCTTCTGACGCCGCAAATACGGACATCAAAGGGATGGAGATTTCCTTTTTCTTTAACAATTTATGGGTCTCTTTGTTTAATGCTCTTAATTGATCCGCTGCCGATAAGGGATAATAGAGATACCTGACTCCTTTACCAAACTCCTTTGGATTCCCAGCAACAAAGCTATCGGGAGTAAATAAGGTCACAAGATCAATCATGCCCGACTCGAAAAGATCTATGGCTGGTGAGATGACCACGGCTCCTTGAACCTTTTCCAGGTCGTATTTTGCATTTAAGTTCACAATCAGAGCTGAACCAGTGCTAAAACCCACCAATGTGATGGTATCTGAAAACTTGGTGGCAAAACTAAGGGAGTCTAAAACACTTTTTTGCCAGTCTTTATAACTCACCTTTTCCAAATCTTTAGGACCATCTTCGGCCGGATTACCATGACCTGCCAATAATACGGAAAGCACATTGTATCCTTCTGCAGAATAGGCCATAGCCAGATGACGCATATAAAAGGGGGAATCACTTAATCCGTGAATCAAAACGGCTGTTTTAGAGAGAGCCTCTGAATCAACATTTGCAGGTATAAAATAGGCGTTCATAGCCTTATCTGTAATCTCTCCATTTAGGATCCCAAAACACTCATCATTGGCGTTCTCGCAGACACGCAGATTCTGTGTTTTCTTTAATTTTTTTAAGAGATTTACACCATGGCTACTGACGATCACATCGTTACCTAATGAACCACTCAAACACTTAAAATCTTTTGGACTACAATCTTTTTCTGCAAAAGAACTTTGCACAAAGACAATTATTGTCATTGCTAACAGCAGTCGAATCATCTGAAATCTCCGATATCTTAAATGGGCTTAAAATAAAATCCTTCAGAAAGGAGTTTTGCCACATCTATGCCAGGGAGGTTCGGATCACTGAAACCGCTGCCAAGTGATCCGCCATTTTCCTTCAGGCGTAGCAGAGGTACTTAATATTAATCTCTCTTTTGAAATCTCAAAAATACGATCCTCCGTAGAATCTATCCGGCTGGATTTATTAGCCACATACATATGATGAGAAACCACATTCCCCTTCACAGAGAAGGTACCTGAATAGGCAATGATATTTGCTGGATCACCTTGTTCAGTGTTCATTGTGATAAGAACACTGAGAGCACCTTCCGATCCGTACATGATTTGACCACGCATATTGTCGCCAGTAGGCACAAAGGTTCCGTCGGCCCTCTCAAAACCATGTTCTACCAGGCGCCAGGTTCCTACTAACTTTTCTTCTACTAAACTCATCAAAAACTCCAAAAATAATTATAACCAGATATTAATTCAATTCTAGCTACCGTTCAATCAAGGTCTCTAGGTGCGGACCTACTTTTGGGACTCGTCGCGTCCCGAAAGTGTGTCCGTACCTTTTTCTTAAGCAGACTAAAAAGTAGCAACATTACAAATTTGTTCTCAAATTGAAGCACTCAATTCGCTCATAAGATAATCCACCGGAAAATGAGGAAATTTTTTTTTAACCTATTGGAGCTACACATTGATCCGATAAGTTGCCTTTACCCTTAACTGTATCAATGAAGGTTTTCCATGGAGAGATCAATAATAAGAGTTTTGTTAATATTAGGCTTGGTTTTCTCATCAGTTTCTTCTTTTTCTACCACGATAGTTCAAGGGGGAACTGGCGAAAGAGATGGCCTGAGCGTTTGGTTTAAAGGTAGCGAATTTTACACTGATCAATCTCCCTCATGCGACTATGAAAATAGATATAAAAATGTCTATATTAATGTTTTGGATAGTATTTCTGGAGAACAAATTTCACGCTTGTACTGTTATCACTTGAATCTTTCTAACTCTGGTGAATATCAAGTTCTTTCGTTTGATTTAAAAAAGTTTAAACTTGATAAACCATTTATGAGCCACGGTTTAAAATTTGTAATTGTTAATGCTTTTAAAGAGACCTGGTCCTCACAATTTTTAGTGGAATGGGTTAGAAACAAAGTAGTTTATAAAAACCTATTGGATCATACGCCAAACTCGATGAAAGGACCTATTTCTCTAGAACAAGTAGAGCAAAACACCTTTTGGAATCCTGGAAGTTTAGCTTTTTTTTCAAGAGGGTTTGAAGAACAACATCCATTAGCTCATCCATATACTGAAATATGGGGACTCAATGATAAATATCTAGTCGTAAAAACTCCAGCTTACACGTTTGGCAATTTATGGAATCCATCTGGGGCAGGCTTTGTTTATTCCTCTCTATTTTGTGACTCACCACCTTGTATTGAATCGAATAATGATTTCAAAACCACCGACAACAAAGGATATGAAGAGTTATACTTATCCTACCGAATTAATTTTAACTCTTGCGACACAAGGTTCTATAACGGCAAAAAAAGAGAGTTTGACTTCAGCCGTGGAGCAAAAATTCCAGGTTTGGCCGGAGGCCACCAAGGAATTGCATCAGGGGGCGGAATGCGGGTTTTTGATAGCGAACAAGGTAAACACATATACATAAAACCAAATGGAATGAATGGATGGTCGGGTAGATCAATGATTAGTTGGCATGGCGATCACTGGGTTGATCCTAACAATAGGACACCTGCTAACTTGCCTCAATATGGAAGGTTTTTTTCATACTTATATCATCCAGATGCCTCTATTAATGATAGCGAAACCAGTCCAACTTATGGAGACGGAAAGTTTTGGAGAGATAAAAATGGCAATGTCATCAAGGTGGAAAGAGATCGGTGGTACCATATCCAAATACGCTATAAAATGAATACTCTCGCTGGCAGCTCCTGGAGAGATGGCATTTTTCAGGTTAAATTAGATGGTGAGCTCGTTTTGGATATTCAAGATATGCGATATCGATTAAAAGAAAAATTATCAGAATCAGTTCTCAAGAATGCATATAATATGGAAAAAGTCTTAGATATAGATACTCTTGCTTTTAATTCATTTCATGGTGGAGGTGACTCTACATATTCTCCAATAAATGATTCTTGTATGATTTTTGATGATATCTATGTCTATCAGCCACACCAATAGGTAAAGAACTCTTTTTTGAGGATATGGTAAGGATAGGTGGGGACACACTTTTGTCTGCTCTCAGAGCAAAGGTGCGGACCTACTTTTGGGACTCGTCGCATTCTCAAAAGGTGCCTAGCACCCAACAACCCAATTATGTGTTCAGCACATATCCGGCATGAATATTGTAAATAAGTATACTCAATAAATAGCAGTAAATTAAACGTGTGTCCGGAGCCTTTTGATGACAAACAAGTTTACAGTCCATGCAACTCTTGCAATTTTGATTGCTTTTACAGGTCCTTTTAGTTTTGCCAAAGCGGATTCAGATATTTTCGAAGATTTAAAAGTTCTTCTCACAACGAAAATCACCCAAGAAACTCAATCGACACCAGTCTATGTTGACGTTCGCAATCTAAAGGATGCACATAAATTTGGAAGACCGACTGACATTGGAAGTTTTACTCATCGGGCAGTACTGGCTCAAACGCAGCTGAGCAAGGAAAATCCGATCTACTATTCTGCATTGATCACTATGAAGCCCGATTTCGCAACTCACACCATTATAGACTATATTTGCGCTCTTAAGATTGAGAAAAATTTAACGTCAATAGATCTAGAGGATTGTGAAATCTATTATAGAAGTAACTTTCCCGTTTTTAGCTTCAACACCGATGCTCTAGAAATGCGTAAAATTCTTGGAAAAGACGATTAAAACTCCAATCCAAACAGATGGCCTGTTATAGTTCCACCGATGGAACTGATTATATTTGATTGTGACGGAACCCTAGTGGACAGCGAAAGCATCGCTGCCAAAGTACTTCCTCAGTATTGGGCCACACAAGGGGTGCACGTAACCGCCACAGAGTTTAAGGAAAGGTTCATAGGTAAAAGCAATGACCATCCGGACTGTGTTCAGTTTTTCGATCAGATGCCCCCTCAGGTTGTTGAAGAAGGCGATCGTCTCTGGAGTGAGGCCCTCAAGGAACAGCTAGAGCCCGTAGAAGGCATGTTCGAATTACTTTCCTCTCTATCTCTACCTCTATGTGTGGGCTCTAATAGCTCCCTCCCCCATGTTAAGCACTCGCTAAAAAAGACGGGTCTAGATGTCTTCTTCGGAGACAATGTCTATAGCGCTAGACAGGTGGCGAACCCTAAACCGGCCCCAGATCTATTTTTACATATCTCCCAGACACACAATACCCACCCGGAAAAGTGCGTTGTGATTGAGGACAGCACTGCTGGAGTCAAAGCCGCTCAAAACGCGGGAATACCAGTAGTAGGATTCTCTGGAGCCGCTCATTTTGTCCCCTCACTGGAAGATAAACTCAGAGAGACCGAACCAGATTGGTTTTGTTCATCAACCAAAGAATTAGATACCCTACTGCATAGTTGGGGTGCAAAAGCTCCCTAAATTTGCTATCAGATTTTTTATTTTAAATACCGCCTAATGATTTCAAACAGGATCTAAATATGAATATAGAGTACAGAGCTATCAATCCCGAAGATTTTGAAGAAGTGAAATATTTCTTTTTAACTCATGAGTATTCTTGGCGAGACAGCGATCCTGAAAACTTTGTACCCAAATCGGAAGAAGACAGAATTAAAGTGGCCAATAAGTTTATGCAGGAGCTACAAGACCCGAAAGAGAAGTACCACTGCCTCGCTGCTTTTGTGAACGATCAGATTGTTGGGTCTCACTTTTTAGATCGATATAAAATTGATGGCAAAAATGCCTGCCATATCCATGGTCTATGGATCGATCCCGAATATAGAAATAAAGGAATAGCAAAGACACTTAAGCTCATGGGAGAAGACTGGGCACGATCCAAAGACTGCCAACTTATGGACTCAAATGTATATGCCACTAATAAAGAAATGATCTCATTAAATAAGTCCTTAGGGTATGAAATAGCCCGGTACAACTTTAGAAAAGAGCTGTAACAATTTAGAGGTAATTAAAACTCACTGACTCGAATCGCTAGCCAAAAGGGTCCCTATGTCGTTGGTGAACGATCTGAGGTTTATTTAATTATAAAATAGACATCGAACGGGATTGCTGTATAATAAAGCTATCTTAGTCTATTCAAGAGCGAGCCGCTCAAAAAAGTTCTCCTTGTCTATATTCAGATCACCTAACCCGTATCCGAGGAGATATTATTTATTTGCCATTTTGTATAACGAACATTGATAAACTTGTTATCACGTCTGAAAAAAGAATGAAATTGTTAGATTTCCTATCCACCATTCAGTGTAAAATCCCCCAGAGAAGCTCTATAAAACTACTTATCGATCAAAATGAATCCGGCTATTATGTTGAGCTCAATATTAAATCTGTATTACTCAATTTTAAAATCGAATGCATTGAAGACTGTATCTCTGATGTAGTGTCTACACTTCATAGACTCAGTGAGGTAGAGATTAGCGACTGGCATCAGAATCGAATTTTCGCTTAATGAAATGCAGCAATCAGAATCATTATAAAATGAATGTTCAAATACGCCACTGTATCCAATGTGGAGATGTCGTAAATTCAAAAATCCCAAAAAAGATTTGTGACAAAATGGAACATCAAAAAAGTAGAAAATCTGGTTCTAAATTCTGTTCTTATTGCGGAACCGATTTAAAAAATATGAATATTTAAACTTATGCCGTACACACAGGGTGTGCAGCAAACAAACAACAAAGTAAAAGAGGAAATAAATGAACACAGGTACAGTAAAGTTTTTTAACAGCAGCAAAGGTTTTGGATTTATCACCCCTGAAAATGGTGAAGAGCTGTTTTTCCATATCTCCGAAATTCAAGGTCGTGAGCCAAGAGATGGTGAAAAAGTGAAGTTTGATATCGGTAACGGCAAAAAAGGTCCTTGCGCCGTACAAGTCGAATTAGTTCACTAAGTATTTTTTAAATATTTAATCGAATCATTTAAAGCCAGCTCATACAGCTGGCTTTTTTAGAAAGGTGAGGACCTACTTTTGGAACTCATCGCGTTCTCAAAAGATGCCTGGCATCCAACTCGGCACCCAACTCCCGGGACTTTAAAAACAAAAAAGCCACCTTACAGGGTGGCTTTTATATAGTCTTCGCTTGATACTGCCGCGTGCGTTTGGCACGCGTACATCATCGGCGCTCGGCTTATTGCCGCCAAATTTTCTTCAATTCTTCGAATTTTCTGGAAAATTTGGCGGGGTGGACGGGACTCCCCTTGCGAAGCTCGCCTCACGCTCGCTTCTGCGGGGCCACGGTTCAGTCACTAAGTCAGCCATCATGGCTGACTTACCGGTCAAATGTGCCACAGGCAACTTTGACTCGGCCGTTTCTTCACTTCTCGTCCCACCACTCTCTACAAATTAAAAAAGCAGCCGAGTGGCTGCTTGTTTAATTTGGCGGGGTGGACGGGACTCGAACCCGCGGCCTCCGGCGTGACAGGCCGGCGTTATAACCAACTTAACTACCACCCCGCATAAGGTGATGAGTTGAGGAATATACGGTTATATCCCCATAGGATCAACTGGAATTTAGAGGTTTTCAAAAGTGAAGCTTTGCGTAATTTCCTAGGTCATTACAGGTGTTTATAAGTTTTGCACATTCTGGGCTAAGAATTATGTTCTGACAACAAACCCCTCTGCCTAAGATGTTAGCACGATTTAGCTAATCAATTCTTCGATGGTAGCTAAAGACACTCTCCAACTCAGAACCCCCTACAACTCCCCTAGAAGAAGACTGTCCTCCCACTACTGGCATTGCCTGAGGCTCGTCACCCAACCACTTATTCTGCTTTACGACAGACGCTTGTAGCTTACTGGCCGCCTTTTGGTACTTCTCAGAGTCCTCTGTAAACACAGTATGCGTAAGGCTATATGGTGTAGTGTTAGCCCATTTCACCGCCTCATGGGTGTACTTGAAATCATTCAACAACAGCAAGGGAACATCCGAAAGATTTTGCTGCCATTCACTGCAAAAACTCACATGCCTGTAAACTCCAAAGGTGCTCGCGCCATTCTCGGAAGACATATCTCTCTCTAAACAAACTTGCCCTTCAGAACTTAAAAGTTCCGGCTTAATTCTATCTATTAAGCCGACCAGCTCACTAGAAAGAACTCCACCCCAATTGCTGGTAAGAGGATCTCCATAGCATACGTCTTTAAATTGCAGAGCCAGTTCCTCTTGAAACGCATCAAAAATCTTTTGGGCAACTAATACCCTTGAAAAACTGACTCCTAATCGACCCGCTCCTATAAAGCTGCCACGTAAAATAGTTTTCACGGAATTTGAAATGTCAGCATCCGGCAAGACAATAGCGGAATTCTTCCCGCCATACAGTCCCACAAACTTTTTATCGTTTCCGGCAAGTACCTTCTCAATGGTCCGACCATTTTCAGGTCGACCCACAAACACCACCTGCCTCAGCGCTGGGTGCTGAATGAACATTTCGATATCTTGTGCTTCAGGCAAAACAAAATTAACCATTTTCGAGCAAGACAGCTTTTCCGTTAAATCATGGACAAACTCTCTAACACCGGTAAAGCATCGAGAGGAGGGCTTAACAACAACGGCGTTGCCCGCCATTAAGGCTAGATAACTCAAATGGACAGCGCACTCTAAAGCTCCCATAGAAGGCAATATTAAAAATTGTTGGCCCATTGGATAGCTCGAGCTTTCGACCTTCCCAGCGCTAATGGCCTGCTCTAATCGGGGTCCCACCCCTTCTCGTAAGTACTGAAGCGGCAAACCGCTTTCGGAGCTTTCCAACTGGGCCCATGCTGGAAACTTTTCCTTTAGAAGCAATAAATAGATCTCTTGAATAGCTTTACGATGTGCTGCTAAATCCTTTTGAACTTTTTCTGCTTCGGTATTGGCGCTGGCTAATGCCGGCAACACCTGCATTATTTGCGCTCTCTGACCTACCACCTTAGGCGCTTCAGCTACGAGCTCACGAGAATGAAAGGCCTCCCCTTCTCCTTGTACCCAGGACCCACCAATGTAATGCAATGGCATCAAAGTGAATACCCCTCTGGAACTTCCACTACATCTGCTGGAACAAACTTTCCCTTATCCGTCTTTTCAATACGACTCATGGCCGCATGATCATCATGGGTGTAATAGAAATACGTAGTCTCTAAATCCTGAGTTTTATAAAGACTCCCCTTCTCATCGATCACTTTTTCAGCGTAACGATCGTACCCCATGGTGATGGGTAAATGGATCCAATGCCGCCCAGGAATAAGATCACCAGTAAATATCACTGAGGCTTTATCCCCTTGAATTCGAGTTAACATCTGCCCTGGTGTATGCCCTTCAGAATAGATAAAAGAAACACCTTTGGGCAATTCTTCATGAGATTCAGCGCCATCGGGAATCACGAGTAAACGTCCAGATTGAGTTAGTTTTTCGTACATTCCAGGAATAAAACTCGCCCGATCTCTAGGATGAGGTTTTTCACACCGACCCAGCGCCTTTTCCCCAACAACGTACTTAGCATTCTTAAAAAGCAGTTCATCGTTACCGCTTTCTATGTCTGCATAGGTCGGCAATAGCCCACCCACATGGTCAAAATGAAGATGCGACAAAATAACATAATCTATCTCATCAGGTTCAACCCCTAGGGATTTCAAATTCTCAAGAAGCATATGCCGATCCTTGTTTTGTACACCGAACCGATCCGCCATCTTAGGTTCAAAAAAAGCTCCGATTCCGGTTTCACACAAAATCTTTTTACCATCCAAATCAGCGAGCAAAGCTCTACAAGCCAAGGGTATACGTCCTAACTCATCCGGAGCTATCCAACGTTCCCAAACCGCCCGGGGCGCATTGCCAAACATAGAGCCCCCATCTAAAAATTGTCGATTCCCTTCTACTGACCATATTTTTAACATAGACAAACCTCATTAAATAAAGTCCCTCCATAATGTCGGGACAGTTGATAGGCGTCAAGCTATGCACGCGAGTTACTAATAGAAAGGGCTGCCTATGCAACCCTTTCAGTACCTATAAAACTAAATTTCGGTGAATTTAATGAAGCTAAGCCATCTGTGGGGCTGTCTTACTTAACTCAGAAACACAGGCCTTCCACTGCTCAAGTGACTTGCGATATTCAATTTTGGCTAAGCGGGCCTCTAATTTCAGTTGAGCCATTTTACGATTTTTTTGTTCTACCCAGTCTTCCTTCATCTCGGCATAACCCTGAGAAAACCCATCCCGCTTCTCTGCCATTGATTGAGTGAAATCTTGCTTTTTAGATTGATAGTTTTGAGCCCATTCCTTTTTCTTTAACTTGTACTCCGCTTGAAGCTCTTGTTTTTTCAAATTGTACTCTCTTGCCATCCGTGCCCAATGCTTCTGCGCCTCATCCATCTTAGACTTGATGGACTGTAAACGATCGGTGTCTACACCCTGAGTTTGTAACTGCTTTTCCTGCATTTGCATCTTAGCTTGTAAAATTCGATATTCAGAAACTTGCTTAAGATTATGAGTTACGCCAAACCAAGACAATCCTTTGATCATCCACTTTGTAGGATCCCAGTTATACCAGCGAATTCCGTTGCGGTAGTCCGCCTCAAAAGTATGGTGAAAGTTGTGGTAGCCCTCGCCATTGGTTAAAACAGCCACAAACAAGCTATCACGTGCAGTATGTTTATCTGAAAAAGGCTGCGTTCCCACAATATGCGCCAAAGAATTCACGAAAAATGTAACATGATGAACCAGTGTCGTTCGGACGATAAATCCAAAAATAAAACCACCTAGAGGGTCACCCAAAATATGCCCAATGAGTGTGGGCACACCAGCACCAGAGAGAATGGCTATGAGTAAATAGTACTTATCCTGAAACATCACCAACTTGTTTTTTTCCAGATCCCCAAGAGGAACCACAGAATCTTCTGTGTGCCCCTTAAACATCATCCATCCTAAATGAGAATGAAAGGCTCCTTTTTTGGCATCATAAGGATCTTTATCTGTATCCACATTTTTGTGATGTTTACGATGATCCCAACTCCACTTAAAACAAGAATTTTGAAACGTCCCCGCACCAAAAAAAAGCATTAAAGCCTGATACACTTTATTGGCCGAATAGGCTTTATGGGAAAACAACCTGTGATAACCGGCTGTGATACTCATAGTAGATATAAAAAAGAGTGCGACTGTCATAACTACAATCGACCAGGAAAGGTCGAAAAAATAAAGATACAAAGGCACAAACAACACGGCCAACAATGGCATTGTGGTCAGAAAGATAAATGGTACTTTATCGATCTCTTTGTAATTGGCTGTCTTCAAAAATATTCTCCCCGTTTGGAAACACTTTTACCCTACTCTATCGAAGTGCAAAAGTCAGTCTTCAGACTCACAATAACACAATGATAATATGAACTTGTGCCCATTGTGCTGCATTTCAAGCCCAGAGGCTAGAGTCATTTTGCCATTCTGCATATTTGAAATGTGGATCAAAATGGAACGTCTCAAATAACTACGTCTAGGTTCTAAGCAGCCGACAAGGGATTTCCCACAAAAAGGACCTCAAATCTAACCTATTGGGCCTAAAAGGGCATGCGATTTGCTCCGTTAAGAGTGAAGCGGGGGGGACTTCTATGCCGAAATTCGTGAAATCTATAATACTATATGTGATGATGTCCGCAGGAATCATTTTTGTATTCCAAAACTGTGCACAACCTTTAGAGGAAGTGACTGATGTGTCCTCATCTTCTTCAGACTCTTCTAGCTCTAGCTCTGAAGAGGATGTTGTTGTAGCACCGCCCAATGTAGATGTGGTTGAGGACGATGGAGATCCCCAAGCGGATTTTCAAGTGATTTCTGTTTCACAAAATGTCTCATCCACTGAAAACCAAAGTGTGACTTTGAGTATCACTACTTCAGGAGGCGAAGTGGGAGGCTATCGATGGAATTATCGTGGTTTCAGCGCAAATAATTTTACAGCCATCTCCAATTCCAACTCCAATTCGTTAACTCTAAACCCATTGGCAATGAGCGACGAGGGTGTGTATCGAGTGGAAGTATTGGATCTTTCAGGCTCAGTTATAACAGCACATGAAATGAGTGTAACCGTAGCCCAGCAGGTAACCCCGGTGACTATCACTGGCTTGAGCCCAGCGGCATCTGCAGCAGCCCATGTTATACAGCAAAACACTTCAATGACCTTGCAGGTCACTGCTACGGGGACTATTTCCGGATACCAATGGTATAAAAACAATGCCGCCATTCCAGAAGCTATAGGCCCTTCCTACAACCTTACGGCCACTACTATTGCTGGAGCGGAAGGCACCTACAAAGTGCGCGTGCTTGGACCCGACGGGTATGTTGATTCCGGCAACATAGTGATCGAGGTGAGGTCAAATGTCACCTTATCTACAATTTCAGCATCACCTGATGCCTCATCCTTTGACGAAGGCACTTCATTTACTCTTTCTGTTGTTTCCACTGGAAATGTGAGCTCTTACCGCTGGTACAAAGACAATTCACTTCTTGCCACTTATGACACCACATCCAACTCCAGTGCCTACATGGTTTCAAATGCGGCCACTTCCGCAGCAGGAACTTACATGGTTAGAGTCTACAACAATCTTGGAGAACAGGCGGGAGAAGCTTCTCGATCCATATCCATTGTTCAAGCCGGAAGCCCTACCATTACACGTAGTGTTTCAACTTATGATTTTGGTGAACGATCCATCAATACCAATCATGACTATCTCTTTACCATTACAAATTCAGGAACGGCTGCGGCAACCGGAATGTCCATCTCTAATCCATCATCACCTTTTAGTCGCGTCACTAACATGGATGCCGATGCATGTACGGCTGGAATGAGTTTGGCAGCCAACACCTCTTGCACCATTCGGATTCGCTTCAACTCTTCCAATTACAGCAGCAATTACTCCAGCTCAAGCACCATTGGTTGGAGCAATCTATCTTCTAGCAATATTAGCTTTTCAGCATCCACTCCGGCTCCACCCGTCGTTTGCGCCTCTGCAGATCGAGTGGCAACATTTGACGAAGAGGCCTCCACGGGATCTTGGAACGATTTATTGAGCGGTACTTACTACAGCGCTGGAGATACGGGAATCACAAGCTGGTATGGAAACTTCAACACTCTATCTCCAACGGCAGTCATTACTTCTACAGGTTCAGACTACTCGGGCTACACCTATCAGTGGCAGCGAAGGCAGCTTACCTATGAAAGCAATGGTTCAGGTTATGAGGCAAAATTTGTATCCAATTCCAGTTGGCAAAACGTCAGTGGGCAAACCTCAGAAACTTTTTCATCGCAAATCTCAAATCTACTCTGGGGATATGCCTATCGTATAAGAGCTTCGAAAACCGACTGCACCACTCGATACAGTAACCCTGTGGGCGCCTATTGGTTCTACATTGATAACCGAGGTCGAGGGGGTCAAATCCCGTAACCAAATTTCTAATGAGTTCAAAAAGCCAACGCTAGCCGCGTTGGCTTTTTTTTGGTCAAAATGTCACTATTAATACTTTGAACCAAAACATATCTTTAGTAGGATGTACCTCGGTTAGGAGGTCACTATTTCTTTTAAATCTAAAAATAAAAAACCTCTTAAAAGTGCTCCAACATTAGATCTTCATGGCTGTCGAGTGGACGAGGTTTTTGATAAAGTCGACGCCTTCATTATGAAGCATCAAAGATCGGGAACACGAAGAATTAAAATTATGCCCGGAAAAGGCACTGGAGCCATAAAAAAGGAATTACTGCGTTATTTAAAGCTGGGAGGCTACCCTTCCCAACCAGAAACTATGGACAATGGAAAAAAGAACCCGGGTGTCCTTATTGTATTTTTAGATGAATAGGAGTTTGAAGTGAAAGATGAAAACCTCACTAAGCTACTTTGGATTGACATGGAAATGACAGGCTTAGACGTTGAAATAGAACGCCCCATCGAAGTGGCTGCCATAGTCACTGATATGAAACTCAACCGCTTAGGACAATATTACCACGCCATTATAAGGCAACCCGAAGAGTTCATTGAAAACATGGATGACTGGAACAAAACTCATCATGGGCAATCTGGGCTATTAGACAAAATTTCAAGTGGCTTACAACCCGAGGTGGCAGAAAAACAGCTCTGCGAATACATCGATGCTCATTTTGATGGGGATAAAGCCATTTTATGCGGCAATAGCATATTTCAAGATCGTAAATTTATTGATCGCTATATGCCTCAAGTGGCGGATAGACTTCACTATAGATTGTTAGACGTAACCAGTTGGAAAATCATTATGGAAAACTGTTTTGATGTAAGCCATGATAAGCGTGAAGCGCATAGAGCGACAGATGATATTTTAGAAAGCATCGAAGAACTGAAGACCTATTTAAAGCACATTAGCCCTTAGTTGCCCCGGATTTCATTTGTAAGGGCCTTGTGCAGCAACATGAGGTCCGTATTCATCTTCCTCAGGCGAAGCACCATAATTTTAAAGATACTTCTGTAAACAGCAATACCCCACTTAGGGTGCTCCTCGCAAAAATGATTAAATTTATCTCTAGATAAAACCACAAATGAACATTGTGTCCGACATCTTACTGTGGCTGAACGTGGAGAGCGCTCAATCAATCCACCTTCTCCGATAGCTGGCTTTTCCTTCGAGGAAAGTACAATTACATTAAAAACCTGGCCATCGGGATTGGACTTCTGCACCACCACTTCCCCTTCTCGAAGAATATAGAGGTTTTCCCCACCATCGCCCTCTTCAAAAATGGTTTCATTTTTATTAAAATCCTTCACTTCTACCACGTGAGACAAAGCAGTAATAAATTGTTCCTTCTCAGGAACATCCTTAAAAAGCTCCACCCCCATTAGGAACTCTTCAATCCCAAAGTTTTCATTCAAAGCTTTAAGCAGCGACGACATGGTCCGCCTCCGCCTCGTCTCTGGACTCGACAACAATCGCCAAAGTGCCTTCACCGATCTTTCGATCTCGCTTAGGATGTATTATCGGATTATTAAATCTCATATTTTTTATGGACTGAAGATTCTCTACGAGCTCTGCAACGTTTGGAGTTTGCTGGGCTCTTCTAAGAGCCTGATCCTTAATGGAGTGAGTGTTTCCTGAGTTCTCCAATAGTCCTAGAGCCATACACTCGGGACGTTCTTTATTTAGGTAGTCTAAAAAGTCACCGTAAGCCTGACCAATAAAACTTTGGGGTATATCCATTGTAGTCAACGACTGATGACCTTCTGGATTAAGAAGATGATGAATGATATTTGGAATACCGGTTCCTTGTGCCGAAGTGGCCATCAACATTCTTGAGTAAACGCGGCTATAGACAATTTCGTTAACATTCGCCAGCTTGAGATACTGATCCATATCTTGATCAATGATCTCGGCAACCACTGTCACAGACTTAGCCATCTCCTTAAGAGTCATGGCACACATAACCGTTCTTGCATCAGCCTCCGTTGCCGTAGGGGGTTTCCCTGAACTACCCGGACTTGCATCTGCAACAATTAAGATCTTACTGGCCCTCTCAGGAACGGCTCTTTCTAATATTGGCTTTTGGAAAAACTCCCCTTTAACCACTTTCACCTCATGCAGAATTGGATTCTCATGAATGGTATCTATAATCTCTTGAGGGCAATTGTTTACTAAAACAATATCAGCTGATGTTAACTTCGGATTAGCTTCAATGATCTGAAGAAGAAACTCCTCCATATTATCTTTCCATCCACAAATAATGAGATGATTCGATATAAGTTGTTGATCCACAATTCCCCTCCTGTCATCCAATTCGCGAGCTAAGAAAAATGATGAGATACGTGCTGTTAGAATCCCTACTGCGGTAACACCACAAAACATAAGTAACATGGCGAACATACGCCCTTCTAAGGTCACCGGATACCGATCCCCATAACCCACAGTAAGAAGTGTTACGACTCCCCACCAAAGGGCATCCCAGAATCCCTCGATATTCGATCCGGGCATATTTCTCTCAAACAAATAAACCATTGAAGAACAAAACACACATGCCGCAGAGATAAATATCAATACGGAGAGGAAGACATGATGTAAGACCCATTCATTAGCACTGTGAAACAATCTAACTAAAGGATTTACCGGCTTCTTGTTTACATCTCTCATGCATAACTGATCGGATATATAAGTCACAATCTTAGCTGCGGATAGGCTTTTGCTATTTAAAGCTTCGAACTATCAATACTAAAGCCTGTGCAAATTCGACATAATTTCCAAAGCTCTACTAAAGGCATGACAAAAGAAGTCCCTAAAATGTGTCCGTACCTACGACTTTTCGCTGAGTCCTGGACGTAAAACAACACCCAGTTCAGACTGATAGGCATTTTGAAATGTGGCCTTTCCATGGGAATCTATCAACTTACCATGTGACAAAATAATCCGATCAAAATCTAGATCCAAGATATCATTAAGGGAGTCCTTAAACTCTCGTCGATTCCAGATCAAACTCTTGAAAAGGCGCGAGGGCGACGCTTTTTGATAAACACCCAAAATCTTCGAAGCAATTTTCAGCGGTATATTATAATCTCTAAAATTAAAAAATAAATCAGCGATGATTAATACTTTATCTTTACGATGATAAAACACCACTTCGTGAACCAATGGCATTCCAAATACGTAAACATGCTCTAAATCATTACTCCATTCATACAAAGATTTAGATTCTAAAAAAGAATCAAAATAAATATCTTTTCTTTTCTGCTGAAGACTCGAAGTCCCCTGGTAATGTGCGTTTGGAAAAAACTCTTTGAACGAGCGAACATGTAGATGATGAAAATTATTTGGAGCCACTACAAACTGCACTTCGCCTAAAGCCCTAATGGCTTCAGCATCGGATTCGTCAATGGCTACAGGCGAATGAACCCACAATTTACCTGAGCTCAACCTAACAATAGTGCATCGATTACCGATAGGTGCACCCATCAATTTAAATGGCTTTTCTATGATCCAAATAGACTCGCTAAACTTTTTCACTATCAATGATTCTCACTCACAAACTCACCCACCAAACATCCTTCCATTCTAGAGGGATGGGAGTGATCAAAACCAGTAATTTTAATAGTCTTTATCTCACCAGCTGAATAGATGGGCTGCTCAGGCAAACTTACATTCCAAAAATCATGGGTAATGGCCTTCTGTACTCGTTCGTCTTTTGATCGAATCAACATGGCCGATTTAATAAGACCCATTTGATCCAAAGCACGCTGAGAGTATCTATCTGCACTCAACGATCGCAGACGTTTTGACCTTTCCATTATGACCGACCTATCCCACTTACCCTGAAGCCTATTGGCAAAAGTTCCGGGGCGCTCACTATAAGGAAACACATGAATCTTGGTCCATGGAGATCTTTCAAGTAAGTCATAGGTATTTTGAAATTCCTGTTCCGTCTCTCCAGGAAAACCTGCAATGACGTCCATTCCAACAAAGGGATTTTTTACCTTGTTATGAATCCAATTGAGCGCTGATTCCACCTGATCTGCAGAATAATGACGTTTCATATCCTTTAAGACTTTGCTGTCAGCAGACTGAATGCTCATGTGAAAATGGGGGCACAGAGCTGAGTCCTGAAATAACTCCAAAAGCCTTTCTGACAGTTCAATTGGTTCCAAGCTAGAAACTCTTAATCGAGGCATAGATGTTCGCACCAAAATTTGCTCTATAAGGTCTTCCAGCACACGACTCTTTTCGAAGAAAGTATCCTCGTAATCGCCAATATGCACACCGGTGAGAACTACCTCCCGTACGCCTTCCCCATACAAATCGTTCACACGATTCACCAAATCGTCAATGGGCACACTTCTACTTTTTCCCCTAGCAAAAGGGATCACACAAAAAGTACAAAAACTATTACACCCATCTTGGATTTTAAGAAAACTCCGAGTGTGATCCTTTTCCCGGCCACCACCAGCTTCTAAATCTTCTTTTTTGAATATGTTAGATTTAAAGACTTTTTCCTGAAGTTCTCCCGAAAGCTTTTTCAGCAGCAAGGCTTCTAATTGCCCTTTATGAGAGTTCGCTACGACCAAATCGGCATGGGGATTATCTTGAAACTTATCGGTGTCGACCTGAGCCGCACACCCTGTAACCACCACAGTGCTATCAGGGCTTTCTGATTTTATTTTTCTTATTTTACGAAGCGCTTCTTTCGTGGCTTCTGCAGTAACAGCACAGGAATTTATAATGTGTATGTTGGCCGCTTTTTTATCCGCTTCAAATCCATTTTTGATTAATCTTTTTTGCAGAAGTCCTGTGTCGTAAAAGTTCACCTTACAACCGTAGGTTTCTACATTCACAGATACTTTATCCATTACTGAATCCAGCCTCCACCAAGCAGTTGCTTCTCTCGATAGAAAACAGCAGCCTGCCCAGGAGTGATAGCTCGTTGTGGCTCATCAAATTCGATTTCTAAAGAATCAAGGTCCCTACGAATCACTTTGGCATTAGCTCCACTATGAGCAAATCTTACCTTTACACTAAGGTTTTCATCATTTTCGAAACTATCCAACCAATTCATATTTTTGATAGTCAGCTTTTGACTATAGAGATATTTTTCCTCTCCCAGCCAGACATCACCCGTTTCTGCATCCACTTTAATTACATACAACGGTGTATGGTAGCTAATTCCAAGCCCTTTGCGCTGGCCAAATGTGAAGTTATGGATGCCAGTATGATCACCCAACTTTGCCCCGTCAGGATACATTCTTAGGATGCCTGGAGTGATTTGGTCTGGAGATGCATGCTCTTCCACAAAATCGGAATACTTGTTTTTACCAATAAAGCAAATGCCCGTTGAATCCTTTTTTCGCGCAACAGGAAGTCCCTTTTTTACAGCGTATTCACGAAGCTTGGGCTTTTCCCAGTCTCCCACAGGGAACATAAGGTACTTGAGCCGCTCAGGTTGCATAGTGAATAGAAAATAGGTTTGATCCTTCCAATCATCAGAACTGGTAACGATCCCCCACTGTCCAGTGGGGCTTTTTTTAATCTGTGCATAATGGCCAGTAGCCAAATAATCACAGTCCAACTCTTTCATTTTCTCAAAGAGATGATCAAACTTTAAAAACGTATTACAATTCACACATGGGATTGGTGTTCGACCTTCAAGATATCCTTCCACAAAATCATTGATGACATGAGTTTTAAACTTTGCTTCACAGTTCATGACATAAAATGGAATTCCCAATTCATCCGCCACGGAACGGGCATCTTCAACATCGATAGAGGAACAGCAGGTACCATTTCCCTGTTGTATGTCACATTCATTGGCCGAATAGTCCCAAACTTGCATTGTGATTCCAATGACATCATAACCTTGCTCCACTAAGAGAGCTGCAGCCACTGAACTGTCTACACCACCACTCATTGCGACAAGTACTCTAGGCTTTTTCTCCTCAAAGGCTTGCATGACCTAACTCCTCAACTGAACTCTGCTCTTTAAGTCGACGCACTCTTTCTACCACTCCCACCAAAACACCAACAAATGTTTCTATCTCATTCTGTGTACTTCCCCACCCCAAACTCAACCTTAAAGAAGACTGAGCTTCTTCACGAGACAATCCCATCGCCAACAAAACAGGACTTGGTTCAGGATTACCAGAACTACATGCAGCACCTGTACTCACACTGATTCCCTGAATATCAAGATTCATCAGTAGAGTTTCACCATCAATTCCATCAATCACAACACTTAAAGAATTACAAAGACGAGGAGACTGTCCACCCGTTATTGAAATACCGGGAATGGTCCTTTGCATTAAATCCTGCAAATAATCCCTTAAATTACCCATTCTAGACATCGCCTCTGGCAAGTCTTCCAGATAGTCCATCATATGTGAAAGTGAAGCGATCGGCAAAACGTTCTCCGTACCAGCTCTACGACCTCGCTCTTGACCTCCACCAAAGATCAAACTGGGAAGCTCAACACCTGACTTTACAAAAACTATTCCACTCCCCTTGAGAGAATAAAACTTGTGGCCACTGAAAGTGGCAAAGTCCACACCCCAATCCTTCAAATCCACAGGGAATTTACCCAGCGCCTGAACAGAATCAGAATGGTAGAGAGCGCCTTTTTGGTGACATCTTTTTGCAATCTCTTTCACCGGGAAGATATTTCCCGTCTCATTATTGGCAAACATTATGGATACCAAAGCGGTCTGGTCGTTGAGTTTACTTTCAAAGTCCTGCCAATCCAATTCTCCGGACCGCTTCACTTTAATCTCTTGCACATCGGCTCCTAAAGATTTTAGAAACTGCATAGTTTTAACTACACTTGGATGCTCAACTGCACTGTAAAGATATCGAGTTCGCCTTTCTTCCATAGGAAGTTTTTGCTGACGTTGATAGACACCCTGGATGATCTGACTGTTTCCTTCACTGCCACCGCTAGTAAATATTAATTCCAAGGGATGACATCCCAGTCCTTCCGCAATAGAAATACGGGCCGATCGCAATATCTGCTTAGGACCACGGGAAGATTGGTGAATGGAGGACGGATTGCCCCATTCCATAGACCACTGACCCACCTTTTGTTGGACCGTAATGGCCAAAGGTGTTGTGGCATTATGATCCAAATAGATCCGATTCACATTTTTAAGACTAAAGTCCTCAATCAACATGAGGCATCATTAACATAGCCCAGAGTCATTTTCACCAAAATTTGCGGCAAATTTACTTCAGTTCAAATGTATAACCCCTTGTAAATATACATGAAATTCTTCTCATGTAAGAACATCGACCAATATCCAGGCCCACTCTCAGCCGCATACACGTAGATACCTAAAATCATTAGAAAAATTTTAAGCACAACCCTTTCACCACCGATAATTACACTATGAACTTTGAACAATTTTGGGGACCAGCCCTAGGCATCGATAATCAACAGTTGGAAGAATGGCGACAACAGGCTCCTGATGGGACTCCGTTGATCACTTGGTGTATTTACAATCAGCTTATCGATGAAAATCAATATTTGAATTGGGCCAAAGATTACTTTGGTTTAGCGGCCCTTAAAAATGAATTCTTTGAGGGCAAATTCAATCCCTATCTCTTGCAAAACTTGAAAGATTCAGAATGGTCTGAGAACTTTATCCCCGTAGCCCATTGGGATGACGTCCTGTTTGTCGCCTGTGCTGAACCCCAGCAGAGTCAAAGATGGCCAATGAAGGTGCAATTTGTTTTAGCGCCCCCTACATATCTAAAAAAGACTTTTGAACAATATGGGAATACAGATGAGACGTCCGATTCAGTACCCGGTGGCTCTGACTCTAATGTGAAATTGAATACTGCCGAAAGTGATTTATCCGAAGCTCCTACTCATGCAGGCATAGATCTGTCTGAGGTGGATTTGGATGCCAACTCTAAGCCAACGGATGAAATTGAACTCGGAACAGATCTGAGTGCTTTTGAAGTGGAAGAAGATCCATCAAATCAGAATGAGTCTATAGAAGCCTCTACAGATCACGAAGATGACGATCATGAAATGCCCGATGGTTTGAGTTTAGATCTAGGTGCACTAGAAGACGATAGCGCGGAGTCCTCGACTGGCTTTGACTTCTCCAATCTGGGAGCAAGCTCTGAAGAGGAGTCGGAAGAAAATAATTCAGATATGGAAAGCGTCGATGGCCCTCCACCTCCATCGGATGAGGCTTTGAAATTCAATGCTGGTAGTACTGTAGAACCAGATGTTTCGGATGAACTCGAGGCTACCGTCATCAGCAAAAGATCACCTGAAAACGATGATGATTCCGTAGATGATACCCTGAAGACTTCAGAGGCTCAACCACCCGAGCCACCGCCTGAATCCAAGAAGGTGGATCTCGATGATGCATTTGCAAAAAGCATCATCGACGAAATACAGCAAATCAACAATCAGAAAGGCCCAGAAGGCCAAATCAGTGTTGCCAGTCCCGATGATCTATCAGATGCGAATAACCTTGAAGAGAAGCTCGCTTGGTTTTTTACACAAGCCCTTGAATCCTATAACCAATCTATGATCTTAAATGTTAGCGACAGTGAGTTTAAAGTTTGGCGCTGGGACCATACTTGGAACCCAAAAGACAACCAAGTTATGACCGTTGAAGGCAAGAAACCAAGCTTATTTAGAATTGTTTTGCGAACAAAGAAGTCCTATCATGGGCCAATTAATGACTCTCCAATACACAAATCATTTTTCGAGAGTTGGGGATGTTCCAAAACTCCAGAGGTCATCACCGCAATTCCAATTGTTCTCAATGAAGAAGTGAAACACCTATGGCTACTCGTTGGCAGTAAAGATGAAAATGAAGCCGTTAAATCTTTGAGCAATATGGAAACCATTGCAATGCAACTACCGGGTTTGATTGACGAAATTGATGAGAAACAAGCGGCCTAGCTAATAGTGATCTGACGGGCACTTTCATTGCCCTCTATTTTTTCCAAATGGATAAAGGTTGTCGGCCAATCACGTGGATAAATACTCTTATCAAGTCGGTCCCCCCATTCAACAAAGACCCAACCCTGATCCTGATCAAACATCTCCCAAAAACCTGTACTCTCTAGATCCCCGTCTCCATCCAGCCTATAAAGGTCAACGTGATCTATGGAAACACGATCAGAATCATAACTGTTATGAATAGAAAACGTTGGCGACATGACATGTTTCGCTCCCAACGACTCCGTAATTAACTGAACCAACTGAGTTTTTCCAGCCCCCATTTTTCCGGAAAGTACAATAAGATGTTTCTCCCCCCAATCCTGAAGAAGTTGGTCTATCCAGACTCTCATCTCTTCTAAAGAGGCTATTGTCTTTGTGGTGGACATTAAACTATGGCTCCAGTTGCAAGTCGTGACATTAATGTAGGCAAATGATTTCGCAAATCGGAGGCATTTAAACTTCTCCGGTCATGGCCAGAACGAACCCATTCGTCGGCCATGCGTCCATGAATGTAACTCGCTGTAGCGGTGGCTTGAATAGGCTCCACTTTTTGCGCTAATAAACCAGCTATCATTCCCGTGAGCACATCACCTGTACCGGCCTTTGCCAGTGCCGAATTACCTGAATTTATCACCATCGCTCTATGCTGATAGGCCAATACACTACGGTAGCCTTTTAACAATAAATGACATCCCGTACGTTCCGATCCCAACAATGCCGCCAAATAACGATCGGACTCAATTTCCCCAATACTTTTTCCAATGATTCGAGAAAGTTCACCTGTATGAGGTGTCAAAATCCAATGACTCGGCAATGGGAATAAATCAAACTTTACACAAGCCGATATCGCGTCAGCATCAAGCACCACCGGAAAGTCTTTTTCCTTCAAAGACTCAATGAGCTTGGCGGTCTCTTCAGTTACGCCCAAGCCAGGCCCTACTGCCACAGCTAGATCTGATGACTTCCAAAGCTCAGGATCATCAACATGGGAGGTTAAAATCTCGGGAGCCTCTATGAGATGTTCGGAGGGCACTTCAAAACTGGCCCAAGTTACATATCCGGCTCCGACCCGATAGGCACTGGAGGCACATAATAAACCGGCTCCCCACATACCTTCTCGTCCCGCAACCACCACCACTCGGCCATGATCACTTTTATTAGAGCGAACCCCTCTTTTCGGCAAGTATCTGCGAGCCAGCTTTTCATTAAAACAAAAATGAGTGGTAGCCAAAGATCGTAGCGCTTCATGGGGAAAACCAATGGGTAAAACTCTGAGTCGGCCGACGTAAATAGGCCCGTCAGCTATAAAAAACCCCGGTTTTGCTAAACCAAATGTTACTGTCATTGTGGCTTTCACAACGGCACCCTCAGCTATACCGCGGTCGCACCCTAAACCCGAAGGGCAATCTAAACTTACAATAGGTACTTTTGCTGAGTTGATGATCTCAATGGCCTTTAAAAATAAGCCCTCAACCTTTCGACTTAATCCAATTCCAAAGATGGCGTCTACGATCAAACTCGCCGAGCGGATTTGCTCCAATTTCTCTGGGGTCTCAACTAAATTGACCCATTTAATACCTTGCGCTTCTACTCTAATAAATTGCTTTTTAAAAAGCTCTGAAGACTCGCTTTCATCGGCAAGGGTATAGACAGTAATATTTCTGTAGCCGGCGGAATGTAAATGTCGAGCCAACACCAATCCATCTCCCCCGTTATTTCCGGGGCCACATACAATTGCCGTCATACCTTTTTTTAACTCAGGATAAAAAGACTGATCCACTTCACGAGCCGCTAAAGCCCCTGCGGACTCCATTAAAATCTCACCGGTTAACTCATAACTCTGAATAGACTCTTCTTCAATTTTTCGACATTGTTCTACTGTTGCTAAACGCATATCCTCTCCATGGATGTATTAGCCTAATTCTTTTTGCAGAAACCTCGCTACTTCTTCTGCCTGATCAGTAATCTTCCTTTTATCAGGACCTTCCACTAAAATACGAATCAATGGCTCCGTACCAGAAAATCGTACAAATATTCGCCCATGACTTCCAAGCTGCTTACTAATTTTATTTATTAAATCAGTATATCCGTCAATTTCACTCAGTTCCTTACGCTCATTCACTCTAATATTAATTAGTACTTGCGGGACATCTTCCATCTGTGCATTCAATTGACTCAATGTCTTTTCAGAACGAATCATCACGCCTAGAACATTTAACGCTGCCACACATCCGTCACCCGTTGTGGAATGGTCCATAAAAATTATATGGCCTGACTGCTCCCCACCCAGTGAATAGCCTTCCTTACGCATCTCTTCGACAACATATTTATCACCCACTTTTGTCCGAACCACTTTAATTCCATTCTCACTCATAAGTGAGTCCAATCCCACATTACTCATTTGAGTGGAAACGATCGTATTATGGCTCAAACTCCCCTCTTCTTTCATAGAAAGGGCGCAGATAGCTAATATATGATCTCCATTTACGATTTCACCTTTTTCATCCACCATGATCACTCGATCCGCGTCACCATCAAGACTAATTCCTACATCAGCTCGGTACTTCAGAACTGCACTCTGTACTCGACTTGGATAAAGAGCTCCTACCTTGTCGTTAATATTGACTCCATTAGGTTCGTTTCCAAGAACAACCACCTCGGCTCCCAGTTCTTCAAAAATTGCCGGGGCAACTTTGTACGCTGACCCATTGGCGCAATCTAAAACAATGCGTAAACCATCCAATGTTAAATCCAACGGAAAAGAATTTTTTGCGTAAACCACATATCTTCCCATGGCATCTTCAATTCTTTTTGTACGCCCGATAGCTGGACTGGGCACGAGTAAACTTTCAAGTTGATCAGAAGCCACCAACTCCTCGATTTGCGACTCCATCTCTTGAGAGATCTTATATCCATCAGAGCCAAATATTTTTATTCCATTGTCATGATAAGCATTATGCGATGCTGAAATTACGATACCAGCATCCGCACGCATATTTCTGGCCAAGTAACCAATTCCAGGAGTTGGAAGTGGTCCAACCAAAATTACATTCACACCCATAGAATTTAAACCACTCGAAAGTGCTTGCTCGAGCATGTAACCAGAAAGTCGGGTGTCTTTCCCGATGAGGACAGTTCGTTTATCATGAGCTCTACGACTGGGCAATTGGCGAAGCAAATGTCCCATGGCTTGACCCACCTTCATTACACATCCTGGAGTCATGGGAAATTCATTCGCCGTCCTACGGATACCGTCCGTCCCAAAAAGCTTTGGAGCTATATCCGATTCAGTTTTGCCCTTAGTATTGGTTTTCTTTTTCGACATACTCATTCTCCTGACTCCTCGGACTCTTCCAGTAAAGGCTTCACTTCCCTTATAGAAACCTGAATCCGACTGGGCGTAATAGATAACACCTTTACCCCCAAAGGTAGGTTTAAACCATCTTTTGGAATTTTTATGGTTCTTCTACCAGGTTCTACTTTCTCTAAATTAATAGAAATCACTTCTCCACTTTGAGTGAACTTTTTCAGACCCGAACGGGGCCCTGAAACCTTTACTCTAACCGTTTCTCGGATTTTATTGCGAATGACATGGTTGGTATTTGTCAGCAATTGCAACTGCATATCGTGATTTAAAATTAAATCTTTACGACCTAAAATAGTCACCCACAATGCAAGACTTACAAAAAGGGCAACCACCTTATAACTGCCATTATCCGTAACTAATCTCTGAAACTTTCGACGAGTCATGCCTTCACCCGCTCTGGTGGACGCAATTTAATATTAAAAATTCGGGACAGACTTTTTCTGATAGTAGCTAAGTCCACATCAGGGGTGAGTTGCCCCCCCTGAACTATGCCCACCGCCTGATGTTCTTCACTCACCACAAACACAAAAGCATCGGTCTCTTCCGTCAATCCCAACGCGGCCCGATGGCGAGATCCTAAATTTTTATCTAAAATTGGATTTTTACTCAAAGGCAGAAAGCATCCCGCGGAATGCAAACGACCACTTTTCACAATAACAGCACCATCATGCAGGGGGCTTTCCAACTGGAAGATCGACTGCAAAGTCTCGGCTTTAATGCCAGCATCAATTCGAGTACCCGTCTCAATAAAATAATCCAATTCGATTTCTCTCTCGATGACCACCAAAGCCCCTATTCCCTTTTGGGCGAGACTCATAAGGCCTTTAGCTAATTCATCTATAATATGTGCTTCTTCGGCCAAAGAAACCCCAGTAAAAAAAGGATTACTTCCAATCTGAGCCAGAGCACGACGAATTTCCCCTTGAAAAAGAATCACTGTGATTAAGAAGAGATTGGAAAAGAACTTTTCTAGAAGCCAATTAAATGTAATGAGTTCGAGCCAAATACTAAACAGATAGGCGATGGCCAGGAAGCCGATTCCTGAAAGAATCTGCACGGCTCCCGATCTTTTAGTGAGTATGAGTACGCGGTAGACAACAATCCACACCAAGACGATATCTAAAAGGTCTTGGGGTCGGATTTGCTCTAAGATGATGCCCAGGTTGTCCGTTAAATTTTCAATCGTATAAATCCTTTATACTAGACAGTTACTGGCCCCGTGTTACCCACAGGATCACTGCCTCCTTTACTTTCTTTTTCCGCTTTGAGCTTTTTTTCCGTCTCTTCTTTCTCACGCTTTTTTTCGGCTTCAGCATCTAATCGCTCAGTTTCTTTGGAGAGTTCCTCACGAGCAGAAACAATGTCTGCAAGCTTAGCTCCAGCCATCAACATATCCACTTCACGACCATCAATAGTTTCAAGCTCTAAAAGTGCATTAGACATCTCATGTAAAACAGCATCTTCCTCTTTAAGAATGCGCAATGCGGTTTCATGACCGCCATGAATGAGCTTATCAATTTCCTCATCGATCTCTCTACTCTTTTGATCTGAAAGCTCTCGACGGTTCTGCTGTTGCATACCTAAGAAAACAGGACCATCACGCTTCTCAAGCGCTATAGGTCCTAGTTTATCGCTCATTCCCCACTCGCATACCATGGAACGGGCCAACTCAGTGGCTTTCTCAATATCATTTCCTGCGCCAGTGGTGTAATCCTCAAAAATGAGCTCTTCAGCAGCTCTCCCACCGAACATAAAAGCAATCATATTGGTGGCTTTACTTTTAGAGTAATTAAGCACTTCTTTTTGCGGCAAAGTTTGAGTCACTCCCAAAGCCATTCCGCGAGGAATAATAGTCACTTTGTGTACAGGATCAATCCCAGGTAATTTACGCCCAACAATGGTATGACCCGCCTCATGATAAGCCGTGATTTTTTTGTCTTCATCACTGATGACTGCCGATCGACGTTCCGCTCCCATTAGGATCTTGTCTTTGGCCATCTCAAAATCTTCCATGCTCACCTTGTTCTTATCAAAGCGTGCCGCAAACAGAGCAGACTCGTTCACCAAATTTTCTAAATCGGCTCCAGAGAAACCAGGAGTCCCTTTTGCTATAACCGTCAGATCAACATTTTGCGAAAGTGGTGTTCGACGAGCATGGACCTTTAGGATTTGCTCTCGCCCAGCCACATCTGGTTTATTAACAACCACTCTTCTATCAAATCGACCCGGTCTTAATAGCGCTGGATCTAAAACATCCGGTCGGTTTGTCGCAGCAATTAAAATAACACCTTCAGATCCTTCAAACCCATCCATCTCAACAAGAAGCTGGTTCAAAGTTTGTTCTCTTTCATCATGACCACCACCCATTCCGGCGCCACGATGTCTTCCAACGGCATCAATTTCATCGATAAAGATGATACACGGTGCACTCTTTTTGCCCTGTTCGAAAAGATCGCGAACACGACTCGCTCCAACACCCACAAACATCTCGACAAAATCAGAACCTGATATCGTAAAGAATGGAACATTGGCTTCACCAGCCACAGCACGGGCCAATAGAGTTTTTCCCGTTCCGGGAGGCCCAACAAGAAGTACACCTTTTGGAATTCGTCCACCCAAGCGTGTGAACTTTTTTGGATCCTTTAGAAAGGCAACGATTTCCTCAAGGTCCTCTTTCGCCTCCTCAACACCAGCTACGTCTTTGAAGGTCACTTTATTTTTGTTCTCATTCAAAAGCTTCGCTCTCGACTTACCAAAACTTAAAGCCTTACCACCACCACTTTGCAGCTGGCGCATGAAAAACATAAACATCCCGATGATGAGAAGTAGCGGTAGCCAATTTAACAACAGGCTCGACAAAAAGGAATTGTCCGAGTTGGCGTATTTGGGAATGATGCCCTTTTTCTGAAGCATCTCGAAACCTTTGTCATCGGTGTTTCCATAAATAGTGAATTTCGACCCTTTATAAATTTCTTCAAACTCAGGCTTCATCTCACCTTCAATTTCACCAGTGGCTTTATTGAAAGTAACAGACTTAACATGATCATCCTCAACGGCCTTAATAAAAGCCGGATAATCAAAATTTCTAATGAGCACCTGACGTTGCTGATCGTAGACTTGAAAAAGCAACAAAGACACTACGATTAAAATGGCCCAAAGTGCTACGGTTTTCTGTGCTGAACGCATTCAACTCTCCTGCGTAAATAACTGTTATCGCTCACCATATTAGAGTATCAAGGGTTCAATGTGGGAACAACTAAAGTCCCTCATTGGATCAAAATGAACTCTCAATGGGAATGGCTTTTATTTGCTCTGCATCAATAAACCATTCGCATTGCAATAGTCTAAAGTTGTGTCTTTTCTGTGGTCTGTCAAGACGCTTGAGCACCTCATTTACGTGGTTTTGAGAGTAATTTTGTAGATTTAACTGGCGCATATAACAAGCAATGGTACGGCCCTGGTCCGACCGACTAAGGACGGATAAAGCACTTCTGTTGATGCTATCTTCACCTAAACATTCCTGGCCTTTCTCAATAGGCACATGTTGCCCCTGAGCAATAACTTCCAGAGATTGAGCCAATCTCCCCACACTACCCGATTGGTAACTTTCCATGAGCGGAAGAAGCTTATGGCGCACCCAATTTCTTCTATACGACAAATTTAAGTTAGAAGGATCTTGCCAATAGGGAATGCCTCTTTCTTCAACGTATTTTGAAATTTCTTTCTTGGTCCTACTCAATAGAGGTCGCCAACGGAACGGCTCTTCTTCAAATTCACGCATCGCCTTGAGCCCAAGTGTTCCGGTCCCTCGAATGAGTCGCAAAATACGAGTTTCCAACTGATCTTCAATATGATGACCCGTAACTATCCAATCCGCCTCACTCTTTCTCAAGTCCAATAGCGTTTCCCATCGAAAGGATCTTAACGCGTCTTCTGACCGCAAAACCTGGGTCATCTGTGAACGAAATTGACCTCTCCCTAAATAATTGGACTGAAAAGGTAACCCCAACTTAGCAGAATATTTACGCAACCCCCTCCACACTCTATGCCTATAAAAGCTCTGCCAAGAATGCTGCCAAGAAAGACCATGTACCACGTGAGCCACCCGAACGGAAAGACCAAGAGCTGGCGCTATATGCTTCATCGCGCACAAAAGAGCCATCGAATCCACTCCCCCTGAAACAGCCAATAGAAGCTCTCCAGAGGGCTTAATTCCCAGTTCTTGAAAATCGTGATAAAGCTTATGCTCAAAATTCCGCCAAGACATAGTGTTGATATATAAGACAGGTGTGGGTTCTGAATCCACCAATTTTCGGCATAACCCAAGGTAATTACAGGTTTTTAGGCTCATCTGCTATGTGTTGGATCTGAGTAAATAAGAATGGTCCACCTATTGCTCTGAATAAGGTATGAGATTTTGCCTTTTGAACTTCTTTTTCTTGATGCTTTTAACTGGGATCACCAGTTCCGCTTGGGCCAGTCCTGCGAAAATATCTCTTCGCACACAACTAAAGAATCAAGTGGATCGCCTCATTGAAAAGCAGAGACAAAAGCTGATAGAAAACCAAAAACAAATCTCTGAAATCATAACTTCAGCAGAAGGACTGCAAGCTAAAGAACAATTCTCCCTAAACAACTCCCGCTTAGAGGTACTTGTGAGAAACCGTAAACATTTACGATACCAGCAAGAAATTCTCTACTCCCTTTCTCACAGAATCCACAGTTCCTATAAAGGCACTGACCCCACGGTATTTTTACGGGAACATTTAAAACAACTCTCATTAAATGAAGCTTTGAGTGAAAATGGAAATTCTGAGTTCGTTGATTTGTGCCGTTCTACAGAGCGCGCACTCGCTCACTCTGAAACGAAAACAAAAAATCCTATGGCATTTTTAGAAGGTCATTTCGATGATCATTTTGCCTCTGATGACTTATCAGAAAGTTCTGATATTGAAACGAGCGATTATACCAACGGTGCAGAAAGCTACATGGCAGTTCCCATAACCAAAGAGCAAGCGTCTGATCATTTAGATAGAGTTCAACCCCTTCAAGTACCACACCAAACTATCATTGATGTCATACCAAAACCCACATTGCACTCAGTACAAGCTGTAGAATCCGACGAATCTCTATGACATCCCCATAGATTAAATTGGAGTCGCTAGAAGAACTCTTGAAATGTTTCCCAAAAAAAGTGAACCATAGACATAAACAGGAACCCACTTAAAATCATCCATGAAAAGACTTTATAAGTCTTCTCTACCTTTAAAGCCTTTGCCGAATAGTGATTCCTTCGGGTCCAATCAAACGGCTGAGTGATCGTACGCAAAAGAAAATGGCACGATATACAAAATAAGGTTAGAGATAAAAATGATAAGATTCCAACTGTCATAGGACTCCTATCGGAATCCTTTTGACTCAAGTTGATACACTTAAAGTCTAGATTTTACCGACCTCTTTTTGGCAAAGGTCTTTCGCCGGAGAGGAGCATCTAGCTTGATAATATAGGTATACATTAAAATACATATGATAATCAGATAGAAGAAACCAAAATAAGGGCCATAATAGTAGACCAGGCTACCATAATCGCCATCTTCCAAATAATACCCATAACAGGGAGCAAAACCATTGAGATTGACCTGATGGAAAACAAGAAATCCCCTCACCATCACCCAAGACATTGATAATATTCCAGCAGCGACCAATCCAATGGTCCACTTATTTCGCTCTTTATATCCGATCCACATTAAAAAAAAGGCAATCAAGTTAAGGTAGCCAACATTAACCATAGCTCTATAGAAATAATCGGCAGTGCCATTCTCACAGGTTTCCATAGCTAACATCAAAACCGTTGCCACTGATGTGACAAACAATAACACTGCTCCGAAAAAACCAATAACTCCGCTCATCAACACCCAGCCAACAGCTTGAACTTCACTCAAGCTTTTTCTTTTTTGATGACTTCAATTTCCGCATTAATTCTAAATTTATGATCTTCAACAAACCGAGAAGCTTCTTCAACAAAATCAATACCCTTAATAATACGAATCACTTCTTTAGAAACCACATTCATCATTTCATCTTTTGACTTATTTGCTCCTTGAACGAGTAGATTCAAAACTTCCTTAGGAAGCTTAATGCCTCCTAGGTAAGAACGAATCCCCTCTTCAGTCATAAATGCTGCACCAATCCCGGCGCTCACTAACTTTTTGACCAATTCGCTCACCCGAATATTATCGGCATGGAGATCTTCGTTGTTTTCTTCGCCCTTGTCTTTTTTACCGGCCATATACTTCTTTTACCCTTTTGTGATAAGCACTCATCATATTAGGAAGATTCACATTCACTAAAGTCTTTGCAATCGGCCCTGGAACAAAGCCCTTAAACTTGGCCTCTACCTTATAGGTCGCTCGCGTTTTTCCCGCTTCGTCTTCTAAATCCCACGAACCATTGGACACCTTAAACAAATCTCCCGAATCTAAGCTCCAATAAATGCGATTAGGAGCTTCTTCATGCATCCATAATTTATATTTAAAGCTCTTAACCACATTTACAGAATATTCTACTAACTTTCTATTTCCATCTGTTTCTACAACTCGACATTCGGAGACTTCCGTTAAAAAATCCGAATACTTTTCATAGTCTGAAATCAGAGCAAAAAACTCATCTCGAGTACAATCAAACACTTCTGTAGTCTCTGCTGTAGCCATACTTCTTATCCTTTACTTATTCAGTTTATCGAAAAAACCATCAACATGCACCTTTTGCTCGCCTCTCGACCAAAGGTGAGTCACTTTTTAAACAAAGCCTCTGCGGCAGCCAACAAATCTTCTTTATTTGATCCCGCATTATCCTTACCAGACCTTAACTGGAAGTAGTCACAAAAATTAGCCCGTTCCTTTTCCTGAACCACATCGGCCTGTACTTCTTTGCATTCATTGTAAGCCTTGGCATCGTGGAACTTACAGTTTTTACAGCAATGTATGTCAGCACCACAATGATCACATTCGTCCCGTCGGCCCACTTCTGGACTGACCTCAGCCATTTTATTACATGAAAAACATTGAAACTCCACCAAGGCCACTAGAAGCTCCAGTGCTTTCGATCTAAATCATGCTCCGCCTCCACTCGGCGAATGGTTCCCGTTTTAGAACGCATCACTATGGAATGAGTGGTGGAACGTTTTCCTGACAAAACTTTTACCCCTCTTAAAAGAGGACCGTCAGTGACACCTGTGGCTACAAACATAACATCTCCACGGGCCAACTCGTCTCGCGAAAAGACTTTATCTAAATCTTCATTACCCATTTTGGTGGCACGCTCTTTTTCTTCCTCATTTCGAAATTTAAGTCGACCCACAAAATCCCCATCCAAACACTTTAATGCTGCTGCTGTAATAACTCCTTCAGGAGCACCACCCGTACCCATCATCATATCAATACCGGTTTCCTCCCAACAGGTCGCGATCCCCGCTGAGACGTCACCATCACCAATAAGATGAATTCGAGCACCCATTTTACGAACCCGTGAAATCATATCTTCATGCCTAGGACGATCTAAAATCACCACGGTGAGATCTTCTACAGATTTACCTAGGGCTTTGCCAACAGCACTTAAATTATCTTCAACAGTGGCGTCTAGAGATACCACTCCTTTTGCCTTTGGCCCTACAGCTATCTTTTCCATGTAGGTATCAGGTGCGTGTAGGAAGTGGCCTCTTTCTGCTATGGCAATAACAGATAGAGCTCCAGAATCTCCAGTAGCACATAAATTGGTGCCTTCTAGTGGATCCAATGCAATATCTACCGCCGGATCTCCAGAATCGCGCCGCCCAACGGGCTCACCAATATAGAGCATTGGGGCCTCATCCCGCTCACCTTCACCAATAACAACAGTTCCATCGATGCTCACACTATCAAAAGCCGTCCGCATAGCATCGACAGCAGCTTGGTCAGCAGCATCCCCATCACCCCTACCAGTGAATCGAGCACATGCCAGTGCGGCAGCCTCAGTGATTCTAACAAATTCAAGCGCTAAGTTTCTATCCATGCTGTGCTACTCCTTGTGAAGTTCCTGCTCCCACAAGAACTCGGGTCAATTGGTCAAATACCGGATTTAATAATTCTTGAGAAAATTGCAATTGGGTCAGAATCCCCAATGCAGCCAACAGCGTTTCACGTTGTGAGGGACTTACCGCCACTCCTTCATGATCAGCGCCATCGTCATCACTTTCATAGAGGCTTTGCACTTCTCCACCATCGCTACCCCCTCCTACTGAAATCATACCCTGATTGTAAGTAAAAGAACTTCCGTCGCGATGTATTTCTAAACGTTGGACGGAATCATTTTCAGTATCCTGCCAAATTTGAACTTGTACTTCCCCGGGGCCTTGATACCAATGAGTGAAAGTGTGAGTGGATTTATAAAATTTAGGATCTACAAGACGTAAATTGGCTCCAATAAGTTTATCTTTCAAAAAAGCCGTCAACCGAGAATGATCCTGGGCTCCCATTTGATCAAAAAATAAACCAACGACATGGTCGTCAAACCACATCACTTCCGTACGTACTTCCAAAGACTCACCCTCAGAAAAAACGATTTCAACGGAATAAAAATGACAAGCTTTAAGATCGAGTCCTTTGGGCCTTCCAACGGCAGCACCTTTATAACTCAGATCAAAAACTTTTGAAGTTTCACCATTGCTCCACTTTAACTGTGCTCCCACGAAAACTTGGGCCAAACCATGCTCTACCTGCGTTGAGATACGAACAAATTTTCGGCGGGTGACCTTTTCAGATGTCGGCGTTTTAGATGCATTCACAACGAATCTCGTCTAAATTAATCATTATTGAATTCCTCCTCTATAATTTGTCGCAATCGATGGGCTGACTGCTGCATGATCACCTCCATGCCAAACTCAATAAAGAACCGTGGAATTCCTAAATCTTTATAACGATGCTCTCCGTAAAGGGCAATCCGCGTCTTACGGTCACCAAATCCCTTCAATTCAAAATGCAATTGCATGCCTTTGAAATAACCACCCACCACATTCCAATGAATCCAAGTGGACTCTGAATCCCTTTTTACCGATGTTTTAATGTCAAACTCAGCCGTATAACCGAAAGATTTGGTCTTTATATTCAACTTATTGTTCTTCGCATCGTGTCGTAAATCAGTGACTATGGATGAGAGTTTTTTAAGGTTCTCATACCTAACGGAACGTTGCACGGCTTCCTCTGGGGGAACATTCATAATACCCATGGCCTGCAGAGATAGAAGTTTAACCTGGGTTTTTTCTTCCGATTCGCTGACGTAAACTAAAATCTCTCGGTTTTTCTCGGCTTTTTTAATCCACTTGGGCTGGTCTTCCCAAAATCCTTTACGAGCCTTCTCCAAGCCTTCCGAATGACCCGGGATAGACAATGCTAAAAATGTCATCAATATAGTAAAAAACATGAATAACTTCATAAGATTAGCTCTACCCACCGGATATCGTTGTGCTAGGATTCTAACATTGAATCGAGGGAGACTCCAATGGCCGTTTTCACAACGCAAAATGCACCCATGCTAGCCACTTATGGTCGCATGTTAGCGGCCATTCCAATTTTTGTGTTTTACTACTTAGGAGCACCCTGGTCCGTATGGCCACTTGTAGGTGTCTTTTTAGTGGCCTCCTGGACAGATTGGCTCGATGGCTATCTTGCAAGAAAGTATTCTTCCGAATCCGATATGGGAAAATTTATGGATCCCGTCGCCGACAAGCTTCTGGTTTTAACATGCCTTATTCTCCTACTTCACGCCCATCGTGTGGATCCACTGATGATCGTCGTATTATTAGGACGAGACATATATATTGGTGGACTACGAGCAATGGCTGCGCTTAAAAACATTGTCATCGCAGCTAAGCCTTTAGGAAAATGGAAAACTGCCATTCAAATGGCCTCTATCCCCTGTTTGTTTATTCATGAACCGGAATTATTTTTTCAATGGCCCATTGATAAAATCGGCTACTATGGTCTTTGGATAAGTGTTGTCCTAAGCCTGGTGTCTGGATTTCAATACGCCTTGGGCTACTATAGCGGAGCAAAATCTCAATGATTAAACCGTTTCAAAAAACCCGCTGGGAAATTCAAAGACATTTTGTTCTACGCCTTTTTATTGCAATCATTTCCTGTATGGTGCTCATCCAATGGTATGAGTGGCTGACTCAGTATTCTAATGTAATTGCAGACTTAGAATACGGTCGAGTCATTTCTTGGCCACTTGGCACACCATGGGAAAATCATATTAATGATATCGCCTACTCCTATTCCAAAATCATTCTGTGGTCCAGCATAGGACTCGCCATCCTTTCAATTTTAATGACAGCAAACACCCACACCTACATCCCAGCATTCTTTGTTTCACTCATTTCCTTTTTACTTATGCAGACCTTATTTGCATTCGATTACCGCCTGGCATCTCCCACTCACCATGTAACCACGGTATTTGGTCTTATTTTCTTCTTTTTACCGAATAAAAGAAAAAACCTAAAAACCATCGGGCTTCTCATTTTAGTTCTTACAGGTTTCTATCACTTAAATGATGAAGTTCTCTCCGGGCGTGCCTACGGCCTTGAATGGATTTTTAACCTTCATATTCCTTTTATAATCGGATTACTCTTCTTACGAATCTCTAGCCCTTTTCTCCTTTATAGTGAAAAACGATGGGCACGATATCTTGGAGCGTTTATTTTCACAGGCACACTCTCTATGGAGTTCCTGCTCTTACATCAAGGACCTTCACTGCTTTTACTATTTCTCATTTTACTATTTTTATATTTTGATTCTCAGGAAAAGAGGAAGGTGGACCTCCTCTATCAATCCTATATTCTACCAGAACCACACCCCGCTTGGCCGGTACTGTTAGTATTTACCTATATTGGACTTCAGTTCTCCTATTTAGCTACTCCCAAAGTTTGGCCGGACACACTACGTTTCTTTTTTACGACTCATAGCCGATCTAAAATCACCCATTGCTCCACAGCTATTGCAACTTATGCTCCAAACTTAAGCCAACTCATACGGTCTGAAATTGGACTCTCTGGCAGTAAAAGTTGTGACCTCGTGGAAGTTTACCAACTCGTAAAAGACCAGTGCTCCAACCAGCTTTCGGGTGATAAGGCGAAAATACAGATACTTCACGAAAGCAAATACCTTTCCGGCCCGTTTATGGATCGAACCGCAAAAGTTAAAATCAACGAGCTTGATTATTGCGAGAAATTTTTAGATGCAACTTTTTTCGAGGTGACAAAATGGATCCAGAGCGAAGAATCCAAAAGCAAATACTTTTAGTCTGCTATTTTGCTTGCTTTAGCTTTTTTATGTATATGGTAACAAAAAATAATCCTGAGATATCTCAATTTTATAAAGCTGAGAGTGGCAGTGACCTTTCAGAACCGGCCACCCTTGGAACCATTCACTTTGGCGATGAAGAAGGTTTAGAGAAAACTGAGATTGCAGAACCAGAGGGAAGATTTCATTGGCGTTCTGAACTGGAAACAAAAAAATCAATTAGCAATGATTCCGCGGAACAAGTTTACCCTGTTGGAAAAAGACACCTACTAAAAGGTGTTGGCAAAAACCAACTCTCTCTGCAAGATACAGATGACAACATCCTTTGGACCTTACAACTTAAGACAGAAGCCATCTCAATAGATGAACAACTCATTACGGATAAAAGCATTTACCTAAGACTTAATGATTCACAGGTTCTCGCTGTTGACTTAGCAACCGGAAGAATGAAGTGGCAGACTCAGTTTAACTACAGAGAGATTAAATCGCTACATACCAGTGATGATCGCCTTTTTATCGTTGTTTCCGACGATGACTCGGCCACAAATCCAGAAGCCTTCGAAAAGTTGATCGAAGTGGACACCTTAACAGGTAAAACTCAAACCATTAGTCCCATTATCGGATATTTAAATCATTTAAAGATTAAAGTGAAAAATGATGACGAAATCTATGGCGTGAATGATAAGAATTACTACTTTATCTGGAACCAAAAAGAAAAAGTGATTTCCAGTAAAACTTTACTGCATGAAAAAGCCATTACCCCTGTCACTTATGTGGGCCCTTATTTGTTTTTTGCCACCTCTGAAGAGAGCTTTCTTTATAAGTTCAATATGGAAACTCTTGAAATGGAGTGGAATGTAGATGTTCGCTTTAAAGTCGGTAAAGCGCCACAGTATTTAGAGCATCACAATATAGTTTTAGCGGTGAGCGAGACCGGATATGTTCAAGCATTTGATGCGAGAAAAGGTGAAAGTCAGTGGCGGTACAACTTCAGAAACCAAAATTCCGTTGATGAGCCTCAACTTGTACGCTTAGGAGCTACAGGAATTCGTAAATTTGAACTTGGATGGCGCTACAAAGGTTACGTAATGGCTATACCCTGTAGGCAAGGAAGGATATGTCTTGTTAACCCACAAAAGGGACAACTCCTTTCCTCGTTAAACTTTCATGTGCAAGATATTATATCACAACCTCAATTCAACGATTCCTGGTCGTGGGCTATCGGAAAAGATGAGACCGAAGGAATTAAGCTGGTAAAAATCATTGAAAACCCTGTGAACTCCAAACCGCGAACCACTGTTTCGGAATAAATGGATAGAAGGATAAAGACGATGAATATACTATTTCTCTGTGTTGCCAATTCCGCGCGAAGCCAAATGGCAGAAGGTCTCGGACGCAGTATTTGGGATTCTTCCTGGAACATTAAAAGTGCCGGATCTGAACCTTCGGGAAAGGTGCACCCTGGGGCGATCACAGCCATGCAAGCCATTGATATTGATATCTCTCACCATACCTCTCAATCCATCGAAAGCTTGCCTGAGGAATTCCTGCGGTCTCTCGACTATGTTATCACTTTGTGCGCTGAAGAGGTTTGCCCAGTCATTCTATCTAATGCCAAAAAGCTACACTGGCCCATGCCGGACCCAGCTGGTGTCACTGAAGCCGAGCAGGCGGCGTCTTTTCAAAAAGTGAGAGATGAAATCACTATGAAAATAAGAAGCTTTCAATAATTCTTGAAAGCTATTTCAGGTTTCAAAAGGCCCTCATTGAGTTTGAACTAGTGAGAGCTCTTTTCATTCTGGCTTTTTAAAGAAATAGCACTTTGAACACATTGAATTTTGGCTGGACAATTTTCAGTATACCAGTCGCAAAATTCCCATGAGCTACCGTATAAATTAAAAACTTTAATTTCATCGTCCGTAATAATGAGAGCTAAATCTTTAGCGTTACATTCCCCGGCAACAATAGCCATAGAAGCTTTTCCACTAAGGACTGCCAGGGTTTGGGATTCACCCTCGCCTCCCCAGCCCCCACCGTCGCCGCTTGCAAATGCGGTAGGTGCAATCAACAAAAACAAATACCCACTGAGGGCTAAAATCAAACTTTTCATACAATTCTCCAATGCGTCTATATTAATCAATTTTTAAAATTATAGCCCCTACAATTCCGGCTCAGTGGCAAAATTACAGGGGCTGTTAAAACTCTAGTCAGATTATAGGTCGTCTTCCATGAAATCAGGCATATCTATAAACAATAGTGTGTGTATATCGTCTCTCAGTATAGCGAGATCTTGCTGTGACGGCTCTTGTCCGGCGTCCAGCTGACCATAGATTCGCTCCCATACGTTGGATTTCTGAAGATCTTCAATGGCCACTAAAGTCTGACGACGGCTACGATGTCTGTACCTTAGGTCATTCTGAACATCATAGCCCAGATAGTTCACCAACTGGATCAACATCAAAGACTGTGCACCCTTAGATACAGCTGTCCCAGAAAATGTAAACAGTCGAACAGCGAAGTCTCTTCCGAACCTTACGGCACTTCGGCTCACCACACGCATAGGATCCGCTGGCACAAAATCCTCGTATTCCTTCAGGTAAGATTCCACCACATTGTAACCTTGACCATTTTCATCCAGATACTGTTCGTACTGCTCCCTACGATATCTATTCACAATGTCTTCCACATGATTGGGTTGAAGTTTGTGATCTGAAATCGCTATCCGTTTATTTGCATACTCTGCAGCCATCTCATAACATTTCACCCAAAAGTTAGCGACGAACCTTTGAATTTCATCAATATTATCTCCTGAGTACTGAAGTGGAATATTATAAACATCCACACAACGGTTTAAAATGACCCGAATAAAGCTTTCATCAGGACGATCTCCAGAATCTTGAACGATCTCAAAGGCTTTATCTTTAAGAAATTGAATTCGGGGACCTCTCGCCATTTGACTGGTGGCCTTTTTATGAGCCCGGGTGATCTCCTCACCTATGGTGTAGGCGGAAGATCTATAGACCGCATCCAAAGTCACTGGCCCCATGGGAATACCTTCATTACTGGGAGTTCTCCCAACACTCAGCTCTTCCATCACACGGCGCTCTTTTTTCATCATCACATAATCTAGGCCTTCTCGAAGTCGGGTGTCAGCAAAAGCATTCCATCCAAAACTAAGCGACAACAAGAGGACCAAGAATTTATTTCTATCAAATTTTTTCATTTTCATTCTCCTCAATTAATCGAAGTCAAAAAGTTCACGAATTTTTTGCCATAGGGTCCGAAAGTCGCTCACTTCGTTATAGGTTACCTTAAATACACCGGGTCTGAATCCAGCAGAACTGGTGAGTTTTCTCGTTTGTGATGGGTCTAACTCTCTTAACTGAAGAAAGTGTAACAAAACAGGTTCGTCCCAAAAATCCAGAACGAACGTTCCCAATTCTGAAATCGTGTCCGTATCTACAGCTTGTTGTCTCATTGTATTGTATGCACCCACTGTAAAAGAAACGAGAGCGCCACCTTCACCATTCACTGGAACAACATCGTAGTATTTTTGACCAATGATCATACGTCCACCCGTAAATAGAATGTCCGACTCACCATCTCTTTTATCTTCAAAAAGTCCCTGCTCAGGAATACCAAGTCGAGGGGCTTTCTTTTTAGATCTTTTTGCACCGAGGATGGATGAAATTCCATTGAAGTCTTCGTTTAACAGTGGATGAGTTCCAGTTAAAAGATATTCTCTCCCATTTCGGTTATAGTCATCATCGCCTCCTAGCATTGCACCATTTCTACTCCACATTATATGGGGTGCTTGCTTGGACATGGCCGATTCGTAGGTCAAATTGCCATTCATATCGATGTACCAGTTCACAAACATTATGGTATTGCCACCATTAATAGGAATCCCAAGCATAATAAAGGCAATGCCCTGCCCTCTCTTCTTTAGATCCTTTGGTATGACAATAGCTATAAATTGATTGGGGTCATTAATGTAACGATCGACAATAAAAAAGTGAGAGCTTTTTCCTGACTTCTTTTTGCTGCCGATTTCATATAGCCCAGGGGTTAAATTTACTGTCTCACCAAAATAGGGTGTGACAGCGTCTGAAGTTAAACGACTTTGGTCAATTCGTCTTAATTCATTCCCTCGGTTCAATCGAATGGGTCCATCACTCACTAAATCAGTTTCTGTTTGGGCCATCCCCACTAGAGATGTAAATAAGACTACGAGTGATAGTAGTAATTTAATAGATATGTTTTTCATGACTTATCTCCCTACTCTTGGAATTATAATATTTCGGTCACAGAATCGACCACCCACGTGGGTGTTTTGCAGACTATAAAGAACATCTCCAACACTTTGCCTCACAATTGAGAGGTTTGTACCCGCCCATGCTGAAGGATTGGAACACACACGTCGCTCCGCCTGTCGAGCCACTCGATACATTTCCAATGTGTTACAACTGAATGCTCTTCTAAAAATGGATTGGTTGAGTATGTTCGCCGTTGTTCTCATAAATGCGGCCGTTACTCTAAATTCGAGTTTGTCGGAAGCCGAAATAGTAGGAGCCACATCTGCCAACAGGAATATAAACCTCTCCGCAAGTTCTTGCATCCGGTCAAAATAGACATCATCAAACAGGCTATAAACTGGAGCTTCCGTATAACAGTAACGTCCAGTAATACAAACCCTTCGAAAATCATCAAAGAACTCTAAGTCCAAACTTTCATAAGCGAAAAAGATCACTCCATAAAGCTTCTGCATAAAGTAGAAATAGCTTCTTTCGTTGGTTTTATTAGAAGGCTGGTCACCTCTTTGCCAAAGATCTTTATCCGTATCCATAAACTCTTGGTAAGTGGTTGCTATATAATTCCCCTCAATAATCGACTGCAATACGTGAGGTGGGGCCGCCCAATCATAGGCGGACAGACTTTCCGCTGCATGGGATAGATTTTGGAAGAGTATCATATTGGCTTGATAGTAGTCGCCCATTCTAGCGTATTCTGAGGCATCACTTTGAGCTTGCTGCAAAGAACCTACAATGCCTCCGCAATATCCCAGCAAGTTAATGAAGTACTCCTCTTCATGGCGTATACTTGGAACCGGTAGATCGGCAAAGGTCATTGCCTGACCATCTAGATTTGAATTTGACTCGCAAGTTGAAATAGGACGAGTTGGACTTGTATAGGTGTAAACGGGAACATGATTCCCAGGAACACCAAATCGACTGGGTGATCCATATTGACTAGGTGATCCGTATTGACCCGTAACCTCCGGATGAACATCCTGAGGACCGGAATTAGACTTATCAGCCCAAGTCATGTTAATGGGAGCGATAGCGGCTAATGAACCAAAAACTACCGCGAGAATAGATTTTTTTAACATTGGGGGGGTCTCCTTTAAATTTCCATAAGTGGATATTTAAAAGATCTACCTGAGGTTCTGTTTGCAGCGCACCAACATGATCTAACCGGTTTGATCCGATTTTTCCTAGCTATTTACAGATACTTAGGAATCTACTCTACTAAACCGAATAAACTATTGCTCTGCCGCGACCTTGCCTTTGAATTCGGTTCTGACCTAACAGATAGGAAAGTTCACGCTTCAAAGTGGCATCCGAACACTGAGTCACCTGCTGAATCTGAGAACGGGACACCCAAATTTCTCCACGACGTTTTCGATTTTCCAACTCTTGTAAAATGAGTTTCTGTGTTCTTTTTAACAAGGCGGTATTTTGGGATTCACTTTTAACTAAACAAAAAGGCTTCCTCGGATCCCACCGGTAGCCGGACTCCAGGCTCTGAACATAATCACTATCACCCAGATGCTTTCGAATACGCTGAACACTTGTGTATATCCGCGCATCATGAATTATGGGATCATACTCCTCGCCCCAAACTAAACTGGCTAACGCTTCTTTTTCAAGGGCATTGGGATAGGCCTTCATCAGTTCCCCGATGATTTTTCGCAAATGATGACGTTTTAAAAAAGCGTTGTGTAGATTTCCATCTAGGTACAATTCATTAAAATCAGTTCGTAAAGTGACACCTTGATCAATAATTAAGGGGGCCGAAGAAAAATGACTTCCCTCGTTTGTTGTCATTGAGAATTCTTCGGTCTTTGCTTTAAAAAATTTATTAAACCAGCCCGACCATCGATGCCTGTCCCCAATGGCTGATTTTTTCCAAATGGATAGATCACGAGGATCACAGTTTCTTTCAGCCCCCTCAATCCAAGCTTTCAAAGGTCTTTTTACTTGTTCATCACAACCCCATCGAATCAACTCTAGTTTAGCATTATCTAGAAAGTCTCTATTACTCTCCCCTTGCAAATGAAACTGCAGCATATTTAATGCGACTTTTTCCGCCATAGCTTCTGAAGTGCCATGAAGGATGGATTCGAAATCAGCTAATAGTGACCAGGTGAATTCATCTTCCGTTTCCTGCATACTTTTAACAAGATCAAATTCGATCAGCCGGAGCTGTCCTAGCGGATACTTTTTCAGGTCCTCCTCCGCCGTTTCTGACACTCTGTAAATTCCTAATTGCAAAAACTCGAAGAGTTGATTGTGAGCCACTTCCTCATCTCCCCAGCTTTCTCTCCATTTTTGTTCGAAGTCCTCAACATTCAACTCAACGGACGAAAATCGTAGTTCAAATGATTTCAGTCTTTGCTGCAAACGAAGAGGACTCTCTTCACCCACAAGGTTTTTCATTTGTTCGAGCGATTTTTTTGCCAGATCTCGAGATCCAATAAGAAAGTAAGTACTAAACTCAATGTCTAATAGATCAAATTGAGCTTCTAGTGGTGCTTTATCGTTAAGATTTCTTCGACATAATTGAGCATGATGAACCGACTTACCGGGTTCTAAAAAATAGCGATGATATATGGATTGTATGAGGTGAGCTCCAGCAAGTACATAGTTATTACATTGTTCCCCAGCAATAGAAAACAACTGTTTTTGAGAGACTTCAAACTGCTTCCAATTCATAATCTTTAAATAGATCCATGAAATATTTAAGGAAATCACTAAAACGTACCTGGGAGACTTAATACTATAAAATAACTCTTTCGCAGACTCATAAAACTCGATGGCTTTTGGAAACTCACGCCTCCAATCATAAATTCTTGCCATTTCGAAAGAGGCGAAGGCCTTAGCCTTTAGCCATTCATTTCCAGACTGACCCGAGGTGGAATCCACGGCTCTTTGAAAAGCCGAAAGGGCTTTTTCATATTCCTTTGAACCCCTGGAAATCCCCATTTCAATCAAAAAGAGAGTGGCGTATATGCCTTTGGAGGCACCCGCAACCTGCTTGCAGATAAAATAAGCCTCGTCATGTTTCTGTAACCGATTCAGGCATCGAATGTATTCATAGACGTGGGATTGCTCATCTAGATTTAAACTACCCTTTCGCGATAGTTCCTCTGCCCTTTCGCGACCAATCAATACCGCTTCCGTCTTTTCACCTAGTGTATACATGATATGCATTAAAAAGCGTTCTAACTGTAGAGATTGACCAATCACCGACCGCAGATCTAAGGCTGAAGTTTTCAATGCTATAAGCAGCTCATTATCCAAAGCATTGATTTCATCAAAGTGGAAGGAGCGAAGCACTTCTTCAAAGGACTCAATATCTTTGGAAAATAGACTCACCGTTAATTCCTCTAACGGGTTTCCTGTATTCCAAATCAATTTCAAACCCATCAACCATTGATAAGCTTTAGTCACTTCTTCTGGAGTCTTATTAAAAAGATAAACTTGTCGCATAAAGGATGTGACCTGGTAGGAATCCTCCTCAACGACTCTCAACAAAAACCTTTCTTTCACTTCATGGAGGTCGGACTCCCAGGTAGAATTCAGTTGTTCAAGCTCATCTCTAGTAACTGGTCTATTGAGAAGAGCACAGTATTTAAAAATCCGCTTTGCTGATGGGCTCACCGCTTTTGTTTCATCCACCTCTATGGAATTCAATTCTTCTAAGATCAGCTTTTTAATGTACTTAAAATTTCCACCTGACTTTTGATAGAGGAGATGCTTTTCTTCATTACTCAAATCACCATCCACTTCGGTCAAATATATCAATGCCTCTTTTTTTGAAAGGGGTTCTATATACAACGTCGGCATTCCCAACCGCGAAACATTTCTCTGGCATTCAAAAATATGGAAATGATTGGGAAACTTGTTTAAAACACTTTGACCATCTGGAAAATGAGCGTCGCAGTTCCAATGAATCACTGAATAGGATTCCATGATTTTTTCATCGATCCCATTAAGTTCAGAATAATCCTTTGATATAAACTTATATCCATTTTGCCGTAAAAAATGAAAAATCAGCAGCGACTTACCCACACCGGAAGGCCCATAGACGCACATCTGGCTATCTAATTTGATGGTCCTCTTCATCCATTTTAGTTCTGTGGATCGGCCAAAGAAATGCACTTACAAACTCCAATGATCCGAAATTAATGAATCGGCTCATTGGGGAAATTAGCCCATATCTTGCAACGCGTCAATGGTGTATAGAAATTCAAATCGCTGAGATTCGAGGTGAGCCTTTTACGGCTCAAACCAGTTAGCTACAGTTTGTGCTAAATGTTCGAAAATTGGCCTAATTTTGCTTAAACCACTGCTGATACGGAGATGAACAATTAAAGTCCTTTTTCTGATATTTTTTGTAGTTTTTTCAGCCCCGGCATGGGCGCTGGCGAATTTGAAAGCTTGTCCGAACGAAGGGCTTCTTTCTAACCGCCTTCCTATCGCCTTAGTGGAAGAACTCTCAAATCTGGGCTTTTGGAACGATCATTTCGATCGAGACACCCCCCAATCTCGAAGTCTAACTGCATTTTGGGAATCACTTGGGGATACAAGCTCATCAGTGGAAGACGTCGTGGATCAAATTTTTGGCAGCAGTGCTCAAATGGCATTCTCTGATCAGCTTCCAGAACTCTATCCCATAAAAGTGCACGTACTCAGATACCTCAACGAACAGTCCCAATCGGTATGTATCTCCCCCTCAAAGGTAAAAAATGTCTACCAAGCTTGGAAACTGAGATATATCAACGACTTTGCCATTCCCCTTATACAGTCGGCTCAAATTTCTAAATTAGATTCCGTCATTAGAGAATTCCAAAGAAAGTTGATTGAGGGAGAGCTGGAACTCATTGATCTGTCCCCCAAAAAACGAAATCAACTTGTAAGTCAGACTCCAGAAAGACATCGCGACTCACTCACTAAAATAAATCCGGAAACGGGTAAGTATGGTGTCAGTGGATTCTACTCCTCACGAGACAAGATTTTTGCCGTGGATTTTGCACGCCCTATTGGGGAAACATTAATCACCTTCACTCACGAAATGATTCATGCCGGGGATCTTGAACTCGATGACTTAAAAAGAGAATGGTCTAAAATATACCCTAAAGTTTTAAGTGTTCTTACTCAATGGCTTGGAAAGAGTGACCAGCAACTGGAGATCGCAAAAAGTTTAGTGAATCGGGTATTGTTTCTCGTCGAACCCAACTCCTACTCAAAAGCCTTCATGCGATTGACACAGCAAAAATTAGAAGCCTTGCAAGAACAGATTCGAAAACAAACCTCTTTGGAAGAAAAACCTTTACGTCCATCAGAATCTGAACTCGATCTCATCGATCGCTTTTTTAACATTGCCACTCATCTCACTTTAGGCAATGAGTACAAAGCCTATGGCTATTCAGCCATACTCTACCATAAATTGAACCAGTCCTGGATTTTACCACCGTCTGACTTTCATTCCAGCGAATTGGATAAAGTCACAATGGGAGATCAATATTTCGCCACATCTATTTTTCTTGAAAAGAGTCTCAGTCCATTCCCAACGATGAGACGTTCCCTAGGCACTAACTGCAAAGCCCTCACCGAAGAACTGACGGGCAAACCCTCCCCCACTGAAGCATCGGAAGACAGCCCTACAATTGAACAGCACAGACAAGAGATTCAGTTTGAACTTCGCCTATGTAAGGTTTTAAACCATCTCGAATACTCCTACTTGAAAGAACTTAAGTCCTATATCAATGATCTTAAAGACCAATTTTCAGGTACCATCAAGTGGATTAGTGAAAACACCAAAGACACCCAATACGATTCTCTACCCTATTATGCTCGCCCCGGTTCTATTGACGAAAGCCTTAATCCTTACTCCGTGCTTGCGGCTCGCCTTACCACCGCCTGGGTCATTCGATTTAAGAATAACCTGCTGCGAGTGGACAACTACGTCAGGTCTTTAAATACCAGCTTAATCGGTTTGGAATTCGGCGTACTTGATTTACACGATTTGAATGAAAGTGAACTTCAACTTGTTGGCCTGAGTTATGAAAACACAACCCCCAAGTATGGCGTTTTCCCGGAAGAAACAAGATTCAAAAGCCAGAGACCAAATGAGTCCGGTTCCATTGACTATAAAAACTATTTTGAACTCGTTAAATGGAACAAATCTTCCCTAAATACATTTGATCCCGTCGTAACGGAAGCCACTCTACTCCCTAGTGATGATCTAATGACTCAACTCATCCGATTACATATGATTAAATCTTACAAATGGCTAGATGATGCCTTTCCCATTTATCATCAGACTCTTGTCGGCTCGGTTAATTTTCTTAACAAGTTGCACATGGGGAACTTTAATAAGAATGAAATCTCTGAGGACCGAGCTGAGGCTTTATCCGATGAAATTTTAGGAATGCTTCGCTTAAGTGGATCGACCAAGCATGAACTGGTTGTTTTGGACAGATTATTTAATAGTCTAGGTATGGCCTATGGAATAGCCAGAGATCAGCGATGGTCTGAAATTGAGAAATCTTTTAGAGAAGGGATACACAGCTATATCAGCTCAATGAATCTCCTACGAATTTATTCGGGACAAGACATTAAACCATGGAATGAACAGAGAGAAAACTTTCAATGGCAACTGTCCAGTTCACTCAAAGAGGCCAAAGAGAGATGTCATCTCAAGAAGTCAGGAATAGGATCTGTTGAACAGTGGCAGGAAGAGCAAGTGAGTATTGGTGAGCAAAGCTTCCCATCAACGGTTATTTGTAATAACAATCAGCTCTATCTCATACGCCAACCGGAAGACAAGACCGAATCACTCACCATTAGATTCTCTTACCGCAATGGAGCGTCCTCTATTTACACGAGCCTTGGATCCAACGGCAGACCATTTACTCTCAAGCCCTTCCAAGCTCCCGACTACTTGTCCTCACCGGAGAAACGCTAATGAAATTAATTTTATTTTTACTCGTTACTTTTCCAAGTCTAGGGCTCTTTGCCAAAGAGAAAGGGCTTCAAACAGCTGACGGGATTCGAATCCCTAGACTGCAAAGTAAGTATTATTCTGATAAAAACGATCCCTGCCGATTACCGTTTTCATGTCCTTTCTTGGCTACATTGAGAGGAGACTGCCAATTTTACCAACCCATGCCGACCCACAACCTCAGTTGTGTTCGCACCTTGCAGCAGTCCCAAATCAACATTACCCAACAGTGCGAAAATCAAATTTTAGATCATGATAGTGCTGGTGATCCCGTTGACCTAAATAATGAGGCCATACCCAACATTTGCCTCTCAAAAGCTCCTCAAAAATATAAATCACTTTTCGCCCAGGATGGGGATGTGCCCGCTAAGGTCATCAACTTATGGACCGAGGAGCGGATGGAATCCCTATGGCGAGAGAAGGAAATAGAAATCATCGGGCTCACTGAGGCCTATGCCACCCGTAGAGAAAAGGCCTTTGAAGAGGTCGAAAATCTACAAATGCGTGCAGAAAGTGAAAAGGATAGACCCTACGTACAGGAAATCTGGGAGCGCATGATTGAAGAAGCAAAACTGAATGCGGCTCAATATGGAGATTCGGGACAGAGCTTAACAGACTTCCAGACCATATTTGCACTTAATTTAGAGGCGTCTCGAGTTTGGAATCTAATGGTTCTCTGTGCCGGTGGAAATGAAAACAAGGCTCGTCGAATGTACTATGAAGCTAAGTTTCAATGTGAATTCGAATCTCTGGTCGATGATCAACTCATGTATGACAATGTTAAATCTTTTTTAATAAATACATTTACCGTATTTTCAACCACTCATGTTCCTCGATTTGAATTAAAGAAGGTGCCAAAATATGAATTTCAGCTAGAAGAGCTCTACACAAATCCGACCACGGATAAATTTGAGCAGCGCTTCCTCTTTCCGGCAACCCATCCCCTGCTGTCTCAAGCACTATTGCAACATGGTCATAGCTTCTACAGAACAGATAACAATTGGGACATGAAAAAGTTTAAAAAGAAATACATCGAGGAATGGGATGATGTGGATTTAAGCCTCTCGGTGAATATGATGACTGCACTAACCATGAGTGCTGGGCACGGTTGCACGGCGATTGGGTTGTGGCCCGCTGCGGGTAGAGCCGCCTACAAGGCCCTACAAAACAGATTGCTAGAATTAAATATTAGTACGGGAAAGATAGGAGACTTAAAAATAATGTCGCCTCGGTTAATTTCCACTCAATGCAAAAATCAAAATCTACCAAGAATCTATTGGGATGAGTCCCGGCGCATAGGCACCGACATGCGATTGTTAAATTCAAGATATGGAGTTGTTGAACAATGAATATTATAAAATTCTCTATTCTAATATTTCTATTGCCCCTCTACACCTGGGCGATTCCCCCTTCACTTCAACGGGAACTGGGATCAAAAAGACCTGCGTTGGATGCTCAACTCATTGCCGATTCCGAAGCCCTCGACCAGTGGTATAAGAAAGTTCAAGATTCGATTTATGACTCGTCCTCTTTTGAATCCATAGTGGAAGAACTCATAAATGATACCAATGAAAAGCGCTACCGCATTCGCTATTTCATTCTATCCTATGCAATAGAAACCCTGTTTCCAGGTACAATAAGCGAACGATGGAGTGTGTTTTACAAAAAATATATAAATCGAGCATTCCTATATGCAAATATAAAGAATAACAACCTTGGTGGAAGAGAGATTGATTTTAAAAGAGTTTCGGAATTGACCCCGCAAAAAAGACGAGACCTAGGATCAATGGCCACAGAGAAGGACAACTATCAAAGCTATCTGCTCAAAGCTATGTATGATCGCTCAGACAATGATTTTTATTTGGATTTTCAAAACTCCCCTAAAGCTATAGTTCCTGCCATTCAATCCATTCAAGCGGTTTTAACTGACGGTATTACTGGTTCAGCCATTCATGAGCTTTTTGAATCGGGCCAGGCCTTAACTCCAATGTTAGCTCGATTAAAAGCCCCTAAGGACGAATCCATTGAAAATTATTTTCCTGAGGTTGAAATTGAAACTTGGCTATCCCTTAAATTTGGCTCTCCTGAAGACTATGTGGCGGACCCCGTTGAACTAGATGTGTATGCAGACATAGAGCTTGAGTTACCTATGTCTCTCATCGAGAGCAAGGGAATAGCACCCTCCGAACTTCAAGAGATGATTCGATTTTGCACCTATTTAACTCACGCCACATTGGGTGCTGAATATCGATCCAGAATGATTGATATGGAGCGTACACTTTTCACATTAGCTTCTCTACCAGAAGAGGATTGGGAAAAAATGGGATTTCGCCCCAAAGCCCAATGGGAGGAGTATCATCCCAGTGGAAAAGTACTGCCGGATGGAAATAAGCTCATTCGATACCAGGAAATGGACCCAGAACTCTATTCTGTTTTTTCAAGCATTCACTTGATTGTGGCTCAGGATCTCGCTGAATTGTATCGAAACCAGTTTATAGATCAAATTCAGCAGTTAGCCCGAAGTAATGAGGCGAAAAAATTAAATATTTCAGAAGATCTATTAAAACTTGCAATGATTTCTAGCCATTCGTTAGCTGAATCAAATACCGCTCTCGCAAAGCCAATGCCCCTTGTAGAAGAGGGAAAAAACATTAGAGACTATTTAGATAATTATGAAGAGATTATTTCTAGAGAACTTAATCAATACTGGATCACGCGATATAATACCGCCATTTACAATGCTAGCAATTTGGTGAGTGACGTAAAATCCAAAGCGCTCGAGTTTAAACTTAACATTATCTATCCGGATATGATTGCAAGAGAGATTGAAGCCCTCTATAGACCCAAAACTTCCAGCTCTTTTTACTCGCAGATTCCACAGCCTGGATCCAACGTCATTTCGGCTAAAGACTTATTTAAGCAATCTCGTGCTGAAAACATAGGGCCCATTATAAATCGCCTACAGCACTATGTGGCTGAAATTCAGGAAATACTTATTGGAGTGCAGAGTCTACGATCGCAGGCCCATAAGGGGCCACAATTCGATGCCAGCTATGAACAAGCCCGTGTCCAACTGGACAGTTCCCGGTATGAATTGGAGAAAATCTATATCACTATTGGAATGGCTCGATTCATCGCTGAAAAAAGTGACCAAACTCAACTTATGAATGAGCTCTACCAAACCCTAGAGCAACTGTATCAGTTTTATAATGAATTTTCTGATTTTAAACTGCCTAAACCTAGGAGAGTGGAAAAACTTGCACAAAACCAATTGGATGAAATGAAAAGCCAATTGGAAAGAGGCAAACGAGGCCCCTTTCGGCAAGTTAAAAGTGGCGGCTACTCCTTTAAAACCTATGCCGTCTGGTTACCCGATGGGAGGCACCTTGCCCTCTACGAATTTGGCAGAGGACGGAAAAACCAATTCTATATGGATTTCTCAAATAATCCTTATGGACTTTCGGTGAACCGCTTTGGCGCTGGAAATGGAAAGGCCACTTTAAGTTTCGAAATCAGCGGATTGGGTATTACTGGCGTTTCGGAGTTGGTCGTGGACTTTTCGGACCGGTGATTGGCGGATTATTGAAAAAATAAGTCTAGGTAAAATATTTTTAAAAATTGAATCAAATAAACATTTTGTAAATATAAGGGAGGACATATGAATAAAATGTTAACTATCGCACTTTTTGCAACCACAATATCTGGAACTGCATTTGCAGAAAAATGCATTCCTGAAATCATAGATGAAGACACAATTTGCATTGTGAAAATAAGCTCACCTTGTAGAGACACCACTCACTTGGGATACAATGCCGTTCGATTTGGATACATCGAGAAAATACATCAAATATGGACGACACCTAACTGTGATATACGAGAAGTCACGAAAGAAAGTACTGGTTACGGAGTGTATTGGAACACCGATTATTTTGACCGAGAAAGCCTAATGTCACAATGCAATAACAGACGGGCTGAGTACCGCCAGCTTCTATGTGATTAAAGTCTATACTCTATTCATTGGATAAGACATCCCAAGTCCAAATTATCTGACATAGCTAAATTTGGAAATAACAGGTCAAGGATACAAAGACTCCAACGAAAAGACGCAAAAATTTTGGAAATTGAGAGCCGAGCGATGCCGGGAGCGTACAACAGGTACGCGACCCAATCCGAAGGATCTCAAGTTTTCAAAATTTGCAGTGGATTTGAAGTTGGAGCGGGTGAAGTAAGTCCGCTCATTCCAATAACTTATAACACCTGAGAAGGGAATGGAAGGGCATTTTTAATATAAAAACCCCCTCTGTCATCTACTCATCTCCTCCACCATTGGCCGATTTGAGTGTGATAACTTGCCCTTCGTCAGCTTGTGGCACGCTTATGCCTAGCTTGTCCATCTTGCCTTTTATATGCATCCCAGAGGCTCTCACATAGCCGTCTGTGATATGTAGGCTAGAGTGGCCAACATTCTCCTTAATCACCCCCACGGGGATGTCACACTGTACGGCCAGTGTAATATGGGTGGCTCGCAGGTTATGAAAAGTAACTTCCTTAATACCGATTTCTCGGCAAAAATCTTTGGTCACTTTGGCCTGCTTTCCGTCTGCCCAATAAGGAGTTTTCGGATCTATTACATAGTCCGATTTTGACTTAAGCTTTGTCGCCTTAAGCTCTGGTACAATTTGCTTCGGAATACCCACCATCCTTGATTGACCACTTTTCAACCTCTCAACAACTCCTTCTCCAGGGATATGTTGACGCTGTAAGTCTACTAGACCTTTTTCAAGGTCTAAATCAGTCCATCTAAGCCCCGCAAGTTCACTCCGTCTCATTCCAAGAGAGATCGCTAAAAGCCAGGGCAGGAAATATGGATGCTTCCTTAAACGAGCTTCCCCAAGAAATACTTCTACTTCCTGTGGGTTAAGTGCGAGTTTCCGTTTTTTAACGGCCTTTCTATGTTTCATGCCAGAAAGAGGGTTTGATTCCATGATTCCGCTCTCATAAGCGTATGACATCATGGCTTTGGCCTCTTTTTGAATGTCTATAGTCAAGGCTCTGCTCACACCTTTTAAAACCTCCAAATTATCTAGATACTTTTTCAAGTCCCTTTGATTGACAAGATCTAAATGAAGATCTTGCCACAAATCGAGGTGTTTAAGTCGGCTACGTTTAGTAGCAAAAAGTGCAGGTGAAATGCCTATGGGATTACTGCTACTTCTAATGTCTCCACTGAGATCATCGAGGTAATAATCCTTTAACTCGCCCCAGGTATCTAATCCTTGGCGAGTTGGCTTTTCATTCTTACACAAATACCTAAGTTCGGCGGCAATACTTTCTGCTTTTGGTTTCGAGGTAATACCACTTTGTTTCTTTTGAACCCTCTTTCCCGTGAATTTGTTGATTCCTTCAACTTGAACTCGGTAATAGGTCTTAAAAACACCTGGTTTCACCTCAACTTCATACGGTTTATACGGTAATCCGTTTTTCATAAAAATCCTCCTTGTAACACTAACAAAGAGTCCAGATCTTTTTTCTTAAACCTGAGTCGTCTTCCCAAAAGCCGATATGCCCTTATTTTTCCTTCGTACACCCAGTTCCGAATTTGCTTTGGAGTTGTTCTTAAATATTCCGCAGCTTCTTCGGACGTGTACCACGCTATTGTTTTGTCAAAGAACGTGGGGCTACTGTCATCAACATCGTTCACCCCGTTTCGTTTTTTAATCATATCAAACCTCACTAAAGAATCAATTTTTACATTCTAAAAACACCTTTCTTGTTGCGACTTATAAATCGTTGTTATCAAGATTGTTTGTCACATCTTCATGGGTAGAAACGTCACTTTTTCCATTCAACAAATGTCCCAAAAAGTCGTCCTTCGAAAGGCTACCGTTTGATTTTTTGAATTGTTTAAAAGCCATCTCTAATTTGTCTGCATTAGATAGTGATTCCTCTTGTAAGAGTTTTAGGTCATTGTCTGACACCATCTTCAGAGCCACGAGGAGCAGCTCGTTGGCTTTTACTTTCTTGCCGAAGCTCTTCTTGTTGGCCTTCTCTAAGAGCCTTGTAAGTAGCTTTCTCGTCTCTCCAGATACGCGTATTGCTGAGGTATTAGTATTTCTTTTTGTCTTTGGCTTTTGTGCCTTTTTCTCTTGATCCATTTAGATCTCCTACAGTTATTGAACAGGGTCGAGTTCAAACCTCAGAACTGTTCAGTTTCTAGATATTGAAATCTAAATCGATTGCTGTCCGTTCAAGCTGTTTACCAAGGTCGTTTGTACTTAAGATGATTCCTGATTTAGATAGGTTAGTTTTAAAAAGGTCCAAATTTGGTTGTAGGATTTGTGACCCCTTGGATTTCGTAAAAAGCGTTACCTCCTTTATATAATTATTTTGTCCAATAAATACTTCAGCAGACTTTAGACCCCGATCATCAGTGAAAATAAGATTGTCAAATTTGCTGAATAGACTTTGAAGAGTCGCAGGGGAGTGGGAGAGCATGTCTGCACCTTCAACTACAGCAGCTCGTCCACCTGGGCCAAAAAATGAAACGGATGCAGACTTCTTTTTATCAAGCTTTTTACCGCTCCATGTTCCATTCTGATCTTGAGTGTACTCAAACCCATTTTCTCGGTCTCCCTTATCGAAAAACCTAATTGCGCCACCAAGACTTACCTGGGCTGAATCCTTTTCAAGCATCCTTTCAAGCATTCCTTGTCTGACTTTTGCCGAATCAAAGAAACTCTTAAGTTTCCTAATAGATTCCTTTTTGGCCATTTTCTCGTAGTTAGGAATATAGAAAGAGTTAAAACCCTTTGTAACTTTCCCAAGGTGGTTTTCAAGTAAAAGTAGGTTTTTATTGCCCGTGATTTCTGAAAGAGCACGTATATAAGTAGTCTCTTTATGAATTGCAACAAAATCCAAATATTGGCCCTTGGTTTTGTTCTTGGCGTTGTAGTAACCATTTTCAGAAATAGTCACATAAGGACGACCCTTTAGAGCAAGTTGGCCATTTTTCTTCTCCATTAATGAGATCTTGTTTGCCGCACAATACTCTAAAAGGTTTTTTCGATTGGCTCTTTGAATAAGTTCAAAAGGGATTATAGGATCGCTAATCCTACCCCCAGAAGGGCTGATATGATGATCAAACCCAAAACTTGCAGAGCTATAACTAATATGGTCATTTTGTCCTTGGCCCTTCTGACCAAATAATTCACCACTTGGTTCAATTCCCCAAACGCCACTTGCGCTATTTCTATCCTTAGTCTGGTTAAACTCATCTCTCATTCTCTCCTTTGAAAATGGAACGGACTTAAAACGCTCCTTATTTTCAGCGAATACTTTCAGAAGACCTTCTTTGTCGTATCTGGCGCCAAGCTTTTTACCACGAATATTTTTCTTCTTGGTCGGATAGAGGTATTGGATATTCTTTTTCTGAACACCAACCTTAATACCTAGTTCACTCATATAGGAGATATATTCATCGAAACTTGTTGCAAGTGATCTTGCTAGGTCAGCTCTTTGGATAAGGTCTAACTGATACGAAACACCCCCACGCTCTAATATCTTTTGAGCTGTAGGGTGAAGCTTCGCCTGTCTGGCCTCTCGTGTTTCTTCAATTATAGATAAGCCCAAGTCCTTAGAGATTTCATTACTTTTTGATCTGGCATAGGAGAGAAGACTCTTTTTATTTATGATCTCTCTCTTTTTAGTTTTTCCGTTAATCGGATTGATCAAAATATGGTTATGAATATGCTTCGTGTCGGCATGGGTAACTACTAAAAATTCGTGATTTGGAAATGATCTTTTGACAAACTCTTTCCCAAAATCTGTGACACCATCAGCTCCAAGTTTTTCACTGTCTTCGTGTGAAAAACTCTGAATTACTTCAAAGAATACGTTTTTACTCCAGCTTTCCTTGTACTCGGATGAATTTATAATGGATTTCGCAGCTATACCTGGATTTAAACCATCATATTCGATATTTGTTGCCTTTTTCAAAACGTACCTCTCATATTCTGAAGCCTTCTGACCCTTATTTCCACCTGACTCTGTTCGCCACTTAATCTTCACACTAGCCATAGGCGGCCATACACATTAACTTCATTGCATTTAGAGATTCGGCACACTCTTGAATGCCTTTGTTCCAACCGTAACCAACGCCCGCATTAACTCTCCTGGCAATTTGATTGATGTTTATTCCAAGTCTGTTCATTTCCTTTATTAGCCTTTCACCTTCTTGAGTATTTAGAAGTACTTTTGTAGGGATCTGGTTTAGCCATGACTCTCTAAGAATACTTGGCATACTTCGGCCTATCTTTTGGTGCTGTTTATAAAGCCGTAAGTAATCTTGGTCTGAGAGCTTTACGTTTACTTGATTTCTAAAGTTTTTATCTTTTTTCCCGTCAAACAGATTCATACTTCCTCCTTAGTGTTTTTATTTTCCAATAACTGAGAGTAGGGCTTTTCCGATTAGACTAATCCAAGATTGAGCCTCTTCCTGCAACTCTTCACAAGACTCCTTGTTCTCTTCAACTTCCTCTGCGAGTAACTCTACTCGAGATGTTTGTTTCGTAAGTTCATTTGAGTCAGACACTTTATTTCTCCTCTTTTTGATTTTTTGTTGATTCAGATTCGATTGCTTCATGCCCTTTAATTAGTGCGTTTAAAGCAGCCATTAATTTCTCTTCCTCCTCCTTTGTGAGTTTCTTCTGGTTAAGTTGTTTGACTAGTTTTGGGTCTTCCCGTTCTGTTTTTGCAGTGATAACTAGTGTTTTCATTTCTCCAAGTAGTCGTTGCTTTTTTCGCTTTGTTGGACAGTTTGTGGCGCAGCCTATTGTTATTGTCGTGATGAGTATTGTTGCGATTCTGAGTATTCTTTTTTTCATGTTTTTTTCCTTGGTTTGGTTTGTTGTTTTGTTTGTTTTGTCGCTTTTTTCTTTTGCCTATTTTTTGTGCATTTTGTGTTTGCAAGTATGGACTCGGGTACCCGACTCCCCAAAAAAAACCTCCGGTCAGGGGGACTTCGCCCCTTTTTTTGCTTGTTGGTGGCAAGCCCCCAAACCCCCCAGCGTTCAAAACTTCTGACTAAAAAAACACGCTTCGCTATCTTCATCTGACCACCCCAACAGCCTTCGTAGCCGTTCCTGCAACCTTGGAGGCATCGTCTACAAATTCAGGTGTGGTCTCAGGTGCATTGGCTCCAAGCATTGGCCGTAGGAAATACATTGTTCCGCCAGTAAGAGCGATACCTACAAGTAATTGAATCCATGAGTAGACTGTGTGCATGTAGTACATGCGGCTTTGAATTAGAGAGGCCCCATAGAGTGATATGGCATCATTTAGCTCGCCAAACTGGGCCATTACTGAGGTTGATTTAGAGATGCTCAACATGATGTGGTAAAAAAGCGTCCACAGTGGATTCCAAAGAACCACTGAGAAATAAATGGCCCACCACCACAGAAGCACTTTCCATTTTCCGGCCACAACGAAGAAAATCAAAAATGGGAATATGATGATTAGAACCATTTTGATCATGCCGGCTAGGTGTGGGGCTCTGGCCAAATTCTCACTGAACTCAGTAGCCTTTTTGGCGGCACTTGACGCTCCAAAGATCTCTTTTCCATTTCCAAAGGAGATAAGGTTAATGAAGCCATCCCAGGACATTGTGCGGCTGAGGTATTGAATAACACGGCCTGAAAAACCTACTGGCTGTGCACCTTTCATGAGCCCTGCATAGGTTTCCTTGTCCTCCATGTAGTGGTTAACAAGCATGTTTGATGCATAGAAGTTTGTAAGAGTCTCTTCTTCAAAGGCTGATCTTTTATCGAAGTGTTCATTGATGGGGAGTACGATTGGCCGAGCTTTTTTTTCAGCCAGAGCAATAAGGCCCTGTCTGACTTCTTCTTTGACCTCTAGGCAGTCTGACTCTTCATCCTTCCCTGTCTTAAACTTAATATCGGATAGAGCGTTGTCGATCTCTGTAGTACCTCGATATGCCCTTCCAACCAGGTCTCCTTTGGGCTTTGTGCCCACCATATGAAGGATCTTCTCCAGGCATTGGGAGTTATAAAAATCAACGGACTCCCGCAGTTTGGGGTCATCAATCGTGCTAGAGGCTGAATGAATAATTGCTTTGTAGAAGAGGTTAGGGGCTTCGAGTTGGGAATGGTCCACTTTAAAAAGCCCATCAACAATCCTAGATAGCGCTGCACCTAGTTCTTCGGCGGATCTTGTCATTAGGTCGAATGGAAGACTTACCTTATAAGATTTTTGTGGGGCTTCTATCTTGCCTTTAATATAAGGGTTCCCATGCCAAGATTTTCTTTCAAAATCGTGAACACTGGTAGAAAGGTCTACTTTCAGAAGGCTCAGCCCCAGAATCAGATAGAAGAAAACAAAGAAAAACTTTGATATCGGCACTGTTCTTCGCTGTATGAGCGTTCCAGAAATATATCTTGATGAAAACTTGGCCAGTGTCCAAACAAGAAGCACTCCGAAGATTAATAGAACAAGGCCCTTAAAGAAGGCTTCAGACGTAATTGCCTCAACGACTCTTTCTTGTAGGCCCAGCCCAAGGTATTGGTAGAATGCCTCATAGGCAATATTGCTAAACATTAGTTCTTCTCCAGATTGCATAGAAGTTGGTCTGAGCAATCAAATAGGGTTGCTCTCACGCGCCCTGATGAGGCTCCGGCTGAGTCCAAATCTAATGCTCTAGCATTGGCTCTATCTTGGAATCTTCGCCCTTCTGAGCTGATCTGGGCCATTACTCGGTTTAATGGTTCATTCCTTTCTCTATGGAGAGAAAGAGTCATATCAATTGAGTCCTTAAGGCTTTCCCGTTTATATCTAAGTTCGCTTTTTCTTTTATCTGGAAGGTTTGGGTTCTGTTCGGCAATGGTCAGTAAATCAATTGACTGGTTCATGTCTCTAGAGAAGCGCGAAAGAGCTATAGACTTAGATATTTTCTCACAGTAAACACTTCTTTTCCTAAGTGGGAGAAGAGACAAGTATCTGACCGTCTGTCTATCAATCAAAAATGACTTTGACCCACTAATCTCTTTTAGATCATCGTCAGTCACTATTGACTCTGGGTATTTATCTTGGGCCTTGTCAATTTTTACAAGTACACCATGGCAAAGTTTAGCTTCGATTTCATCCTGGAGTTTTTGTAGATGAGATCTAGGGGTAAGGGCAAACTTCCTTGGGCCATATTCAACAGTGACATTTCCCCTTGAAACCACTGTGTCGCCCACAAGAGACTTTACCAGCTTTACAACGTCACCAGACTCTTCACCGTCAAAGCCGGCCCATTTGGCTGATGACTCAATGAGCTTGTTGGTTGTGGTCTGTTCTCCGTCTTTGTTTCCAGCCCAATTTGCTAAATCGTAGTCGTATACGCTCTTGCTTCCGCAAGATCGCATGGCGTTTTCCATATTTCCTCCGTTACTTTGAAGGGCACGGTGAACACATTTTTGTCTTTCTTGATAAAAATCTTCTGTTCTGGAATCGACATACTTGTCCATGATGGAGCACTGGTCGAGCCGCATCTGTGAGATGAAATTTGCATTAAGTCGAGTATGTTTTAAGATCGAGCACCAGGTCGGTGAAAAATAGCAAGTCACAAGCATCGGGGAGCCGGCAAGTATGTCTTTTCCCATGTCCCCGAAATACTTGGTGTCGAGTAGGTTTTTGAGAGTTGCTTTCAAGCTACTCTGGAAGTCAATTTTTCCACAATCTGAACCAATCCCTAGATCAAGCCCAAGCTCAATTTTTCTGTACTCGTCAAAAACCGGATCTTTCCGGCCACGGTCTTTAAGTAAGTAATCATGAGATGAGAGCTCGGTCTCAGATCTATACGAATAATCAGCCCATGTGAGCTGACTCATAAATAGTGTAAAGAAACAAAATAAAATACTTTTCAAAATGACCTCCCTAAGAGTCCCTTTAATTTCCTAACCAATTGGATCTACTTTGCTAAGTTCTCGTAGAGCTTTGTCTTTTGCCCCTTTTTTGGTTTCGACAAAATCATCTACTTTCATTTCATCCACTGGGTTGACCGAGGCCAGCCACTTATCTCCGATAGACTGAATGTTTTTAAAGGCACCTTTAATGGTCCCAGATTTGTTGCTGTAATATATCTCTGAGTGCTGGCCCTTTTTGATCTTAAGAGAGCCAATGATTTCACCACTAGTTTCATCAATGAACTTTGTGTTTTTAAGTAAGTACTCTACGTTTCCTCGTCCCATTCTCAGAAATACGAAGTTGTCAGACTGTCTCCACACAGCCTTTCCGGCAGCAGACGAAAAGAATGTTTCTGGATTTGGTGCTATGCCAATGATTGCGGTGTTGAGTTTTCTTGCCGTTTCTGCAAAATCTACTACGAACTGCTCAACGATTTTATTACTTCCAAGTCGGCCTAATTCTTCAATGACGACCAGGCCACCACGTTTACGATTTTCTTCTAGCGATATCTTTTGACGAATCTCCTCAATAATAGCCATGCTCATCAAAGTTTGAAGAGTTGCATCAGAGTCTAGTGCATCTAAATCATATATATAAAATCCACTATCTGAAGATTGGATTGAATCTTCGTCATATTCGAAAAAATTCGCGTAGACGCCATCTCCGTAAAATGGCTTTAACTTTAAAAGAAGCTCATCTACATATTTTGCTATTCCCTCAAGTTCATCGTCAGCGCCAAGAGATGAAAGAGAAGCAATCAAATCGTTCATTGTGATTTCCACATTTTTATCAGAGCTTGAAAGTTTGAGTGCCCCATCAAGATAAGTAGCTCCGGCTTCTTTTTGTTTCCTCACAAATGCAAGTTTCAATGCCTTCGTAAGAGCCGTAAGGTGTTCGCTGGCAAGTATGAACCCTTTAGATGTTAAAGAAATTCCGGTGAGGAGGAGGTTTGCTAGGAATTTTACTTTCGTGTCATCAAATGTCCCTCTAAATGGTGAAAAGGGCATTTTTCCCTTACCGTCAAAAACGGTTATATCTGCATCAAAAAACTTACCAACGGTTCTGTAGCTGGACTTCTTATCTAGAATAAATATGAGAGGGTTGCTTTCTAGTTTCTTTGTGGACTGTAAGACATCTATTACAAATGAGGACTTTCCAGACCCAGTGTCTGCCACAATTGATGTGTGATTTGATGTTTCATTTTCAAATAAGCTAAATGGTATTAAATTGTTCTCTCTCGATAAAAACAATTGAACAGGATTTTTTGTGCCCCTGAAAGAGTCAAACACCGGAAGGAGGCTTACAGCCTCTTTCTCTAAAAGTGGTATGTACCTTTCCGCAGACTTATCTATGTCAGGTGTATAAAATAAAGGTAAGCTTGATAGGTACATCCCAAGGCCGATTTCTTCCTCAAGTATTGTGTCGCAATCCAGATCCCTTTGTAGAAATGAAGTGACTCTCCGAATTCTATCTTCCAAGATTTCATCCGTACTTCCTTCAATGTGTATCGAGATGGTGGCATTTACGACGTTTTCATTTTGTGCAATTCTTCTTTGGACTTTATCTAGGTCAGCTTTTTGAAGTTTCGCAGCTTGGCTGGGAGTGTTTTGTAAAAAGAAGTCTTTTAATTCGAGGTATCGTGCCACTTTTCCTTGGGAGGGGATTGAAACGTTCACGCTCATTCTAAGCGGAAAGGGCAAGGTTAAAAGATTGGCAAACCCAGAAGCTATTGCATATTCAGGAGGGGTCTTGATAGTTAGAGTTCGGCTTTTGACCCCCTCTCTTTCAAGGCCACGGTAGCTTGGTAGGGGACTGTTATAAAGTACTTGGTCTGAAAGACTTCGATTTGGATTATAACTAGCGAACTCTCTCGTATAGTATTGAATGGGATTCAATGTACGACGTAGAACGTCTACAAGTTCCGCCCCATTCATTACCTCAATTGGTATGGGTGATCTTTCTACTATTTGTTTAATTAGAGATCTGAACGCTGTCAGTTCAAGAGTGAAGTCCCCAAGCTCAGAAAATAGAATTTCGGAGCTATTTTTACTAGCTTGTGTATATCCCCTTATTGCTTTTTTGGAAGGAAAGTACCTAAGAGAAAGAATACCACTTCTAACCAAGGGAACCGTTTCGTTTCCGAGATGACACATCCCCTTAAAGAGGTTCACTTTTTCATCAATTAGAACTTTAGAGACTTTATGACCACTTGAAAACTCTTTAGTAATCTCGCTCCATTTGTGGTCAAGGGGGGAGACCATGCTTTGGTCAAATAAAAGCTGTAAAACACAATTCTGAGGAATTCTAAGCCAGTTTGTTAGACCATTTACTGCCTCAACTATGTCTTTTGGTCTCATTGGTTCGTGTTCAATCAATGAGACTCTGAAGCAAACCCCTAATGAGCCATCTTTAAGAACATGGACTCCATGTTCCTTGTTGTACTCATCATATGGAAGCAATTCTGAAAGTGAATCCGACCTTTTGTAAAGTTCTTGGTTGAGCGAGGATCTATCTCTTAGTAACTTCGTAAATACTGGATTAGAGCTCATCCTATTTACCTCCGTTATTATACTGTTCAACATCCCAAGATTCCGCCCCGTACTTCAACATCACCCAGCTGCCTAAGAAGTAATCACCAGTGGGAAGATCATGTGGGAAAACCCAAACTTTAGACACTCTGGCTGCCTTTCTTTTTACATTTAGGCTCATGTCTAGGCCTTCCATTTCTTTTTCATACTTCGCTCTTTCACTGAGCATTCTTCGGTCTTTGTCCTTCGAAGCGCATCCGATAAGTGTGCTACTCAGTAACGCGAGAAAGAAAATTGTAGATACTATTTTCATTTTGATTTCTCCTTTTGTTTTTCTTGAAAAAATGTTTTGGCAATTCGACTTTGTCCTGCATAACAATCCAAACATCTCGTCCAGAACCGACTCGAATTGTTGGTAAAAGTCCTTGTGCCTGGTTCAAGTACCACTGGGCCACCATGGATGCTGCATTCCCAGCGCCACCTCCAACGATGTACTTTCCTTGGTCACCTGATAAAACAGATTGGCTTCCACCAACGGCATTTGTGGTTTGAGTAGTTTGAGCCTGCTGAATTGCCTTTGAAACGCCTTCTACTACGCTACTGAGGAAGGCCATGGCCATTACTCGACCTTGTTTGGATTGAACTTCACCAGAAACAGCAAAGTCGTTGTCTTTATCATCAACTAAGAAGCCATTAACCTTACGTTCAAACATTTGCCCAGACTTCGATACGCATGAGAGCTTATCAGCCTGCATTTGAACTCTCTCTGTACTGAGATCACCTGTGGCCTTTGCGATCATAAAGCAGCCAGTAAGGTCAACCCTTGAGTCGTTAGGTGCAATATATGAAAAATCTAGTGATAGTAGGACTGGATAAGTTCGCCCCTCTGGTGCTGCAACTCCGCTTAGAATTTTGGCCTTTACATACGAGCCACTTGGCAGAGCAACACCAGATGTTTTTCTCTTTCCCTTAACTGGAAAGTTAATGACACTGGGCCCACTAGGTCTTGTCCTCCTACTAGTAGAGTGGCCACGGGCAAGGTTTCTAGCAGTATTCAACATGCTATTGACCTGTGGCTCCCTGGCAGGTGCTGGAGCTCCGCCGTAGGTACCGTTGTTCAGCCTAATTCGCTCATCTTCAAGTTTTTTGGGGTCCGTTGTTGAGGTCGCCCCGTTTACTTTTTTGAGATCTCATTTCTTGTGGAGCTTTTGTCTTCCTCAAGTCTTTTCAGACGATCCATAACGACTTTTTGGCCTGCCTTGTACTCAGCAAAAAGTTTTTGAAGAGACCTTTCTTTGTCTTTAACGAATCCGTACTCCTGAGACCCCAATATACGGCCGCTTGAAAAGTCTGCCTTTTTGGCCTCATACATGATTCTTCTATTGTCGTCCTGACTAAGGCTGAAAACATAGAGTAATACCACTATCAATCCTCCACAGATTCCGAATGAAACCCTCTTGTCTTGACGAGCTAACTCGGCAGTTTTTTGAAGTATAGTTCTCAAATATTCCTTAGCTTTTTCCATTTTTTACCTCCTTTTTCTTAACAGAGAAGGGGACCTTTACTCTTGAACCGCTTGCACTAGATTTAGTGATAATTCTAAGTAGAGTAGATCTTTTTTTTCTGTTCAGTACATCTGAGTCCACCTGGGCCACCACCGCCAAGTTTGGTGAACCAATCTTTAGCTTTCTAATATCCACAAGAAGGTCTTTTCTTCCAGTATATTTCAGCTTGTAGACGTATCCGTTCATATGGTCACCCTTATATGATTTTACCAGTCTCATTGAGAGGCCAGAAACACCACTTGAAATTGCCATATTATGATAGGTACTTTTAAAGCCAATGACTTTATCCCCCCTTAAAACAGCCTTCATTAGTTCAATTTCTGAAAGCTGTGGCCTGTTTTTCCGTTTTTGGACAAGCGCGCTTTTCGGTTTTAACTCTATAAACCCATCACCTGACGAGTACTTTGTAACTACAAATTTGACTCGAACTGCGGAACCATCAGATAGGATAAAGACTACGTTTGATCGCCCTTTTGTAAACCTCGGCTCTATTGAAAGAAGAGAGTAGTCAGGATCATTTTGGTCCGCAGGCCCGACTGATAGCCGACTAGCCCCATTGATCGTCTTCACCTCTTGATCAAATCGTATAACTTTAGACTCTCCGTGTTTGATTCGAATTACTTCGGGTGTATTTCCGTAGTAAATCTCTTTGGCACTCACAATTGACCCACTCGTAAGAAAGCCAATACTTAGTAGTAGTGAAACGTATTTCATTTTCTTTTATCTCCCTTATTGTTTCTATTAATTTCTAAAACCTTTTGTACTTGTGCGACTTAGCTCCTCAATCTGTAGGTACCACTGCCGTCCTTGTTCTGGTGGGACTAGTCTGAGGCTCATTTCAACGACTTCTTCAGTTGATCCAGAAAACTCTGAGTTGATATATCTGTCTCTTTTGATTATTGCGGTGGCTTTATAGTTACCCTTTCCATCAGCTACAATTTCACGATCTTGGGGGCGGGATTTGACGACTTCAGAAATGTTTTCTCGATTGACGATTTCTAACCAGTCAGACACCTCAGCTTGAAATCTCACAGACAGCTCAGGGCTCATTTGCTTAGAGAGTTCCCTGTACTGTTCTTCAATATTTATTGGGTTTACATTCCCTAACCGACTAAGAAAGGACAAGAATGCATTCTTAATGTACTCATCTGATACGGATTGAGGTAATGCGGGAGTGAAGTCATGTACTCCAGGCGCTAGTATGTATTCTTTCATTCTATATTTTTCAGATAGATTAATGATGTGTCTTTGTGATGCGACGATGTAAATAAAAGAAAGTGCAGCTACGCCTATTGCAATGAATCTCCACGTTGCCTTTTGCTGAAGTAGGGCAGCTCGAAAACAAACATATTTCGGCAAGGTTGAAAGGTCATATCCCGAATATGACCCTTTTGGTGGTTGGGAGATTTTGGCTGCCTCGATCCCCTTATCCATTGCACTAATCATTTTTTCCACTCTCGGTGAAACTTTTTGATTCAGCTGGTTTGCCTTTTTGACTGAAATGGTTTTTAAGAATTGTCCAAGGGTAATTAATCGGGAACACATGTCGTTGAATGTGTTCAATAACCAAGCTTTTACCGTCCTTAGAAATCTTGATACGACAATCTTGCATTGGGACTCGGCCACCAAAAGTTTTTTCGTCAGTTCTGCCTTCCATGTTTCCTCCTTTAATTGATTCGTATTTGTCATTTTTGTTATCCTTTAGTCTGAAAAACGTTTTCGATTTCCTGGATTCACTAGTCCAGGAAGACTCATTCCTAGATAGCGATATGGCCAGTGCAGGTAGATTCCTCTGTTGTTTCTAGTTTTAATGAGTGGGCCGATAATCAGAAAAGCGATGAGAAGAGCCACCATGATCCAAAATGAATAGAAAATGATTCCGAATACTAGAACCGTTAGAAGACCTAGAAATGCGTCAGTGAGGTCCCAGAAGTTCATTATTCTGATTGGACTGGCCACCGCTCTATTGATTCGGATACCATATTGGTCGAATAAGATTTCCTTCTTAGACATTAGTGGCCCCTAAGTTATTCTTAGGAGGCTGACTGTTTTGTGAAAAAAGCCCCTTTCCACCACCAATTTCAAAAATATTTGAAACCCACTTAGGAGCTGTTCCAATAATTAGGGCTGCAATTACCGAAATTACCGCGACTCCGAACTTTTGTTCTTTTAGGGCCCAACCAGCACTCATTATAGCGAGCCCCGCGAAAATTCTGGCCCCCCAAACAAAAACTCCAATATCAATAAATCGAAGAACAGTACCGGCAGCATGAAGCTTGTCATGTTGATTTTGTCCAGGGAGCTTTGCCGCTAATACATCTACTGAAAAAAATAAAAGTACTACCGAAGTTATTAGAAGTAGTATCAGCAGAAAAAGTTCATCGTTTCTTTTTCTTCCTCTCATTATTTGGTTCATTTATTCCTCCATTTATTGTTAATTTTCTTACTTTCATAAATTGATAGATTTCGTAGGATTTCGTTGGCACTATGAAACCCTCGAATAGGCGGAAGTAGTGCCTTTTCCTTCAAGTCAGCAACAATTGTGAATGGAACTGATTGAACTCTATTGGCCTTGATTTCATCAGGCGTTGCTTTGTCGATCGGAAGTGTTGTGTTTATGTTTTGCGACGAGTCTATTTGTCTTAACTCGACGTAGATTCCCATTTTAAAAAGCTTTTCCAGCTCTGGAATCAGTCGCTTGCAGTGCGGACATTTAGAGTCAACATAAGTTCTTATTCGAAACTTTTGATGAAGATTTCCTGTAGGATTGATGTTGCTTTTGACCTTTTGGATCTGAGCAACCTCATTTGGTTTCAGTTTGTTTTTTGCAACAAATTGAGCAAGTTTGATTTGAAGACGTTCAGCAATTTGATTTTTTCGCTTAATGTAATCGAACCAGCCCTTGATGTTCTCGTCATTGGGGTTTTTAGCTAGTTCAATAAAGGGCTTTGGTGGAGTGTAGTTTCCCTCTCTAAAAAACTCATCGTTTTCAGGGGTTAACTTTTTCCAGTCATATGCCTTTTCGCCATTTTTAAGCTTTTCGGGGTCCGTTGTTGAGGTCGCCCCTAGGCTTTTTTTGAATCACTCCAGTAGTCTATTTTTGAATCAAAATAGTCTATGGCGTGGCCATTCGTGGAGCCCACGAATATTGCAACAAAGGCCATGACTGATCTAAATAGTTGAGTCATCACAAATTCCCCTTTCAATAAGTGTTTTTAAAGCGTCATTTCGGCTTCTATATTTCTCTTCATTTCCAGATCCGTAGATGTATTCCATAAGTGGTGTCCGCCCACTGTAGCCAAATTTACATTTTGGGCAGCCCTTTTGGTTGGCAGTGTACGTAGAGCTGAAACCTTTCTTTCGACAGCTTACACAGAGCCTTTTCTCCAAAGATTGAGACCCAATGAATCTGATGTTTGATGAGAGAGTCAGTTCGTCTATCCCTAGGTTTTTCAGTCGCTCTTTCGCCTCTTTAGCGCCATTGGTGTGCAGGGTGCTTAGCACTAAGTGGCCCGTACTAGCTGCCTGGAAACATAGTTTGGCTGTTTCTTCATCTCTAATTTCTCCAACGAGTATTACATCTGGGTCTTGGCGCAGGAGCGCTCTAAGACCCTCAGCTAGACTCATTTTCTTGGTGGCCTGTGATTGTGAAATGTTGTCGAGGGTATATTCAATCGGATCTTCCAATGTGGCTATATTTTTAGACCTGGCATCTATTTCTTTGATCATTGAATACAACGTGCTTGTTTTGCCCGAGCCTGTTGGGCCAGTGATTAAGATAACTCCGTTACGATAAGATAGTGATTCTCTGAGCACACCCATAGTAAGGTCATCAAAACCGGAATCTTCAAGGTTTCGAAGTCCAGTTCTATCAAGAAGCCTAAGTACAACCCTTTCTCCATGTAGTGTTGGAGTGGAATTTACCCTCAAATCAAGGCCTATATAAGGTAAAGAAATTCTTTTGTCTTGTGGTCGGCCAGATACAGCTAGTGACAGCTTGCATACTCTTTTCAACTCTATTGTAAGACTCTGTTTTAGTTCATTTGGAATTGTTTTCCACAAACTAAGTCGGCCATCTATCCTGTGGCGAATCACAATTCCTTTCTCTTTCGGCTCTATATGAATGTCACTGGCACCAGAGTTAAACGCACTTTCTATGCACTCCCTTATCAATAAGGTAAAAACTCCTCCTCCAAGAAGTAAGTCCTGACTAGTAGCTGGTTGATCAAGCGTAAGCATTCCCATTATAGGTCCTTTCCTGTGCTTTTCGGTGCACACATACCCTTCATGGCCGCCAATATTGCGGTTGTGGTAGCGCCCCAATATAGGTCCTTTTTACAGCTTACTTTTTTCCAAATAGAAAACAGTCGCCCTTTTCGTCCTTTTCCCATCAGTTTTCCTAGATCACGAACATTTTTAATGTTTTCTAGGTAGGCAATATTTTGGCCTTCTCTAAAACATGATGAAGACTGTGGACTGATCATTTGCCATTTTTCATCCAAAGAGTTTGGTGTGGAGTTAAAAACCTCAGAAGAAAGACTTTTTATCCTGGAGGCGATCATTAAGGAACCTGTTAGTGATGCTGGGCCGTGGTAGGTTCCCGACCTAGGGTAAAAGACCCCCCAACCATTACAAACAGAGTGTGTACTTGGAATTGTGGTTGGAAGTTCTGGAATGTTAAAGCTGCACATTGGAGATCCGCCGGAGGGTGCGCCACCATCTTGAAAACCCACTGACGATATCGCGCCTTTTAGAAGGCACATTTTGGGCGCGGCTGCCCATGCTAGAAATTTAGGCTGAAGTTTATCAGCGTGTCCAGTGGCCCAGTGCGACCCTAAGTGTTCAGACATCCCATCAAAACATAACCTTTCCATTCTGGCTCCACCGCAGGGCATTTCTTCAAATGCTAGATATGAATAGGGAATTGTTATGGTTCTAGCCAGATAACTGGTAGTTTCGTGATCACCCTCTGCGGCTCCCCATGTAGATGTTTGCTTACCAGCTGAGGCGAGTTGACTAGAGGCAACTGGTAAGGCCGAAAAGTATGAGACTTTTGGCGTAGTAGTAACTTCTATGAACGTTTGAGGAACATAGTAGTCAAATTGAAGGCATGGGCGAGGAGGGTAGCTGCCACACATAGTTGGTGTGACCCTCATGTCCAGACATGTTGAGAAGTCTTTTGTACTCACAACAGAGCAAATATCCGGAGTCGCATTTGCGGTCTGAGTGAGGCCCAAAAGTATTGCAAGTATCTTCCCAATCAAGGAAGTTTTCTTTCCCAGTATTCTCAAAATATTTTTGTGACTTAAAGCTTTCCACTTTATGAAGTGAGGTTTGAGGTAAAGTTTTTCGAATCTTGTCGATACACCATCAAATATCTGAGCGTAAGCCTCCATTGTTTGAAGCCTTGCAAACTCGCTTGTGGGGGCGGTAAAGTCCCTGTAACTGGATCTTACGAAGGACTCATTAATATTAGCCTTTGTTGTGTCGTAGCCACCTAGAACTAGGCTCTTCTTTGGGTCATTTGCCATTTCACCGTAGGATTGTGAAACCTGCTCCTTTTCCTCTTTTCCCATTAGCTCTTGAATATTGCTGATAGTTTTTTTGTCCGATGAGTGACAGGCGATCCTAGTTCTGAAGTTTTGAATCAACTCATATGTGGCTTCAGACTTTCCTATGCTGTTTTCTAAGGAAACAAGGCCTTGAGTTCCGACAACAGTGATGGATTTAGACTCTCGAGCTTTGGCAAGAAACCTATCATCTCCTAAGGCTCCACCGAAACCTGACGTTACAACATCTTGGTACTCGTCAATAAAAGTAAAAATATGCTCTTCTGCTGTATTCCCAGAGTTTATAATATCAAGAACAGCTTGTTGGTAGCAGATCTTGATTAATGTGCCTAAGGATCTCGCCAAAGCAGGGTTTTCTATATCAAACATTATAATTTTCCCCTCAGTCACTAATTCATCAATCGACAAGGTGTTGTTTGAATCTTCGGGAGGACAAAATATTTTCGTTGCTTGATATTCTGTAAATTGCGTTAAGAAAGTTGTGGCTGTAGCAGTTATGCCTGATCTGACTTTTTCATCTAGTTGCCGATAAGCATTTCTAAAATAGTGTATTGCGACCTTGATATTGTGAGATTCTTCCTGGTCCCACTCTTTAGAGTAGAGGGCATTCTCTAGCTCATCTTCGATCGAGTTGTCTCTTAGACCCATCAGTACTAGATATATGTCATTTAGGGTATAGTAGCCCTTTGTTGCTGATGCATAGACTACTGCATTTCGAACTAAACTATTGGCCTGAAATTCCCAAAATGGAGTTTCATTTGATTTCCCCAAGAAGTTTATCTGGGCTGCTCGAATCATCTCAGCAATTTTGGAAAACTCAGAGTTTTTTAATGCATCTTTACGATACACAGGATTTATCTTGTGAACTCCGTTTAACTTTATATGAAAAATGTCGTTATACCGATTATTCATAAGAGCTATATTTATTGCTTTCTTTATAAAGGTACCTTTCGGGTCAATGAGTAGAAATGGGGTCTTTTTACTAAAGTTCGTAATTGCTTGTTTAAAGTAGGGAAGGATTGTGCCTTGAGTTTTTCCTGAGCCAATGCTTCCTGTAATCAAAATATTCCCTCTAAGACCTCCTTCACTTATTCTTGCCCACTTTGTGGATTTTTCTGGGTCCTCTTCATTGATTGTGCCAAGAACTATTGAATTTTTTCTTTTTAGTTGTATCCAAACTCCAAGAGGTAATCTAATTCCAATGAGGTTAGAAACAATTGAACCGACCAAATACCCACAAATACCAAAGAAAAAGGCTGTGTTGATATTTAGAATAGTTGTTAGATAGAAGAGGTACTCAGATCTGAGCATAGTAAAAAATTTTGAGGCCATTTCAGCTGTTACGAAAAAATGCTGTTTTGAACAGTAGACTGCCAAGATAGAAGCGGCCAACCCGAGGTAGGAAGCTCGTCTATTTTTTCTACCTGTAACCGACTGGATCTTGGACCCTCGACGGTGAAAGCCCCCTATTTTTCTAAGAATAGAAGAGCCTACAATTCCATTATACAAAAGAATGGCAAACTGAGCGCCCAGTAGCTCCCATGCAACTTGAGACAGGTTTAGTCCTGATAGCGAATAATCAAAGGCTACCCAGTTCCCCAAAAGTATTCCGGAGTAGGCGATGCCTCCTCCCAAAAAAAGTAATACCAAACATCTAACGGTACTTAACAAAACGTAGCTCTCCTTTTTCCTCATTAGCGTCTCTGATGTAACTTTGTAGTAAGCGCACCTGGGTCTTTGCTTTATAGTTTTTTTCCAGTTCCTTCCGGCTGATACTCTTGATAAATGAATTTAGTAATTTGCAGACTTCTTTTTTCATTTTTCCTCCTCTAATGAGTCACCAGGAAATTTCCGTATTCGGGGGCATAACTCCATCCCAGCATATTTCCCACTATGAAAAAGTATCTTTGCAAAACCAAAGTACTTTCTCGTTCCACACTTTTCTTGAAATATAACCCTTAATCTCGAAACGGCTTCATCCAGGATTATTTCTGTGTCTAGCGCTTTTAAGTCTATGGCCATATCTTTATATCCACCCATCTATACCTCCGCAGTTCTTTGTAACTTGTTGATTAAGAGTTCGATCTCTACAGCAAGAAGTGTTAGCTCTTTGTTTGTTAGGAGTTCCTCTTCCGAGAGAACTCATAACAGGTCACGAAACTTTGTCTTTAGGCTCTGTAATGTCATGATTGCCTCAGTCCAATAGCTCGTTTCGATCTCTTTGGTCCGCAGAACCACATAGCTGTCGAATTTCACCTTCCACATCAAGCACTCTATCCATATTCCAATTTGACTCGTGTTCGACCCAGAGTTCTCCTTTAAATTCTAGGAACGCAGATTGGTATGGCCCAAGTTTAAGGTTTCCCAGCCCGCTTAGCTCAAGAAATTGGTCACCTCTGTTTCTCCAAGAGCCACTTTCTTTGCCTGAAAACCTTTCTCCATTAGACACATAGGTGTAGTTGTAGACATAGTTTTCGTCGTCAAAAATGAACAATGTGAAATACATTGTTGAACCACTTTGGCCAAAATTAGGTAGAGTTGCCTTTAATGCCACAAGTGGATATGCAGGGAGATTACGCTCACTATCGATCTCTGAGAATGAGCCAAGTTGATAGTTATCAGGACACAGTTCGCGCATGCTCTTCAAGCCGTGAGTTCCTGTCACATAACTTAGAATTACATCATTACTTTTTAGGTCTGACTCAATAGGCCCGTCTAGCTTGAACATGAGAGAATCTTTGCCATTGTACTTAATGCCATATCCAGTTCCGAGACCATCTAGTTTGATATGCAAACCATCAACCGACCACGTTCCTTCAATCTCTTTCTCTACTAGAGTTACTGAATGTGTAGTCATTCCATCGGTTTTTGTGATCTCATGCTCACTGTATTTTGCAATGTAAGTTTCCTCTTCAAGAAAAACCGTAATATTTCCAACTACCTTATTTCCATTCGAAGTTGTATCTAGTGAGATATCGTTCACATATGAGAAAAGCTTCTGATGGTAGATATGGCTCATGCACGTGCCACTAAGCTTGTACAGAAACTTATCATAGTATGTTTTGGCATTTTCCCCATTGATAGATCTATTGATCTCAGTATGTAGGCCACTTTTTCCGCCACTCTTTTTCCCATTCGACTTTCCGCATGCTGAAATGGCCAGGGCCAAGAGACTTGTAAGTCCAACATTGAGTAAATAATTGTTTTTCATCCTTTTTCTCCTATAGGTTTGTGTAAAGGTGATAGTTACGTAAAAGTTGTTTTTGTTTTTCGGCTTCGATTTTTTTGTGCATTTCAGATCCTGAAAATAAAAATGTTAGAAAGGTCTCAAATCTTTCTAGCCACTTCTTGATAAAGATCTTTAGGGCTCCTTCCTGAACCTCTATGCACTCCAAATTATTTGATATTGCAGTTTCCATTGTTTTCTCCGTTACGCTATTTTTGGGTAGCGCCCTTCAATTAGGCCCAATATTTCGTTGATCTGTTTCATTAGATTTAGATCTAGGGGATAGTAGTAAGTGAGCCCCAGCTCTTTCTTGCGGAACTGGCTCAAGTCAGGTGACCAGTTACAGTTATGGCAAATGGTATGACTGTTCAGTTTTTCCAGGGCCACCGCATTGCACCTTTGGCATTCAATTAGTTTCACTTCATCCTCCTCAAGTTAAGTTTGCGTTTTCCGCCTACACTTATTTAAATTGCTAGAGGTGGGCCAACAGACCAAAGTTGGGTTAAGTGATCGATTTCATTTAGGAAGGTCGAATACTTTAAACGGAATGGTTTCTTTGGGTTGTGGCTAGAAAAAGCCATCAAAATTTGTTTACACTAGTGATTCTAGTTGTTTATTAATTCGGCTATAAAAAGCCATATGGCCGTCGGCAGCCACCATAGTTTGATTTTATGTACCTGTCTTAAAACTGATTTGAGAAATTTGTGGCTAACTTTAGCCAGAAGCCAAAACTTTAAAATAACCAAATAGTATTGGCAGGTTATTAGGTTTTGGGCCGTAAACTGGCTATTTTTAGCCACGAGCACAGAAATATTTCATAAAAACAAATATTGCTTAGTATTCGGGCACTTACAGATTAAAGTTCTGTTGTTTAGTGTTCTATGTGGCTTATTTCAGCCATGAGCTTCCACCGTGTAAGTCTTTCATAGAGCTAAGTTTTGTCAATTACCTAAGTGTTATTGAAAGTTTAGCTGTTTTCGGAGCGTATTTAGATTGTGGCACTCATATTGCCCTTAAAACTCCGAAATGCCCATCACTTGATGGCAACTTAGTGGAGGAATTAGTGAAACCAAAAATTCTTGTAATTGATGATGACAATATTATCAGAGAAACAATGAAACTCTATCAAAATGAGTTTGGCTTCGAAGTAGATACCGCTGAAAACGGAGTAGAGGGGATTCGCTTAATTGAAGAAAACCCAGGCCGGTATGCCTGCGCCTTTATAGATTACCAACTCGGTGAAGTGGATTATTCGACCGGAGGATTCAAGACAAATGATAGGTATAATTCAGGTCTAAATGTCTCATCAGATATTCGAAATTTAGATAAGGATATTGTTTTATTCATAATATCAGGTGTTGAAGACAAATCTCCTCTATTAGCAAAAGCCGCAGATTCAGGGGTTCAAAATGTAATATCCAAGCCTTTCACCACTGAGTTTATTAGAGACCATATTATGATGGCCGTAAATTTTTATTCTTCTCCACTAGATCGAAAAAGATCGGATATTTCATTATTAAATAAATTTGAAATGATCGGTAGTGATGACAAGTTGGCAAGAGCATGTGATTTGGCTTTAAAATCTGCGGTTACTGATTTTTCTGTTTTTATCTTGGGCTCTACCGGAACGGGCAAAGAGCTTATTGCTAAAGGAATCCATAAAAATTCTCGTAGAGCTTCCAAACCATTCGTTACTATTGATTGTACGGAATATAAAGACAATACAGCCCTAATGAGTTCAGACCTTTTCGGACATGAAAAAGGTGCTTTTACAGATGCGAAAACTTCAAAACCTGGGAAGCTTGAACTCGCTTCAGGTGGGACTGTGTTTTTGGATGAACTTCACCACTTAGGCCCATCAGCACAAGCTAAGCTTCTTCGTGCAATTGAAGTAAGAAAGGCTTCTAGAGTCGGTAGTACAAAGGAGTATGCCTTTAATGTTCGCTTTATATCTGCGGCAAAACCGTCAATAAAAGACATGGTATCCGATAGAAGCTTTTCTCCAGATTTATGGTACAGGTTGGCAAACCTCGACATCTATTTGCCAGATTTGAAAGAGCGACCTGATGATGTCGAAATACTTCTAGAGCATTTTAAAAATGTAGCTGAAGAACGTGATGGTAAGGCTAAACAATTTTCTCCTGGAGCCATAAAGATATTAAAATCTTATTCCTGGCCAGGTAATGTTCGTGAGCTAAAGGGACTTGTAGACAAGCTATTCATCACAACAGATGGCCACATCATCGGCCCTAGTAAATTACCAAGTGAAATTTGTGATAAATCAATGACAATAAGCTCAGATACCATGGGAGATGATGAAAGTCTTGGTGCCGAGCTTCTAGAAACTGAACATGCTTTTGAGCAGGTTAAGTTAAAGTTGTACCTAAAGGCTTTGCTCCTATCAGATGGAGACAAGTCTGCAACAGCAAAACTTCTAGGCAAATCTAGAGGAGCAGTTAGATCATTTATAACCAAGCATAACCTAGATGCTCTTACCAAGGAGCAAATGGAAATGAAGTTAAAAGTTGCAAGTTTGCAATCTGTTAAGGAGGGCGTTTGAGTCCCTCACTTAGTTTTCTAGCCATTGAGATTGGGCCAGCCCTCATATCAATTTTTGATATGAAATTTTGGTGTAGGTAAACTGATGTCTTTGGCAAAAATTTCTTCACTCTTTTACTTTGGTACATTTCTTTCCTATGTAGGGAATTACACCTTCATAATCAGCTTAGTGGCATTTATGGTTCGAGATGGCTACTCCTTAGTTGAGGCCAGCTCAATAGTAGGAACTGCCCGTTTTATGCCAGTCCTTGTTGGTACATTTCTAGGGCAGCTGGCTGATAAGCTTTCAGCCCGCCGTACCATCATTGTCTGCGAACTTATTGCAAGTACTGTTTCAATCGCACTTCTTTGGGCCTGGGGTATTGGGAAAGAGGGGTATTTGTACTTTTTTGCACTCGTTGTATTTAGATATATTGTGACTTCTTTTCAGTCTGGCAGCAGAGCAAAAATAACCAAATATCTAGGTTCATCGGATTATGGATCTCAATCGAAACAAGCCATAAAATTCAACTCGGCCACAGAAGGCGCGACAATTTTAGCAGCCGCCTTTAGCTGGCTTTCATTGAAATACCTAAGCTTTGAAGCGGTTATTGTGTTTGATATGGTTACCTTTATCTTAAATGGCGTAATAATTTGGTTTTTACCTGTGGCCGATCAAAGAAATGATAGAGCCTCCTCAGTAGATATCCTTAAAAAATTTAAAGACCTATATTACCATAACCCCGTCGCTGTGTTTATGCACCTTGGCTTGGCATTAGTAATAATGGGGAACTCTGCATTCCTTTCACGACTTGCTGGAAGTGATCAGTCATGGTTTCCAATATTTGCTTCGGCTTATGGAATAGGAACTCTTCTAGCAGGGTGGCTTGAATCAAAAGGAACTCTTCATAAGTTTGGCACAAGCCTGTGGCTTGGATTGGGAATATGTTTTTCTGTGGTAGGTTTTATTCCCGAACTCGGCTGGATTACCTGGAGTGCATGTCTATTAAAAGATATAGCATTCTGGGTGCTATATCATCGAGTTACAGGTTATATGCAGTCAGATACACCAACCGAAGTTTATGCTTCAGTCAGACATGCATTTTCGGCTCAATTCGTTGCTGTAGTTGCGTTAGGAGAAATTTTGGTGGGCAGTTGGGAACCATATGTTCCTATATTTGCAGACGGCATGATTCGTGGATTTGTTTGTTTGGTAATTGCTATTTTTTCTGCCTTAGTTCTTTCTAAAAGGAGTGCTCAAGATGCGCGCCCTAATCTTTAGCCTATTTTTGGCTATTGGTTTAACAGCCATCTATCTTACGAATATGGAGAAGACTATGAACATTAATCACAAAGAAATTAGAGTGGCCTTTCCTATGGTAGATCTTGGGCTAGATCCACACCTTTTGGATGATTGGTTTTCAATGGTAGTAGTTCTTCAAGTCCATCGAGGACTTTTTCGGTTTGCGCCATCAGGTGAGCTTTTGCCGGATATTGTTGAAACCTACAGTGTTTCTAGCGACAAAAAAACATACAAGTTTAAACTTAGACCTCAAAACTTTTCTGACGGAACACCTATTACTGCCAGGGACGTCGTAAACAGCTTTGCTAGAATATTCTATAGAAATGCAGCAATTGGCTCAGATATTAACTATATAAAGGGGGCTAGTGCTTTTAGAGACTCAGAAAATTTAGAAAAATTGGGAATTAGATCCGTTTCAAAAGATGAAGTTGAGTTCTCACTAGAAAGACCCACATCACTATTTTTTACTCATTTAGCCGCCGTTGATTGTGCAATTGTAAAAATGAGTTCTTTTAAAGATAACTACTCGGTCCAAGTTGGCACCCCTGTAAGTGGTCCATATAGAGTTGAAAGTTACTCCAAGAACAGAGTAGTGCTAAGTAAGTGGCGAGAGGATCAGTTAGAGAGTAAAAAACCTCCCATCTCACTAGTTTTTCAAGGCTCTGAAAAACAACCTGTTGCTTTGGGTCTAAATGATGAAATTGATAGCCTAGATCATGACGTGGTTACAGATTCTGATAAAGAAAAGCTTTTAGCGTTAGGTTGGACTAGATCGGCCACGGAAGCAGTCGCTGAGAAGTTTGTTTTAGTAAACCCAAAGAAGGTTTCCAATGAGGTTAGAGCTTATCTTTATTCAAAGGTAGATAGTAAAAGGCTTGTTGACGATTTGCAGCTAGACGGATTGATTCCGGCCCACGGTTTGATTCCAACTGGTATGCCAGGTGAATTGCCTGAAGAGGGATCTCCTCGGCCGGCAGGAGACTCTATGTCTTCACCTTCTGGTGAAATACTGCTTGAGTTCGTAGACTCAAATCCAATCGATAAAAGTGTAGCGATATATTTGAAGGAGCTTTGGGAGACTAATACTTTTAAAGTGATTATGAAAGCTATCGACCGCCAAGAACAACTAAAAATTGTTGGTGATAACGACTGCAATGTATGTATCACAGGAAAAGGAGCTGATTACCCTGATGGGTATTCAATTCTTTCTTATTTTGAAAGTTCATATGACGGAAACTTCTATGGCGTATCGTCTGCTGAAATTGACAAGCTTCTTAAATCTGCTGTGGCCGAGTATGATCAGGTCAAAAGAGTAGAGCTTTATCTAGAGATTCAAAAAGTTATCTTGAAGGAAAATGCTATAATTCCCCTTTTCTTTGGATCTAAGGCATCTGGGTTGTGGGGGCCACGCATAGCTAATGTCCCAGCTCACCCATTAGGTATGCACTTTTTGTCATTCGAAACCATTGAAATGGCAGGTGGTGTAGAGTGAAAACGGTCAAAATGAAGTATGCGATTAGGGATGCGGGAAACAAGCTAGTATTGGTTAGTGTATTCGGTGCTTTGGCAATTGTCGCTGTATTCTTTATTTCTATCGTTGTTGGTGCTCATAGGGATGCTACTGCAATAATTGGAGTTCAGGTTTCAAGCGAGTTACGTCGAGTTCCTTTTGATGTAAATCGAATGTCTATTGGTCTAGAAGACGTCTCACTGGCCATGAGCAAGTCTGCAAACATTGATGTGGCAGTGTTGGTTGAAAAAGATGGTAGGCTTATTAGTGGAAATCCCCTTAAAGCTTCAAGACTGACAACCTCTGTTAGCTCAAAGAAGATTAGTCTTCCAACTGGTGAGACTGTAACAGTCAAAACAAGTTTAGACTATGGTGGTGCGATTAAAAATGCTTTGCTGGCCATAACAGTGTTGTCTTTAGTATTTTTGGTGCTTCTCCGCGCCTATCAGCTCTATTTGAGAAAAGTAGTTTTTAGATTGACCCATCCATTGACTGAGTTGACAGAGCAAGTTCTTAGCATATCAAAAAATCTCCCTGAATCTGCAAAGTCTAAAATTATAGTGGCTGATACAGAAATTGAAGAGTGTGAGACTCTTGCTAGTGCAGCAAATGAATTGCTCAATGAAATTTCCGAAAAAGTAGAGGAATTGAGATCTGTATCTAAAAGCGAGGCGAAGTTCGAATTAGCTTCAATGCTAGTTCATGATATGAAAAGTCCTCTGGCAACTTTGAAAGCTGGCTTAGAAGTTTCGAAAGGTATCGAGCCAAAAATTCAAGAGAGTCTTCTGGAGGTCGTTTCTGATTTGGTAAAACTATTTTGCGAGATCGATACTATTCGTGCAGCAGAGGAGAGTGAGATTGAAAAAACAAGGCTTGGTATTGTTGACAATGATCTAGCCGAAGAGATCGAGGCCTTTCTTAAGAAGAAGTCAGTACTGTTTGAGGCTAGAAAAGTACAGGTTAATTTTCGGTCCGAGTCTACGAGTGTTCCGGTTGAAATGAACTCTTTGGAGTTTCAACGAATTCTATCAAACCTTGTTGAAAATGCTTTGGCTGCCGGTGCAACACATATCGAGTTGTCTAATACAAACCTCGATGGAATGTGCCGATTATCCATTGCCGATGACGGCTCCGGTATACCAGCGGAAAAACAATCATCAATATTTGAAAAAGGCGTAAGTAATCGTGGTAGTTCTGGCCTCGGTCTAGCCTTTGTTAAAGAAAAAATTGAGGCTTGGGGTGGTTTTGTTTCCGTTACTTCAAAAGCCGGTGAAGGGACAACCTTTGATCTAATTTTCAAACTATCAGTAATTGATAGCCAACTAAAACCAAAACTTAGCTTAAACGCTAAGTCCAATGAGGAGGTACAGCATGGATAATGTTGTAGAAATAGACCTAGAAGGTCTAGAAGTTGTAGTGTCTGACGAAGCTATGGGTGAAAGCGTAGGCTTCTAGTTTCGGAGGATAATGTTTATGAAGCTCAATTCGAAGGCTAACAGGGTAGAAAATAGTAGAGACATTCCTGTTGAATGTTCTCAGTATGTTTCTGACCCTCATAACTTTGGTCAGCGTGTTGAGCGAGTGGACTTTGGGGGTGAGGCTTCCTATGTTAAGCCTCGCCCCATTTTTTGGGAATATCTATTTTTTGGCGAAGAAAGTCCGGTTTCTCAATTTTTTGATAAGCCAATAGGTCTCCGAGATTCTAAAATTGAGTTTAAAGAACTGTTTTTCAGGCTACAGTTTATGTCTGATGTTTATCTTCCGAGTGGAGGCGTAGTAAAAGAAATTAGAGGCCTTGATAAAGCAGCTACGTCACCTTCTACTCTCGACTGGTATTCTTATGGGGCATTAATTGGATATTCATATATCTTTGGTATTCATGACTTGCATTTAGAGAACCTTAAGCGGGTTGGAACGGGATTACTTCCAATTGATGTTGAAACTGCTCTGATAGATTTTAAGTTGCCTTGTGAGACACTGCTTTACCCAATGCCTGGCTCTACTCATACAAAGTATGGAGTTCATCTTTTGGTTTCTAGTATTAATACCCTTCAAGCAGATGCTTTAGAGCTAATTTTGAAGGGCTATATAGATATCTGTGAGCTGATTGTTGACTCAAAAGACGGACTTATTAAGACTTTGGATACAGCATTAGAGCCAGCGACTAAGTTACCAATTCGGATGATATTTAGAAATACAAAAGAATATTTGACGTGGATTAAGGGCGGCGTTCCTCAGGATATTGTGGTCATGGTAGAGGAATTAGCGCAGCTTAAGCGTGGTGATGTTCCTTATTTTTTCCGTAAAATTTCTAGTAATAACCTCTATTGGTATTCTGAAGTTTCTCAAGTTACACCGATAGTAACTTCCATCAAAAAGGGAATGATTTGTGAGCCCAATGTACTTTTGAGCTACGCGAAGCTGGTAAAAAGTAAGCTGCCAACAGGGGTTCTACACATTTGCCAAAAGCTAATGCCAAATAATTTCACAGGAAATTTTCAATTTAGAGATAGTAAAATTGAATGTAGGAAAAATCGTATCACTTATACAAACACTTATGGTGTTTTCGCAGCTAAGCGATCTTAATAATACTATCCCGCTATAGAGGGCTCTCAAGAACTTTATATTATTCTTTCGCAGTAAATTCTAAAGAATCAATTTCGACTGTCTCTAAGAGTTTTTATGACATCTTCCATTGAAATATCTTGTTTTAAAATACCTTTAGCTTGGTAATAAGATTTAGAAAATGTGTCTCCCATAGATCTGATTAATGATTCAACATACTGGCTACTTTGCGGTATGTCCTTTACTAAGTCCTCATTAATTTCTATTTCAACACCAATGCCTTCGCTAAATACTTTTACAAGGTGCTCCTTGTTTGTCCCATATCGACATTTTAGGCCGGCCTCAAACTCTTTGTTTATAAAGTTATAATCTTCTTTCCTTGAAAGCTCATGAAATACTTTGGCTTGTTCAAACTGTGTCCAGACCTGCTTTCGAATCTCACTACTGGCATCTTTCAATTCTTTTGAAGTTGAAAAAGGAGTTTTATCTAAGTTTTCACGTGTTGTATTATTAATAGAGTCGCTAGCCTTTTGTCGGGCTGCGGTTTTTTTTGTAATTTGCTTCTTTTTCTTAGCACGTGCCATTCGCCATGGTCCTATTGTTACGCTCCTAGTCTCGGTTAATTGGTACATAAAATCAAATAGTTAGATGAATGAGGCATTGCCCCAATATCACAGCGCCCTTATGTTAAGAATGAATTAATATTCAAATAATTACAATATATTTCTGAAATTTACGCAATATTACGATTTATTACGCAATATTACGTGTATTTTCGACTGCACTATATGAATATTAAACAAATTTGAATTATAAAAGTTTTGAAATGAACAGGAGAAAACGATGATTAGAGCACTTTTGATAAACAATATGGTTGGTGATCGAATAAAGAAAATTAGAATAAAATCAGCTTTATCTAGAAAGCAATTCTGTAAAATATGGGAAGTGAGCTACATCAAGTTATTGCTTGTAGAAATTGGATTATCGTTAATACCACTTTTTAAGATTGGACAGTTAAGGCAGCTTTCTGGATTTAATATATAAGGTTCCCCAAAAATAGTGGACACTTTTCATAAAGCGTTTTACTACCCACAAAGGAGTAAATCGTGGAAGAGAAGGTACGGCGAAAGAAGCGAAGTTTTAGTGACGAGTTTAAGCGTGAAGCTGTTGAATTAATTAAGAAAATAGGAATTCAGAAGGCTGAAAAAGAGCTTGATGTTGGCAATTCTACTTTAAGGGCCTGGCGCAGAAAGTATGATAATCCATCCCAGCCAGAATCCTCCAGCAGGAAATCCTACTCGGAATTAGAGAAAGAAGTTCGTCGTCTGAACAAGGAAAATGGGTATCTGAGAGAGATCAACAAAGTTCTAAAAAAAAGCACAGCAATTTTCTCGAACGACCATATGGGCGGTTTGAAGTGATTGCCCATCTTAGCAAAAAGATTCCAGTTCGATTTCTTTGTAAGTATTTTTCAGTTGGCCCTAGTTCATTTTACTACTGGAGAAAAGGTTTAGAGACCCGAAGGGAAAAGTCAAAAAAAGAGGTCTGCAGGGTCATCAAAGATATTTTTATCAACAGTAAGAAAACTTACGGATCGCCAAGAATTTTTTCAGAACTTATAGAGATGGGGTACAAGATTAGCGAGAATACAGTGGCCAAGTACATGAAGGAATTAGGTCTGGATGCTCGTTTGAAGAAGAGGTTTAGGATTATCACAACGGACTCTAACCACCGGCACCCCATAGCGCCAAGGCTATTTGAGACAGAGAGCCACGAAGTTCCAAAAATTCCTGGGAAGGTCTTAGCTGGTGACATCACTTATCTACGGTTGGGTAAGCAGTTTATTTACCTGGCCGTTGTCATGGACTTGTATAACCGTGAGATCCTTGGCTGGTCTATGTCTTGGTCTTTGGAAACGAAGCTAGTCCTCGATGCGATGGATATGGCAATGAAAAAAGTTGGACCTGACGCTGAAATTATCTTCCACTCAGATCGTGGAAGCCAGTACGCAAGTCGGGCTTACAGAAACTTTTTGAAAAACAAAAATATTAAACCAAGCATGTCGAGACGAGGTAACTGTTACGACAATGCTTATGTAGAGTCGTGGTTCAGTTCACTGAAGAAAGAGTGGATTTATCGAAATCATTATTCAACAGCCAGTGAATTAAAGACCCTTGTTTTTGAGTATATTGAGACTTGGTACAATAGAAAAAGAAAGCATTCAGCTCTTGGCTACCAGAGCCCTGAGGTGTATAGGATAAAAAACCAAAGCGCTTAGGAAAGTGTATCTATTTTCTGGGGAATTCCAATGCAAAGGTATCAATTGTTCCAATAGCAGCTTTTTTTGGTATTCCAAAATCACTAAATTGACCACAAATCAGCTAGGGATGACTGAAAAAGGAAAAAATCAGATATATGTTATTCCGTATATTTAACTGAGATTTTAGGCAGGCTACGAACTTATGAGTTTTGTCTTTCATTTGTGCCCTTGGTTGAATACTTCTTAAGGTCAGAATTTTTCAGGTAATCATTTATACTCATAATGAGAATAGTCGTAAGAACGGAGGATGCACCCTAAATTTAGGGGCTGCCTCTTAAAAAGTAGGAGACACCGCGTATTATTACTAAAAATACTGCGATTAGCCATGCTCTTTTTGTGGCAAGCCTGAGCTTGTAGTCTCGCATTTGGACCTTGAATGAAAGCTCAATTACTACTTCGGGTTCTTTTTTATTTGTGATTTCTGGCACCATGACCTCCTTATGCCCAAAGGGAAGCTCTGAAGGAGGAAAGGGTGTTAGAAAGCTAAATTACAGGTTGGAACCCTAGCTTTCAGCAATGGCAACTAATTCGTCTTACCATCTTTTAGCTAATTTCAAGCAGACTTTTTATTTGCTTTTGGTGAGAAGGAATAACCCTTGCCATAAATTGAAATAATTCTTGAAGAGTACTCGCCCATTTTCTTTCGAAGATGGCTGATATGGGTGTCGAGACCTTTGGTCTCAATATTAAATCCGGCATCAGACCAAACAGCCTTTACAAGTTCCCGCCGAGTGAAAGCCGAGTCAGGTTTTTTAGCTAATGTATAGAGTATTCTAAATTCTGTGGGGGTTAGATCAAGGTCGTTGCCCGTGAAGTTGCAGGTTGCTTTTTGAAAGTCCACATTAAAACTGTATTCTTCTGTGTCAAACTGAGTAGCTTTAACTTTGGCTTTCTTGCGGAGTTTAGATTCCACTCGGGCACGAAGTTCATGAGTGGAAAAAGGCTTTGTTATATAGTCGTCAGCACCAGAATGGAGCCCCATGACTTTTTCTGATACCTCTGACTTAGAGGTCAGAATAATTATAGGTGTATTTGAGAGTATTGGGTTTCTGGAGAGCTTTTCACAGTAGTCAAAGCCATTTCCGTCAGGAAGCTCAATATCAAGTACTATAAGGTCTGGCACATTATCGGCGATTCCAGTGGTAGCTTCTTTAATTGTGCCAACAGAAGTAGTCTCAAATCCACTAAGTGCTGACTCAATTAAAAGCTTAGTATCAATGCAGTCTTCAATAATTAAGATTTTCATAAACTTATAGTCCTACAGAATCTTATCGGTAGTTACCGCCAGCGCTAGATGCGGCCTTGGTCTAGGCCGGAGCCTCTGCTGCATCTTCAGTTTTAGAGATTTCAACATGAGCTATTGTTGGCGCTGTATTTTTAATATTTTTATTAATGCGTACCACTTCTGTACGAACTTTATCGATAAATTCATAAGTTGGATTTTGATACATTAGAAATGACTTCCAAACTCCGTTGTGATCCCTTGTGGCCTTGTCGATCTTCATTTTTACTGATTCATATCCAAGCTGGGTAAAAAATTGAGAACTCAGATGAATTAAAAAATCTTGTTGCCCAAGCTGAAAATCTGTTTCAACTTCAACTCCAATTTCATTGATGTTACAAAGCTTTACTTCATTTCGAGAAACCGCCTGAGCCTTTTGGGCGTGGGGTGAAGATTGATCCAAGGAGAGGCTCGGGCGATTCTCGGTTCTAGAATATATAAGCATTAATTCATCAACTTTTTCTTTAAGTACCTCCTTTGTAAATGGCTTAACAATATAATCATCTGCACCTAGTCGAATGGCGCGATTGACGTCTTCATCGGTATTTCGTGCCGTTAGAAAGCAAATAGATGTAAATTTCATTCCCCAAGTAGTTCTAATCCTTTGGGTAAGCTGATAGCCGTTCATATATGGCATATTAATATCAAGGAGTATGAGGTCGTAGGGGCAGAGATTGAGCTTTTCAAGTGCTTCAAAGCCATCACTACATAGAACAACATCATGCCCTTCTTGATTTAAAAATTCTCGCACCTGGTTACGAATCTCAATATCATCGTCAACCACTAGAACACGTCCCATTTTAGGCTCCTTCGATAATTTGAGCCTGAGACTTATAAATAAGTTGTTCACAATTTTTCATAAGATGATCATAAGACAAAGGCTTATCCCAGTGGCCGACATGAGAAAAATACTCTGACCAACCAAGATTAAGTTTCTTTTGTTTTTCGGATGAGTGAGTAATAATGGGAACCTGGGTGACTAAGTCATAATTATGTTTTGTACAATGATCCTTTAAAAGCTCATCAGAAAGACGAACTAGTGCGTCCCCGTTAAAGTCCGGCAAATTCCAGTCTAATATAAGTGCATCAAATTCTCGTTTTGCAATGTAGCCAAGAGCCTCACTTGAACTCCCAGCAACAAGAAGTGGCCAGTTTTTCTCCTTGCCTATGAGTTGAAACATATTGGCTAGTTCAATATCATCTTCAATGATTAAAATATTAGACCTTCTTAAGGCCCTCACTCTGCCTTTGCCAAAGCTCCGTTGCCTTCTCCTTCCCAACACATCAGATGGACTAATTGGGGCAGGTAGCGAAAAACCGCTCGAAAATGGATTCATATTACTCATAGTTAATACCTCTTTTTTAAGTTCGACTTAAGCCTAGTATCGCCAGAACAAGATGGATAAAGGGGCGAGAAACTCTTGAGAAGTCTCAAGAGTCTTCATGCAGATCAATTTTGTCTCATACTGATACAAGTTTTTCGCTCAATTCACGTGTGACTGAGCTGAATTAGTTGCACTGAAAAAGTCTAACTATCTCGAATTGAGAAAACCCAAAACCTTCACAAAGTTTAAGAAGTCTTAAGAGTCTCTCTACCCTCAATTAATAAAGTTTGTCCGAAGATGGCTCTTGTGTAATGCAGCGCATAATAACTTAGGGGGAAATATGCTAGAGACCATTCACATTAAAAACATTGATGAAGAGCTAAGTGAGGTTCTTCACAGCGGAGCGATGGCTGTAACTCGGAACTTACCTGTAGGAACCGATCTTCACGCTTACTTCAGCAGAAGCAATAGAGGCATATTCACAGGCTCTATGCATGTTCTAACTAAGTGGGGAGAAGCCTATGCGATGGTTGAAGACCACAACGTTTACCGCATGTACAACAAGCTTAGAGACAAGGTGAAGAAACAAGTCGAAAAGGGACGCAGAAAACATTACGACCATAGATTCCCTAAGAAAAATTCAAAATGGGCGGCCAGCCAAACATTTGAAGACATATATATTGAACCTATCCAGAAAATGGTAGGCAGCCTTAAAGCTGCAAAAGTCTTAATAGTCGACGATGACGTTGACTCTATGCTTTGGGTGGATGAGATTTTCAGAAAGTTCGGATGCCAAACGGACTTTGCCATTGAAGCTAAAGACGCTACAAAAAAGATTAGCTCATGCAAGGCCGACATTATAATTCTTGATTGGATGCTCAATGAAAGCACTGGCCGAGAAGTTATTGAAAAATCTCTTCGTACAATTTCAAAATTTGAAGACTTACAAGAGAAGTTTTGCCTCAAAAAGCCAAAAATTGTTACTTATTCTGGCATAAAAAGTAGAGAGCTTAATATTCCAAGGTCAGACTACTTCGAGCATATCGATCACTGGTCCAAACCAATGAAGTATGACGACATTGCCAACAGAACTTCAGATCTACTTCTAGATTTGGGAATATAAGGGAGGCTTCAAATGGAATTAACGAACAAATTTTATAGTCAATATGATCCAGAGCTGGGCCGGTTGATGACTTCATCAAATGAAGAAAGAAATCAGCGCCTATTGAAAATGTACCCGCCCAAAAAGCATAGAGGCTTTAAAAAATCTAGAGTCTTGGTTCTCGATAAAGATACTTCATTGGGATGTCACAAAAAAGAAATGGGAGTTTTAAGTTATTGTCTTAAAAACTTTAATTGTGAAATAGATGAGGCTTTAACTCTGCAAGAGTTTATATCAAAACTAGGCAGCCAACACTATGACTATATATTTATAGACTACAATAAATATATTGATGCCTACGGACTCACATTTGATAAAATTGTGATTGAACTCTTAAGCGACTTTCATTTAGATAATTCCAATACACCGAAGGTGATCAATTACACCGAGGATATGTCAATGAGCACGCCAAAAGGTATCGTAGGTCATTGGCGAAAAGGTGCTAGTCTATCTGACACTTTTGAAAAGTTTTATGATCTTGTATCGGCTGATAATGATGTTCCTATTCATAGCAGGAGACACTCTAAAGCCCGTAACTCCGCCACAGACAAGCCCGCCGATGACAAACTCTCCACTACTACAGCCATGGAGGTTGCATGAAAGAGGGGAAAACTAATTTTAAGCCCAATCGAGGGGTGAAAAGAGAGCCCACAGATTCTCGTCCCTCGATTGGGCAAAAGGTTTTATTTAACTCAATAGAAGGAGGTCCAAAATGCAGCAAGAAGAAATTAGATCTGAAGTCTATAATCAGGCCACCTGTGAAATTCAACTTTTAGATGATCAGCCTTGGAAGAATAAAAGTGTTACCTCTTCAGGGCAAATACCTCGAAATATTAAAACATATGAGTTTAGTAGCAATAGGTACTGGATCTTACTTAGCGCAGTGTCGGTCAATGCGGTTTTTGCTGCAAGTGTATTTAATAGTGGCTCCATCGCCAATTTCGACTATCAACTAGATAAGAAGATTCGAGCACACATCTCTCTTTTAGGACAAAATGCTACTCAAAAAGTAGAAAAAGCTAAAGCGTTTGATTTTCTAAAGGAGCTTCAAAAGAGAGAGGAGTTAATCCTTGGGCCGGACCAAGAGCTAGCTCAATAGTGAGGAAATAAACAAACTGTACTTAACTGGAGAATTATCATGCAAACTACAAATATTGTGGATGAGAAAACAGCATTACTGTCTCAAATAGATATACCTGAAGATTTACGTCACCTAATTCCTGGCTTTGTGGAAAGGCGGATTCAAGATGTTGAGATTTTACGTGGCTTGATTGAAAGTGGCGAGTTTGATGAAATCAAAAAGCACGGCCATAGAATCAAAGGACACGGTAAAGGCTACGGCTTTGATAAGATATCGGACTGCGGCGACGCGCTTGAAAAATACGCGGGAGCCAGAAATGAAGAGGCAGTTCGGTCAACATTGGCTGAATATGAGACATACGTAAGGTTTATTTCAGAAAACCTTAATCAAATCTAGATCTTAAGACGATACAATGTTTATGAAAATACTATTGATCGAAGATGAGGCTGCTGACGCAGCTCTCTTTAAATTAAAGCTTGATGCCTGCGAACTGCATGATTCTCATGATCTAGTCGTCAGAAAAAGCTTAGTCGAGGGTATGGCTGAAGTAAAACATCAAAGCTTTGATTTGATTATCTGCGACCTAGGCCTCCCTGATGCAAAGGGTCCAACTGATGTCTTAAGTGCACTTGATATTGTAGCCTCAGATATTCCAATTATTGTCCTCACATCTGACTCTCGTGAAATTATGAGTGTAAAATCACTCCAGAGTGGCGCAGAGGATTTTTTAAATAAAAATGATATTACACCTCAAGGACTTCTGAGAAGTATTTCAAATTCAATTGAAAGGAAGAAACTGAAAAATAACCTTTCAAAGTCAATGAGGGAGTCAAAAGCGGCCACAAATGCAAAGTCAGTATTTCTCGCTAATATGAGTCACGAAATAAGGACGCCACTAAATTTAATTATTGGTTCTGCTGATCTATTAAAAGAGACAAAGTTGGATGGTAAACAGCAGAAATTTGTAGATACATTTCAGAAGGCAGGAGAGCATCTCCTTAGTCTAATCAATGATATTTTGGATATTTCGAAAATTGAATCTGGTGAACTAAAGTTAAATTACAGAGATTACGATTTAGAAGCTACTTTGAATAGCATAGCTGAACTTGTTGCGTTATCGTGTCGCTCAAAAAAACTAAATTTTGAGTACTACTTTGATCCTAAGCTTCAAGTCACAACGTATGGTGAGCCTGATCGTTTGAAGCAAATTCTCTTTAATTTACTAAATAATAGCATTAAGTTTACAAGCGAAGGTTTAGTTGGCCTCGAAGTTATAAAAGCGGAAAATGGCGTTTTGTTTTCGGTTACTGACAGCGGCCCTGGTATTCCTGAGGAAAAGTGCGAAAATATTTTCAAGTCTTTCTACCAATTAAGTGATGAAAAAGGATTTAGCCCTGACGGAACAGGTCTCGGTCTGGCAATAGTTCGAGAGCTTACCAATAAGATGTCAGGAAGTATTCATGTAGACTCCACTTATAAAAATGGAGCCAAATTTGATCTATTCTTACCTCTACCTATTGAGCAAAAGGTGCAAAGTCCTTCCTCAAATGAGAATCTGCCTATTAAGGATAGAGAGTTTTTTATAATGGCTTCAAACTCGGCTGAGCGCGCAACACTAAAAGATACTATCGAAGCATATGGCGGCATAGTAACAGTCGCTGAATCCGGCAGAGAGGCGCAAAACCTTATTCAAAAAGATGGACCATGGGATTTTTATCTTCTTGACCTTCAAATGGACGATATGGGTGCTTTTAAAGTTTTGGCAGGCTCTGAAAGCAAAGTTCCCACCTCGAAAATTACCTTCCTTCTTCCCTCTATCCACAGAGAGAGTGACTTAGAAATAATTGAGACTTTTAAGGACTCAAATTATATCCACAAGCCACTAAGCCCGCTCAAGATTACATCGATCTTTTGGAGCGATAAATGCAGCAACCAAAGAAATGAAGAAGAGGGCGCAGGGGCGCCTTTAAGAGTTCTTGTGGTAGAAGATGATATTGATAATAGGGAGCTAGTGAAGGCCTACTTGGAGCCTACTCCTCACGTTGTAAACTATGTTGAAAATGGCCAGGAAGCTATCAATATGTATTTGAAAAAGCAGTATGATGTAGTTTTGATGGACGTACAAATGCCGGTGATGGATGGTCACAAAGCTACAAGTGAGATACGTAGAATTGAAGCTGAGAAGAATGTTTCTATTCCTATCGAAATTCATGGTCTGTCGGCTAATGCATTTACTGAAGATGTAGAAAAAGCTAAAGCCTGTGGATTTAGTGGTTATCTGACCAAGCCTATTCGCAAAAATACTCTTTTAAACCTCTTATCTAAGATAAAGCCAGTTTCTCGACCTCAATCAAAAGCGAGTTAGCTCTGATAAATTGCTAAGATTTTCGAAACAAAACAGAGATGGATATCCGTTATAAAAGAGATCTATAGGTCTAGACGTTGAATCACTTAACTCCAGCCGCAGTAAGCATCTCTTTTATGTGCTGCCGCATTCTTTTCGCTCCAGAAGAAACATTAGCAAACCATGTTGTCGATTCGTCATCAAAGTCATTTGAATGCTTATTTTCTATGAGTTCACAGTAGGCTGTAATGTGCCTCAAAGGTGTTTGTAAATCATGTGAAAGTTTATATGAAAAATCTTCTAGTATTTGGTTAGCTTTCATCAATTCTTTTTTTGCCCTTCTTAGCTCAAAATTTTGAGAAACCTGTTGGGACAGTGAAGTTAGCAGGTCTTGTTGCTCTTTTGAAAGCTGTTTGGGCTTACTGTCTATAACACAAAGAGTGCCTAGATTATGACCTGAGGAAGTTGAGATTGGAGCGCCAGCATAAAAAACGATATTGGGACTAGCCGTAACCAGTGGGTTATCTTGGAATCTCTCATCTACACGTGAATCACTCACTTCAAAAATTTTTTCTTGTTGTATAGCATGGGCGCAAAAAGCAAGTGAACGGTCTGTTTCGGTAGCATCTAGGCCAACCCTTGCTTTGAACCATTGCCGCTCTTTATCTACTAAAGAAATTAAGGCAATGGGTGTTTCACAAATATATGAAGCGATTTTAACAATGCTATTATAAATTTCCTCCTCTTCAGTGTCTAGGATGTGATAACTTTCCAACTCTGAGAGTCGCTCTTCCTCATCCTTTATTTTAGGCGCAGATTCCATTGGGTTACCTCAATACTGTTGTCATTGTGCGGGCTCTTTAGAAGTACTCACTATTTTTTCCCTAAGCTGTTCAGAGGAAAAGTCCCCCTTAATCAGGTAATCGCTAACAAAATCAAAAGAAAGGGCTTTTTTTCGATCTTCTTCTCGCTCCGAAGAGGTAAACATCATGACAACACAAGCTTTAATATCAACTTTTGTTCTCAGCTCTGCAAATTTTTGAAGAAACTCATAGCCGTTTACTAGAGGCATGTTGATATCTAAAAACACAATATGTGGGGGGTAGTGTTCGGGATATTTTTTTCTATTCACATCGTAGTCTTCAAAAAACTCAAGAGCAGACTTCCCATCAGTTTTTTCGAAAGATTTTATCTCCAGACCAGTCTCTTCAAGTTGCCGAGAGAGTAAATAACGGTCATTTTCATTATCGTCTACAATTAACACGGAAATAATACTCATGCCTCACGCTCACTTTCATTGGGAATTGAAATTTCAAACTTCGTACCTTCGTTTGTGCTTTCAAAGCTGATCTCACCATTCATAAAATTCACATGCCTGTGAACCAATGACAAGCCTAATCCTGAGCCAAAGCTCATATCTGGATGAAATCGCTTAAAAATCTTAAAAACCTCATCTTTATACTCATCGGGAATACCAACTCCGTTGTCCTCAACAACAATAGACAGCTTTGATGAGTTACCCCTGATAATAACATGAATAGAGCAAAAATCCTTCATGGCATCTCGGTATTTTATACTGTTGGAAATCAGGTTTTCCAAAATTTGCGAAAACCGAGCTTTTTCTCCAATAAAAGGAGTCGGCAGATTAACTTCATTTGAAATTTTGCAACCACTTTCGTCAATCAGCCCTGAAAGACGCTCCATTACCTCATGTAAAACTGCAGAGAAATCAACAGGCTCCACTGATTCCATATCATAATCTGCTCTTGCCAGCGAAAGAATGTCAGCAACTAAAATTTCAAGAGCGATCATCTGGTTGTGAATCTTATTTAAGTTATTCTTGGCCTCTTCAAGGTTCCCAGCATCAATATCTTTAACTGCAAAACTAGAAAGTCTTTTGGCCGTTGTTAAAGGAGCTTTTAAGTCATGAGAGGTTCTATAAGAAAACTGTAAAAGTTCATCATTGGCCTTTTGGAGTTTTAAATTTGCCTCTCGCGTGGCTTTTCTTGAATTTTCTAGCCTCTTCTGCGGTTCAACAATCAACTTGTTTCCTAATTTCCTAAAATAAATGAGAAAAACTCCAGAAAGAAGTACCATCACAACGAATATTAAAATAACAAGTCTGACAATGGTTAACTGAATTTTTGATCTACTCACTGCGACTTCTAGAAAACCACTTACAATTGGAAGGTTTACTTTTCTTCTAAAAGAGTTTGCTGCTGGTTTTCCGAGTTCATGGACAATAAGTTGTCCAGAGCCTACTATTGTATGAATATCTTCATCTCTTTCCAACGCATTAAAGAACTTGTCAAAGGCCGAGGGAAGGGCCCCAACCAGTACTCCCTCTGGCAAGCCATTATATTTTATTGGAATTGAATATATGGTATAGGCATCATCACCGATCTTTTTAAACTCAACCCTATGCTCTAAATTGCCATCAACAATATTATTAAAGGCTAATTTATCAATCGAAAAATTGTCGGCATCACTCATTGTGCTAACTAGTATCTTCTCATTTATGTCAAAAATCGAGATACCTACCGGTTGGCCCTGTACTTTTAATCCTTCTAGGAAGTCTCTCAACTGGGAATGATCATGTTCAGAGTGCATAACCGAGTTAACAACTAGTGGGAGGCTGCCATGATCTTTAAATTGATTTAAATCACTTTGAATAAACTGTTCTAAGGCTTCGCTAAGGGTTTTAATTTCAGTATCTAAAAATTCGAGGTAAACTTCACTCAACGAATTGTAGATTGACACTGAGGCAGTTATCGTAAACCCAACACAAGTTACTAGAATAATCGAAATTGTAAACTTTCGAAAAGCTTTCGAAAGAGAGTTAGATTCCGAGAACGTCTCCTCCTTAGATGAGATCATTTCTCTTCCAAGATGATTTCATCACTAGGTCCAAAGCGAGCCATTGTAAAATCTGTAATGCCAAGGGCCTCATGAGCGTCGAGATTTTCTTTTGAAAACTTAGAAAAGGGTTTTTTATAAACTTTGACCAATCCCCTAATTGGACCCTTAATGTTTTCTAAAGCTCTTCTAAGACTCTCACGAACACTAGATATCGAATCATTAAAATTGACTTGTCGAGATGCTTCTATCAAAAGAATGCCAAGATCGAATGCATGAATAAAACCGGTAGGGGCCAGTATATCCTCAGGAGTTTGTATTTCTGGGAACAATTTTTTAGCAGAACTGAAGACCTCTTGCTCAAAGGGATCTAATTTTTTCCCTATAAATGAAAATTTTGTTTGAATAAATCGGAGGTCAGTTTTTCGTCGCTGTTTATGAGGAAGTTGTTTGTGAAAGTCTCCACCAATGATGCCCCAGTGGCTATAAATTGGAAGTCGTTTTTCTTTAGGTTGAGATATAAGTGCTTCAAATATCACTTTTCCTTCTACTGCGTTTGCAACCAAAATAATCGCATCACTTTTCGCATTTAATGCATTTCCAATTAAGGCATTGGCCCCAGCAGTCTTCATATTCCAATCAAACCATCCAATTTTAAACTCCCTAATATTATTCTCGCGCAGAGAAGAGGATATTGTTTTTTCGTTAGATTTTCCCCAGCCCGTCTTTTCAAGAAGCAAGAAGGGCTTTTTAACACCTTTTTTTACAGCGTAATCGACAATGACTTTCCCAGCCTTACTGTCATCAATAGATAGTCGAAAGATCCAGTTCTCTGCTGATGGAAATCGAGTGATTGGTGCCGCAGCCGCCCACGGAACCAGAAAAAGGACTTTATTCTCGTTGATGAACTTACGATGGGCCAATAGAGGTGGAGAGTGAATACCGGACATCATTAATAGACCATTTGGGTCTTCCATAAACTGTTTAATATGTCGTTCACTTCGTGCTGAATTCCCACGATGATCTTTTCGGACGATTTGAATATTTCGTCCTTTAATTTTAAAGTCCACTGTTTTTAAGGCAACCTTCAGGCCTCGCACGATCGAATTTGATGATTCAAAGTGATTTGAAAAATCTGCGTCGAGGTAAATCTTAAGTGAATCTTTCTTCGTGCTTGCTACAGACGGAAGGGCAATCAAGCCTATAATCAAAGCACTTTTAATCAATTTAAGCATGTAATCGCTCTCCTTAGAATTTGTATTTCAAACCGACTGCTGTGCCACTCTCTTTTGAGGCTAAAAATTCGTTTTTCCGAAATTCAACTAGAAAGGCAAGATTGCCAGCTATACGGCATCTAATCTGCGTATCAGTGACCACATGAGTTGTTTTGCTACTTCCGCTTTTAAAGTTCCAATCAACAAAACCACCAGCAGACAGTCTTCCTTGCAGAAGCCCAGGAAACTTTAAATCCCATGCGAAGCTGAACTGCCCCCCTTCCCCATCAGTTTCTATAGGGAAAGCCTTAAAAAAAAGAAAAAGGTTGATACGGTCAAGCCAATCATATTTTGGCAAATAGTAGAGGCCTGCTCGACCCAAGTCATTTTTTGAGCCACTTTGTGAATTGACCTCCAATATTACTCCAAGGCCTTTGTATCGAGGGGTTCGAAGATCAATCTCCAAAAAATTTGTAGCTAGGTCAGACTCTCTCTCTGACGCTCCTTTTGCTGCTTCAAAATCAACAAAACCCCAAACAGAAAAACCTTTTGGAAGTGCCGAAAAACCGGTGAAATTTAGTGTATTGAAATCTCTCGAATCGAATTGATACTCTGTGGTAACCCATGTTTTACCACGCGCATGACTCGAGAGGGGAAGGATGAACATTAGCAGTAATATTAAGTACTTCACTAACAGCTCCACAGCAAAGATCGAGCTAAAATTTTCACAGAAAAAGCCCGTAGGCTCAACCACTTAGTATAACTACCTGTAGTGGAGTTATTTTGTGCAGTAGTTTAAGCTGCACTAGGTCATGGTGACAGCTGATGGAGGAGCATAGTGGCTACTTTACCTTGGTCGATATTAGGCTATTAATTTTTGTGCCACATACGGGCAAGTTTATTCTAGTTCGGTTGTGGTAGTGTCTCCTATTTTGTCTTTACGTTCTGGCTAAATCAGCACTGCGCTCATCCTCATTGACTCAATTCTCGCGCCTTCCACTTCGCTTCAGTCACTCCAATTGCCGCTTCGCTTGCCGTCAATGCGACCGCAGTGCGCTTTTGCCTCTATTCCCTTCCTTCGGGGCCTCCTCTCAATAGTGAGAGGCCCCTTCGGGGGAAAGGAACTTAAAACAAACAAAAAAGGAGAATAATATGAATAACCAAAACAAAAATATTTCCCAAGTTCGCTACATTGAGAAATCAAACAGCTTGAGGATAGTCACTCCAAGCGGCGAAACATATTTCCTAAACCTAAACTTAGCTCTTTTTCACGCGGGTATTCCGTACAAAAAGAAAAATGGTGAAGAAGTAACTCTAGAGCAAATTGGTCAAATGAAGGCCATGAGCCAAGAGAAGTATATCAAAGCCGTAGAATCCAATAGTAACCAAGAAAAGAAATCCCAGGCCGTATAGCCTGGGATTTTCCCCTGGAGGAAAGTGTAATGAACAAAGAAATTTATGAAAGACTTGAGAATCTTGCATTCAAAGAAACAATTCCATTTTGCTACTCTTGCTATAAATATGCGCCAACAGGAAGGTGCAAAACATGCTTTTCAGATGATCTAATGAGACATTTGGAAGGAGTTGGTGTCGAATTTGGCACTGGATGGGTAATTAAGGCACTTCTTGAAGAATGCTTAGAACAACCAGATTTTGAAGAAATATTTGAGCAAAGTATTGATGACTGCTATGGAGAGGAAGTTAGGGTTGGATGGTTAACTCTCAACCCAGCTCAGATAATCAAAAATGAAGATCCAATTTCATGGGAAATGGCCAAATCTGAATATATAGATAGTCTTGTAGAAGATGGTGAAATCTTCGAATTCTCAGGAAACTATTACTGGGTAAATGAAATTGAAGCACTTTTAGTTGAAAGTGAAGCGAGCTAGAATCTTATTCGATTCTAGCTCTTTTTCTTATGAGGTTTCCTCTTAGGTTCACCTTCCATATATCCCAAGTATTAAATCTGCTCTTTGTTCACTTCGGTCAACTGGCCCTTTCAATCGTCTTTTTAATTTTGAATCCAAAAGGTTTTAAAAACTTATTCAATGTCTTTTCAGTAGGGTTGATTTTTCCATGTAGAAATTTACTTACCTGTGGTTGGTCAACGCCACTCATTTCAGCAAATTCACTTACACCCATTCTCCAAATAAGTTCACGAATGGCTTCCTCGATTGGTTGCTCAGTCTCAACAGACGCCTCTAAGAAGCCCATGACGGCTTTTTTGCTTTCTCTTAAGCCTTTACTCATCATATCGTAAAAAGAATCATGTCTATGCATTATAAAGCCTCCAATACTTCCTGGCCTTTTCAATATCGCTTTTTTGAGATCTTTTAGTGCCACAACAAAGTATCACTAAAATCACATTTTTATCTTCGCCAAAGTACACTCTGTAGCCAGGACCTTTATCAACTTTGATCTCAAAAAGTCCACCTCCGAGGGCTTTGACATTTCTCTTTGTGCCGCCGATTGAGACTCTTTCTATATACTTCAAGATGAATAGTCGCACTCTAGAGTCTTGTTTCATCAACCATTCTTGGGCAGGCACAGTTTCGCCCAATGAGAAGAAAACAATCTTCACAAGACACCTCCAATTATGCCAAAAAACACATAATTAGTCAATGTATTTGTTATGTCGCACATGGGGTCTTCAAATGGGGCTAATTCAAGGCATTCATGGCGGATTTTAGCCTCAGAGGATGGCTCCTTTTTATTTGAGAGCCATCCGTATAATGTTTCTGTCATTTGTATCATGAAGTCACCTCAATAAGGTGATTGTGTTCATTTACAAACTCAATCCAGCCAATGGTGAGTTTGAAGTTTTCTGCATCGTCGATGGTCTTTTTCGGATTTTTCTTAAGCCACAAATCAGTAAGTATTTTTGTCTTATCCTTACCTTTTTGACGTTTCTTGATTTCGGGTTCAAGGTGCTCGTCTTTCACTAGATTGAGTGCGACGGCCACAATCTCTGGATAAGTAAGTTTCTTTCCAAGTGATTTTGACCTTTCTTGGAGTCGATCAATTACAACTTTACTTTTTGATGTGAGACGGCAGCTTTTTTGTTTTGAAACATTGGTTTTCATATTTTGTAACTCCTGTTGATTAGTTTTGGCGTTTTTCAATGATTGATATTGCTGAATTAAATAGCTCATCTAGTTCAGTGCATGTAAGTGACTTAAGTAAAACAGTGATTTTGTATATGCTCGGTACGGTACCTCTTCTCCTGTCATTTTTTGCTAAATTGCTGAAAGAAGTAGGGGTATGGCCATAGTAGGTTTGCAGCTTCTTGGTTTGTTCTTTTGTTATCTTTCTTTTGCCGCATTCGATGTTTGAAAGGTGTGACTTGGAAAGTCCAAGAAGTGAAGCAGCTTTACCTAGAGATATATTCTTTTTTTCTCTTAGATATTTGTAAATTGCTCCATCAAAGATTCGTACATTATTAGATTTAGAATTCTTAAACTGTAGAATTGCTGTAGATAGTTTTTTCCTATCTAAAGTATTTCCCCATGCCTTTAGGATTCTTTGAAATTCAGGTTCTGAGACTCGTGACTTACCTCTTAGATTTTCGACCTCTGAGAGCCAGCCTGGTGAGCGATCTGCAAGTTTTGCTGCTGCTCTTTGGGTCAGTCCCTTTTGTTCACGGACGTACTTTAAAATGACACCATGGTTATCCATAAGTTGTTCTCCTTGTTGAGTTTTCTGATCTTTTTTTGAAATTGAGAGAACATTTTCAGATGCTCGAATAAGTTGAGCTTTTGAAAATGTATTCAGACAGTTTTTTGGGCGGAAGGGAAATGGAAGGGAACACGGCTGATTTCGACGGTTCTCGACGGTTGTCAGATCAAATAGGATCTGTCCTCTTAAGTAATAACAACTATTTAGAATGATTGAAAAAATGCTCCAACCAAAACTTTTACTAGTTTTGATTGGAGCGGGTGATGGGATTCGAACCCACGGCCTCGACCTTGGCAAGGTCGCGCTCTAGCCAGCTGAGCTACACCCGCGAACAGATTGAGAAAAGGTTTTACCCCTGCCCTTGGGCTCTGTCAATCACTAGAAATGAGAGAATTGGTTAGAAATAAGCGCCGCAAATGCTTTAAATCACAGCAAAAACTATAATGGGTCAGATGATACCCTTGTATTTGAGCTCGGCGACAAAGAACACGAGCAGGATGGAAGCGTAGAAAAAGGGAACGATGCTGACCTTATCGTTGGCTACGGCGTATTTTACACCATTATTATAGCAATAGCTCTGAACGGCCCGGAGACCATATTCACTGGCATCCTCTAGGATACAATAGACATGCCCGCGATCATGTAATTCGAGCCGGAAATTATTAATAAAGTGGGTTCGCCCTTCCAGCTTGTAGGTCTTTTTTGAACGAGCCGCTACGAACTTGAAACCATCGCCCAGTGCAAAAGCTCTTTTCCTGGTTTTACCGAGTACTTGATCTTCTATATAGATACCCATTCGGTCCAGTCGGATGCGAATCAACTTTGGCCGAATGGCAAAATACTTCCCAAAGTAGATAAAGAAATATCCAACTAAGCTTAGAACCCCCAAAAAAACAGAATAGGGAATCACCACAAACATGGAAGGAATCATTATAAGAAAAGTTGCCACACTTATTACAAAAAAGCCGGTAATACAGGTCACCGCTAAGGTTAAAAATATGGACCACTTATTGGTAGGATAGATGGTGATGGTTCCACCATCTACGTCTACACCGTGCTCGACGCTAAACCCACTGGGATTGTAGGAGGGGTCGTGTTTGTAGAACTCCTCCAGATCATTCCCATCTTGTTCATCCAAATTTGGATTCTTTTCGGCACTCACAAGCTTAATTCCTCGTTCTTCCAGCGAAAGTCTTGCCTCTCCTTATCGGGAAAAAGGATCTCTGACTGTATTTTACGAGGTATGAAAATTTAATATCCCCTATTGAGTCCAGTGGATTCCTCCAAGAAATCTGCTTTCACCGGTTCAAATTGAGACATTTTTTACCGAGTTGGCGGCTAATCGATCACCCAATGAATGCCAAACGACAACAGCGTTTGCTGATTGACCATGGCTCTCAATTTCGAATAGGCTAGCTCGAAATTTAAGGAGATCTCTATGATTCGACTGCTCGTCTATTCAATTTTTATTACCAGTGTTTCCCTCAATAGCTTTGGGGCTACAGATTTTAAAGAAGTGAGCCAACAGTATGGAGTGGTCGTTTATAACAACTACTCAGATGCCTACACGAGTGTCGTAGCTCTGCGTGAAAGTATTGAAGCGTTTATCAAGAATCCCACACCTGCTAGTCATGAAGCCGCCAAAAGAGCTTGGCTCGATAGCCGTTACATTTACGGCCAAACTGAGGCTTTTCGATTTTACAATGGACCCATTGATAATGAGAATGGGCCCGAGGGACAAATCAACGCTTGGCCATTAGATGAAGCCTATATTGATTATGTGAACGGTAGCATGGACTCGGGCATCGTCCAGAATCCAAAAATCGCAATTAGCCGAAAAACACTCATTGCTGCCAATGAAGGTGGAAGCGGAGACCTGCTAAAGATTGGTAAAGGTTTCGATCCTGAGAAATCCATATCCACAGGATATCATGCCATAGAGTTTTTACTATGGGGCCAAGATCGCGACCCAAATGGTCCGGGCAGCCGTAGTCATTTGGATTATGTAAAAGCCAAGCGTGGACCTAGAAAGTTTGCTGACAGAAGAGGCCAGTATCTATTGCTTTCCACTCAAATTTTAGAAGATGATCTAAAGAAATTAAAAGACAGTTGGGATCCTAAAGGTAAGAATAACTACCACAAAAAATTCTCAAAAGACCCAAAAATGGCCATTCGAAATATCCTGATTGGAATGGGAACTCTTTCAAAAGGGGAACTAGCTTCAGAGCGAATCGATGTGGCATTAGACACTCGCGACCAAGAAGATGAGCATTCTTGTTTTTCCGATAACACGCATGTGGACATTTACACCAACGTACTTGGTATTTATAACGTCTACAGAGGCGAATATAAACATCTCAAGGGCGTTGGGATTCGTGACCTTATTGGCGAAGACGATAGAAAACAGATGGATGCCAAGTTTACCAAGGTCTTCAAAAGCATTGAAGCTATGGGTAAACCTTTTGATCGTGTCATTGTAAAAAAGAATAGCCCCGAATGGAAAAGTGCTCAGCAAACGGTAAAAGATCTATTTGCCCTGGCTGATGGCATTGCTGGTTTGGGAAAATCTCTAGAGTTGGGAAATATTCCTGTAAATTTACCTGAATAGAAACTAGAAGATAGACATGAAATTTATAATCCCGATTGCACTTCTCACATTAAGTGGGTGCGGACTTTTTGGTGACGGAAACCCCAATTGGTATCCCTCACCCACTCCGGACTTTTTAATTAGCGACTCCACAACTAACGCCTATTCTCATGCCTTTCCAGGGATGGAAATCGATGACCAAAGACAATTCTTTAAGGGTCGAGCCCTGTTTAGAGATGTTTGGTCCCAAGCCCCTTCCAGTACTGTGACCCGAGATGGCCTGGGCCCTATATTTAACGCCAAATCTTGTGTGGCTTGCCATGCCAGAGATGGACGAGGACGACCTCCGATTGAAAAAGACGAAAAAATTGTTTCCATTCTTTTTCGGGTGAGTCGATTCGACCCCAATACAGAAACATGGACGAACGATCCGGTTTACGGGGATCAACTCCAGCCCTATGGAATTCAAAATGTAGATGGTGAAGGAGACGTGGGCATTAGCTACAACGACGTTCGCGTAGAGTTTCCCGATGGCCAAGTTGTGACTCTACAGAAACCCTCTTACAACTACGACCAGCTCAACTATGGAAAGCCCCATTCTGAAACCTACTTCTCTCCAAGGGTGGCTCCTGCCATGGTCGGCCTTGGGCTTTTGGAATCCGTCAGCGAATCAGAGATTTTAAAATGGGAAGATCCAGATGATAACAATAAAGACCACATCAGTGGACGCGCTCAAAAGGTTTTAGATATACAAAGTGGAAAAGTGGTTTTGGGACGATTTGGCTGGAAGGCCGGACAACCGACAGTACTTCAACAGTCAGCGGCGGCATTTGCCGGCGATATAGGTATCACTTCAAGCCTTTTCCCTTCGGAAAACTGTACTGCACCACAAAAACAATGCCTCGAAGCTCCTAATGGAGGATCCCCTGAGTTGCATGAATCCATTCTAGAATCCGTGGCATTTTATGCAAAAACTTTGGCTGTACCTCTACCGAAGAATCTTGAAGACAAGAATTTCATCCGAGGGGCTAGCATTTTTAAAAAGATTCAGTGTGCCTCCTGTCATCGCCCCCAGTTAAAAACAGGAAAACAAACAGAAATTCCCGCTCTTTCTGAGAGAACCTTCACACCCTACACAGACCTCCTTTTGCACGACATGGGGGAAGGTTTAGCTGACCATCGCCCCGAGGCCGTTGCGAATGGGCGCGAATGGAGAACCGCTCCCCTATGGGGACTGGGTCATATTCAACAAGTGAACGAACACACTCGCCTTCTGCATGATGGTCGTGCCCGAAATATCGAAGAAGCGATTCTTTGGCATGGCGGTGAAGCGGAATTCAGTAAATCTAGATATATTCAGCTTTCTAAGGAACAACGTCAGTCATTGTTGTTTTTCTTAGGCTCTCTATAAAGGTACATTCGATGTCTTTAAAAATTAAAATTTCCATTGCGGTGATGTCCATTTTCATTATCTCAGCTCTGTTCCTCTCAAACTTGCTTAACAGCCCCATAGAACAACAAATACTCAAAGGAATTTACGACCAACTCATCGTTGTTCCTTATGAAGAATTCAACTCAGAACTGGAAAAAACCATTCCTCAATGTGAAGACTTTAAGCTTCTCAACAAATACATATCGTTAAAGCAAATTCATGCTGAAATTGAGCTGTTTGATTTTGGTCCTTTTCGTGAGCATAGATTGCTACGGGAAATTAATTTTAGCCCCATTCGGGAGTACAAAATCGAACAATACCTACAAGGGGAAATTGGTTCGCTTGGTGATGAAGGCGTTACCGTAAAGGGCCTGTCCAACTTGCAATATGCACTCACATTAAAAGACCTCCCATTAGAAAAAAAATGTAACTATCTCAAATTCTCCATTGAAGATATGAAAGAAAAAATAGACTTGGCTCTAAAAGATTGGAAAGGTGACTACCGAGACCAATTCATAAAAAACTACAGTAAATCTGACAAAAGTATCGATATGCTAGTGAATGTGGTTTTAAAATCTTTGAACATGTTAGAGGAAGACTATCTCGCCATCCCCTTTGGCAAAAAATTGGCCTATGACCCGAGATTGGAATCCCTTCCCGATCATCTCACTGAATCCAGCAAAACCGTATTCAGCATTAAATTAAATTCCATTTACAATCTTTTCTTCGATGACGAAACCCATTCACCCAGAATATCTAAACTCCTCACCGCTGAATTAAATCAAAAATTGCGTTCCAGCTTTAACACCATTTCTAATGAACTTAATAGTATCAAAAGCTTTGAAGAGGCCATATCTACGCCAAATGCTGTGGATACAATTTATACGGAAATTAAAAACCTAAATATTTTAGTTAGTACTGAAGTGGTTACACAACTTGGTGTCACTGTAACATTCACGGATAACGATGGAGACTAATACTCCACAAAACCTCAGCCTCTCCTTTTATCGAATGGCAATGGGGCTATTACTGACCCTGATAGCCGTACGCTATTTTTATAATGGCTGGATTGATGAATTATTTATCGCTCCGTCTTATCACTTTCACTATTTTGGTCTAAGCTGGTGGAAGCCCCTACCCCCTTTTGGGATGTATGGAGTGTTTTTCTCACTCATCCTGTTTGGGATATTTTTTGCTCTTAACATTTTTCCTAAAATTTCGGCATGGACTCTATTGGTCGGTTTTACCTATATCGAGTTTTTAGATAAGGCCACCTATCTCAATCACTACTATCTTATCACTCTAGTGCTGTTTCTCTTTGCTCTCTTTCCGACAAAATCCCTCACAGATAAAAGAGTTCTCAATGTGTTTCGGCTGCAGATAGCTCTCGTGTATATATTTGCCGGAGTGGCTAAGTTTAATTATGAATGGGTGGTCTTGGGTCAACCCTTGGCCATTTGGTTTAAAGATATTTTTACGGCCTTGTCTATCCCTCAGGACTACCAAGTCCCCTTAGCAAGAGCCATCGGGGTGTTCACTGGCATCTTTGAACTAAGCCTTCCATTCTTTTTAAGCCGACCCACAACTCGGTTCGGAGCCTACATGGTCGCTTTAGTATTCCATATCTCCACCTACTTCTGTTTCAATATAGGCGTGTTCCCACTCATTATGATGATCTCCGCCACACTGTTCTTCGATCCAAAGTGGCCATCTATTTTGGGCTCTAAATTCTGCAATTTCTTTTTAAACAATCCTCACATTAAAAGCCTTCGCATTAAACCCGCACTATATACATCCATCTTAATTCCCTTTTTCAGTTTTCAAATATTTCTAGCGACTAGGCATTTCTTTATAGATGGTCAATTATTTTGGCACGAACGAGGATTTAACTTCTCCTGGCATGTTATGGCTGTGGAAAAAGCGGGATACCTAAGATACTTGATAAAAACACCAGGATTAGAGCCCAAGTGGGTCTATCCTTCCGATACCCTATCCGACTTACAATCGAAAATGATTGGTATGCGACCAGACATGATCATTCAATTTGCCCATCATATAGCCGATGTCCACCCAAAAGGGACTCAAGTTTTTGCGGAGTCCTTTATCTCTATCAATGGACGACCGGCCGAGAGGTATTTCGATTTAAATGCTAATCTTCTTGAACGACCTGTGCCTTGGTAGGCCCATCCGTCTCTAGGTAAGGCATATTGAGGTACTTCTCAAAAAGATCTTTTGCATAGAGTTTTGCTTTCAACCTAGAAAGCACAACAAAGGTTCCACCCAACTTTCGATCTAAAAATATCAACTCCGGTGGCGGAGTTCTGAATTTAAAACGAGCCACCATTTCCTTACCCACTTGGAATACCTGCTGCGGTAATTCGCTGTCCTGGTAGTCAAAACCTTCATCTTTATACTTTTCACTAAACGGCTCTACCATCAGCTGACAAAAATCATAGAAAAACTCTCTATGTTCCATAGCGTCCTCAGGTTTAACAAATCCAAGCTCTTCAGAAGCAGCGAAAAAAGACTTTCTCTCTTTTCGAAATGCGGAACCGATCATAGTTTTATAGGGATGTTTAAAAGAATCATCTAATATTCGAACAGCTCCAAAATCGAGTAAAACGATTTTGGGAAGTCCATTGTCTTGAAGTTGAATCCGAAAGTTACCAAAATGAGGATCTGTCTGTACACGCCCCCAGCGGAACAATTCGTTATAATAGTAATCCAAAAACACCCGACCTAAATCATTCCTGATATCATCAGTCAATTCCAAAACAGATTCATCATCAAAAGGCACCGAATCTATAAATTGAGTCGCTAACACCTTATCAGTTGAGTATCGGTCAAATATTTTGGGAATAATAAGTCTGTCATTCTCCTGAAAATAATTACGATAGCTTTTAGTTTGCTCCGCCTCTTGCTTATAATCCACTTCTTGATGCAGCATTGTTTTAATCTCAGAGAGAACAATATCAGCATCGTAATTCGGTGAAAGGGTACCAAAGGTTTTAAGAAGTTTTCGCAAAAAACGAATATCAGCATCAATGGCCTTATCCACTCCAGGGTATTGTACTTTTAAAGCCAAACGTTCCCCTGTGGCCTTCACAGTAGCTAAGTGCACCTGCCCTAATGAGGCCGCAGCAAAAGACTCCTCTTCCACATCGAGCTCCTCCAACAAATCACCCAGTTGAACTTTGAGAGCCTTTTCTATTTCAGAAAATTCCAAAGGAGGAGACTGAAACTGCAACGTCTTTAAAAACTCATTGGCCTGTTCGGGCAAAAAGTGTTCCCCATAGACAGAAAGCATTTGTCCGGCTTTCATAACGGAACCTTTAAGCTGCCCCATTTCTTTTGTCAGAGATTCCAGTTGCTCTACTATGAACTTCTCAAGAAGTTCGTTTTTACGAACTTCATCAGCAAACTTTTGCTTGATCTTACTGCCAGCCCATTTAGCGCTAGTTTTCGCTGTCCATGACGCGAGTTTAAAGCTCCGTTCAAAACCTGCTGATGCTATTTTTTTAAGTTTGTCTGACATGTAAAGTAGTATACCCAGGCTCTAAGACAAAGGCCACTACAAACCGAATTTGGATTTAGTACTGAAGGAAACCCTTCTCTTCTTGAATTTTAAGTATTTGGGCCAGGTCACGATGTAGCTGCTCTTGATCCTTATTAGTAAGCAGAATCTCTGCTACCAAAGTGTCGGAGTCCACCGTTTTCTCCACTCGCTCACCATCTTTGTGGTAGGGAACCCATTCAGCAAACGAAGAGAGAGATTTGACTTTATCAAATAGTTTGGAATCCATTGTCCCTGGCTCCGGTGTGCGAATAAAAACAATAAGCCCTTCTTTTTTTAACTTATAGCGGTGCTTAGCACGATTTATAAATCCAGCCGTTCCCACTATAGACTCGACCAACCAGTCCACGGCACTCTTTCCAATGGTCAGCTCAGTGAGCCTAGCACCACTAGCACCTGAAAGCCTGGCATTGTTCTCAATTAAAATGGGACCGCGCTCAGTCATCATAATCTCCATGTGCGAAGCGCCGTTTCGAAACTCAAGAGCATCCAGTACTTTGTGATTGTAAGCGATTAACTTCTCCTGCAGTTCACCTCTAGAGGGTAATAGTTCATCCCAGGAGTAGATAACACCTTCGCCTTCCACTTTATACTTATGGTAGCGCCAGACATCTGTCACTACATGGATACCCATAAAGGAAACCGTATTCACCACATACTCGGAATCGTAAGTCAAATTACCTAAAAACTCTTGAACTAAAACTTCAGTGAGTATTCTGCCCTCTGAATCTCGGAAACCAATTAATTTTTTAAAGGCTCGTTCCGCCTCTTTCATATTGTTGGCGACATGATTACCATTTCCGCCCATTCCTTGAACCGGTTTCAAAACGATGGGCCATTTGCCGTGATTCTCGATCCAGATTCGAGTTCGTTCCCAATTGTCCGATTTAATTTGCTTTACACTGTCGATACCCAATGACCTAAGGCGCTCACTCATATCAAACTTATTTCTACGAGCCGAGGACGTTTCGATAGGGTTACCTCGTGTACCTACTCCATGAGCCAGTTCATCGGCCAAAAGAACTCCCGACTCGGCTCCTGGAATGATCAATTCCACCTTTTCCCGAATCAGCCGACGAACCAACCCAACAATATCACCTATACTGTTGATGACATTAGTTTTAAAATTGGAGGGATCAAAGGTGGACGCAAAATAGGGATCGGCAATTTCTTTTTCCGATTGAACATGAACCGTTTCAATTCCGTACTTATTCAATGCGGGAGCTACGTGACGACCCGAAGAATAAGCATCTACAATCCCCACTCGCTGGGGTACATAGAACAAGCTTTTGCATACAGGTCCCATAGCCATAACAGCTGGACTCCATAACAACATAAGCAATAATGATCTAAACATCCATCGATTCAACTTATATATCCTTCAACTAAGCCTTAGCATAATAAAGGATTTCACCCAGATAACACACCTCGTAGTACCTAAGGTAAAGTATTTACAATGGCACCAAATTCGCTATTCATACTGCCATAAGTGACGTTTATTGGTCTTTAGGACCTCAAAAGCTCTCAAGGAGAAATCAGGATGCTTCACGCCTTTCGTGTCTGTTTATTTTTTTTACTTTCCAGTAGTTTTTACAGCCTGTCCTTCGCCGGTACCGAATGTGAAGAAATAGCCCTTCGAACGGCTCCGGGCGAAAACGGAAGATTGGTTTTTACTGAATCTTTAGAAGCCGACTTACTCCAATGCCTTGAGGAATATGGGCAAAGTCTGATCTCCGGTAAAGACAGTGTGGGAGCTGTTGAGATGGACACTTACTTAAATGACATAAAAGACAAGAAGGCCGCACGCGTGAAAGCCAATGGTACTTTTGGTCGTGGAATACAGTTCGACCGCTTGAATCCAATACCGCTTGAGCACCAATATATCATTCGAGTACCAAAAAGAGCATTGGGTATTGAAGGCCGCATTGTGGAAGGTCAGTGCTTTGATCTCACAAGAGCTCCCTATTTAAACTCTGACGAAGCTCGTCTAAATTTCACCATTGCTATCAAAGATCAACTAATAGAGATCGCAAAATTCTTGGGCCACTTTCATGCGAAGACTTTAGGTGGAGAAGCCAGTTTGATTTTCCAACCTCGTCAAATCAAGTTGTGCAACCAAAACCAATTTTACTATACGGCTGAACATGGATCCGAAAGGCAGCTCATGTATGGCGATCACACGTTACACTTTGGCATCCCTAACATTAAGCGGCCTGCAAGAATAGAGGTGCTCTCTGCACAGGACATCAATGAACTTTGGAATGACGGTGACATCATTCGCAAAGTACCCAAGGATTATGATTATGATCTTGAAAGGGAATCCATCACTGAAATCCCTGCGGATGTGCTAACCAGTGACACCGACGAGAGACTTTATGGCTTTAACCGTGACGGCCAAAAGGAAGAATTGATCACTGAGCTACTGGCAAAATACTGGGGCTTTTTAAACCCTATGGGCACTTTAAGAAGCAGTGCACGCTATATACTTACTGGTATTGTACACAAATCTTTTAGCCCGAGGCCGTCCTACAATTCAGATCCGGCCATTCAACACTTTACACTAAAATCCACTTATCAGAGTTTAATGCGCACTGGGGAACAGTTTTTCGACCCGGTCAACATTGAGTTCTATAAAGAGAAAATCGAGCCCAGCAAAGAAAGACTCAAAGCCTTCCACAACATGTTTCAAGATGTAGCCATGTCGCCATCTATGATCTCTCAATCCATTGAATCCAATATTGCAGATACGGCCCACTCTGATATGGGAATGATCATACAGATGCAGGAACAATTGTGCCTTGGTGTGGCAGTAACTAACAACCACACCATCACCTCTATGGTGGATTTCCTAAGAACTGGATCGAACCCAGACATGTCTAACTTCACATTAGGCAACTATGGGGACGCACAAATGGATATCATTAGAGAAGATAATTGGCTTGATACGGACACAACAAAGATTAGATTCAGAGGTAACGGAAAATTGATCGAAGCCATGCAAGTGAATATGGCGCGACAAACAGGAATTTTTGCCTGCACGAACACCTCTGATAAAGTGACCACATCACTACAAATCCCGACAATGAGCTCTAGTGAGTACCGCTCAAAAGCTTTAAATAGCTTTATTGGCTCGGTTCGAGAAGATGCCGATTTACTTGCCGACTTTGTCGATAGACTCGATTAGTCCTGTGGCAAAAAAAGTGCCTCCCAAACATAATGGAACTATGTGGGGGAAAATATTAGCGGATATGGTTTTTCAAGCTGTGATTTGGGCGGGAGACAAGTTTCAACTGGCCAACGACAGCATTGTAAAGCAACTGGAAGTGTTAAAACGCATCTTAGCCCAAGAGAGTGTTGAAACTCGAAAGATGTTAGAGATCTACGCTCGCCAAGCCCAAGGCAAAGCCACTCCCACTGAAATGCAATTCGCCCGGGCCCAATTCATCGATATCATTAAAGCGGCGGGCATCGGCTTTTATGCCCTACTCCCATTCACTTTGCTTACGATTCCATTTTTTGTCCGTTTAGGACGTCGCTTTGGAGTAGAAATCCTTCCTTCGTCTTTCCAGGGCATCATCACTCCTCAACCACCCAAGACCAAAAAGGCCACTAAAAAGAAGCCCAAAAAGAAATAGCCATTGGTTCATTGAGATTTAAAAATATTTTTCAATTTTGCTCTCATCGACTCCTCCCGTTGGCGGGGCGTATCGGAAGATGCGGCAGCCTTACGGCTGAAGCATCGTTTGAGACGAGCCGCTGCCATAAGGGCGAGGAGATGAGATTAAAATTGAAAAATATTTTTAAATCTCAATGAACCAATAAGTCGTATTAAATTTCCCTACCCGCCTGTACGCTCACCACAGAACAAGGCGCTTGAGCAATGATATTATCTACTTCTGTGCCAAAGTGAGTTTCCCAAAGAGTTTGCTTCTGCTTTGTACCGAGAACGAGCAGATCAAACTCTACGGCAAGGCTTAGAATATCCTCTCCCCGCTTATCCGATCGAAGGATTTGTGTTTCCGTTTGGGAATGACAACAAGAGGTCACAAGTGTGGATAGAAGCATGGTGGCAGTATTTACTTCTCGATCTGGTAGCTTTGTTCCCACCACCTTCACTACTGTTAGTTTGGCCTCATTGTTTCGAGCAAACTGATCCGCAGTACTGAGCACCAACCGATCATAGTCGCCACCTTGAATAACCACTAAAACCTTTCGTACATAGCGAACACCGGTGTCTCTAAAAGTGATCAGATTACACTGTAAATGGTTGCGTAACCAACCTATGGGGTTGTGTAGAGTAAAAGTACCGCGCGATCGGCCACCCCATTCGGTAACCAACCAATCGCAATGCAAGCGACTGCTGATTTGGTGAATGGTCTTCATTACATCATGAGCGAGTATAGGATCAAATCGTACGGAAACATTTTGTTTAACGGCCAAGGCATTGATCCGACGCCTTAATGCTCTTACCTGTGGAGATTCGTCGGCAATATCTGTAAAAGTGGTTTGCTCCGGGATTTCCGTCACATGTGCCACTTCCAACTTACCACCTTCGGTCAACGAAGCTCCCATTTCAATAAGTACTTCGGGAGACCTTTCCTTACCAAATAAGGCAACAACAACATTCGCATCGCCTGTGAGCTCCAAAAACTCCAATCGATTTTGAAACAATGTATGATCTTCTTTTTCTATAAGATCTTTACGAACACCTCTGAACCCAATCACTCCCACTCGATCAATACGTCTTTGAGCGTATAAAAAATAAATCAATAGCCCAGGAACACCAATAGTGAGAATGGCCACCACCACAAGGCTTTTCATTGATAGTAATAGTACTCCGGTCGACAACACCCCAAAGATCTGCACCCAAGGATAAAGTGGAGATTTATATTTCGGCTTGTACCATTGAACGCGCAGCTCCCTTAAAACAATCACGGCTATGTTTTCCATCAAATAGATGAGTAAAATAAAAGCCGAAGCAAGCTTTGCGATCTTACCTACATCTAATGTAAACACCGAAGCGGCCACTACGATTCCGGAAAAAATAATACTCCAAACGGGTGTCAGAAAACGTTGGTGCAGTCGACCAACAAAGTAGGGCAAAAGTCGATCCCGGGCCATGGCAAAAGGAAATCTCGAAGCCGCCAATAGACCGGCATTGGCCATGGAAGCCATGGTCAAAATAGCCAATACGGCAATCACCACACCTAAGACCTCTCCACCTAAATACTGAGCCATTGTATGAATGGGTTTTAAATTATCTGCGATTGCCGCTTGAGGAAATAAGAGCCCTAGGACATAGGAAACCAAGGCATAGAGAATTGAAACAATGGCTAGAGATACTAGGATACCCCGAGGAAGGTTGCGCTCAGGAGACTTTACTTCTTCCGCAATAGCAGCCACCTTGGTCACTCCTGCGTAGGACACAAAAACCAGGGCAGTGGCAGCAAAAAACCCCTCGACCCCTTCCGTCATAAAGGGTTCCATGTGTCCCTGCTCAGCTTTTACAAAACCAAGTCCAATCAGAGTCAGCAAACCCAATATACACAATACCACCACAACAATGATGGATTTACTCACTTTGCCCACCCCAAATAAATTGAGCAGAACTATCCCTAGGAGCACCATTTCTACCGTTGGTATCAAAGGCCAATGGGTGATCACCGAAAGGTAAGCACCTATTCCAATCAATGCAAATGCACTTTTTAGCAAAAGAGACAACCAAAGCCCGAGGCCAGCAACGGTTCCAACAAGCGGCCCAAAAGTCCGCTCCAGATAAACGTAGGTCCCGCCGGATGTGGGCATGGCTGTGGCCAGTTCACTCTTTGACATGGCCGCCGGCAACACACATAAAGCGGCTAACATATAGGCTAAGTAGGTGGACGGACCTGTTTGCGCAAACGCCACTCCTGGGAGCACAAAAATACCACTGCCAAGCATTGAACTAATGCTTACAGAAATCACTGCACTTAATCCCAAGGTCCGCTCAAGTGTCTTCAAAAGTCCTCCAAAATAGAGCGCTATCCTAGTGGTAAAATAAGGTGTTGGCCACTACTCGTGGGCCTCTGTTCAAATTTGGATCTAACTGTTCCAATTCGGATCCGGTAAATATTACTAAGTACCATAATAAAATTAGCAAATTATCCGGTCATATCGGAGGCTTACGGCCACTCAGTGGTTCTGAACAAGGCATGCGGATTGCAAATTATTCGAGGACCCAACTACCCACGAGGCCTTTAGTGAAAAATGTAGCATTTGTACTACTCGCACTTCTTTTGACTCCCTTAACCGGATGGTCTGCCGATTGCCAATTTAAAGGCGATGGAGCCAAACCTCATGCCATCTTTTTAATTCATGGATTAATGGCCAACGCAGATTCCTTTGGTGACGCGGCTCAACTCCTTCATGAAACCTATGCTCAAAACTGTAAAAAGAACGTTCGCGTTCACACCATTGAGTATTTTACCAACCCCAGCCGTGAGGGCGGTATTCTCAATTTTCACAGGGTCCAAACCCTTCACCCCTATGATTTTGCCAAGGTGGCTTACGCCGACATGAAGGCTTTTCTCACCAAGCAAGCGGCCATCGATAGAATCAACGGAGTGCCCTCTGAAAATCAATTCTCACTGGATACTCCATATTCAATAATGGTCCACTCCCAAGGTGGTATTACAGCCATGAGTATTCTTCAGTCTTGCATTCAAAGTGAATTGGAAGATAACGACGAAGAACAGCGCTGTGATTACAATGCTGTATTGAATGAGTATCAGACCTTAGAAGATGAAGATGGAAATCCCCATGAAAAATGGAACGAGGACAATCTTTTAACCACTGAATTTGTGGATAATAACGGTGAAACCAGAACGGTTCGAGTGACTCCCGAGGAAATGTACTCTCAACCCGCAGCAAATATTAAAAACCTAATTACTTTTGGGACACCGTTTTGGGGCTCACCGACGGCAAACAAAGGGGTTAGCCTTGAAAACTTCATTGATGGATTCATTTCCACTATTTTTAAAGTACTAAAGAAAACTTACCCCAAAGAACAAATCAGTCGACTGGCAATTGGGGGCAGAGGAACAAGCTTTCAAAGAATATTTATGCTTAATCGCCCGCGATACAGTGATTTTGGCAGTAACCCGGAATGGGAAGGTCTTTTTGACGGACAGTTAAATACATATAACGTATCGGGATTACTACCCACCTATGACCCAGCCTATCGTGAAGCCCATTTAGACGGAGTCCTGCAAAACATCTCTGCGGCCATAGTGAATATGTTCGCAAACCCTATTTATTACGAAAATGACATTATTGTTGGAAACCCAGAAGCTCGCGTAGATTTTAACTACTTCATTCAAAACATCGATAAGGGCCAACCCTCTTGGAGAGGACAAACTAAAATGGCAGGGCAAGAACAGTTCTACCCGTTCCATCTGTCCCATATCCCGATGTTTGATGACAAAGTCATGGGTATCGCTAATATATTGAGGAAAGACATTGAGATTCACCCCTCTTGGCTTCTCATTCAAAAGGTACTTAATAAAGAGTTTGGCCTCAGCTCAAAATCAGGCATAGAATCCCTTATCACTGCGGGCAGTGATTCTGAAATCGTTCAATTTTCCCAAACAGAAAAGAACGAAAACTTTGTTGAACGTCTAAAGAACTTCACATCTGAAATTAAATTGGTTACCCCGCGTGGATATCATCGAAAAATCAACATTAGAGAAAGTCATGTCTCCGCTGCCAACAAAGCGCCAAAAGATGTTTATGATGAGATTGTTTTAGCCAGTTCACTCTATGTAAAAACATTGGGAATTCATCCTGATGGCTTAAAAATAAAACATCACTATGGGCAGAGTATATATCATGTTGGATCTTTTAAAGATGCATTTGCCTTTTCACCAAAGACCGAAAACCTCGGTGAAATTACAAATACTTTATATGACAAGGAATCCAACCAGACGTTTCAAGTGAATGGCTATCCATTAGAATATACTATTGATCTTCCTGGATTCCATAAGACCAGTTTCACACAAGCGGTTTTACCTTCTTTTAACTCCTACGCCGAAATCTTTCTAGACACCTACCTTCCCTTTGATCATACATGGGCCCAAACTGGACCCATTGCTTCTATTGTTGCCGGTGTGGAAACGGGAACTCGTAATGAAGTTGTTAGAGAGTTCTATCTAGACGGAAAAGGAATATTAAAAACACGAGTTAAGCGCCTTAAAGAAATGGAAAGTACGGATCGAGTGGGTCAATGTCATGTAGGTATGACTGGTAACGCCACTCCCACCGTGTTTCGCTATCAGACACGCAAAGAAGATGGGTCACGTAAAATGACCATTAACAAAATTCGATTTAATGATGAGTCTTTCTTCAAATGGGCGGAAACCTGGAAACAATTGGCTCAAAATAAAATCGAGCTCTACTCTCAGGTGAATTCAAATCGCCCCGAGGAAATTCGAGTGGGCCACTTCACGCAAAGAAGAAAAGAAGTGGAAACCGTCGAACTCACTATGCCTATTGAAGAGCTAGAGCAAAAATCTTCTGAAGTGGAAGTGGTTAAGTCTGGATTTGTGCTTGCTACAGACAAGACGACAAACATCCAGGGTCGTGAAATGGTAAAACTTCAGTTTAACTATCCCCCATCTGTGCGACCAAGGAAAGCCATTGAAATTTTAGGTCGAGTGACTCAAGTCCCTATGATCAACGGAAAGCCTCTGCTTGATATTAGAGCTAAAACGGGACGTGCATGTAGTTTGGTGGAAGAAGATCTATTTGGAAATGCCTGTGACGTAGAGTTTGTCGATAGATACCTTATTACCTCTTATGAGATCCGTCGTGAAGATGGCCTTAAGACGTTTGAGTCCATCGGCTCAAAAACAATCACCGACAAAGATGGAAACGAACTTCCCGCTGGAGTTCGATGGATCAATGTTGTGGATGTAGATGTATTTCGTCCCGATCAAAAAGTACCTGTTGGTGTGTTAACCCGACAACCAGGTCCTTATGTGAATAACCACTTTAACGACACCCGTGGAAAGGGTTTCGTAAAAGGTGATGAGTGTTTAAAAGACCGCTACGACAGTCTTTCAAGCGCTACTGGCGCTTCCACTCGAATTCACTATAGACATGGAGTTCTGAAGGCCACCAACTAATCACTATGCGCAAGTTAGACTTTAAAATTAAAAAAGCCACTGACTTGCGCTTAGATCGCTTTTTACAGGAGAGATTGTCTCAATATACAAGACAAGATCTCAGCCTTTCAGAAATTAAAACTCTTGTCGACTCTGGCCATGTTTTTTTAAACAAGAAACGATGTCGGATTTGCAGTAAGCCCCTTATTAAGGGAGCGACAGTTTCACTGTTTTGGGGAAAACTGTCTTCGGATTTGGAAGACCTGGATCCACTCATTGCCTACGAAGATAGAGATGTCATTGTTCTCAACAAACCTCCCGGAGTCCCCAGTCAATCCACATTAAATAGGACCGAAGATAATCTTTACGAAGCCCTAATATTTCATCTCACTCAGAGGCAACCCGAAGTTTTAGCCTACGCCGGCTTGATCCATCGACTGGATAAAGGCACCTCCGGCTTGATAGCTTTCTCCAAGTCGAAACGAATCAATGGCAGCCTGTCCTCGCAATTCCAAAATCATAAAATCAAGAAGGTCTATTTGGCTATCGTTGAGTCCGACTCCCGTCCCAATGAAAAATGGACTTCGGAAGCTCCTTTGAAACGAGTGAAGACGGCAAAAGGCTACAAGACCGAAAGTCATCCTCAAGGGCAAGAAGCCATGACCCATTTTAAATTACTAAAAGAGCTGACTGAAAAGAGATGGCTTATAGAAGCCCAACCTCTCACCGGACGCACCCACCAAATACGCTGTCACCTTTCAGAGGCCGGTCAACCCATTGAAGGAGACCGCCTATACAATAGCAGTTCGCCAAAAAAACACGGGTTGATGAAGCTGCATGCTCACAAATTAAGCTTCCACAACCCCTACTTGAAAAAGGATGTCACTGTGGAGGCCCCAGTATGGACGGATTTCACAGATAAGGTTGAAAAATAGCCCTGTTCCCCCTATGTTGTGGTGCTAATTTGACTCAACCATCGAGGGGATGGATATCTATGAAGATCACGCCTAAAAATCACCAGTCCGCGTTGCCTTTAGACAAAATTATTCTGAAAGACCAACCTGAAACCGATGAAACCGTACCCATGGATGTACTGTTTGTTGGCGCTGGTCCTGCTGGACTTTCAGGAGCCATTGAATTGGCCCGTTTGGTTCAAGAGGACAACAACAATGGCGGTGGCCTTGGTGAAATTGAGATTGGATTACTGGATAAGGCAGAAAACCTAGGTGGCCACAATCTATCTGGAGCCGTGGTAAACCCTATTGGATTTAAAGAGCTTTTCCCAGGCATGGAAGAGAGCGAATTTCCGTTCAAACAAAAAGTAAAAGGTGACTCTGTATACTACATGACAGAATCGGGAAACATTCCTATTCCCACTCCACCGACCATGCATAATAGTGGCAATTATGTGGCTTCCATCTGCGAAATTTGTCGTTGGCTCGGAGATAAAGCCGAAGGAATGGGTGTTAATTTACTGACAAGTTTTCCCGCGGACTCCCTTTTAACCGAAGGGCAAAAAGTGACTGGCGTTCGCACTACTCCTGCCGGCTTAGACAGGGATGGTAATGCTTCTGCTGACTCTATGCCGGCAACAGACATCACAGCTCAAATCACTGTACTCACAGAGGGAACACGTGGAGCTCTTGGGCAGGCCTACATGCAATGGCAAAATATTGAGCCTGATTCTCCGCAAATTTTTGCATTAGGAGTTAAAGAACTTTGGAAAGTAAAAAAAGTTCCTGAAAACGTAACACATACATTAGGCTACCCATTGCCTAAAGACTGTTTCGGTGGAAGCTTTATGTACCCACAATCCAACGATACTTTGTCGATTGGCTTGGTGGCTGGTCTTGATTACAAGGAAAGTCATTTAGATGTGCATGCTCGTTTGCAACAAATGAAACAACATCCCCTTTTCAAACAATATCTTGAGGGTGGTGAACTTCTTGAATGGGGAGCTAAAACCATTCCCGAAGGTGGCTATCACTCGCTTCCTAAAAGGCTCCATGGCGATGGGTTACTCATGGCAGGAGACACCGTTGGATTTGTGAATGTTCCCGCATTAAAAGGCATCCATTACGCTATGCTGAGCGGAATTTATGCAGCCCGCACTGCCTTCGCAGCACTTAAGCAAGGTAAAACTGACAGTAGTGTTTTGAGCCAATATGATGACCTCGTTAAGCAAAGTGTGATCTACAAGGACATGAAGAAGGTCCGAAATATGCGTCATGCATTCAAGTCGGGATTCTATTCAGGCGGTATAAAAGCGTCTCTAATGACATTAACGGGTGGCGCCTTTCCTTCTTTATCAGGACCCTTTGAAGGTGATGACGAGGAAGAAAAAACCTATGTAGCTCCTGAAACACAAAAAGTGGGAATCAGTAAAGTGGATGCCGTTTATCTATCTGGAAATAAAACTCGAGATGACATTCCTCAACACTTAACTGTTGGAAAAGACATCTCTCCTGAAGTGGCTGACTTTTACAGTAGCCTTTGCCCGGCAGGTGTTTATGAAAGACAAGGCGATCAACTTGTTGTGAATGCTCCCAATTGTGTGGATTGTAAGGCCACTGATGTATTAGGTCCACGATGGCAACCTCGTGAAGGGGGCGCCGGCCCCAACTATAAGGATATGTAGTTCAAAGATTCCAAATTAATATTCAATTCACTTTTCGATCCCTCCCCCTACGGTGGGGCGGATCGGAAAACGCTGCAGCCACTAGACTCTAGCATCACTGGACAGGAGATTTTGAGCCCAGTCTTTGAGGTTCTTCTTCGCACCCCTCGGGGAAACTTCCATGGTTTCTATGACAAATTTTAAATCTTCAATAGTATCCACATCCGACTGTTCTGGTAAAAACGTTTCCACGTAAAATTGATTCTCTTGTAAAACTTGGATCAATTCTTGTGCCGTACTTGAAGCGGAATAAGCGACCTTTTCCCATTCCGACTCGGGCAAAACGGCATTTTTTGCCATTAACCAAAACCCACCATCAAGTGTCGGAGCCATAATACACCATTTTTTATGATCATGCTGAACTCGAAGACATAATTGAAAAAAACGATCGAAAGTCGCTTCATCGATCTGCGGAGAATCCGCACCCATAAAAATGCTCTGCCCATGGCGACGCGATAGTTCTTTATCTATATGAGCTAACTTCTTTCCCAGCGAACCCTCACATTGAAAAATAATTTCGTGATCGTTCCAAAACGACTTAGAAACATCATCTTCCTCTACAACGGACCAATATATATTTAAACTATCGTTTATATTTTGTAGGTGATTTAAATTTTCTCGAATACAGGCAATAGAAAGCAAATAGAACTCCTCAGCCCTCTCCTGACCGATGGTCTTCCCCAATCGAGTCTTTGCTGGTGTTAAGCCCGGCGTCTTAACAAAAACTCCCAGGCCCATGTCGTTTTGGTCAGCACTCATCTATTTTAACTTTTCAGCTAAACTGATGGCTTCTTTACGACCTGTCTCAATATCACCGGTGCCAACAAAAACCACATTGTTTCTAATTTCCATGATAATTCTTTGCTGATCACGACCAAGGTCTTTATGTTCAGCCAGCTCGTTCAAATACTGACCCACTTTACGCTTAAAGTCTCCGTAATCTACTTCATGCAATTGGCTCACCTTTTCTACAAACTGACTCACCTTTTTCTGCATCTAAAACTCCTCTTCACGAACATTGGGTCCGGATAATGATGGATTATTACAAAGGATTTAACCATCTGTAAAGTATGTCTTATCATATAGTTAGCTTGTTTTTTCTACCGGGGGCGGCGTTGTCTAATATTCTCATCATAGAGAAAGATCAAAAAATAGCAGAACAAATAGAATCTTTGATCGACGAAATGAATCGCCACAAAAAGGATCTTTACTCGAACCTACAAGAGTTTGAGGAGGCCTATTTTAGCAAATCCTCGAGCCGTAAGCCTTTAGGAACAGTCGATGTATTGATTGTTAAGCTGGACGTCTTCACCGAAGAAGCCACACCCTTTATCGATCAATTGATACAAAAACTAACGGTGGCCGGCTATTGCCCGGATCAACCCCCTCGAATAGTGATTGTAAAATATGACGATGACGGAATTCACAAAAATACATTAATGCATCCCTCAGTCATCGATATCATTTATCTTCCCATTGACCGTCTATTGTTCTTACAAAAACTTCAGATCATCACTGAGCTCCCAGAAAGAGCCACTCCCGAATACCTTTTCACCGAAAAGGTGGATTACACCATTGAAATTTCAAAAAAGTCTCCCGTGGAGCGTATGACCCGATGTGGATTCACTATTTTTAACCCTACAGCCATGTCCGTAGGCAGTCTAGCTAACGTCTATTTGAAGTTAGACCCCAGCAACCCCTTAAAGGTTCCCTGTCGTGTGGCCCAATGCGAACCTAAATCTGAAGTTTCCAACCTAGGATATTATGTACATTTTAATTATTACGCTATGTCTCGAAAGACGTCTTCTGAACTGGGAATCTACTTCGCACGAATCGCTCCTAATTTTCAAGATTTTATTAATGGTCGAAAAGAAGTTTTTAAGCCACCTGAGGATCAACCTCCCCACGAAAGAGTTGTTCGTAACGTACTCATTCTTGATCATGAACCCTCTTGTTCCAGTATTAGAAATGAACTTTTAGAATCTTTCTATAGCATTGAAGCTTCTTATGAATCTGAATACAAAGATTTTCACACTAAGTATTTTGCACCAACAGCCACAAAAACTGCGTCAATGGGAAACCTTGATGATCTTTCTACGGGCTCATTAATATTTAATGTTAACCCTTCTACAGAAGAACTCATTCGAGTCACTACCAAGTTCAGTGAAGACGATAGAATTGTTGGCTATAAAATTCGAGACTTTTTTGAAAACCCCACGGAATGGAAAGACCTCTTTAACACAGAGGGAGCAAAAGAGCTGCTCGAATACGGCTTGCAGTTTTGTCTCCCCAACGAAATCACAAAAAAACTGGGAGACTTGGATAGCCAAGACAATGAAGAAAAGCTGATGGTTTTTGAGTTTATGCGGATCGCAGATGATGATGTTCGCATTGAAATTAAACCTCCTCTGCAACAGTATGGCCCAAGTGATCACGAAAAATCCATTGCTGATAAAAACCCAAAGCTGAGCAAAATTGATTTAGTGATCGCCCATAGAGACTTTATTTCAGAAAACGTTGATATTTGGATAAAGCAATTCCAGGCGAAATGTGAAGAAAAGAAGCTATGCCGAAAAGACTCACAGGTAAAGTTTATAATCATCGACCCCATGCAGACCATCCTCGAGAAGCAAATACCTTTTAATTCAAATATTGTTTCCATCTTACATTCAGCTGGAGCAAGAAAAGTACTTTTTTCTTTGGTCGCACAATCTCTGACCTTAAGACATACACTCTTTGCAGCCCACAATCTCAACTTCGCAGAAGCTGAATTTGATGCTCATATTGGCCGTCCTATTCTGCTCAACAGTATTTCAGAATACGGCGCTAGTGTAACCAGTCGAATCAACATTCCTGTAGGCAGTGTTTTCTTCCTGCATGGCCCCCTTTTCGATAAGTCCCAGGAGCGCATGGTGGCAGCTAAATTCTATTTTTCTAAAGAGATGGAGCTGGAAAAGGATAAAAAAGTATTTGTCTGCCATTTTATCTATTTTGGCGTTACCGATGATTTTTTAAAATATGCTCGCTCATGGATTCGTGAAAACTATGCCCAACAAAAATCGGCACAGTTAGAAAGTAAAGTTGAAGTTAAAAAGTGAAAAGAAATCTTAAGCGGCCCATTCCATTTTATGACCACATTCAGAACAGAACTTCGCCCCCATCTTTACAGTATTGTCACACTCGGGACATGGCACTTCGTCAGCATTACCCTCTTTAGCCTTTGGTAATCCATAATCCATTTCTGGATTCACCACTCCTGTTTCATTAAGAGCAGTGATCTCGCGGAGTAAACCCCAATTGAAGCAAACCGAGTCAAATTCATCCCGATCAAACGAGATAAAAACATTATCATCTTTATTCTGCCTTCTCGCAAACAGACCTTTTCTTTCCAACAGGGAAATGTGATCCCCTTTAAAATCCACACCAATCTCTTCTTTTATGAACTCACACAGGCCATTAAAGTCCACTTGGGTAGAACCCCTGAAGTCCGGTTCTACACCCTCCGAAAATTTCACTAAGCATTTACCCAGGTTCCAGGCCATATTATCCACTCGTAAAATTTCTGGGCTGCCACCTTTATACAAATGATATTGATAAAACTCAGCTAACCCCTCTACTCTTCGAGGTTGATGTAAAATGATTTCTTTTAGAATATCCTGATCATGCTCATCTTTTTCATAAACTAAATGGGCCAATTGAAGCTTCTGGAGAATATCCAAGGCCATCTCAATTCTTCTATGGGATTCTAAGAAAAATCGCGCAGCATAGAGCTTTAAGCTCACCCACTGTAAAACCACACTCTCGTCCGATTCATAAGGACTTGATGCTTCAGCATTTTCATTGGCCTTTTGAAATGGTGTGCTAGCCTTTTCATTTTTTTCTTTATAGGCGGCATAATCCTGTCCAGAATGTTGAGCCACGATGCCAATACAACCGAAAACCCGAGGAATCATTTTATCCGGAATAGGATTTGTATCTCCCTCCAACACCTGAGACTTCACCTTATGCCGAAGAATCTTTAAGTCATCGGACATGCCCTTTAGAAAGACCATGAGTCCAGGAGGGCTTTTTTCTGCCTGAGACCTTAGCAAAGATACGGGAACCTTTATGACCTTTACCTGTGATTCGCACACCGCTGAAGCAAAGTGCCTGGCACTTTCATTAAGAATGCCCTCATCACCTAAAAGTTGACCCTTATTAGCATCAAATAGTTCAATACGCTTGCCACCTCTTTCAACAACAAGCTTCACACGACCTGACTTGACCATATAAACATGATCAATAGCATCTCCCTCTGCAAAGAGAGATTCTCCTCGTTTAAATGTAATATCACTATCTGGCACAAGAGCCTCCCACTATAGAAATATCGGTTCATCCCGGTTGTGGATTGAGTTTTTTACCTGTTCATATTGAATTTAGTCGAAGTACAATAACCACATTGAGACACCACTACTGCGATGCGCCAAGATACCGGTCTAGACTCACAAATGCGCTCTCATCAACGAACCTATTGAACTCTCTATATCGATCAGATAAAACAAATTAACTTGTTGAAATTTCGAGGATTTTTATGATTTACGGCATTATAGCTGCGGGCATTGTTTTTGGACTTATAATTGGCTGTGTTTTACTGTGGCTCAAAAAGAAGCATATGGTGAATCTAGCGGAACGCATGGCTGGAGATATTTTAGATGAGGCCCAGGATGCAGCCCAAGAACTGGAAGCGGATGTAAAAGATCGCGTCAACGACTTTAAAGAGAATCTGCTGGATAAGTTTGAGCAAGAAATGGAGCCAAAGCAAGAACGCATTGAAAAGCTCAAACGACAAAACATCGATAAAGAAGAGCAGTTAAAATTTGAATGGCAAAAAAATAATGATCGACTAAAAAGTAAAAAGAAAAAGTTTTCTACCACCCAAAATGTTTACGATAAAAAACTTAATTCCTATCAATCTAAAGTGAATAAAAACCGTGCCGTTCTACTAGATTACATTAATAAATTGAGCCAGCAGTACAAAATAGATATTGAAGACCTCAAAGAAAACATTAAAACAGTACTGCAACAGGAAGAAAAGTCACAGGTGACTAAAAACATGCAACTTCAAGAGGAGATCTTTGGAGTTGAAGTGGAAAAGCGAGCGAAGCGCATTCTCGGATCTGTTTTACATCGCTTTCAACGCCCCTATTGCCCGGAAAGAGGCATTCAGAACATTAATTTTTCGACTAAAGAAAATATGTTCCGTACGCTGGGTAAGAACTTTGAACACGTCCCTGCCATTGAGCAACTCATAGGTGTTGATTTAACACCTGTGGAGGAGAAACTATTTTTAAATGTTTCTGGCTTCGACCCTGTACGTAGAGAATTGACGCGCATCACTTTAGAAAAATTGATGCGTGAAAAAAATGTCAACCAGGCCTCTATTGAAAGACTTGTTAGTAAATCTAAAAAGCAACTCTTTAAGAAAATTCGGACCGATGGCAATCGATTGGCAAAAGAGTTGGACCTTAAAGGGCTGCATCCAGAAATAAGAAATATGATGGGTGCTTTGAGGTATAGATATTCATTTTCTCAGAATCAGCATTTTCATTGTGCCGAAGTCGGCTGGCTATGTGGCCTTTTGAGCTCAGAGATACAGCTAGATGTCCGTAGAGGCCGAAGAGCGGGAATGCTACACGATCTTGGTAAAGCCATGGATCACAGTATTGATGGCGGTCATGCTGTTATTGGGGCTGACTTTATCGACAAGCATGGCGAAAAAGAAGATGTCGTACACGCGGTTCGCGCTCACCATTATGATGAAACTCCTAGCTCTGATTTAGCCTACCTGGTTATTGCCGCTGATGCCATTTCCGGAGCGCGCCCAGGAGCTCGACGATCCACTGCCGAATCATATATGCACAAGATGCATGAATTGGAACGTATTGGATCCAGCATGCCTGGAGTCCTGCAAACCTTTATTCTTAGTGCTGGACGGGAAGTCAGAGTCATGGTGGATGCCAACAAAATCGATGACCAACAGAGTATGGAACTGAGTCAAGAGCTGGCTAAAAAAATCGAAGAGGACATGGTTTACCCGGGAACCATTCGTGTGACCGTAGTTCGTGAAACCTTAGCCGTTGAGTACGCCAAATAATGTAAGCCCAAGTTTTCGGTGAATGGAATCGAATTAAGATTCGCCGTCTTCCATAAAAGAGTGCAGAACTTTTAGCACAATGGCCTCATCAGGATGGAGACTTTTCTTAATTTTAAAGACTCTATGGACAATGTCTTCATAAGAAAAGCTCGTAAAACCTTCATGATGTAGCAAGTAAGAAACATACCTAGTCACTCGATCGATGAGCTTTCCATTACTCGGCTTAACCCAAGTCATTATATTACTTTGAAACCGCCCCGCTCGACCCATAAGACATGTGGAGTGGGCATTCAAAAGCATCTTTAAAATTAGATGTTGAAACCAAGAATTATTTTTTGGAGCCGAAAATGATACGCTCTCCCCAGCTCCGTATTCAAACTGTATCGATTCGTTTTGATAGACCACCGAAATAAGGGAAGAGTCATCCTCCCCCAACCATTCCGCCCCAAATTTCGAACTAAAATCAAAGGACAGAAGGTATTTACTTTTGGTCTCCACGTCGGACCAGTTCAAACTATGCGGCTCTCGATACAATAAATGATGCCAGGAACTTTCAGCATCCATTGATCCCGCAATAGCTACATTGACCAAGACATGAATATGATCCCGCATTTCCTTTGCAGGCAACATGGTCTGCATGGAGAAGGTGGGTGCCCTTTCGGTGGTGTCCGTAAACACAGGCAGAGCAAACTCTTTGGCCCTATAGAGCACTCGCTCTCCCCGTATGAGCTGGTCACTCTCCCACAATGTTAAAGGACTCAATTTTGAATAATCTAACTGAGCGTGCCAGCTCTGAAGCTCGGCTAGGTTCTCACTGAATCGTTCCGGAGTGCTCAATGACTGAAGACAAAGTGCCAAAGCTGACATTAGTATTGTTGAGGACTGCATCCGGGTGGAACCGGCCAAAGCCATTGAGCCAGTATTCCAGAAACTGGCCTGAATATTTGAGTGCTCTATCGCTGAACGACTTCTGGGAATGCGATATGCTTCTTCTTCAGGATTACTCATCATTAAATGCACCGGATATTTACTGATGCCGGAACCCGCCACTGCCGCACCTAGTACGTAGGGTGTTTCTCCTCCTTCGGTGACGGCAACCAACATATCATCCGATGTAAAACCCATCTGCTTAAGATGTCGTTCTCCATATTCAGGATGATCCTCATAGCCTTCTAGAGATCGAACAAGAGCCACATCTCCACCGGCCATAAATGAGCAGACAAAATTTTCTGGCAATGCAAGCTCACTACGCCATAGGGCTTCCAGATTTATAGCTAAACGTCCTGTAGCACCGCACCCTACTATAAACAAACGTCCACCATCGTAATGAACTTTACGAATAGCTGCATACAAATCTTGCAACTGGTCGCTAAAGCCACTCAACTTTGACATCGCCTGAGTATCCACCCGTTGGATCATGGACAGTGCATTCCCGATATCAAGAGAACACATCTCCCCTAGACCAGTGGTCCACTCATGGGGTTTTTCGGTGGTCAAAAAACCCAACTGATAGTCCGACTTAACGGCAAGAAAATCATCGGCAGTTTCAAAGAAAGACATACACTTATTATGCGAGCAATTGATGCTACTGTTCAAACGAAAAGTCCATTGGCTGAACCTCCACAACATGCGAATATAGAGCCTGTTTTTTACACATTGAGGAGAGAACATGTCAGAAATTCGTCGTGTAGCAATAGTAGGTGGTCAACGCATTCCTTTTTGCCGATCGTCAGGTAAGTATATGGGCATCAGTAACCGTGAGCTTGTTACTCATGCGGTCAATTCGGTGGTTGCAAAATATAACCTTTCCGGAAAAGAAATCGGGGAAGTGGTATTAGGTGCGGTGGTTAAACATTCCAGCGACTGGAACTTAGCCCGTGAAACTGTTTTAGGAACTCAATTACACCCAGCTACACCGGCTTATGATATTCAGCAAGCGTGTGGAACAAGTTTAGAATCCTGTATGCTTGTGGCCAATAAAATTGCTTTGGGGCAAATAGATGTAGGAATTGGCGCTGGTACGGATACCAATTCCGATATTCCTGTCGTTTTCAAACAAGAGTTTGCTCATCGATTGCTTCGAATGAACAAGCAAAAATCACCGGCTGGACAGATTAAAGAGCTCTCCGGAATTCTGACTCATCCTTCGGAGCTTTTACCAAAGCTTCCCGGAGTGACCGAGCCTCGAACAAAATTGAGCATGGGGCAACATTGTGAGCTGATGGCCAAAGAATGGAACATTTCCAGAGAAGAACAGGATGAGTTAGCTTACCTGAGTCATAAGACCGCTTCTGAAGCCTACGAAGCCGGATGGTACAACGATTTAGTCGTACCTTTTAATGGCGTTGAAAAAGACAATAACGTTCGACCTGATACCTCCATAGAAAAGTTAGCCAAGTTAAGAACCGCCTATGATCGTTCAGAAAAAGGGACCCTTACAGCAGGTAACTCCACTCCGTTGACGGATGGGGCCGCCGCTGTACTTCTCTGCTCGGAAGAGTATGCCAAACAAAACGACCTTCCAGTTCTCGCCTATCTTACTCATTGCCAAACGGCAGCTGTAGATCATGTAAAAGGTGATGGTCTTTTGATCGCACCCACCGTAGCCGTTGCTAAAATGATTCAAAGGGCTGGAATTAAGTTACAGGATTTCGATTTTTATGAAATCCATGAAGCCTTTGCTGCTCAAGTTCTATGTACTTTAAAAGCATGGGAGTCAGAGGAGTACTGCTCTAAAAAAATGGGTTTAAGCTCAGCCTTAGGATCTATTGATCGCAGCAAGATGAACGTTCGCGGGGGTAGCTTAGCCGTAGGGCATCCTTTTGCGGCCACCGGAGCGCGTATTGTCGCTGGACTGGCGAAAATGATTGACGAAGCTGGCTCCGGCCGAGGACTCATCTCCGTTTGTACAGCTGGTGGAATGGGTGTTACCGCAATTTTAGAAAAGTAGAAAGATAAGCGTAATGACGTTGATAGAACAAGGTATTGAAAAACTATTTCCAGAGATCGAACCTTTCGATCACGGCCACTTACAAGTATCAGACACACACCGCATCTTTTTCGAAAGATGCGGAAACGAAAATGGCACTCCGGTGGTATTTCTTCATGGAGGACCCGGGGGTGGGATTTCGCCCCTTTATCGCCGATTCTTTGATCCGGAAAAGTACCATATCATATTATTTGACCAGCGAGGGGCCGGGAAAAGCACTCCCCATGCGGAATTAAAAGAGAACACTACATGGGATTTGGTCGGAGACATCGAATCCTTACGAGAAAAGTTTGGAATTGATAAATGGCATGTATTTGGTGGTAGCTGGGGAAGTACGTTGGCTATGATCTATGCCATTAAACATCCGGATCGAGTTATGAGCCTGATGTTGAGAGGTATTTTTCTTTGCCGCCCCCAAGAAATACAATGGTTCTATCAAGAAGGTGCGAGCCGGATATTTAAAGACCATTGGGAAAAATACTTTATCCCTCCTATTCCTGAATCGGACAGAGGCAACCTAGTAAAGGCCTATTACGATATTTTAACAGGAGACGACAAAGAGAAGCAGTTGAAAGCGGCAAAAGGTTGGTCGCAATGGGAAGCTTCCACTTCATTTCTGCATCCTCAAACCGATATCATTGAAGACTTTGGAGATCCGGAATTGGCCGTCGCTTTTGCTCGGATCGAATGCCATTACTTTACGAACAATATCTTCACGGATTCCCAAAATTATATTTTAGAGAATGTTGATGGATTGAGAGGTATCCCAACACGAGTGGTGCATGGTCGCTACGATGTGGTGTGCCCGGTAGAAAACGCCTTCGACTTAAAAGCTCAATGGCCAGAGCTCGATCTCCATATAGCTCCCCAATCTGGTCATTCCGCCTTGGAACCACAGATCGCTGAAAAACTCATCCAGTTCACCAACGATGCTGTGAGATAACCCAACTCATTAAAGAGGTGTCGAAGAAACGGCCTTGTCCGGAACGACACCTCATACCTTGGGCCAGCAAAAAGGTTCGACAATAAAAACCTGATTCCCTTGGAAAATGGCTCCTGTAAGGGGTTTCAGAGGACTCACTTCTATTACTTAGGTCTTGAAATCAGGACCTGCCTGATTCAGATTGATTCAAATTAAATTCAAAAATAGTGTCTGGTTTTTTATCAGAGAAAGATCCTGATCAAAAAAGAAAGAAAATTCTTAGACAATTTGCCTTCCCAAAAATCTAGATAGTTCCATTGAATACAATAACTTAAGGCCAGTCCTGCGACCTTTGTCTTGCTGGCAAATTATTGGGCATATCAATTGCTCTATTAGTTATTGCTAGAAAAAGGGGGCATTAAAATGTGTGGTCTAGGTCTTAGGCTTTTACTGGGTCTTTCTACTTTTGTACTTATTAACTGTTCTGACGTCCAGTTCGAACAACTCCCCGTGGAGTCCACTCAACAATCAGAAACGCCACCGGTGAACGGAAAAGGTGTGACTGAATCTTTTGAGCAAACTTCGGAGGAACCCAAGTTAGATATATTAGTTATTGTTGATAACTCACCTTCCATGAGACGTGAGCAACGTAAGCTCGGTGAGCGCATGAGTAGCTTCACCAGTCATCTAGAAGATGTGGATTGGCAGATTTCTGTAACCAACACGGATGTCTCCAGTGGTAGCCACGCTAAAAATGGGCATCTCTTTAAATTTGAAGATACCAATAAAAAAACACTCACCAAGCATGATCCTGATTACAACGATCTTTTCTTGAAGACAGTTGTAATGAAAGACGCAGCAGACTGTGTTGGTGGTTGTCCGAGCACGACAGAACAACCCTTAGCCGCGCTTGGGATGGCCATCAGCATGGGAGACAATGAAAACTATGAACTCTTCCGTGATAACTCTGATTTTGCAGTGATTATTATTAGCGACGAAGATGAAATGAGTACAGGTCCCTCAAGAGCCATGAAACCTCGTAAAGTATTGGCAGCTATGAATGGTTTGTTTCCCGAGAAAAACATCAGCGTCCACGGCGTTATCATAGAACCTGGAGATAGGGATTGTAAGGACGATCAAGGTTATGACGGTAGCTATGGGACACACGTGGCCGAATTTGCAAGAATAACAAACGGAGTCACTACTAGTATTTGCGCCGATGACTATGCCTATGGATTGTCAGATATAGGTCAGGTGGCTCGTCAGCTATTAAATTCTGTCACGCTGTCTCGAAAACCATTGGAAAATAGTGTGTCCGTTTCTTTCTCCCCATTTCATGCAACAAACTTCTCTGTCTCGGGAAAGAAAATACTCTTTGAAATTCCACCTCCTGCTGGTACGCAAATCACTGTGAACTATGCAGTGGATGAAGGCGATATCGTTCCTCTAGAACATTAGTACCAATAACCTTTCAGGGTTCCCGAGCCTTAAATAAAATCAAATGGCTCGGGTCACCAGGAAAGGGTGTTGAAGTCCAACTTCTCTAATCCTACTGGATCAAAGGCGACTGTAAACCAAACTTCATATGAGTGGGCTGTAACACTCCATAGGGATTCTCAGAATTTTCTATAAGATAAAGTGCCGGCTCAATATTTTTATTAAACACAACATCGATCTTGTCTTCTCCCGGATAGAATCCACCCTGCCAGAAATTTTTAGGATCCAATTCAAATGTGAACGAAATAATTCCGTGTCTTCCAAAGGACCAATCCGTTGTATCACCGCTAGCAATGTATAAATCTGAAGATTGCTGAGGCGTGTATCTATTCCACTGAGCCATTCTTCGAGCCATAGTATCATGCACTCTATAAGCGCTATTATCGCCAATAGGATCATACGAATGCCCCCAAGGGTATAAAATCAATTCGGAGAAAGTATGATAAGACAGTAAGATAGTAATGTTATCGTGCTCACTCACGTAGTCGCGAATGGCCCGTGATTCAGGCTCTGAAAAGGGCTCTTCTCCCATGTAGGTGTCTGAACTTTTGTTCGTGCTGGACCCACCAGTTCCCCACTCATAACCATAGTTTCTATTGAGATCCACACCAAAAGAACCATCACCATTATTCTTACGGTTTTTGCGCCACATTTTGTATCTACCACCAGAAATATCGTGTTCGGCCCCATCAGGATTTACAATGGGAATGATATGGATGTCGCGATGGCGGACAAAATTAACAATTCGATCGTTACCAGCTCGGTACTCTCTGACCAGGTACTGAGCTAACATCAATGGCATTTCCACCGAAATATGCTCCCTGGCGTGGTGGCCACCCATAAAAATAACCCCAGGCAAAGCTGATTGATCCGATGACTCTTCACCAATTCGAACTACAAGAATATCTCGGCCTTCATGACTTTGACCAATGCTTTTCATTCTTACGATATCTGGGTTTTCGTTGGCCAAGGTAGTCAATGCCGTCGTGAGCTCATCATAGTTATGAAACTTACTATCGTCAGAAGGATAATCCATCATCTCAACCGTCATTGGAAAATTCACTTCCACATTAAATCGAGATTTGAGCTGCTCTAGTTCAGCGCTTTTGGCAATACCTGTAACGTGATCTTCACCCACATATTCGATGGTGATTCCGGTGTTGGCAATGGCTGTTCTTTGAACTTTATCCGTAGCCGATATTTTTATCCAATGAATGTCTGGTGTGCTCGCCCAAGAAAATCCACTCAATAAAAGTGTAAACAAAACGATTAATGATCTTTGTATCCATGAAATCCGTTTCATGTTTCCCCCTTAATTTTTTACAATAAAACGATAGCATAGATTAAAGAGCGGTTAATACCTTTCAAGTGCGTTGACTTTACGCGTTCAATCGTCGAATGTGGCACCAATGTCACTCATGCTTATATCTGTCATTTGTTTTGCTTTTGCTAATATCTTTGTAAAGGCCCATCCGGAGATCCCTTTTTACCAATGGGCATTTTTTAGAGCTGGTTTCATCTTAATTTTTGCCTACGGGTTTATGAAAGCAAAAGGAATATCGGCTTTAGGTAATAATCGCCCCCTCTTAGTCACTCGGGGTATTTTTGGAACCATAGGTATCATCTTATATTTTTACACCGTCCAAAACACTTCCCTTGGAACAGCCACAACCATTCAATACCTCTCTCCCCTATTTGCAGTGTTTATTGCTCTCTACTTTTTTAAAGAGCCTCTGAACAGAAATAACTTTGTGGCGTTCCTACTTGCAATATGTGGGGTCATTGTCATGAAGTATTCCGACATCACTCTGACAGGAAAAGTAACAAGCATCGGAGTCTTTGCGGCAGTCTGTTCTGCGATCGCTTATAATTGCATCCGACAACTCAAAAGTACCGACCACCCCATGACAGTGGTCTTCTATTTCCCATTAGTTACATTCCCCGTGACCGGAGTTTTTGTTTTAAACCATTGGGTTACACCTGATATTACTGGATGGATTCATGTATTGATTTTTTGTGCTCTTAATATGTTAGCTCAGTATTTAATGACAATCAGTTACCAAGAAAATCAGGTAAAAACTGTGAGCATTGTGAAATATGTGGGTGTCATAATTTCATTTGTTATTGGATGGGTGGGTTTTAATGAACCGGTCACTCTATCCATGTCGGTGGGGGTATTGCTGATTCTGGGCGCACTGTATCTCAACAAACCACAAAAACCAGCAAAAACTCCTTAATCACTCGAAGTCACCATCATCTTCTACAGATTCAAAATCATCAAAGTCCTCTTCGGTGAAGTCCTCATCCACTCCGTCCTCTTCACCGGTATCCAACATCACAGAAGAACCGGCGTTGGCCGTCTCCACCTGCTGTGGAGTGGATTCCACGCCGCCCATCTGAAGAGTTGAGTCGCTTTGAACTTCGGCCACATAGCCATCATTTCCTACATAGTCGCCATTAAAAATATCTTCTTTGGACTGAACAATAACTGCCGTCGAAAAATTCTCCGAAACATCCACTACCTTTACAAAACCCTTCAATTGACCATCATCAAAAATATTGGACTTGGGATGCCTTAAAGTTCGGTTATGACGAATGGGTAAAATGTAACCCGGTGCCAATCCCTGATTGGTACCCTTATCAAGAAATATGATTTCACCTTGGGCGTAAACGTTTCGAGCCACAGAACCAGCTCCACCCACAATAAAACCCTCGATGTAGACTTTCTCCCCATCTGTATTAATGTCCACCGTTTCAATTCTTCCATCCAAAAGAACAGCTCCCAAAGAGATCATTGAGGTGGCTTTATTTACATAGGCTCGATAAACCGTGTTTTTTTCGATCTTCGCATCCACTTTTTCACGCAACTGAATTTCACCCACCACTTCGACAATAGTAGCATCTTTTACATCATCCACTTCAGGTGCATCTTTCATAAAGGTATTAACAGCATCAAGATCTCCCAATTTTTCAACGACCTTAAAGATCTGCCCCGGCTTTCCTACACCTTCCTTCATCTCGACAAAAACATACTGTCCTGGACCAGCGGTCATTGAACCGATATCGGTTTCTAAAACCCGCCCGATCCCTTTGGGCTCTCTATCTGAAATATAATAGTTGATTTGTTTTCTGTTCTTAATGTTGGATAACAACTCTCGCGTACGAGCTAAGCCCACCACTAAATCATCATCATCCTCACGAGAAGGTTCCAGCCCTGGTAAACTCGGTGGTAAGTTGTTAACCACAGGAGTGGGATCTCTTACCGGTGGCGGAATTTCAATTTCGTCTTCATCACCAAACTCTAAATCATCGTCGTCGGCCTGCTTAATGGCTTGTCGGGTAACAAATGGTGCTGGGTTATCCACAGGACCCACTTGCGACGGAGAAAAAATTTGAAATGAAGGTGCATCGTCGACATCGCCTAGCTGGAACTGTACGACATTGGTGGGCTCAATAATATGCGGGTTTTCAATTTTACTATTGAGTGACCAAACCTTCGACCAATAGAAACCATCCCCAAAAAAAGTATCACTCACATCCCACAGAGTGTCTCCGGCTTGAATGACGTACTTCTCTAAAATCCTATCACCGGTAATCCCCAACCATTCGTTATCAGATAGAGGCTGGCTGTAATACTCGTTAAAAATTTGGTTGAGTTGCTTTTCATAATCCAAATCAGGAGCATCTGGCTTATAGGGTTGAAAGGCGTTTTCCTCTACATCTAATTCTAAAACGGTTTCAGATTCGTCTTCCAGCACAGCCGTTGGCGCCTCAAACTCTTCGTCTCCGAGAGCATCCTCAGCTATTTCTTCATCTAACAGAGAGTCGTCCTCTTCCAATACGTCCTCAAGACTCTGATCACCTAAAGCATCACCTTCTTCAGCGAGCTCCTCATCAGAAAAATCATCTTCAAAGTCCTCGTCGGCAAAGTCCTCGTCGGCAAAATCCTCATCAGCGAAATCTTCGTCACTGAAATCATCTTCGAAGTCCTCATCGGCAAAATCCTCATCTCCGAAATCATCCTCAAAGCTACCCTCTTCTTCTGCTACACCTGAATCTGCAGATTCCACCTCCACATCATCAAATGTGGAATCTGACTCCACATTGATTTCTGTATCTTCCAAGGATTCCAGCTCAGCTTCCAACTCCGACATATCGTCGAAATCTTCCTGCGCCATAACGAAAGGAGTTGTTAGGGATAACAATAGAACTAGTATGAGATATTTTAAACGCACCGGACTTCCCTGTTCAGTGTTGGTTTTAATCTAAGCTTTGTCTTTAATCAGTCGAATTTCAACTTCCGCCCTTTTCGCCTCAAGGCTATCAGGGTACTCATTCATCAATTGTGTAAATGCTTGCTTTGCCATTTTAGGTAAATTCATTTTTATATAGGTTTGAGCTTTTCCATAAATGGAACTTGGACGCTTATTGCCTATTGGAAAATCTTTTATCACTCGATCAAAATTCCGCAAAGCCTCTCCATAATTTCCAGCTTCTAAATTCAATCGAGCAAACAAATAGTAAGCATTGTCCAAATGAACAGAATTTGGAAAGTCCTTCTTAAGCGCAGTGATGCCAGCAAAAACTTTTGGCCGATCTTTCTGTTTGTAAGCGGTTAAGATAAATTGAAAGGCTCGCTTCTCGTTATTCCTTGGAACATCCGCCGAAAACACTTGTTGCTCTTGACCCTGAGAAAGTGAAGTTGAGCGTGTGGCCGAATAACTCGGCACAACGGCCATAGATGGAGCTCTCACAATTGGAGGCGCATCACTCACACCCAATAGACCCTGAAGCACTCCGTTTTTTTCTTCTAAATGTTCGATTTTATCATTGGCCTGGGTGAGCCGCTTTTGAAGCTTTTCCAGCTCTCTATCTTTTTCCCGAGTGTCAGGACTCAGAGTTGAGCAACCTAATAGGCCACTCACTACTAACGGCAAACTGATAAAATAAAGCAATGAACGATCCATGTTCCAACTCCTTAAATCATCGTAACCAATTCAAATTCGAAAGGAAAGACAGCATGATGGCGCAATAAGTCATTTTTCTCACAATCCCAAAGTTTATCCACATTCCCTGTGGAGTACTCCCCCTCTGCAGCCCTAGACTTTAATCCTATTAAGGGTTTCAGCTAAATGCACAGTCCGAATGCAATCCACAAAAATCAATCTCATCTCTGGAACTCTCCCCACCCACTCACTTCAATCATTGTCCGGCTTTCGGCAAGTTACCAGGGTAAGTATCTTTCAAGCCATGATCCACGGGTAAGGAGATTGCTTACTGATTGGACATGAAAACCCCAATCGCCTCTACTTTGTCCCTTAGCTTTAAAGTGGTGCTGCCCCTTTTAACACTTCTTATTGCCGTAAAGGCATCACCCCACCTACATCGAATGTGTCTAAACATAATATCCGACAAGAAAGCCTATCATTTTATCCCAAAGGCAGTAGTTTGCGGTAAAAAGCAAACCCCTCATGTTCTTACTGAAAGCTTGGCCCGTTCAGGCCTACTACATCTTTTTGTTACCAGCGGAGCTCATCTTCAATTTTTACTTTTACTTTTGGGAGGCTACTTTTGGTGGCAACCACACCGACCACTACCAGTATTTTTTGCATTTCTATCAGGGCTTTTCTACTTAAGTGTCTGTCAATTCCCTCCTCCTTTGCTTCGGGCCGGCCTGCAATTTATCGGATCTGGCTGCAACAGATGGCTGATGTTTAATGCCCCCAGATGGCTTATAGCGTTAATGACCACATTGATTCCCTTGCTGATTTTTCCCGAGTGGACAGCCTCTTGGTCCTTTGTTCTGAGTGTGTATTGCGGACTTATAATGGCTTACCGTCAACCTTCAGATTCTTCATTTCGATTCAACTTTCGCATTTATGTTTTATTGCTCCCCTTTTTCATCCAGTGGACACCTCCCTCTGTGCTATCTATAGCAATCAATATGCTCCTTACTCCTATTTTGGGAGTTGTTCTTATTCCCATTTGCTTGATCGATATGTTCACCCCAACCAGCTTTAATTTTATAAGCCATTTTTGGGATTTTCTTTTTAATCTTTTAGCTCAAATCCCAGTGCCCACCGAGTCACACACCCAGGCCCTTTCCATCTTGATCTATTGGATTTACACACTTTGCACAGGAGTCTATCTTGAATGGCATAGCAAAAGCATCGGTCGTATGGCTCATCCTTTTAACAGCTCTTCCGACCAGTCACAGCTTTAGTCATTTTATAGTTTGGAATGTGGGACAAGGCCTTTGGACCACTTTGCAAAACGCCACACACTGTATTCATGTGGACATGGGCGGTGAGAAATTTTATAGCTGGGCCCGCCTTCATCAATTTTGCGGGGATAAAAAAAATATTTTATTTATTTCCCATTTTGATCAAGATCATATTTCGCTCATTCCAAAAGTCGCCTCCAGAGTCCGAAATATTTGTTACGCCCCCTTAAGAGTGCCCCCTAAGGGAAAGCAATATTATTTTAAAAACATCTCAACCTGCAAAAAAGAAGAAAAACTCCCGACACCACTCAAAATAATTTATCGCCCTTTGCCCTCAACCCACTCCAAAGAGAATGCTCTTTCGAATGTATTTCTCTTGGCCGATCATATTTTAATCCCTGGGGATAGTTTAAAAAAGCAAGAACGAAACTGGTCTCAGTTCCCCCCTATAGCCAATACACAAATTCTAGTGCTCGGCCACCATGGTAGTGCCACCAGTACGTCTCAAAAATTATTAAATCATTTGCCGCATTTACAAGTGGCCATTTCAAGTGCGAGAAAACGCAAATATGGCCACCCTCACAGAGAAATACTTTATCGGCTCCAAAATAAAAAAGTCCCCGTATTAACCACGGAGACTTTCGGAAATTTAATATTTGAGCTTAGACCTTAATATATCTAACCATCAATTGATTTGGAAGGGCTTATACTCCATATCTAAATCTCTGGCCACGGGTTCATAGGCTACATAGCCACCATAAACGTTAAGGCCATGATAAAGAGCTTTATCCTTTTGGATAGCCTCTTCAACTCCCAGCTCAGCAAGCATAGATGCGTAACGCATAGTCGCGTTGGTCAACGCATAAGTGGATGTTCTTGAAACCACACCGGGCATATTTGGAACACAGTAATGGATAACGCCATCCACTTCAAAAGTCGGATTGGTATGACTTGTTGGCTTACAAGTTTCAATGCAACCACCTTGATCGACAGCAACATCTACCACAACAGATCCCTCACCCATTGAAGACACCATATCTTTAGTAACGAGCTTTGGAGCTTTTCGCCCAGCGATTAAAACACCACCAATAAGAAGATCAGCTTCCGCAACGGAATCCTCAATATTTACAACATTGGAGTAAAGTGTACGCACGCGGCCTTGGAAAATATCATCTAAATACTCTAGACGAGAGTGATTCACGTCTAAAATGGTGACTTCAGCGCCAAGCCCTACTGCCATTTTTGCAGCATTGGTTCCAACCACACCGCCACCAATGATGACTACGCGACCTTTTTGAACTCCAGTCACGCCACCCATTAAGATACCTTTGCCACCTTTATCTTTCTGTAGATAAAAAGCACCCACTTGAGTGGCCATCCTACCGGCGACTTCACTCATAGGAGTCAGCAATGGCAATGTTCCATCGGGTGCCTGAATAGTTTCATAACCAATGGCTTTTACTTTTCGATCACACAGAACCTTGGTCAATTTAGGCTCGGCAGCCAAATGCAAATAAGTATATAAAATTTGGTTTTCCTGCATGAGGTCGTATTCATCAGGTAATGGTTCTTTCACTTTAATAATCATTTCCGAGCGCTCGTAAACCTCTTTTTTGGTCTCAACGATCTCAGCCCCTACAGCTTCATACTCTTCATCGGAGATCATACTCCCTAGGCCCGCATGTCGCTCGACCAATAGGGTATGTCCCTCTTCCACCAATTGGCGAACTCCTTTTTCAGTAAGTCCAACCCGACTTTCACTGATTTTAATCTCTTTTGGCACTCCAATAATCATCACTCATCCCCTTTGAATCCTTAATTAAACCAATTGGTTAAAATGAATGATTTGTTCTATTCTTGGGGCTAATTCGAGTCAATAGAATCCGGGGGGACTCCTGGTCAACATTGCGTCAGTTTCGTTTAGGGATAGGTACAGTCATAGGACGTTTTGGAATAGTAAAACCGCTCGCCCACTTCCGTACAATCCTTAAAGTAAAAGCGAATGGGCCGCCAGTCCGGAGCTGACAGTTCCATGGGCTTGCGAATGTGTATTGCATCGGTTAGAAACGCCGATCCATGGGCCTGAGAGTTCTCGTCCAAGTCTGCCATCCCAAAATTTTCGGATTTTGAAGTGGCACATCCCAAACTGAAAAAGAGTAAGAAAAATACAATTCGTCGCATTGTATATAGAATACAAAAAACTAAGGCCGACTTCGACAGGCGCGCACAGCTCCGGCCCTGAGTCCATATTCAAACTAGGTGTATGTCCAGCCCTTCTGTGGACTATTAGATCCAATAAGTGGCTAGAATCACTCACATTAACGCGCATAATCATGAGCGAAGCCCTCCTGCCTAATGGAAAAAATGTAATACTTCTAAGGCCTTACGAAGTCTCCCGGTTCCTTTTGCTTGAGTGGCACTAATCTTGTAGTAAAGAAGCTTATGTTTTTACAAAGAACTCTTAGAAAACGCGTTGTTGTTGAAGGTATTGGCTTACATACGGGTGAGCCCGCTACACTCACATTCTGTCCTGCTCCACCGGACACCGGCATTTATATAGTGCGCAAAGATATGCCCGGCTCCCCGGCTATTTCCACTCGAGCGGAGTTTGTTACTGCGACGACCAATGCCACCACACTGGGTGGAGAATCCTTTTCCGTATCTACAGTTGAGCACTGCCTTTCGGCTTTAACTGCCTTTCGCATTGATAACTTGTTTATTGAGTTAAGTGGACCAGAAATCCCCATTGTAGATGGCTCTGCCAAACCTTTTGTGGATGCCATTTTAGAAGCGGGCATGGCTGAGCAGGAAATCCCTAGAAAATATGTTTTTATTGATGAGCCCGTTTATGTCGGCAACGAAGAAAAGTATGCCTATGTTAAACCCTACAACGGCTTAAGAGTGACCTGCACCATTGAGTTCCCTCATCCAAAAATTGGTCACCAAACCATCGATATTGATATCAACGAACACACTTATACTCGTAAAATTTGTAGTGCTCGAACGTTTGGATTCATCAAAGATGTGGAGATGCTCCAATCTAAAGGCCTCATTCGAGGTGGCAGTCTAGATAACGCTATTGTGTTGGACAATCAGGATATTCTTAACCCTGAAGGCCTTCGCTTTGCGGATGAGTTTGTTCGACATAAAGTTTTAGATGCGCTTGGTGACTTGGTCATGCTAGGCCGACCGATGCTTGGCCATTTGGTTTTGTATAAAGCCGGACACGATGTGATGAACACCTTGGTGCACAAAGTACTCTCCAGCCCTGAATCCTATCGCCTTATTGAACTGGGTACCGAAATTCCCGATACCACTGCAAAAGGTCGACACCTTTGGGCTTTTAACTAATTTTAAATTTTAGTCACAAAGTACACTCATCAAATCTTCTAGATTGGCAGTTTTGGTGAGTCCTGCCTCGGCTTCATCTTGAATGGTTGTGGTCGCATTCCCAGGATCCGCATTCATTGTTATTGTGACCGATCCCGCATAGGCACTACATCGTGTGGCATCCACGGATCCACCGCCACCGTCACCACCATCGCCATTCCCATTTCCGCCGTTGGCCGTCATTGTAATGCCAACGGTTCCGTTAGTTTCCCGGGCTACAAAAGAAACCGACCCACCGGCTCCACCACCACCGCCAACGGCAGGTGAAATAGCCCCGTTGGCCGTAATGCTAATGGTTCCGGATCCACTGACTTTCTCAGCAAAGAGAAAAACAATTCCACCGCCGTTACCTCCAGCAGTTGAACCGTTTCCACCACCAGATCCTCCCATAAAAGCTTTGTAATCAATAAACCCAGCACAAGCCGTAGAGCCTCCGCAATAAGTCAGAGCATTTCCGCCTACAGTCTCGGTATAGTTGGCGTCACTGCCGCGCCCCGCTTGGCCACCACCGCCGCCAAATCCGGAAGTGGTGCTGTAAGCGCCCCCATTTTCGGCAATGGTGTCCGATCCAGAGCCACCCGCAATACCGTAGGTGCCCACCGAACCACTCAAATACCCTCGCTGTTCTGCATTGATGTCAAACACACCGTCCACCTGCAGATCTTTCACCTTCAGAGCAACGATACCCCCGTAGTTCCCACTAAAACCAAAATTATTCGCCGTAGAAATGGAGAGAGTTTCCCCACCTACCACCTGTATGGTGTCAAACTCCGGAACTCGAATCACTTGGATAGTACAGTGATCTGATCCAAATATAAGGGAATTACCTAAATTTAGATTGGCCGTTGTTGGGTCAGCAGTAATAGCGTCCTCTAAAGTAATATCCAATGTTGTGGCTGAAGATATCCGAGAGGTGTCCCATTTCCCACGATACAAATCAGCTCCGCAAGCATTGGTATCCGGGCTGGTTGATGCCCATCCAGAGGATACATGAAATAATACTAAATCTCCTGGCTCAAACTCTAGATTTGAAATCGAACTATCTAAGGTTAAGGTTTTCCCATCGGCACTTATGTTTGTCACCGAACGAGAGGCAGAAACATACTTGGTGGTTCCATCCGTACCCCCAGAGGCGGGAGTGTATGGCATAGCTCCACTGTCATCGATGGTATCCCCAGCATTAAAGTTTAAGTAGGTCGTTGTATCATCCGGCGCAATACTTCCATCGCGTCCATCACCAAACACATCGGCCAAAGCCGTTGCTGGGTCAATGGAAGGCTCCCCATCATCGTCACTATTGCTATCTCCACCAATATCGCAATCTTCAATTTCAGTTAAAGCGGTGAGGTCATTGGGCATTTGGAATTTGGCAAACACATCAGACCCTTCTACCAAATCCACCACTTGATAATCGACAATTCTTGGATGAGTGACTTGTCCTTCCGGCGGCCCCACAGTTCCGCCATATAAAAAGCAACTCCCCGCATTGGCGTGCATCGCCACAAGATGTACATACTCTGACGTACCGGCAGGCAACTCCAGGGAAATCTCTTGCTCTTCACCAGTCGCAGGAACCCCCACCATGAAATAACCAAAGGTAAACGCAACGCTATTGTCCGTACTTTTACAAGAGTGCCTATTCATTTGCGTTTCAGACGATAGACCTCCGACAAAAACACCGTAGCAGTTCACCTCGGAAAAGGTATTTACACTGCCACTGAACGGGCTACTATCTGCAAAGCTGGTGTTGTGAGAAAAGTTGGAACCGGATTGAGCAGCGGGAATTTTTAATTTTAACGTGGAGTTTTCTGTCTTCCGCGTGCACCCCACATTGATGCCAAGACAGACGAATAAAACACCGTACCCAAGCCATCGCATTCGATCAAAACCAAGATTTTTCATAGGTAAGCCCCCGACACGTACCAATTGCTCTACAGACCTTTATCGGTCGTTTTGCTGGACTTATATAGAGGGATTTACATTTGATTCTCAATATGGGACGCCTAAAATGCACCCACTCACCAAATCAAATACAAGGGCTTTATAAATGAATAAACTAGGTATTCTTGAGCGACTCTATGCCTAAATGTTGCCGACAACGATCCGTAATGACACGGCCACGCGGTGTCTTTTGAATCAATCCCTCTTGAATCAAATAGGGCTCATAGACCTCTTCTAAAGTGTCCGACTCTTCGCTGAGGGCTGCGGACAAAGTATCTATACCCACTGGCCCACCGGCGAATTTTTCAACGATCAAATTTAAAATTCGGCGATCCATATCATCCAAACCCATTTGATCCACCTTTAATTCGTTGAGTGCATAGTTGGCCATATCTCCATCTATGAGCCCATCACCTTTCACTTGCGCATAATCACGCACTCGCTTTAACAGACGGTTGGCCACCCGTGGTGTTCCGCGACTTCTTCGAGCCAGTTCAGAAGCTCCATCACCATCTAAATCCACCCCTAGCAAATGGGAAGATCGGGATAGAATCTGCACTAAATCCGAAGGCCCATAAAACTGGAGTCGCTCTATGATTCCGAATCGATCTCGAAAAGGTGCCTTTAATAGACCCGCTCGAGTGGTGGCTCCCACCAATGTAAAAGGCGCAATAGGAAACCGAATGGACTTGGCTCCTAAACCTTCACCAGTAATGATATCAATAAAATAGTCTTCCATGGCGGAGTACAGGTACTCCTCTACATCTTTGTTCAGCCGATGGATTTCATCGATGAACAAAACGGAATGGGGTTTAAGACCGGTCAAAATTGCAGCCAAGTCCCCCTTTTTATGTAGAGTCGGCCCGCTTGTAGCCACAAATGGGGCTTGCAAATGATAGGCAATAATATGAGAGAGCGTTGTCTTCCCTAAGCCGGGTGGGCCACATAAAAGGGTATGATCCAAGGGCTCTTCCCTCTTGCGAGCCGCTTCAACAAAAACTTTCAGTTTCTCTTTTACAGATTCCTGGCCCGGAAATTCATCAAAGGACTGTGGTCTTAATGTATTTTCAAAAGTCACTTCTGGAGTGGTTTTCTCTCCAGAAATAATTCGACTGTGTGATTCTATTTCCATACTACCTATCCCCTATTCGCCAACTGACTTAATCCCATTCGGATTCCCTGTTCCACTTGGACATCAGATTTGAATCCATCCACCACCGTCTGTACATCCAATGGTTTAAATCCCAAATTGACAAGAGCCGAAACAATTTCATCTCGGGCGGCCACTTTTTGAGTTTCAGATCCACGATCTGTATCGAACACCAATTTACCGCGAAGACTCAATATAATTTGCTCCGCTTTCTTCTTTCCAATTTTCGGCAACGAAGAAAGGCCTTTAGCATCTTCATTTTCTATATAGCCGAGAATTACATCCACTGGAGCTGCTGATAAAATCGCCGTCGCCATCTTTGGGCCAATGCCGTTAACTTTAATCAAAGATAAAAACATCTGCTTTTCCAATGGAGTGGAAAACCCGAATAGCTGAATTAAATCTTCACGAACATGTGTGTAGGCGTAAACTTTTACAAAATCCAATCCAGACAGATCGGCAATGGTGCTTTGTGAACAGTGCAATTCATAACCCACTCCCTGCACATCCACTAAAACATCCGACTCATTGATTTCGATTAACTTACCTCGCACAAATCCAATCATAATTCCCTTCCTATCTCAGCCAAAAGTGTTTTTGGAGTCGCATGCCGGGCATGCGTGATAGCCACAGCCAAAGCATCAGTGGCATCCATCGGTAAACTTAAATTTTCTAATCCCAACAATTGCCCCACCATAAACTGCACCTGATCTTTTTTAGCACTTCCATTGCCAGTGATAGACTTTTTTATCTTTCGAGCAGCGTATTGAAAAACGCCCATTCCATGGGCTACCCCGCGCTCCAAGCAAACTCCGCGAATGTGACCTAACACAAAAGCAGAGTGAGGATTTTTACCTAAAAATATTTCTTCAACGGCCAATTCATTGGGACGATAGCTGCTTATTAATTGCTCCATCGCCTGATGCATTTCGTGCAGACGTTCCCATATGGGTAGAGTTTCATTCAAACGGATGACCCCATGATCAATGTGTCGTTCCCCCTGAGCTGTTACCTCAACCACACCAAAGCCAGCAATACGGCTTCCAGGGTCAATTCCAAGTACAATGGACATGCTTTACCTCTTGGGAATTACACTATATTTACACCTATTTTGAAAGTGAATTTACTTTAACACTTTGCACATTTTGTTTTGCTTAAAAAACATCAATCTCGCTATACTAGGGGCCAAACCCGTGGATGGCCTGGATAAAATCGGAGAAGGACGGACCGTGAACGATATCAACACTGGCGACATTGAAAAGTACCAAATCCTTTTGCAGGAAAATCCACGATCTAAAGTGTTCGCCCCGCTAGCGGAGGCTTATAGAAAAATGAAAATGCTTAATGAGGCAGCAGAAATTGCTGAGTTAGGCATCAAGTACAATCCAGATTTTGCCGGAGGTCGCGTGGTGATGGCAAAGATCTTGATGGAGAGAGAAGATTACTCACAAGCTATTGAAGAGTTAAAAAAAGCCACAGCTCTTTCTCCAGAAAACATCTTAGCCTATCAACTTTTAGCTGAAAACCACCTGGCTGAAAAACAAACCAAAGAGGCTTTAAAGGCTTATAAAATGGTTTTGTTCTTAAATCCTCAGCACACTCGAGCCAGAAATGCCGTACTGAAACTAGAAAGCCTGACCGCTGATGAATATGAGGAAGAATTGTTCAGTATGACCAAGCTCACCCCTCTGGAGCAGACTCAATCTCGCACTTCGGAGACCATCACCTCAGCTCCCCCTCCTCCGCCGTCCACCAAAGGCAATACATTATTAGATAGGCACCTCTCCCTTGTGGATGCTTTTGTTGCACGCAATGAAATCGACAAAGCTAGAAATGCTATTATTTATGCAGAAGAAGAACTGGGACCGGTACCCGAGATTATTAAGCGTAAACAATTAATTTTTAGAAATAATACCTTTGAACGCTATGAAAACCCACCAGAACCCATTGCTTCGATTCCACCCACTCAGGTCGTGACTGAGGAAGAAATCACACTGGGTGAGAACCTGGAAGACCCAAGAACATCTCAACTAGAGGAGTTATTGGAACGATTTGAAGCCTACGCTGAGTCTTAGCACCAGCGCATCAGGCCGAGCAGTGGACAGCCCATCAATACTGTATTAAAAATGAATCTCTAATTAAAACAAGGATATCTGAATGGTTAGCACCAGTGATTTTAAAAAAGGTCTTAAACTTCTCGTTGACGATGAACCCTATAGTATCATCGACTTCAACCATTTTAAGCCGGGAAAAGGAAACTCCATCACTCGGACAAAGTTAAAACACCTCATCTCGGGCAGTAACTTAGAAAAAACCTTTAAATCTGGTGAAAAATTTAAGCAGCCCGACGTTGAATACAACGAAATGGATTATCTCTACAATGACGACACCGGCTATCACTTCATGAATCCAGAAAGCTACGATCAAATCGCCATGGCCGAAGAAGATTTGACCGATTTCAAAGATTATCTAACTGAAAACATGAAAGTAAAAGTGTGCTTTTACAATGAGCGAGCCGTAACAATAGAAATTCCACTCACAGTGGAATTGGAAGTGGCTGATACAGAACCTGGATTTAAGGGCAATACAGTGACGGGTGGCACTAAACCGGCGACCTTACAGACTGGACTAAAGGTCAATGTTCCGTTGCATATTAACATTGGTGACACATTAAAAATCAACACTTTGACTGGTGAGTACCTAGAACGAGTTTCTAAATAAAAAAAGAGCTCAAAAGCCCCCAGCCTTTTGGAGGAGGAAACTCCTTCAACAGATCTTAATAAGCCTATGATTTTGTTAGGTTCTTTGCCTAATATTCCGATGTATATTTACAGCATCAATGAGTATGGCAAGGAACGACATACGTGGCAAAAAATGTAGAGAAAGACATTCAAAAATTTCTATCTGAAGGATTCTCCGTAAAGAATGTGGCAGAACATTTTATTGCGACTCGATCCCAATATCCTTCTGACAATGTAAACCACACCCAGCTCGTTCAATTCTTTTTCAATACAGGTCATTTTAAAGAAGTTCTCGAGGAATGCAGAAACCAATTGCATTACGACCGACCCGTCGCCTGGAATTTTTTATTTTTAACTCTTAAAAAATTCAAACCGGATCACGCCGAAAAACTCATTCAACCCTTTTTAAAAGGTGCTACGGAAAAAGGCCAACTCAATGATCTCCTGAAGCTCCCAGAAGCGGATGGCCTACCCATTGAACTCTCCCTGGCCAAAAGAAAGTACCACAAACAAGTGATCGACTCGGCTCAGGATAAAAAAAACAAGCTCTTTGAAAAGCTGGATTTCCTCCGACAAGAACAGATTGTTGAAGAAGAGCATAAAGCTTTAAAAGAGATCGAGCTATTTTATCCTGACGATCCAAGAGTCCCAGGATTAGTGAATGAATTTAAACAACGTTGGGCTCGGCACAAGTCCACAAAAAAACCACTATCGGTTTTTAACGATGACATTGAACGACTTGAAGTACCTACTGTGGGTGAAAAAAAGACAGCCTCGCTGTGGCTGGAAGCTTGTTCCAAAGTCGTTGATAAAAACCCCGACGCCAGCTACAACTTTGCTATTATGTTTTACTTCTCTGGCTGTTATGAAGAAGCACTCATTATGGGAAAACGCACTAAAGCGAGTAAAAACCAGGCATGGTTTGTTGTAGATATTTTAATTAAAACTCGCCGGTTTGTTCAGGCATTGGATGAAATTGAAAAATTAGAAAAACAGTATGATGAAGATCCTGAAACTCATTTTAATGCCACCTACTTAAAAGCCATTGCTCATTGGGGGCTACATCAGGGAGCGATAGCCATGGATCTTATGAAAAGCATCTTAAAAATTCGCCCCACTTACAGAAGTGCTCAGTCACTTTATTCAAAATGGCACGGGGGACTTGAGTGAACCTTAAAAGCCGCCGCCTTTGGAGAGTCCTCTTTACCACCTTTATTTTTGGTGGACTGGCATTTATGATCGGATTCACCTACAAGTATCATGTTCCTAAATTGGAGGAATGGTTACTACTTGAAACGGAAAGAGTCTCTGCAAAGTTCTCCCCTTTTAAAATTTGGCCCAATAAACTGAAAATTTCTTTCTTCCCACTGGGCGCAAAAATCTACGGCATTAAAATTGTTCCAAAAGAGGATATGCGTTCCATATTAGCCCCTGCTAGCATCGAACAAGCTTCCGTAAGCCTAAGTATTATCGACTTGTTTCGAGGGCGAGTGAGCATCTCAGAGGTTGAGATTATTAATCCTGATTTAATCTTATTTGTCCGTGACAATAGATCTAAAAACTCCAACCCGAAACCGTTTAGTTTCCGACAACTAGCAAATATTCCTGTGGAAAGAATTAATGTTAAGGGACTGAAACTTCGGGCTGACATACAACCTGCAAATTTAAGAATAAAATCTGAAGACATCAACTTCAGTCTTGAAAATCGTTTTAAATCCCTTTTAGTTGATGTGAACGTCGAAGACCTTCAAACCAAACTCTATGACCAAGACTTTGTGATGAAAAGTCTTGTGGAAACTCGATTTCTACTACAGGACAAATCCATTAATATATCAGCACTAAAAATAAAGAGAGATGATAACTATTTAGTGGGAAGTGGAATCTTACAAGGAGATATTCCAAAAGGGAAAATAAACAGCGCCAAGGGAAGCCTGCGAACATTTTTTGACTTGGAATCATCATTGGCACTGGCATCAAGGTTTCAGATGGAAACTCATCTCCCGAAAGCCACAGGAAACATTTCTATGGAGACCACTTTCTCCTATGATAAAGGACGCTTCCCAGAAGCTAACTTTAGCTTAAAGACTAAAGATGTTTTGCTCGAAGGCTTTGATATTGGCAACGTGACTGCATTAGGCTCTTACAATAGCGAAACTTTGCGCTTCGACCGGCTCCATCTTGCCAACAACTCGGGATCACTGACACTCAATAATGCCATCCAAAAGACTTCTGGGAATCTTGAGTTTTCCGCCAATGCCATTCCCAATTTAGAGTTAACTCAGCTTCTTAGCGGATTAAAAATCCCTGGAGTGCCAGTACACCTTAATATTAAAGGTAACCTACCCTGCAAAGGACAAATTAAAGATTTCTCCTTGAAATGTCTCGGTGAACTTACCGGATCAAACCTGCATGTTTGGACCGGAGAAAAGAAATCTACCATTGTAAAGGCCGTTCCATTTAACGCTAAAGGCTCCTTAGAGGTGGACCTTAAACAGGTTATGTATAATGCCCAGCTTGAGCTAGGAGATGCTAAAGGTAAGTCCGACGGAGTGATTTCTTACGAAAAAGGTTTTGATATTAACTACGAAACCCCGGCCATTGACTTTAAGGAAGTTACAAATTTGGTGAACCTATCTATTCAAGGCAATACTAGCATTAAAGGTCGAACCTGGGGAACCAGTCGCTGGGCCCAGATTGATATGAATTTAGACACCAATGATATGTGGTTGGAAGATCATGCCCTTGGAGCTGTGAAATCCAAACTTTCCTATAAAAAAGGAAAAATTATCTTTAGAAATATTCGAGGTCGACTTAATAGCTCACTCTACAACGGAATTGTGTCGATTGATGTTTTAAAACCTTCCATCTTTTTGAACTTACAATCGAAATACATAGATCTAGAAGATGTCTTTCATTCTTTTTCTAGGAGAGGGAAACTACCATTTGATTTAACAGGAACCGGTACTGCAAAAATAAAGGCCTGGGGCCCATTAGCCTTTAAAAAGTTGAACTATAACCTCAGTGCTGAGCTCTATCGTGGCACCCTATTTGACGAAAGTTATGATGAAATAAAAGGTTCTGTAACTGCAAAGTCTGGAAACGTAAAAATCAATGAGCTCAATTTAACAAAAGCCAACAGCTATGCAAGATTTAATGGATCTATCAATCGGGATGGGATTTTAAACTCCACTGTAGTGGGAACTAATTTTAGATTGGCTGAATCCAAAAGAATTAAAGACTGGGGCCTTAACTTAGAAGGTCGCCTAGATTTCGTAATGCAATTGACGGAATTTATTTTGAATCCCGATTTATCTATTGAGGGGAATTTAAAGGAAGTTTTGATCGCTGGTGAACCTCAGGAAGACTCCAAGTTTAATATTAATTATGATGATAGTGTTTTTGCCGGCACTGGCGAATTTTTGGGTAAAACGATCTATACAAAGTTTAATATACCCCTTGTAAAAGAACTCCCCTTTCAATTTAAAATGACTGCTAAAGATTGGGATTTTGTAAAACTATTTAACCTTGTATCAGGCACGGCATTGAAACGAAACTATAGAACAAAAATCAGCATAAACGCCGATTTAAGCTCACCAAAGGGAGGTTTTTGGACTTCCACTGGAAAAATTGTAATCCCCGAGGTTAGAGTTCAAAGAAACAATCTTCTGCTATTTAACCAGAACCCCATTGAATTTGATTTCAAAAATGGAATCATTCATGCTCGCAATGCGAGAATTGTTAATGATTCAAATCATTATGTGGAACTCACCACCACAGGTCTTACAAAGTCGAATCTCAATGCTAAACTCGCCGGTCAATTTGACTTAGGATTAGCGGCCATCTTAACCCCTCTAGAGGACCTTGGTGGTAACGTAAATTTCAATATCAATTCTTCTGGAACTTTAGATAATTTTAAAGTCATCGGTGATGCTTTCGTTAAAAACAGCTTTGCCCGAGTGAGTGGATTTCCACACATTTTCGAAGACCTTAACGCAGACATCCTATTTAACGAAAAACGTCTGCTTATAAATGCCGCTAATGCCCGATTGGCAGAAGGCCAGTTGACCGGTTCCGGTCGAGTTCTTTTTAATGGTTTTAAAAACCTTCCTATAACCATTAATGCGGATCTATCCAATGCCACACTTAAAATTCCTGAAGGAGTCACCACCCAAGGAAGTGCGTCACTTTTTATCAAAGGTCAGTGGTTCCCGTACACTCTCGGCGGCACCTACACCATTCAATCTGGCTCCGTGGAAAAGGAATTCGAAGGGGGAGGAAATACCAATGCAAAAATTCAACCTTCTAGCTTCTTGCCCCGATTCCTGAACCAGGAAAGATTTGCTCCTCTTGAGTTTGATTTGGATGTTATTCTTGCTAACCCCATTGTTTTCAGAAACTCCCTCGCTGAAATCCCAATAAGCGGGCGAACAAAAATAACGGGATCCCTGGATAAGCCAAAGCTCACGGGACGTTTTGATTTACAATCTGGTGGACGCGTGAATTACCGTGAAAGTGAATTTGATCTTCAGTCAGGGAACGTGACTTATAACAATAACCTCCCTGAAAATCCCAACCTCTACGTTACAGCTAATACCGTATTGGAGAGCCAAGATATTAACTATGACATAACTATGCTTCTCCAAGGCCCGGCAAAAAATCCTGATATTCGCCTTACCAGCTCCCCTCCCCTTGAAGAACTAGATATTGTTTCCCTATTAGGGTTTGGATTCACTCGAAGTAAATTAGAAGAAATCAGTCAAGACGAACAAACCGCACAAACCTCCTATCAAATCGGCTCCGCACTCCTTGCTTCTCCAATAGGAAAGGAATTAAAAAGCCGATTTGGAGTGGATATGCAAATTTCTTCTGATCTGAACGAAGAAAACAAAACCGAGCCTAAACTGACTCTCAAAAAACGCATCAATAACAATTTTAGCGCCAGTGCCAGTAGAACTTTAGGAGACGCACCTAAAACAAAAATCACTGGTGAATATAAAATGAATAATAACCTCTCAGTGATTGGCTTTTTCGAGACCCAGGAAACCCCTGCTAAAGATGCCGCCAAAAAGGAAGACGAGGAAGATACCATTGGTATTGACCTGGAATATAAGATACAATTTAAGTGATTTTTGCTATGCGTTACTTAATTGTGTTTTTCCTCTTTGTTGTCGCTCCGTTTTGGGATGTTCATGCCTCCTACCGCATAGAAGTGGAAGGCCTTAACAATAGCCAATTACAAAAACTTGATTCTCTAGCCCCTAACTACTCTACAAAAAAATTTAGTCTCCGAGAGATGGACGATTTGATTCGAAAAATCTATGCCTCCGGAGAGTTTTCCACTGTTTCGATTCTAAAGGCCGAGGGTTCCAAATACAAAATTGTTGCCGAAGTGATTAAACGGATAAACGCAATCATTGTTACTGGTGAAAATAATTTAAGTGAACGACGAATCATCAATGCTATTTCCATCAAAAGAGGACAAGTTCTAGACCGGCAAAGAGTGCTTGAAGCGGCTAACCAAATCAAAAAACTGTATGAAGCCAATGGACACTTCTCGGCTAAAATTTCCGCAGAAATCCAACTTATAGAAAACTCCAGAGCCGATGTTGAATTCACCGTGATCGAGGGACCTGTTGCGAATATTGTTCAAATCACAATTGATACGGAAAACCTGCATCTGAAAAAAGAACTGGAGAGAGTTGTCAAATCTCACCTTGGAGAACCTGTTAATCAATCAGAAATAGCAGACATTGAGACGGCGTTAGGGCGATACTTTTCTGAACACAGATATCTCAGGTCCCGAGCCACCGCTCAAAACATTCAGTATGCTAATGATAGAACTGAAGCCTACTTAACTTATAAAGTAAAGGAAGCGGAGAAGTTTGAAATTGTATTTGAAGGCGCGGAAAAAATACCTGCACTAGAACTTTACCGCCGCCTTAATCTCACAGAAATGGATCGAAGCTCTACCGATCCCACACCCGCTTTAATCGATAAAATTAGAAATATATATTTAGAACAAGGATTTGCTCACGTCCAAGTGAATCAAAAACCCCACCCCACAAAAGACCCATATCTACGCTATATTGTTTTAAATATCTCCGAAGGACCGAAAGTACGCCTACGGGACATTGAAGTGAGAGGTCGGCTTTCAAGAAACTCCAGCTACTATGAAGACTTTTTACTTTCAAATAGTGGCCCTACCATAGGGAGAGGTTACTACAATCGTGAAGACCTTCAGGTCGGCTATGATAATCTATTCACGGAGTTGAAAAACCAAGGCTACTTACAGCCAAAGTTCAATTCTGCAAAAACAACTTTCAGTAAGGATAAATCCTTTGTTGATATTCGTGTCCAGATGGATGAAGGACCGTTGTCGGTCATCCGGAGAATCCGTTTTTCTGGCAATACTATTTTCGAAGAAAAACAACTTTTGGAAATTACCGGCCTCACTCGAGGCCAGCCCCTTAATACTGAACACATCCAGGAAGCCATAAATCGAATTAAAGAATTTTATTATGATCAAGGCTTTTTAGAAATGGCGTTCACCAAAACTGATGAAGAAATTGTGAGCTATGACGCGGAGAAAAAGCAGGCCGTTTTAAATCTAGATATTTATGAAGGTCCAAAAATTTATGTAAAAAGTATTTTGTTAGAAGGAAACTCGTTCACCAAAGATTATGTAATTTTAAACAGCATCCCTTTTGAGGAAGGTGATCTACTCACACCTGAGGGCTTACAGGAAGCCAATGCCAGACTGGTCGACTTGGGAATATTCAACCGTATTTCCATTGAAATGCTCGAGAAAAATTCGAAAATAGCCAACCGTACAATTGTAATTTCCGTTTCAGAGCGCCTTCCAGGAACTTTAAAATTTGGTCCTGGAATCAATGATGAATATGGGTTTACGTTTAGACTCTATGGGGGAATTTCTTACAGTAATATCGCCGGAACAGCCCGAGCGGTCAGTGCTCGAGCGGATTTGAACAACCACGTGGTATTGATTGGTAAGCCCACTTATAAAGTCACCTTAGGTTATTTAGAACCCTTTATTTTAGACAATTTAACCAGTGGTCGAATAAATATTTCCTTTGTAGAAGTCATTAAAGACTTGCCCGAAGGGGATTCAAAGATCGCAACCATTGAGCAGTCCAACAAAATTGACTTCTCCCTTGAGAGAGAACTCGCTAAAAACTTAACATTCACTTGGACTCTTTGGAGTATTGATTCATTAAAAAGCTTTAAAGTGAATGCGGATCCGGAAGCGGATAAAGAGCAAGTGGTCATTATAGGGCCTTCTCTAGAATATGACAGTCGTGACAACCCGTTTTCTCCCACCAAAGGGTTTTATGCCCGGTTGGGATACGACTATTCCTCTCCAGATCTAGGCAGTTCCGATGGTATTGAATTTTATAGAGTCACATCCAGCATGACAAACTACACCACCATTGGAAAAGCCAATGATATTGTTTGGGCGAATAATATCCAAGGCGGGTATGTAGAAAACTTAAGTGGAGATAGTGGAAGCGGAGTTCCCGAATCCTATACCTTTAGGTTAGGTGGTCGATCCACCATTCGAGGCTTCGACGCCAGCGATGACAATGAATCCATTGTTCCGGAATATGAATACGATATCAATCCGGGGCCTGGTGTAACGGGTTTACCCTACGTAACCACCCAATCCAGCTACTTTTTATATAAATCAGAATTTAGGATTCCCATCTATGGCAACTGGGCTTCCGTGCTATTTTATGATGCCGGTGCCGTCTATGTACATGATGAAACCAACCCAGATCCTATCAACACACCTGTTGAACAAAAAAAGCCATTCCGCCAATCTGCTGGATTGGGCTTTCGCTACAACACCCCGTTCGGACCCATCAACTTTGAATGGGCCTGGAAAATTGATGGTCGGAACACCTATGACAAACTGGTCTATGATGATGATGGAAACATCACCGGCACAGATCAGAATGTAAAAGAGGCTGGTTTTAGATTTCACTTTTCATTGGGTACATTTTAAAGCGAACACTCTCATTGCTTTAGTATAGATAGTTCCTCAATGTACAACTAGGTTTTTTATACTTATATCCAGAACTCCTCTACCTTAAGTCCTAATTCCTGTTCGAATTTCCGAACGGTATTAGATTTACCAATGCACCTCCGAAATGAATTATGACTTCACCTAAGGATTTGCATCAATGAAATTTTCATTCCTAAGCCTACTACTATTATTAATCACTCCCGCAGTTAATGGACAAACTTTCAACTGCTACACCATAGACACGGACGCGACATCAAGCCCTTATGGATATGATATAAATGTACCATTTGAGGCCACTAACGATATGTTTGTGGAAGAATGGTGTTATGGAAAAACTGAAGATCTGCAAAAAAATGAACACGTTGTCTTTCTTAATGACAATGGAAACACCCACCCCGCTGTAATGGGTCTTGTATCAGTTAATGGGAATAAATCCTATATCACTCATGGATCTCTTTTAAAGGGAAAGCTCACTTACCACAGAACTCAGTATGACAATTTATCTCCTATCGGTGGTCCCATATTTGAGATGGATGCCGCTAGTAAAACCTATCGTGCCACTAGAACTCGTACAGCCAGTGAGTTTGTCCAACTCTCCGACCAAGTTTTAAAATTAAAACAATTTGTTGGAGCTACAAATCTTTACGTTGTAGAAGAAGGTCAATTTGAAGAAATGCTTTCTGATGAGAAACTTCCCTGGAGAGGCTATTGGTGGCCTCATAGCGGTTTACCCTTATCAGGAGCAGACGATTCTCCTTTGGCAAAGTACGACAATCTTGTTCAAGCAAGAACAGGGCGTAATCCTGGAGCTCGAGAATGGGAAAACACATATCATTCTCTTGAACATGTACCCTGGGGTGGACATTGTAATGGCTGGGCCGCATCTTCTGTTCTTTATGAAGATATCACCACCGAAAAATATGACCCGCTCACCGATACTACCTTATCTGTTGGGGACCTAAAAGGTATGCTGGCGGAAGCTTCTTTTTGTGTAAAGTGGGCTTTCTATGGAAGTCGCTACAATGGTGGACCCAACGAAGACATTACGGACATTCATGCTCATCGATTTCACAAAGTATTGCTCTACTACATTAAACATCTTCGCAAACCCATTGCCCATGACTATGTACAGGGATCTAGCGTAGACAATAATATCTATTCTGGTTACCGTTTCAACATCGAAAAAGTAGATGATACGCCCGGGAGATTTCGTGTCTTAGCTCGAATGAGAACCCATGGATATGGTCATGGTTTTGATGATCATGGCCCTTCATCACAATTCACTAGTGAGTACGAGTACTATTTAGATACGAACCCTTCAGGAGAGATTGTAGGCGGCGAATGGATCTCCACTAACCCTGATTTTCTGTGGGTTCCACTCTATCAGCAAAAATGTGGTCGGGAAAACCCAGGCATTGACCACCGTTTTGTGGAGCAATTTATCCAACTCTCTCCCCGCACTGGGCTTTTACCAACATTTTAAAACAACATAACGATTACTAACCACATCTTATGGAGGCATTTGATGAACGCAACAAAATATATAATGGCAACTGCAGCTCTGCTATTGAGCTACAACTCTTCAGCTGAAGTCGTAGATTTAAGCTGCGTATTAGTGGAAGAAGAAATGGAAGTTGTACTTCAGTCCAATGAGTTTCTAGTAACGGACGACGAAGGCACAGAATTGGTCTGCATCAACAACACTGATCCAGGGCAAGATCCAGGACAAGATCCAGGACAAGATCCAGGACAAGATCCAGG
>TARA_B100000749_G_scaffold84052_1_pt1 | contig 164317 bp, 161 predicted proteins | sample TARA_B100000749 | Tara Oceans TARA_B100000749 (sample SAMEA2621232) | marine metagenome | biome: marine biome (ENVO:00000447); feature: mesopelagic zone (ENVO:00000213); material: "saline water (ENVO:00002010), including plankton (ENVO:xxxxxxxx)" | depth 800 m
CGACCGATGCCAATGCCTCGTCCGATGCCAGCACCACGTCCGATGCCGCGACCAATGCCAATGAGAATGGCTCCTGCTCAACAGCAAGCTGTTCCAGTACAATTGCCGGACGGCAGCCAAGTGAACGTGTTGGGAGTTGATATACTTTCACCATTATCAGCTGAGTAATATCTACATTTATTCGCTCGGAGGGGAAGATGCTTGATCTTCCCCTCTTTTTTTATCTAAATAGGCCGATGAATATGCAAAAACTGACCTTATATTTACTATTCTTTTTTTCCGGCGCTACCAGCCTTGTCTACGAGTCACTTTGGATTCGAACATTATCCTTAGGCGTGGGCTCTACATCTGCTTCAATGAGTATGGTGCTTTCCATATTCTTTTTTGGCTTATCAGCGGGTTCTTTCATTGGAGGGAAACTGGCAAAAAAAATTAAAAAGCCCATTTTCTATTACGGGCTTATGGAAGGGCTTTCAGGAATATTTGCTCTTCTCATTTTATATCCAATTTTAAATTTCCAATCGATTTTATCCTATCTTCCACTGGAAGATTCATTTTCGTTAACTTTTACGATAATTAAATTTGCCTTCGTTTTTATTTTACTTATTCTGCCAACACTTTGTATGGGTGCCACCCTTCCGTTGCTGATTGAAATTTGTACCCATCGAGAAAAAGAGTATGGCCGATCTATTAGTTTTCTTTACGCTTTGAATACTTTTGGTGCTGTCTTTGGTGCCTTCATGACCAGTTTTGCTTTGATTCCCTCCTTCGGAATTGTGGACTCCTATATTTACACCGTAGTAATCAGTGTGTTGGTCCTTATCGTTTCGAAAGTTCTGCAGGAAAAATCTAACCTCTATAGTAATTCTGAAATAGCCGCTCCGACAGCAGACAAGGTTTCGTTTTCAAATTTAAATATTCAAAACAAGCGTCTTCTCCTTACGATCAGTGGCGTTGTTGGATTCTCTGCAATCACTGCTCAGGTGGTTTGGAATAAATATTTAGGCATCTACTTCGGAACAAATATATTTGGACTAGGAATTATCCTATCTATTTTCCTATTTGGGATTGCTTTGGGTTCCTACATCTTATCGTTTTTCATTGAATCTATTGAAGACAAGAAGAAACTGCTTTTAAAGCTGCTGGCAACAAGCTGTTTGTCGGTATTCATTACCAGTCAGCTTTTCAGCGTTATGCCTATAATAACTAATACGTTGATTTATTACGTGGGTGACTCGATCAGCGTGGTTCTCCTCAAGTCAATTTTATCGGGTGTATTTTTACTGCCTTCTACATTGCTATTTGGAAGCATACTACCACTTATCATTAGAATCCTTTCTGAAACCAAAGATGGAGCCGCCGAGGCCACTGGATATGCTTATTCGATCAATACTGTGGGCTCGATTTTGGGAGCCTATTTGACCGGACTCTATCTCGTACCTAAATTGGGTTCTTCTTTTAGTATCAAGTTGTCTATTGGTCTATTGGTATTGATGACAGTCTTACTTGTGGTGAAAATCGTCAGTCATAAAAAAGTGAAAGTCGCTATGATTACAGCGGCTTCATTGTTTGCCGTTTTCACATTTGCCGTTAATACAATTAATTTCAAAAATATTATCAAGTCCGCTTATTTTCAGAATCTTCAAGGAGACCTGAGTCTATCCGAATTGCTCAGATACTTTTCTACGGACTTTGAAGAGTTTCAGTTTGTTCATGAAGGTAAGACAGCGATAATTAGTCTTAGTCACGATCAGCAAGATGGTGAGGGCTATAAGGACATTTTGCGACTAAAAACCAACGGGCTCAATGAATCACTTTATGACCGAAATGGAATTACTATTATTCCTAAGTATGAAGGTCTCCTAGGGTTTCTTCCATATATGTTCACTCGTAATCCTAAGTCGGCATTTGTTGTTGGCTATGGGGGTGGGTACACCGTTGATTTCCTTACGCAAACAGATCTAGAGTTAGTTTTTGTAAGTGAGCTTGAAGAAGGCATTATCGAAGCGTCAAAATTTGCCCATGATAAAATTAGTGGAACTGAGAATCCTATATTAAAGCGCAAAAATTTAAACCTGAAGGTTGAAGACGCTAGGTATGCATTAGCTCAATCCAAACAAGAGTTTGATATCATTGTTTCGCAGCCCTCCCACTCCTGGCTAACGGGAGTCGCAAACTTGTTTACTAAAGAGTATTTTGAAATAGTGAATAGCAAATTAACAAGCCGGGGAGTGTTTGCCCAATGGTTGAATCTTTATAATATTAGTCCCGAAGTTATCCGCAGTATTTTAAAGACTTTTTATGAGGTGTTTCCACATGGGTATGTATTTACAAATGTGGAAGACGACGAAATGATCATCATTGGTTCTAATCATGATATCAAAGTGTTTTATTCGAAGTTACAGTCTCTAGCCAGCAATGATCACTTCCAAACAATTCTTCGAGACACTCATTTAAATACAGCAGAAGATTTTCTGACAAATTATGCGTTTGATAGAGAAACAGCAGTGAAGTTTTCAAAAGAGGGAGTTATTAATTCGGATTACAATGCCTTTGCAGAAGTGAAGCAGAGTCAGCTATTTTATGATGTTGAGCAGATACATCAGGTGAAAGGCTATCTAGCTGATAATTTCTCGCCGAATATATTTGAACAGCTGTCTGGAACGGATATTGAAGAGACCGAGTTTTATGATAGGTATTTAGAGAATCTCTTAGATAACCGAAACTATATGAAATTCTTTTCTTTGATTGATCGATTCATTGAAGAAAAAAGTCATCCCAACTTGATAGGTAAGTTTTGTTATAGATCTGAACGAATGCTTTGCGCTAAAAAGTATTTGGAGATCGCTATGCAGGAAAGCCCAGATAGTTCCACTCTGAATCTCTATTTGGCGACATTGATTGAGCTCAAGGAGGTTGGAGCTTTCGATAAAGCTTTTAGTAGGTATTCAAAGTTTGTTGATGATACTAGTCGATGCTACCGATTTGAACGACGAGTGGAATTCAATTCTCCTTCGAAAATAGGAAGTTTACCTTCTATCAAAAAGTCCACTGAGGCTTGCGGTGAGTACTTTAAGCGGTCTTTGGCAAAATACTACATGAAGAAGAAGAACTATGAAAAGGCTCAGGATTTAAGTTACAAACACGTGGTAAATAATCAAAATGACATTGCGACCAATAAGCATTTACTCGCATTGTCTGTTCTCTATTCAGATGAGGCTTCTTTTAACTTCTATATCGATCATGTGAAGCAGGTCTTAGAAGATGAAAAAGCCCGCCTCTACCAATTAAAAGACTTTTTTGCGTCTAGAAACTGGGAGGAAGACGTTAAATACATTGATGAGCGTATTGATAGTTTGAATTAGCTCGCCTTTTCCATACCGCGAGCTTTTGCTTCATCTTCGTTAAAAGGTAGAATGGTTCTACCATCATATGTAGCTCCTTCGAGCATAGCGTTGTTGAGGTTTGCTCGATTCAATCGGGCCCCTGATAGGTTGGCATTTTGTAGGTCTGCCCCTCTGAGATCAGCGCCAGTTAAAATTGCATTTTGCAAGTTGGCCTCGCGCATTTCTGCATTCTTCAGATTTGCATTTTCCAAGTTTGTACTTGTTGCTGAAACCCCCTCTAGGTTAGCTCTGTTAAGAAATGTACCGTTGAGATGCGCTCGTTGCATTCTTGAACCCTTCAAGTTAGCGCCGGTAAGGCTACTGTTTGAGAAGTCCGAGGAGTTAATTTGACTATTCTTTAGATCGAAGCCATCCATGTTTATATGGTTTAGCTCCATTCCGTTTAAATCCACTTGATTTAGATTTTCTGAATAGATCTCCTCTTCATTAATCAAGCTTTCATCATCAGCGATCCGATCTACTAGTTCTCGCTTTCTCTGTTGGTCATGAATCCAATGGAGTGCGACGAAAAAGGTAATAGGAACCACTGCCAAAACTGCGAGTGCCGGTATAATTCCAAATAGAATAAATAATGATCCGGATAGGGTAGCCACCCAAAAGGTAGCAATCGTACCTAAGATGTAGAGTGCTTTTTTGTTATATGAGTTTTTCAATTGCGATCCTTTCTTTTAAGATTCGAGTTTGAGTTTGTTTTCTACGTTGGCAATTTCAGGGATATTTCCCATTAGTTTTACCAGCTGATTCATTTTAAATTTCGACCTCACTATTCCTTTAAGTACGGCTACACGTCCCCGTACTGTTATAGAAAGATCTTTACAGGTTTCCTTATGTGGTCGAAGAGCATCTGACACTTTTCTCGATATCTCCAGGTCAGATCTGTGTAATCCCAGCTCACTATGTATGGCGATGCTGAGTTGTCTTACCGACTGAATCTTCGCAATTCTGTCTTTTAATAGCTCCACAGATCTTTCGCTAGGTGCTGTACCTCGACAAACTACTCTTCCGCCAGTGACACTGACTTCAACAGTTTTTAATAGCTGAGGATCAGTTTTATATACCGTATTCAAGACATCGGTTCTTAACTGAGCATCTGATTTCACTACTTTCGGTTTAACTTGAACAGAAGTGACTAATGCTCCAGAGACTCCTGGAATAGCTTGAATATTTCTCTTCAAAATCCATTTTTTCCAATAAGAGTTTACAAACCCTTCTGCCATAACAGTATCTCGATAAACTGTGATAGATGTGGAATCAAAGGATTCTTTTTCTAAAATCGATAATCTGTTCTTAACTGCATTTCTCAGAGCCTCTTCGGGATTTCCAGAGAAAGGGTCCTCTAAGTCTATACTTGATAGTTTTACTAGAACGTTTTTTACATTTTTAATCTCTTCAGGCCATCGAAGGACAAAATGAGTACCCGCCATATATTTCTCCTGAATAGAGTTTTGGGAAACATATGAAGGCGCGATCGACAATAGAGGGAGATCGTATTTCTCGGTTACAGCTCTCAGCGGCTGTAGAAGTTCATTGATCTGTTTTTCCGAACTAGAGTCATCATAAATTACAGCCACTTCACTTCCGTCAATCATTTCAGAAAAGGGTGATAGGAAAGAAGCCCTTTTCACGAGAAAACCTTGATTTTCAAGTTTTTGATTGAGGAGTTCTATTTTATCAGTCTTTCCAATGGAAACAATGCTTCGAATGAGTGATCGAATAGGTAAAACCTGTCCCTTTTGAAAATGTCTTTGATTTTCAGGTGTTTTATTTTTTTTGTTTTTCCCTCGATCTATGCGAGGGAGTTTAATGGCTGGTCCATTGTATGTCATAATGACTCCCTTCAGTGAGTTGTTTTCTTATATTTAGAAAGAGCTCAATGGATCATGCGAAAAACTTCGTTGAGTGTATTTTTTAGATCTTCCCATGCTTCGTTGAGTTCTTTTTCCATTTTTTGACTGTCAGTTTCATTCTCTACTTTGTAAATAAGAGACTTAACTCCTCTTGCTTTTTTCTCCAGGCCAATGAGTCGATCATTGAGTTGAGAGTTACTGCTGACATGATTCGTTTTTGTATTCTGCTTGATTTGCAAAATTTGTTGTTGGACAACTAGCATATCTGTCCGACTTGGTACTTCCATAATTCAATACTCCAAAATTCAATTCCTCTCCAGTTAGTTTATACTTCTAACCCCATAAGGGGGTGGATCTCTCCCGACGACTATATATTCGTTGAGGATCCGTAGGGGCTCATAGAGACGTTGTTTGATGTAATGTTGCATCTGCGCTCCCTCGTTTGCTGTTTACCTATAGAAAGATGAGGAATGATAATTTTCCCCCCTTTATATATACTTAATTATCGCCAAAAAATTAGATAAGGTAAAATTGATTTATATTTCAATTACGTATAGAATATTTCTAATCAAGGAGTGTCATAGTGGAACGTTTGAACTTAAATAAACTTTATTATTTTTTTGTGGTTGCCACGGAGGGCTCTGTGAAGGCCGCTTCTGAGAAGCTACATCTCACTCAACCCACCATATCTGGTCAAATTAGGCAGTTGGAAGAAGATATGGGGTTTCGAGTGTTTAAACGTAGTCACCGCAAGATTGAGTTAAATGACCGAGGACGCATTCTATATAAAAAATCTGAGAAGCTATTTGCATTAGCCGACGATATTCAAACTTCGGTAAAGCAAGATATTGGACGTCCTGAAAGGTTAAATTTGAGAATTGGTGCGGTTCAGGCAATGTCGAATTCGTTTATTTATGATTTTTCATTGAGGCTTTGGAAGAACGATCTAATTAGCTTAACTGTGCGCCAAGGGTCGATGAAAGGGTTAATGCGTGCCTTAAATAAGGACATGTTAGATATACTGCTTACAGATGCTCCACCTCCATCCAGTAAGAGGTATCGGGTGACAAATCTGGGCAGTGATAGCTTAGTGGCTGTGGCAGGTAAAGGTTTTGATATTTCTGGTAAGTTTCCTGAAGGTCTCAATGGTAAGCCCTATGTGGCTTTTTCGAATGACGGTCACATTCAGAATGAAATCGATTTCTACTTTGAGTCCAACGGAGTTCATCCAGATCGGATTGGCGAAGTGGATGACGTGACGCTTATGAGGGTGATCACCCAAAACTCCAAATCGTTTTCTATAATGCCTCAAAGAGCTGTTAAAGAGGCATTGAAATTGGGTGAGTTGAAGAAGTTATCTAATGTGCCGGAGTTAAAATTTACCAAGTACGCCATCACTTCAAACTACGGACCTAAACAAAAAATCATCCGCCAATTGATCAAAGATTTCTTTATCAGAAAAGGTTAACTATTAGTGACCACAAGATCATTGAATGATCTTGTGGTTACCGGTTTCATCTACATAGAGGCTGCCGATCTTAGATCGATCATATCGATCAACAATTTTGTAGGTTCCAGGTTGTAAGCCTGTTAAGTCAAAATAGACATCAGTGGGTATCACGGCCATAGTACAAGCTCTATTTTCAATTTTAGCTAAGCTTTCAAGAGTCACAACATTGTTTTCGGGCTGGGCGATCTCTCTTTGTAAAAGAGGATCAAAGCAGCCATTGGGTAGTAGGAGTTTCGCTTCTAAAACTGGGCTTTCCGGTCGAGAGAGCTGCTCATCAATGGATATGTCAGCAATGGGAACACGCTGAGCATCAACTGAGGCCTGAGCTGTAAAAGCCGCCCCTAATAGGATTGTAATAATGGGCATAAAAATATTTCTTAGTAACATTGAGAATCCTTTCTTGTCTTGTTGCTTTGTTTGTCTATGCTTTAAACCCTATCAGTGATTTGGAATTGATAAAAATTGAGATTAATAGGGCCTATAATAAGGAATTATCTATGTGTAACTTTCCTTGGACTTTCTGGGTTGAAGTATGATTTGTTGCGTCAAATACGACCATCCTCAAGAGATAAAACCATTGTATTTGTGAACTCTTTAAATAAAATGACCGCGCTTTCCATTAATTAGAGGATATTGAAGTTACTGGGAATTGAAATCTCCTCTATCTCAAAGTTCATTTTAATTGGCGTATGCTGGATGGGAATAAAATTGGTTCAACATATTTTCGGAATATCTGGTGGTAGTGGTTCTGGGAAAACCTATTTTGCTAAACATCTAGTGGAATCCTTGGGTCCAGAAAATTGTGTAATGATCCTGCAAGATAATTACTATTTTGACCAGTCTCATAAATTTGATTTTGATGGCGGTTCGGTTAACTTTGATCATCCCTCGTCCTTAGATTTCGGTTTGTTGGCTCAGCATTTAAGCCAGTTGAAAAGAGGGGAGAATGCTGAAGTGCCATTGTATGATTTTGCAACTCATTCTCGCAAAAAAGAGACCATCCAAGTGGAGGCAAAACCTTATTTGGTGGTAGATGGAATTTTAGTTTTACATTCTGACGAAGTACGTCCGCTATTTGATACTTCTGTATTTGTTGATACGCCTGAAGCGGTTCGCTACGAGCGCCGTTTGCTGCGGGATACTTTGGAGCGTGGGCGAACAGCTGAAGGTGTAAGGAATCAATTCGAATCGCAAGTGAAACCCATGCATGACATGTTTGTTGAGCCTTCTAAGGTGCATGCGCAGTATCTTATTTCGTCAGAAGAGAGCTATGTGAACTGCCTGACTCAGTTGTCGGAAAAATTTGGTATTGGTTCAGAGCCCACTTCCGAATCGTAGATCTAATTAAATACTTCGAGATACTATTATCTGGGAGCCCAATGAGAATTTAAAACTGCAAGTGCATTTGGACTAAGTCGGCAGTTGTATCTACATCCTCATAGCATTGATTGAATTCACAAGTATCAAAGTCATCAAATAGGAATTTGGCTCCCTTGCTATCTGGAAGGTTAAAAAGTTCTTGTACAAATGCTTTGGGGATAATCGCAGGTGGGCCTAAAGCATTTTTGAAATCAGAAAAAATGGGCTTATCTCTGAACTGAGATGCCAATTTTTCAAGGTGATTAAGTTTAACAAGGGGAGTATCGGTCAACATCAACAGGAGATCCTCATCCACTTTGGCGGCATGTTTAGCGGCCAACTTAATAGAAGATCCTATTCCTCTGCTAAATTCGGCATTGTAAAGGCATAAGATTGAGTGGGGTTCTGCCCAGGTCTCAAGTTCAGCTCGATAAGCTCCAGTAACTAATATTTTCTCCACGCGGTTGGGGATAGATTCAAAGGCGTGATCGATCAACGGTTTATTTTGAAATAAAGCAAGTTGCTTGCAGCTTCCAAAGCGGGAAGAAGTGCCTGCTGCTAAAAGTGCTGCAATCATAACTGTTTTCCAAAAAAGACTTGTTGTAAGTGAGCAACAGTCGAAAGCGCGATCGCCCATTCTCCGCGCCCCATGTTTTGAGATCCGATGGGGCCATGAAGATGCTCCATTCTGTTTGAAGGCCAAGTTTTTTGATACACCTTAGGTAGATCAGTTAACATTTGCTGAGTTCGTTTTTTCGGTCCGAGAATTCCTGTATATTCAATATTCTTGTCTGCTAGAAAAGACAAAGCCTCCAGGTCGAATGGATAGCTGTGCGACATAAGAAGTGCTGCTGTTCTATTTGGGTGAGTGATATTCCACTCAATCCCTCGTTTTGAAATATGTTGAATGTTCCAACCCTTTTCCTGTTTCTCCTCCCAAAGGTCTATTTCTTGGGTGTAGAAGTGGCAATTCCAACCGGAGGCTGTCAGTAGCTCATACAGAGGATCAATGTCTGGACCCGCGCCCAAAATGTGGACGTCGATTTGTTCTGCGAGTTCTTCTGAAAACTCTTTTTTGAAGCTAAAGTCACCAGGAGCAAATTGCTTAAACTCAATATTTAATAGCCCCTGGCAACCCGTCGAATACCCAAAGAGGCGATCTTCTTTAGAGCGAGTGTCATAAGTTCGCGACTCGCAAGGAGAGGTCATTGCAAGGGCGTCTTGAATAATACTCTTTTCTAAACAGCCACCACTGATTAATCCTACGCTAGTTCCGCAATCAGCTATCAGTTTTTTAGCCCCTGACTTTTTATAACTAGAGCCTACCGTATCAATTAATGTTGCAAGAACTAGCTTTTTATTTTGGTGAAGGTGAATAAAGTTTTTAAATTGATTCACTTCGCGCAAGGCCGGCCTCCATCTTTAATGGTAGTTTTCTTAGTCTTTGTCCATTAGCTCTATAAACCGCATTCGCTACAGCAGCAGCGATCGGTGGAACGCCGGGCTCACCGACTCCGGTGGGCGGTTCGTTTGAATCTATAATATGGACTTTGATTTCTGGAGTTTCCACCATTCTTAATGGTTCGTAGGTGTCAAAATTACTTTGCTCGATGGCTCCATTTTTCAATGTAATTGCCCCTTTTAGGGCGGCGGAAAGACCATAAATTATCCCTGACTTGAGTTGATCTTCCACGATAGTAGGATTAACTACGGTTCCGCAGTCGACGACGCAATGAACTCGCTTTACTTCTATTTCATTTGAAGTCACCGACACCTCTGCCACTTGAGCCACAAAGGAATTAAAAGAGGAGTGGCAGGCAATGCCTTTGGTATATCCTTCGGCACTTGGCGTGGGCCATTCAGAAATTTCTGCGACCTTTTCCAAACAGTTTCTGATCCTGGAGTTAGGTGGAAGAAGATCGCGACGGTATTCAAAAGGATCTTTATTCAATTTGTGGGCGAGTTCATCAATAAAACTTTCCACTAGATAACCAGTTGTTGAATGGCCGACAGATCTCCAAAAATGTATAGGAATTGATAAGTCGGATTCAATATGGCGAATGGATTTATTAGGGATCTGATAGTTGGAAAGTGCCCCTTCCCATGTGGCGTCGGCAAAGCCTGAAAGATCCATAAAACCTCCTGCGGCCGAGCCAAGTCCTCTTCTTAAAAAACCCGGAATCCAGCCGGGGGTCATATAGGGTACCCAGCCGGGTATCACATATTGCATGACGGATTCACATCCTAGTTGATGCTCCCATCCCGTGACTTTTCCATCTTTAATGCTGGCTTTAAATTTTGAAACACTCATTGGGCGCATAGGAGAGTGTTTCGTATCATCTTCTCTAGACCAGATGACTTTTACTGGCTGTTTTAGCTTTTGAGACACTTCAACAGATTCCATTGTATAATCAATCGTGCTGCGGCGACCGAATCCACCTCCAAGATACTTTGAAACATGAACAGTCACTTTTTCTCGAGGGAATCCTAGGCGATCTGCGGCCGAATTCCTAACAATTGTGGGGATTTGAGTGGGAGCCCAGATTTCACATCTATCTTTTGAAACATGTGCCGTTGAGTTCATTGGCTCCATGGGTGAGTGGGCCAGATAAGGCAGTTCATATTCAGATTCAACGATTTCATCGGCTTGAGAAAAAGCGGTCTTAAGATCTCCTAGGTCAGCGACCTCATTGGATTGGCCTTTATCTATTGCATTCCTGTAAGTATCAGCAATAGTCGTTGAGGAAGTCTCTTGGTTCGGCCCCGGATTCCAATCTGGTTTTAGAAGTCTTCGGGCATTAAGAGCTTGCCAATATTTTTCACAAACAATGGCAATGCCTGAACTCACTTCAAATACATCAATGACTCCTGGGCTTTTCATTACGTCGTCTCTATTGAAGCTTTTAACTGAGCCCCCAAATGTAGGACACCTTTCAATGACAGCAACCTTCATTCCTGGAACTTTGAAGTCCATTCCATAAGCTCCGGTCCCGGTGGACTTTTCTAATGCATCAACGTTGGCAAGATCCTTATTGCCAATATATTTAAAATCCTTCTTTGACTTCAATGTGGCTGGATTTTTGAGAGAAATCTTTTTTGCTTCTTGAATCAATTCACTATAGTGCACCTTTTTCCCATCAACGCTCACGACATGTCCGTTTTCGGTGGACAATTTAGAGAGAGGGAGAGACCAAGTTTTAGCGGCGGCTTCGAGCATGATTTGTCGAGTATTGGCTCCGGCTTGACGTAGAACGGACCATCTTTCTGCAGTGCTCGTGCTTCCGCCAGTCACTTGCATTCCACCCATGGTGCCATAGCGAGGATCCACTCCTGCGGGTTGGAGTATCATAGAATGAGGGTTTATATCTGCCTCTTCACCAAATATCGTACTTTGTCCTGTAGCTGTGCCTTGTCCCATATCTGTTTTGTCAAAGGTAAAGATGAACTGCCCATCTGGCGCGATTTCAAAATAATGGGCAGGTAAGTCGGAGCTATCGTTAGCTAAAACTTCTCTGCCAGGAGGGAGTGAGAACGCAACAATAAGGGAACCGGATTTAATAAAGTCTCTTCTATCCATTCCCATTAAATCCTCCCCATTTCTTCGGCGGCCTCGATGAGTGCTGTCTTTATCTTATTGTAAGTTCCGCATCTACAGAGGTTACCATTTATACCCTCAAGTAGCTGATTCTCGGTGATCTTTTCAGAGTTTTCGATGAGACTAATCGCTTGCATGATCTGTCCGGATTGGCAGTACCCACATTGTGGTACATTGTTGCGAACCCAAGCTTTTTGTACAGGGTGCAGATCATTTTGTTGAATTCCTTCGATGGTTGTAATGGAACTCCCACTCACTGCAGATATGGGCATTACGCAGGATCGAGTTGCGGAACCATTGATGTGAATAGTGCAAGACCCACAAAGAGCTTTGCCGCAGCCAAATTTTGTGCCTGTAAGTTCTAGCTCTTCTCTAAGGACCCAAAGCAATGGGGTGTCGGGCGGTACATCGACCTGTACTTTACTTCCATTTAACTCGAACTCTATCATGAGGATTCCTTTGGTGAGAGTTAAAGGATTCTACCACTCGGCAAAAGGAATTCTCATGAAAAATCGTTAAATAACGAACTGTTCTATACTTTTCTGTTTGCAGGCAAGCTGTCTGATACCCATGGGCGAGATTTTAATTTTGATTTAAGTATTGGTAAAATTTTTCGATTAAAAATCACACCAGCAACCTTACAGAAGTATAAAAAATCTGGAATGGTTTTTACTTTTGGGATGAAATATAAATAGAAATTAATTGGATTTAGATAGAATAGAGCTTTATGCATGAACCAATCTGAAGAGGCTTTGTTCACAATATCCTGAAGCTCTTGAGCTGTTAGAAAATTGGTGTCGTAATCGCTGCTATAGAACCCTGAGCCTCGAACTACATTTTTCTCAAGTAAGCCTTCGGACTTAAAATCTTCATACATCTCACTTCCGGCATGGGGTTTCGCGATGATAAATGAAGTAAAATCTAGCGTGGATTCATAGACGTAACGAATTGATTCCATGACTTGCTCACGCGTTTCATTGGGAAAGCCGACAATAATATTTGATGATGTCCAAAATCCCATTCTAGTTGCGATTCGAATCATATCTTTAGCTTTGTCTAGATTCACCGGTTTCTTTACATATTTTAGAGTTTCCTTACAGCCGGTCTCGATAGGGAAACGGAGGGAGTAGAAACCGGCCTTTTTCATCTTTTTCAAGAGCTCTTCATCAATCAGCCAGATACTGATTCCCGAATCTACAGCAAAAGTGACCGGAAGTTTTGCTTCAATAAAATGATCACAAAACGCATGGATACGCTTTCTCCGAGTCATGAACTGATCATCATTAATCACAATTTCGCGGACGCCGTGGTTTTCAACGAGATCGTGAATCTCCTCAAATACTTTTTCAAGACTTCTAAATCTCCATTTTCGAGTCCAAACCACTTTTGTACTACAGAAAACACAGTTGTAGGGGCATCCTCGCGATGTCATGATGGTGGCGATTGGGTTATTTTTTACGTACCAAATCGTTTCTTTATTAAAGTAAGTGTACTTTTCCATATCGACGTAATCCCTCTTAGGAATTGGGAGTACATCTAGATCTTTCATGAGCTCTACCGGTTTATTTGCGACGACTTTACCATCCACACGGTGAAGGATTCCAGGAACTTCTTCAATAGGAATCTCTCCCATGTAATGGCGGGCAAGAGCTTCTATGATTTGTTCTCCTTCACCCTTAGCAACAATGTCGATATAGGGGTGATTTCTCATAATCTCCGCACCTTCGATTGTCGGGTGCGCCCCTCCAATGACTATTGGAATATTAGGGAACAAATTCTTAATGGTTTCGGCGAGTTCATAGGAGTCGTCTGCATAGGCAGTAAAGTTACAATGAATTCCGATCATATCGGGCTGAACGCTCTCGATTTGTTGGCGAATGTACTCAGGATCAGATTTTCCATGGCAAATAATATCACCATCTGCAGTCGGCTCCATCGCGCCGGCGGCATAAAGATCAATAATGGTAGTATCTACTTTTTCACCTAGCTGTTGATCTAGGTATGTGGCCAAGCAAATAAGTCCCAAGGGCTCTGACATATAGATATCAATATCTTTACCTTTAATGTATCCATGCACCAATGCAATATTCAACGTGTCCTCCTGACAATGTCGCGCTAAGAATTTCTGATCTAAAGCCAGCTGGGCCTAATTATCACACATATTAACCCATTCTTTGCAGAGAATTTTTAAATAATACAAAGGCCTTGAAATCCGCTATAGGAAAGGGAAATCTGTGTTTGCCATTGAAGCAGTGTATCGTTAGGGGGAATAGGTGATTCCCGCGAAACATAATAAATTCACTGCCATTGATTCAAAGGTATATCACCTACTTTTTAGTTAAGATCACTAGATCGCTGAGTGAGGCACTTCCCAAGTGATTAGTGGGGACAAATTCAATGGACTTGAGGTGATCCTGGTAATTGGAATAGATGTCTTGGTTGAGCCGGGTCGTAAAACCAAGCGAGATTCGTGACAGTGGATCTAATGCATAGGAAAGAATTTGGCCGATCAGTCCTGACCTTTTATGTACGCCAATGATCATGATACTTCCGCCCGGTCTACACAATCGAAGGGCTTCTTCCACTAATCGATCAGGGCGGTCAACAACCGTTATCACTGAAAAGGAAACCACGAAATCAAATGTCTTATCATTGATAGGAGTGTGGGTGGCATCCCCCAGGATAAACTCAATGTCCAAGTCACTTCGTTGTTTGGCTTTTTCCCGGGCTTGCTTGAGCATTTCACTGCTAATTTCTACAGCGGTTAAGTGAATGTTTGAATTGTAATGAGAGAGGGAGCCGCCGGAGCCAATGCCAAGCTCAAGTACTTTGGAATGAGAAGGAATTTTTGAGCAAGCTGCGTTAAGTCCTTCCTCTAGAAGAGTTTCAAAAACAGTGTCATAGAAAGAGGAAAGCCGATTATAAATTAGGTTGGTTTTCATTTGCTAATTGTAGATATAAATCGAGTCTAGTCCAAGACCTTTTCATTTTAAAGATTTTTTGTTTTACAGCGTGAGCTAAATGCCGATAGGTAAATTAAGCTATGGATTTATCAAAATTTAATTTACAAGAAGTTTTAAGATTTCTCCCGGATCAGGGGAAGGTCCTTTTTGGTGAAGATAGAATGTTAATCTTTCGCCAGGACGCCCTGTCTAAGCTTTGGGATGAACTCAATGCTCAACTGGGTGAAGATCTTACTCATATGATAATGACTAAATTTGGCTATCGGTGTGGATTTGGAGACCATGAGGCTTTGAAAAAGACTTTTGAATTTGAGAATGAAATGGAGCGTCTGCAGATGGGGCCTCTTCTGCATACATGGGAAGGGCTAGTCAAAGCAGATTTGACTCGTCTCGAGATAGATATTGAAGCCAAGCACTTACATTCCGAAGGGTATTGGACCAATTCCTACGAGGCCGAGAACTATTTAGCTGCTCATTCCGGAGAATTCTCGAATCATCCGGTTTGTTCCTCTTTAGCCGGGTATGCCAGTGGTTGGTGTTCTGCATGGACAGGATTTGAATGTGTTGCCATCGAAACACAATGCGTGGGAATGGGTCACGAAAGATGCAATTTGGAAATCAGAGACATAGGTTCCTGGGGTGAAGAGGCCAAGTTTTGGATTGATAATTTAAAATTAGATCATGAAAGTTTGTACAAGCAGCTTTCGATGAAAAATAAAGCCTTTGAAGAACTCAATAAAGATTTAGAAGCTAAAGTATTGCAACGCTCTAGGAAAATTATTGAGCAAAAATCAAAACTGATTGAGGCTTCAAGGTTAAGTTCTTTAGGTGAAATGGCCAGTCAAATCGGTCACGAGATCAAGAATCCAATCACAGTAATTGATGCAACCATTCAGCGATTATTAAAACAGTTAGAAGCTGGAAAAATAAACCATGAAGACATGGTGAAAAAATTAGAGAGTGTCAGGAATACCACGGCGAGGGTAAGTAGTATAATTGACGGCGTGAAAAACATTTCTAGAAATGCTGAAGATGACGAGCTCACGGAGTTTATATTTAGGGATATGGTCAATGATGTTCTCAGCTTATGTAGAGAGCGATTTCGAGTGAATAACGTAGAATTAGTCGCAGATTTAACTCAGGATGTGTTTTCTACCTCAATAACAGCGAATAGAGTTCAGCTTTCACAGGTATTGTTGAATCTGTTGGGAAACGCTTACGATGCTGTTGTCGATGCCGGCGAAGAAAGTTGGGTTTCATTAGATGTTCGAGTAGAGAATAGTAAACTTCTAGTTCGTGTTACTGATAGTGGAACAGGAGTTTCAGATGAGGACCAAAATAAAATTTTTGACAAGTTTTACACTACAAAAGAAGTGGGAAAGGGAACTGGATTAGGGTTGCCGCTTTGCCGAGATATTATGAGTCGCCATGGTGGTTCTTTAGAGCTGGAGCCAGAAATGAAAAATACCACTTTTTTGATAGTATTACCTCTTAAGCGAGACTTAAAAGCGGGCTGAGGTTACGCGTTTTATATGCTGATCATAATCCTAAATTCTTGGGAAATGTTATAGTTTTGGTTTAATTATTGCTCATATTGACAAGCATGTTATTAGAATCCGCTTGGCTCAATAGAGCTGCCTTTTTTTGTCTATTGTGTCTAATTTTTAGCTCATATACTCCAAATGTAATGGCACAGCCACTGGAGGCCTTTCAGCTAGAGTTAGAAACTTCCGGTGAGTCCGAGTTAAAAACGCGCTTTAATATCGCAGAACTTCCGCTAACAAGTCCACAAGGTCGAGAAAGAGCTATTGATCACATTATAGAAAGTCTCAACGAGTTGCATGAAAAAGGTATTAAGGCGGAAGTGGTGATTGTGGATGGGACTGATACTCTACTAAGTGAGCCGAACGCTAAGGCTAAGTTTTTAAAAAAAATGGGTTGGAGGAATGCTCATCATATTCCAGTGGAAGACTATAAAAATCAAGATCTACAACTGAGTGAGTATCGAGAATTAATTGACGGGTTAGATAGAACCTATACGGAGCAAAAGCACCTATTTATTGAGGATTTAGATCGAGAGGCCTCAAAAGAGCGTTTGGTTTTGGCCACTGTAAGAACGCTATTAATTGGTAGTGTAGTTACAGCTACTTTGCTTGTGCCCATGTATGATAAAATATTTTTTGATGAACTTATGACGGCTCTTGCTGGGGTTGGAGTCGGAGCTCTCGCTGGTTCTATGTCAGGAGCTTTACAATACCATTTCGACAGAGTTAACCTTTTCATTAAACATCCAATAAAGATGAAAGGATTTTTGCCCTACTTAGATTATTCAAAGAATTCGAATTTTGCAGAGCAAATTGGAAAGCAGTTTGCCATTTCATTTGTCTATCTATCGGTCTTGCGTTTGGCCATGGAAGCTACCGGGTTTGTTGAAAGTGTGGCTTATTTTACTGTATCCACAGAACTTGCCAGGACAGCTTTAATTAGTATGAGAAGTACGTTCGCTTTTCAAAGAATATTTGCTAATTGGGCCCCGGCACCGGATGATCATTCACCTCGGGCTGAAAGGATTCGAACTCGTTCCAGGCGGGCAGCAGTGGCTCTTTCAGCGATAACAACTGCTGCCGAAGTCATGCTACAGCAGGGAGGGGTCGCTGAAAGTGTGGGTATGTATACCTTGTGGGCCGTGACTGGAACGGGAGTGGCATTGCTTATAAAGCAAGAGTGGCGACATCTACAAGGATTTGTCTTCAATACACTTCAGAAATACTTTCGTGGTCCAAAGCAGTGCGCCTTAGTGTTTGGTGGCTAAGGTTGATCAAGTCTTAGTCTATTTAGTTCATTTCAATACAGGTTCTTTAAATTCACCTTAAGATCGTTAAGATTGTACTCATTGGTTGAAGGAAGGCCAAGAGGAGTGCCGAATAGCTATATTAGATGTTAGGGGAGGGTAGGACGTATGCGGCTTCTGATATTTCTCACGGTGATTTGCTTTATAAATTCTGGGTGTAAAAAGGCAGATGTGAGTAGCAATTCATCGAGTAAGAATAATTTTTTAAAGGAGGCTTTAGATACGGCCGCCGATAAAGTCAATAGGGCAGTCCCTGATACGTCCTCGATATCGTTGGCATCCCTTTCTACTCAATCCTCCTTGGCAAGTTTTTGGGAAGATAGTGATTTTGCTCTCGGCGGTGATTTTGGGTCTAGTCCAAAAGATTCTGTCCGTGTACATGGAGATCCAAGTTCACAAAACAGTTTAATGTATCAGTTTCATCAGGCATTAGAAAATCTTTGCGTTTTTACCACATCTCTTCCCTCCACGGGAGGGGATTTGGAATATACATCTGGTCATGTTCTTGTGCTAAGCTCAAAGGTTAAGGCCGAGTTATCTGATGCTTGTGATGTAGATTTGAGTGGTGTGCTTACCGGGAAGGTTATTGGTTATAAAGTTGAAGATGTAGAAGCTTCAACGGGCTCTCATTTTGATACAAAAGTTTCATTTGATGTAGATGGAAACAGCACGTACAACCAATATGCTAACTACTTCTATTATAGAATTGAAGATGCAAAGATTCGTTTTCTTTACACTGAGAATGGAGAAAATGCTTCCGCTGCTTTATTTGAGTATGATTTAACAACGGGCTTATCTCGATTTGAATTTTCAGAAGTATCAAGTACGCCCTATACAACTCACTATAGGGTTCTTCTCAATGAGTTGAATAGTGAAGGATTATTTTCTGCCTACGTAGAGAATGCTTCTGATTCAATGCAAGCCGTAGCTAAAACCTCAGTCGAAGGGGGAAACGAAATTGCCGTCTCTTATAGCTTCGTTGACAATGGGTCCAATGATCTTACAGATGGCAACGCTTGCATCGGTATTTCTGATTTTAACATTGTTACAGACAACACTTTAGCGTGCTTAGGGGTAACTGGATTTTCTGCTTCTAGCTACTTGGTGGATCATTCTGGAGTTTCAGCTGCGTCAATTGGCGAACTCGATGAAACCACAGAATTACAATGGAACTCTTCATTCGATTTTTTGACCGCCGATCCTATGTATTAATCCGATATCTCAATGACCTGACACTTGGTAGTGTTTAGAGCAAATGTTTAATTGAAGTTTGGTCTAGTATATCGATAACTTACCTTTTTTCGGACTAGTCCATATTGAGGCTAGGAATGGAAGGTTGGATAATGAACCACTTGTACGGAATAGTTTAGAGGAACATTTGGAACTTCGAACCAAACAAATTTCAGCCTTTCATATTTTCAATTTTTTAGTTTTAGTAACTGGAATATTTGTCATTTTTGGATGGCTGACGAAAACAAATTTTATTATTCAAATTCAACCGTATTTTCCACCCATGCAATTCAACGAAGCTATTGGGTTTATTATAGTGGCCTTGGGCCTTTCCAGTATACATCTCTTTCGGAAATTTAATTGGGTAGCCAGGGGACTCGCGCTACTCATCATGGCTTTGTCTGGAGTTACGTTTGTACAATATGCCTTGGGCATCAACTTAGGCATCGATGAGTATTTTATAAAACACTATATCCAAGTTTTGACATCTCATCCAGGAAGGATGTCTCCCAACACGGCTATAGGATTTCTAGCTTGTGGTGCATTGATTATGGTGCACACTTTGAACGAGAGGAATTCCTGGAAGAAAATTACTATTTGGGTAATTACTTTCTTTTTATTTTTGGTAAGTGTCATTGCATTGATTGGTTATTTGGCTCAATTTGATTCGGCTTTTGGCTGGCAAAACTATACAAGAATGGCGTTCCACTCGGCTGCCGGATTTTTGTTGATCAGTATTGGAAATACATCCTATTTTTACGATAGGGAAAAGAGGCTTGTGGAAGAGCCCTGGTTACCATTCCCTATAGCCATTTCTATTTTTACAATTTTCGTGATGTTAGGACAGGAGTTAAAGGACAAAGAGATCCGAGTTATTGAAAAAGCCACCCGAATAGAAGTTGAAAATGTTTTTAAAGTTTTTCATCTCCTTAATAGTCAAGTTCTTGGAGCCTTTGAAAGGTTTTCTAAGAGGATGGTCTACAGTGGGAAGATCGATAAGAAGTTTTGGAAAATGGATGCAGCTGAGCATATTAATGATTTTGGACTTTATAGAGCTATTCAATGGGTGGATCGTCGGCATGTCGTTCGATGGGTTGAGCCTTTAAATGAACAAAAAGATCTTATAGGTTTCGATAATAAAAAGAGTGTCGTAAGACGACCTTATTTTGAGAGAGCTCAAAAAAGCAGAGAGGCGATATTTACAGACCCCTTTGAGTTAATGCAGGGAGGAATGGGCTTCTTGGTGATTCATCCCCTGTACTTCGGCGATAGATATTTGGGCAGTTCAGTAGGGGTATTCGATGTAAAGGATTTGTTTTCTGATATTTTTAGTAGGATAGAGCAAAATAATTTTAAATTAACGATATTAGTGGATGGTAGAGTTTTATTTGAAGGTAAAGGGACTCCTGCTAAAGATGGTCTTAGTATTAATTCCAATTTGAGTTTTATAAATAACAATTGGATATTACGAGCCATGCCAACTAAAAAATTTGTGGCACAGTACAAATCCTATCTTCCAGAGTTTGTTATAGTATTTGGGCTTATATTTTCGTTCATTTGCGGAGGGCTAGTACACCTTGTTCAAAAAATGTCTATACAGCGAAAAAAATTAAAGTACACGGCTAAAAGTTTTTCTATACAGAAAAACTTAGCTGAAAAGTCCACTCGAGCAAAGAGTCAATTTTTAGCAAATATGAGTCATGAAATAAGAACTCCAATGAACGCTATTATTGGTATGAGTTCTATTCTTTCTGAAACAAATTTAGATCAAACACAGCGTGGTTACATAAATACTTTACGCAAAAGTGGGGAGTCATTGTTAGTTTTGATTAACGATATTCTAGATATTTCCAAAATTGAAGCTGGGGAAATGAATCTAGTTCGTGAGCCTTTTAGTGCTGAAGAACTATGTGATAAAGTTGCAGAAGTTATGGCTATTCAAGCTCAGCAAAAGGGTGTGGAACTAATAACTTATGTCGATTTGAGTACACATAGAAATTTTGTAGGGGATGCATCTCGTATCCGTCAGATACTAGTTAACTTAGTGGGGAATGCAATAAAGTTTACGCCTAATGGAGGCGAGGTGTTTTTGTCGGCAGGCTATGTGAACTCAGCTATCGGGGGGAATTTAGAGTTAATAGTAAGAGACACAGGTAAAGGCATTGAAGAGTCCTTTGTGAAAGAAATTTTTAAATCCTTCGCACAAGAAAATGCAGCCATTGCGAGAGAGTATGGTGGAACGGGTCTTGGATTAGCAATTTGTAAGAAGTTCGCTCGAATCATGAGAGGGCGTATTCAGGTGGATAGTAAGCTTGGTGTAGGAAGTACTTTTAAAGTGAGTTTACCTTTAGAAAGATATTATGGGCCTTTAGATAGCCAGTTAGCGCACTTGCTGGATCTAAATGGAAAGACCGTATTAATTGTCGATGATAATAAAACCAATCAGTTTGTCCTATCTCAGTATCTATCGAATTGGGATATTAAAATACTTGAGTATTCTTGTCCTATAGATGCGCTTGAAGAGCTAAATGGAGAACAAGCCATTGATGTTATGATCATTGATTATAAAATGCCTAGGATGACTGGTTTAGATCTGGCTAGAAGGCTTAGGCTACAGCTAGAAAAGGAAATCCCCATATTGCTCCTGACGTCCGATGAGATTGTTCAAGAAGATGATGAAGTTAGGGAGATGGAGGATTTAAGAATTCTAATGAAGCCGGTAAAAAGAGCTGATTTCTGGGATGGAATTTATTCTCTTTTGGATCCATCTTCGGCGGGAAGAGATATAGATTTCTTTTTTAAGGATAAATCATCTCATCTTGAAGATGCGAAACCTATGAAGATTCTTCTAGTGGATGACAATAGGGAGAACCGACTTGTAGTTAAAGTCTATTTAAAAGATTTCCCCTACGAAATTATTGAAGTGGACAATGGTGACGATGCTGTTCTTTTGGCCGGAGAGAGAGATTTTGATCTTATTTTAATGGACATCCGGTTGAAGGGTATTGACGGTTATACTGCAACTGAGACTATTAGAGAGAATGAGAAGATGGCTAACAAAAGGAGAACTCCTATTTTAGCACTGACGGCTTTTGCTATGGAGTCAGATCGTCAGAAGGCTTTGGGTGCTGGTTGTGATGGATTCTTAACCAAACCGGTTCAGAAAAGAGATCTTTTAGAAACCATCGAAAGTATTAGTGAGGGTTTAATTTTATCGGATTTTGATGAAGACGATTCAGTTGGAGATGATGATGAGGTATTGGATGAGCTTATTGATCTTCGTTTAGGATATTTTCAAAAACGCCTAGTGGACCTAAAGAAACTTAAACAAGCTGCAAATGATATGGACTTCTATTTGATCGAGACTATCTCTCATGATGTTGCCGGTACGGCAAAGAGTTATGGGTTTGGGAGCTTGGGGCAGATATGCATGGAGCTTGAAAGGGCCGCTATGGAGAAAGATACCAGCAAGGTGATAAATCTTCTTCGTGCATATGAAACTAATATGGAAGTGAATAGAGAAAAGTTTAGCAAGGTGGATTAATGGCTTTAGAGAGAAAAAATATACTTATTATCGATGATAGCGATGATGCCAGAATCTTATTTAGAAGGATTTTAGAGGCACAAGGTTGTACGGTGTTCGAAGCTGATTCAGTTTCAGCAGGAGTGGAATCAGCCCGATCAGTATGTCCCCATTTAATCATTCTAGATTTAAAAATGCCAGGAGAATCAGGCTTCGATTTTTTACATCTTAGACTCACTGATGATAGTTTGAAGGTAGTTCCAGTCGTGGTGGCGAGCCAGGTGAAGGAAAAAGTATTGGTGAGTCGTGCCATTGCTTTGAAGGCTTCGGATTATTTAGTTAAACCTATTGATACAAAGACGGTTTTACAAAAGGTTCGTAAGAACTTAAAAGACAATAGTTTTTTTAGGTATTCCTTCAAAGAGGGAAGTGGGCCAAAAGTGTCCGTGAAATCCTATGGGGCTATCACTCACATACATGAATCTGGTATGAAAATTCAATCCCCTGTAAAACTGAAAGAAAATACAAAAGTTCAATTGAAGTCACACTTGTTAGATTCTTTTGGCTTGAGTTCGTGCAGTTTTTCAACGACAGCCTTTCCTTCGTTCTTTGATGATAGTGGACAGTATGAAAGTCGAATAATGTTTGCTGGAACATCCAATGACCTAGCTAAGGATATTCGAAAAAAATTAGATAATTTTAGGTAAGTGAGGATTTAATTGTGATTTACGTATTGGATGACGATCAAGATTTCTTGGAAATTATGGTGGCTTATCTAAATAGGATGGATTTGGAGCATACAACATTTTCAGACCCTGAAGAGTATAAAGCCAAGGTCATAGAAAATGCTCCTCAGCTTTCCTTAATCGACCTTAATTTCAAAGGTTCAGAAAAAGGTTTTAACTTGATAAAAGGGATTCGAAGTCGTGGAGATAGTCACCCTATTATTGTAGTTTCGGGGTCAAAGAATCCAGAGGCTTTAACCTATGCGTTAGAATGTGGGGCGAGTGATTATATTTTTAAGCCCATTGATCGACCGACTTTAAATAATAAACTGTCCAATTTTATACACTCCAGTGAACTTGAGAATTGGTTAGGAATGGAAGTAGAAGTTCCTAATGGAGGTGAGAAGGTGTCGCTCCTGTTTGATGGAGAAGTCATTAGCATTGATGAATTAGGTTTTGAAATGGCGACAACACACTTCATTCCAGCGGGTACTCAGTTGCAAATTTCAGGTTCCATCTGGTCTGAAATCTTTGATGGAAAATCTCAGCTAAGTTTTTTTGTTTCAAAAAGCACGTATAATAGGGAAATGGATTGTTTTAAAAGTCACTGCGACTACTTGGATATCACAGATGAACAGCTCAGTGGCATCCGCAATTGGATTCTAAAAAAACAAGAGTAGGGAGAATTAAATTGGCCAACTGAATCTATTGACTGGATTCCGCGGTCAACCTAAGGAGTCGATGAAGTCTCTCTGGTTCATTTTTTTCAAGCCATACATCTTTAGACAGTATTTCATGGGCTTTACTAAAATACGTCTTTGCCTTTTCAGTTTCACCTTTTAGCAAATATAGCTCGCCAAGTTCTTCATAGGTGTAGCCACTTTCATCAGTGCCGTCTTTTTCTGCGAGCAATGCCATCTGAATTGCGAGAGCCTCACTGTTACGGCCAAGATATCTATAGGTCTTTGCAATGCTCCACTTGGCAATCCCCAAGCGATCATTGGCTTCGAGTTCCTGGTAGAAGTCTCGGCACAGTTCAAACTTCGCTAGGGCTTCCGTATAGTGTTTTGCTTCAAATAGATCCCAACCCATGTTGTTGTAGAAAACTCCAATCCATCTTCGCACATTTTGATCATTGGATTTTTCTGCCTCTTCCAGTCCTTTTTGGTTCCACTCCAACTTATCATCCAGGGTAGCACTTGAAATGCCGACCATGTGAGCCGCATCAACAGAATAGATATATGCCTCGACCTCTCTCCCATAATTGTATGCCTGGACAAACAGCTCTGTTGCTTTTGATTTCTCGTTGTTTGAGTTGAACGTCCGACCTCGCTCCAAAAGGTATCTGACTTTTGCGACTGGTGTCTCGGCACTAAGCTGAGGCTCTACCTCATCTAATACAGAGTGGGCTTCTTCAAATTTTGCAGTAAGTGAATAGGTTCTTGCTATTTGAGTTTTGATTTGAAGTATATAATCAAGGGGAGCCGTTTCAGATTGTTCAACCAAAAGTTGCTCAAACTTTCCTCTTGTCTCTTCAGGGTTCGAGAAATTCCAGAGTTGATTAATTCCAGTTAGGTTATTGGTCATCGTTGGCTCCTTTTTGACGCGTGCACAGGCCGTGTTGGACATAAAGATCAGAATTATTAGTAGGCGTATCATCACTCCCCCTCGCTGTTGGGTGCTACCAATCTACCAAACTTCTTGAAACTGAAAAGGGACATCGGGGGACATGGCTTAACTATACGATTTCTTGATGGATTTTACCTGTTCGGCCCTTATGGGGGCGCCGACGGATTCAAAAATTGAAATGGATCTCGATAAATACTCCTGTGCAAAGTTCTTCTTCGATCCCATTTCAGAAAGTACAATTCCCAGCTCTCGATAGAGGGCGGCTAAATAAACTGGGAATTTTTCAGAATACTTCAACCCTTCTGTTAGATACTCTTGAGCTTGCTCTAATTCTCCCAAAATCCTGTAGGTTCTGCCAGCAAACTCAAAATTGAAGCCTTCGTAAATGTTCAGCTCAGAAAATTTCTCAAGGCCCGTTTTAATCTTATTTTTTGCGGTGTTCGTTTCGCCCATACGGGCAGCTATTTCTCCAAGTACAAGGTGTCCCATACATTGCCCACGCTTGTAAGAAGCAGAATCAGAAAGCATGAGGGATTGCTCTGCTGCTTCTTTGGCTTTACCAACTTCACCATTCTCCAAATATATAAATGAGAGCTGAGCTTGGCAGATACTCCGATTCATGTCAGTGCCGTGATTCTCGAAAACTTTTTTTGCTTTGAGTTGAGTGTTTAGGCCACTTTCTAAATCACCGATCTCCCACAAAATCGCACCTAAATTTGAATAGACAGATCCCAGGGTTTGATCGGGCAAATACTTTTCGAGTTGTAAACACAGCTCATATTTTTTGATTGAATCGGCGGTCTCTCCACGCCAACTGTGTATGTTGGCTTGGCTCAAGGTAGCGTTAGCTATTGTTGTTTTGTCATTGATTCTCTGGCCCAGTTCAAATGCCTTGTCGGCGTAAACTGAGGCTTGATCTATTTTACTTTGCCTCCAGCAAGCTACTGCAAGCTTGTTATACAACTCCCCTAAAACAAAGGCTGGAAGATTTGGAATGATAGTAGCTTTCAAGAGAGCCTCGAGCACATCCCATTCTTGGATCGGACCTAATTTTTCCATGAGCTGACTTGAGGAAATCAATTCCGCCGCACGTTTTTGATCTTCAGGAGTTGCAAGTAAATCTTCGTCAGTGGAGAGAATGATCTCATCCAACTCACATTCGAGTTTTTCAGCTAAAGCCTTAGCATTTTCGCACTTAACTTGCTTTATCTTACCCTGAAGCCAACGACGTACTGTTTTTTGGTCCACACCAATTTGCTCGGCAAGCCACCATTGCTTGAGGTCTAATTCGGTCATTCGGTTACGAATTAAGTGAATATTCAGGACGACGTTTTTCATTGGGGCTACATTACTCTATTTTTTTTCCGAAGGCACGACAGCGTCAACGGCACTTAATTTTGAAATATATGGTAAGTATCGAGATAGTTTCCATTTTTTTTGGTGCCTTCGGCACATAATGAGTCGAGAACTCAGTTAGCGTTTGTTTCCGCGTCGTGCAATGGGCACGACAGCGTTAACGGCACTTAGTTTTGAGAGATGTGGTAAGTATCGAGATAGTTTCCATTTTTTTGGTGCCTTCGGCACATAAAAAAATGGAGGTGGCGGCCGGAATCGAACCGACGTCCAAGGATTTGCAGTCCTTTGTATAGCCACTCTACCACGCCACCTTTTTCGGATAGTTTGCTGCGGCTACAGCGAGCGGTATATTTTCAAAATTTGGTAAAGGGAGCAAGCAGATAGGTCTTTGCTGCGGCGCGCTCCCTAGAAAAGAACTCCAATCTTCTCTTGGTTTAAAGTCCGCCTCATTTTTGGGTGTTTGAAATGTTTTTGCCCCCACCCTGAAAGGTGATTTTTATTGGAGGATGGTCCGAGCCTGGGTATCCATCGAGTAATCTTTGGCTGGTCACTTGCACACCTCTGACGTAAACATGGTCCAAAACCAGTCGCCTTTGATCGTTCTCGTATTCGAGGCGTTGCAGTCCGAACTTTGCAAGAAACTCGTCTGTTTCTTTTAAGCGCGTTCCATTTTTTGTATTAAAGTCGCCTGTGTAAATGATGGGGCCGTCATGATGGGTTAAAAGGTCTTCCGTCTGGCGAAGTTGTCTTCTTAAACCAGCAGCTCTTCTGAAGTTGATCCCGTGAATGTTCACTACCAGTAACTGGCCCACGCCGGGTAAGTCATGAACGGTAGCGATGGTGCCCTTAGGCGCTTTAACAAAAGGCTCGAGGTCTTCTGTACGGAAATACTGACTGTTTTGGATGGGCCAGCGACTTAAATTCATAACACCAGTTGGCATATCTCCTGAAAAGATAAAACTTATTCCAAGGGCAGAGTGGAGTGGGGATATAGTGTCATGATAAAGCTTCTCAATATTAGTTGAGCCGAGATGTTCTTGAATGGCGGCTATATCCACATCCGCCATGAGGGTAAAAAAACTATCCTCAAAGTTATCCTTACGCCCCTTATAAATGTTCCATGTCACTAGGGTGTAGGACATGTCTGTGATGAGCGGGGATCCTTCCTCATGATTCACTTGATGAGAATCTTCCAGAGGAGGAATGCTTTCACATTTGAAATTGCAAAACGGGTTAATGCCAGAGTAGTCCGCTAATGTAGCCGGTCCCACCATACCAATAATGAGTATTAGAATTATTTTTTTCATATTTATCTTCCTTGATATCTAAAGTGTATGGAACGAGCGTTTGCATACTTTGAGGGAATGATCAGAAAACAATTATTAAACTTTTGGAGTTTGATGAGCGTAACATAATAGCCTTTAAAGGCAGGGCTATTGTCGGGGCGGGGGTTGGCAAAGGTTTAGAAAAGGTTAAGAAAAGGTTAAGATTATGTAAGGACTTGTATTGCATTGTTAAAGAATACTTGTTTAAATCTTCGATACATTTGCATAAAAAAAGAGGGTTTCATGCTAGATGATACAAAAAAAGAGGAAATAGATAAGGTAAAAGACTGCGATTCCAAGCAGGCTATTTTCAATCAAGCGGCTCGACTATTTGCAGTTAAGGGGTTTCATGGCACCTCAGTGCGGGATATTTCTACTGCAGCTGGAGTGAATGTAGCTCTTATTAATTACCATTTTAAAACCAAGCAGAATCTTTTTAATGAGGTGGCTCTCTATGGTTTCGCTCGGATAGAAAAATCTAAAAGCGATTTAAGAGGTCTTCCGCTCAAAGAACTCATTGAAAAGACCTATCTTAAAAATATAGATATGGAAAATGGCGATGGCTATTATGTCGTCGTAATCATGAATCTTTTTACGAGTCCTCAGCAGTTAAATTTAGAGTTGGCCCATACAATTATTAGAGATCATAAAAGTGAGTGGATGGATACAATGGTGCAGGCTGTTAAAAGAGAAGTGCCTGAAAACACCCCCGAAGAAGAGTTGGTCCGTGTGGCCTTTATGATTAATGGGAATGTGATGTGGATGTCTCAAACTTCATTTGGTTTGATGGAGCAAGAGTCTGGCTTTTTAAAGGAGTTTTATCCTGGAGAAAGCCCTGAACAAGTTCGAATTAATTACTTGTACGATCAAGCCGATCGATTGATAAATGAGTTAAGAACCAAGTATTCCTCCTGAGAAGGATTTATCTTTGACCTTTAAAACCTCCTTTTTCCCTGTGATTGAGCTGCCTAAAGATTATCCTGTTTTTGATCTCAGCAGCGAGGAGGGGCAGAGGTCAGCGGTAGGTTCCATCTATGGAATTGGTCGCTACAACGAAAAGCGACCTAATCTATATCTAGGTGAAAATTATGAAGAAGAAGGGAGAGATATCCACATGGGTGTGGATATTGGCGCTCCTGAGGGAACTCCTGTCTATGCTTTTTATGAAGGTAAGGTTTGGGGAGTATTTCATCATGAAGGGGTCTTGGATTATGGGCCCACATTGATCACTGAGCATAATATTGAAAGTAAGGTTTATTGGGTCTTGTGGGGGCACTTAAATCTCGAGGTTTTAGAGCGATGGAGCCCTGGGGATCAGTTTAAATCTGGTCAGGTGATTGCGCATTTAGGATCACAAGAAGAAAATGGTGGTTGGCCACCGCATTTGCATTTTCAAGTGAGTCTCATAGAACCTTCGGAAACCAATATGCCTGGAGTTGTCAGTGAGGCTCAGCTCAAGGATTCTTTAAAAAAATTCCCTGACCCGCGTTGTTTTTTAGGTCCATTGTACTGAGCCTTATTTTTAAAAAGCGGTTTCGATAAAATTTTACGGTCAGAGGGATCTGGCTTCGTTCAAACAAACAGATCAAAAAATTAATTTTACAGCGACAAAGCATTGTAACGCCACCAAGGCGATTTGCAGTGCTATATGAGAGCCGGGGGTCCTTTTTTGAACAAATTCCAGATGCTTCATGTGAGAGTTCCTTTTTTTTAACGATGCCTAACACAATCAACAATAGTCAGTTATTATTGGAGTACGATCATTCTGGAGTTTGATTTTTATTAGAATCAGTTTTTTAGTCTGCTGATGATGAGGTTTCCATTTTGAAAATTTCTGTGTTTAGTACCCAGGCTTTTGAGATACCTTTTTTTGAGGAAGCCTTCCGTAAGACCTCCTTTGACCTTCATTTTATTGATGGCGTACTAGACTGCACTTCTGTGGACTCTGCACAGGGTTCAATTGGTGTGGTTGTTTTTGTAAATGATCAATTGGACGCATCTGTTTTAGCCCGATTAAAGGAATTGGGAATCGAATGGGTGGCTTTAAGGTGTGCTGGTTTCAACAATGTAGATGTGGACGCGGCAAAAACTTTAGGCCTATCAGTGGTGCATGTACCGGCCTATTCACCTACGGCGGTGGCGGAATTCACCTTAGGGCTTATCCTTGCTCTGTTAAGAAATATTCCTCAGGCCTATCGGAGAACCAAGGATCTTAATTTTAGTCTTGATGGACTACTGGGAGAAGGTCTCAGTGGAAAATCGGTTGGAGTCATTGGTACTGGTAAGATTGGAACTCGACTCGTAGACCTGTTGGCGGGATTTGATTGTCAAATACTCGCATTCGATATTAATAAAAATAGAGATTTAATAAATAAGGTCAACTATGTGGGATTAGAAGAACTTCTCAGAAAGTCTCAGATTGTAAGTTTGAATGTTCCGTTGAATGACAAAACCTTTCATCTCATTAATGAAGCCTCACTCCAGCTGATGCCAAAGGGCTCATTTTTAGTAAATACTGGGCGGGGAGGGTTGATTCATACCGAAGCTCTCGTTCAAGCATTAAAGTCAAAACACCTGGCCGGAGCGGCATTGGATGTGTACGAACAAGAAACAGGAGTGTTTTTTAAGGACCATTCCAGTTATGGAATTGAAGACGATCTGTTGGCGCGTTTAACTACTTTTCCAAATGTCATTGTAACAAGCCATCAGGCGTTTCTTTCCAAAGAGGCTCTTCAGCAAATTGCCGAAGTGACAGCGGCTAACCTAATTGCTCTTGCACATGGATCTGAAATTCAAAATAGTGTCTACTGATAGATTTTAAGGTTAGGGCAAAACACTTTGAGTGTTTGTAGGGCTTTCATGACCTGACTATAGATCTTTCCTTTTTCGAACCCACTGGGGTGAAAGCGGAACTGAAGGTCCGCTCGAATCAATTCGCATTTACCTTGTGAAATCAATTGAGTATCTAAAGCCACATAAGCCTGCTGGAGGAGGGAAAGGTTGCTGTACTTCTTCCCTTTGCTGGTGGTGGTGGTGTTATTGATTTTATTTTTAAGGCTGGCTAACAGCTTAAGTTTCGCAGATTTGTCTTTGGCTTTGCCAATGTTCCGATTCATTGTATTGATGTAGGTGTTCAACTTTTTAGGTGAATACTCCGCATTTGCCTGCATTGAGAACAGAATGAATGTCAGGGTTAGAAGGCGGAGCATGATAGCGCTCCTTTATCCGTTTGAAATCGAGTGCTGATCTCTTCGGCAGCACTTCTAGTAACATTGCGATTATTTTTATAGACCTGTCTATTGTTCTCTAGGCCCCAAAGCTCGGTGTGGATTTCATCAGCATAGTCGACACCTGCAGCATCAGTCATTTTTGTAAAAAATGGCCCCAACGATTTGCCGCTTTCAAATCTGAAATCAGCATCGGTGAGTGGGCTCCCTTTTTGGCGCGCATAGGTGCAAATAGCTGAGTTTAGCTTTCCGGCACCACGGTGGTAACCTATCATTCCTAGTTTGTCGGCATGCTTTCGAACCATGGCTCGATCTGCAGAAGACATTTCGTGTGGGCAGGCTTTTGAATTATTTGATCGAAAGTTATTCGTTACGTATTCTTTAGCGATGACATAGGCAAATTGACCATAGATCATGGCTCGTTCTGGGTTCACCGAAGGATGAATGAGCTGACATTTACTTTGGCCGATGGCTTTAAATACGGACTGGCTAAAATGTGAACTAAACCCATTACAAGCGGCTTGAGTTTTCAGTCTTTGAATTCGACCTTGCACATCGCCTAGAAGTAAGTTGTCAAATTTTTGCGTTTCTGGATTTATTTCGGCAACCAATTGTGTGATTCCTACGCTGTTCATAGAAGTTTCTATATTGATCTGATTTACATGAAATCGAGATTCATGGTTAAACATGGGTAGCATATCTTTCAAGTTCACACTTGGGTTCACAGCCTTAATACATTGATAGGCCTGTTTATAGCTTTTAACGACTTTATTTACATAGAAATCGTTAATACAAGGTTTGTATTTGCTGTCATTGGCGTCCGGCTTTCCAGTAGCAGATTCACATTTGTTAAAAGTTTGAGATTTGGGACCGCCGGCTTTTTTCATATTTAGAAACATGGCCCGCTCAATGCATTTACTGACCTCATCACTGACTTTAAGTTCAGATTCAAGAGTTTCTCCGGGAAACATATTATAAGTGTTAGGTTCACAAGTGTTCGACTCAGGAGTTACAGCATCGACAATATCTCGTCCTGTATCTGATCCTATCCCTGGGTTGGGATCGGGAGTACAGACTCCGTCGGGGCAGAAACCAGAATCAACAGGAGCTGCTTCCACTTCCTCGTCACTATCGTCACCATCTTCGCCACCATTAATTATGTCGCTTCCCAATCGAGGGGGGTTGCGGCCTATAATGAAGTCATTATTGCCACGGCCTTCGCGGTTCTGGTCACGGCGTACATTAGTTTGATCACCACCCTGATTTGGGTCATTGTCGCCATCGCCATCGCCATCGCCATCGCCATCGCGAGATCCATTTTGAACTATTCTTGGATCACCGCCTGTGCTAGTGCCTTCACGATCACCTGTTCGAGTGATGGTTGAGTTACCGTCGCCATTGCTATTAGAATTAGAATTAGAATTACCGTCGCGTTGACCCGTTTGCACTATACTTGGGTCGCCACCACTACCGGTACCTTCTCGGTTTCCATTTCGATTAATGTTGATATTGATATTGGTGTTGGTATTCCGAATCTGGCTTCCACTCCTTGATCCGGTTTGTCTTATCGATGACCCATTGGAATCATTGTCTCTTCCGGATCGACTACCAGTGATGGAAATAGAGCTTGTGAGTGAATCTGAACCTCCGCGTGATCCTGATCCCGATAGGGACCAGCTTCTTGATCTAGAACTTCCGCCACGTCCACTGCGAGATCCGCTTAGGTTATATCGGCTATACCAACTTCCTCGACTGCTGCCGCTACTTTCCCTAGGGCTTATGTAACGCCAGTTATCTGCATCTCCAACAAGTCCACCCAATCCCATTCCAAGCTGTAAAAATAAGTTTCCATTGGGAGAAGGGACGTATTGATTCCAACATCTCAAGGGTACTGCCGGGCAAACCGCCTGGGCCTGCATGGACAGGAGGTGGGACTGCATCCCAAGGTCGCCACTGGCACTGCCGCCGATACCGGCATAGAGAAGAGCGTCTAAGCTGACTCCACCACTCACACCAAAGTTGGCGTATTGCCCGTAGACAGTGGGTGTGATTCCAGTGAATGCTATTAACAAGCTGAAAATAAAGACCTTTTTCATACTACCTGTATCGGAACTATACGCTGCAAATCTTAAATTTTTTTTGCCGTCCACAGAATTGACGAATTCAATAATTTCAATGGTTTATAGGGTGACGAATCACTGGCCAGAGCATGTAATCCTTTTATGTATTGGATTCTCATCTCAAAAGTGCGGCCATTTGAGCGTGAATTTTGATGGCACAGGTCTTGGAATACTTTGGGCGTGAGAAAAATCCTAATAAGGAGATTTGGCGACATGAAATCGTCTCTAGTAATTATGTTTGTGATTTTTGCGTCGATGCTTTCCGGCTGTGGTGAGCTGGGCGAGCAGTTGGGATTGTCTGAGAAAAAAGAAAAAGGCACTCCAAGATCTTGCTATGGACTGTTCTATGATCCTGTGGAAGACGTCTACACGGATGGGCATGGTCGTCAAAATTACTCATGCATTGAAGACCTTAACAGCATTCAATATCGAGTGTTTTTAAATGTATGTACGGGTGGCGATGAGATTGTCGGCTATAATACCGACTCTTCCGGGCAAAGACAATATTGCTCGAATAGCAGATGTAATATGGAAGATAGAAAACGAGGCTATCGGGTGATGGAAAATGGAATTCGAATAGAGTGCGGATTTTCTGTCCCCAGCTACATTCAACAGTATTACCAAGGTTATAATACCGGTTATCAATATCAACAGCCTTCAGGAAGTTACCGTCCTTACGGGTACCAGCAAAACAATCAATGGGGTTACAATCCCTATACTTATAGAACTTATTAATTGTGAATAAAGGAGCGACTGTGAAAAACTGGATTCTAATTGTTATACTTTCTGGATTGAGCCTTGGCTGTGCCACTCAACGTGTTTACGTACAAGGAGATCTCACGGGACCACCTTCTTTTGAAGAGACACAAGGTTTTTGGTTCGGTGGAATTGGACAGGAAGCTCAAATCAATGCTACTGAAATATGCAATGCTAAAAGATCTCAACTCTCCCGGGTAGAAGTAAAGCAGACTTTAAAGGATGTTGTACTTACGGGCGTTACCTTCGGGATCTATGCTCCAAGAACAGTGAGAATTAGCTGTAGAAGGTAGACGCAGGTTGTCTTTTTTGTAGGTGTACCTCACGCCACTCATAATCATCTAATATATAAACGTTTCAATGAATGCCGACTTTGCTATATAGTAGCGGCAAAATGCACCGGAACGGGAAGGGGACTGGCGTGAGCAACGAACCCATTATTTATGTTGTGGAAGATGATGACGATATCTTGGAGCTAATCCGCTTCAATTTAAAGATGGCCGGATTTAAGGTCTATGGGTTTTCCAATGGACCAGATGGCTTGCAAGCTCTTAAAAACGCAAAACCTCATGTTGCTATCTTAGACCTGATGTTGCCGGGGATGTCTGGATTAGACATTTGTTCCCAAATGAAATCCTCCGAAGAGTTGAAAGCCGTTCCCGTGATGTTTGTTACGGCCAAAGGTGAAGAAAAGGACATTGTCCGGGGCTTAGAAATGGGCGCCGATGATTATTTGACAAAACCATTCAGTCCCCAAGTCCTTGTAGCCAGAGTAAAGGCTCTATTACGTCGTTCTTATGATGAACCTGAAGGGCATCAGGAAGATTCCGAAATGATTGAGGTGGGAGCAATGCGAATCCACAAGGGTCGTCATGAGGTAACTATTGATGATGAGCCGGTCAAATTGACTAACACCGAATTCCAAATTTTAACTTTTCTGGCTCAAAAACCGGGTTGGGTGTTTACCCGAGGGCAAATTGTGAATGCTATTCATGGCCAAGATTACGCTGTAACCGACCGAACCATCGATTTCCAGATGGTAGGCCTTAGAAAGAAAATGGGACCCGTGGGTTCGCACATAGAGACAGTGCGTGGAGTGGGTTACAGATTTAAGGACGAATGAATTCGCGACGTCCGCTCTTTTGGCAGCTCTATCCCGCATTTATGGTCATATCTATTGGCTCCCTTTTTGTGGTGGCGGTGCATTTCTATCTGACTTTAAAGCAGAGTCTTGTTTCCTTCCAAGATTCAACCATAAAAAATCAGATGAGCTTAGTAGATAGGGAGCTCTCGGAAAGCCTCTATCAAGAAGAATATAAAATTGTTGATAAAAATCTCAAGGAGCTAGGTCACCTTTTTAAGAGTCGGATGGTGATCTTGACTCCTAACGGAGTGGTCGTCGCTTCGAGTGAAGGATCTATTGAGAACTACCCGAATATGTCTCTGAATCAGGAAATTTTGTCTGCGATGCAAGTGGGTGAAGCCAAATCCATTCGTTATTCAAGAGAAGATAACATTGAATACGCTTTTTACGCGAAGGCTTTGAGGCGAGATGGCCAAGTGATTGGAGTTCTGCAGATTTCTCGAAGCTTAAAAGAGATTTATGCCAGCTTATGGAATGTCTATTTTAAAATTTTAGCGGTGTGTTTCGTATTGGCCATTGCCTTGGCGGTGATTTCTTGGTGGGTCGCGAGAAACTTAAGTCGACCACTGGAAAAGTTGCGTTACCAAGCTTTAAGAATCTCTAGGGGTGATTTTACCAAAAGGGCTTTAATCAACCCTTTGATGTCCTTGGAAGTGGATGCTTTAGGGAGAGCCATGAACAAAATGGCCGGGCAGCTAAAGAAAAGGCTTCAACAGATTACGGATGATAAAATGCAAAAAGATATCATTTTGTCCAGTTTGTCTGAAGGAGTCTTAGCTGTTTCTAATGTGGGTAAGATCATTGAAATGAATCATATTGCGCATAAAATTTTTGATGTCCCCATCGAACAACCTTACGAGGGACGACGAGTGCAAGAGGTGATTCGAATTCCGGAAATAGAGGTGTTTGTTCAGTCGGCTCTTTCAAAAAATGTGGCCTATGAAGAGAGTTTAAAGCTGCTATTAGATGATAAATACACCTTTCTCAATTTAAAAAGTAGACCATTGGTGCAGCCGTCGGGTGAGAAAACGGGTATTGTGATCGTTATCACAGATGTTACTAAGATGAAGAAGTTAGAAGATTTGCGTAAGGATTTTGTGGCTAATGTTTCTCATGAGCTGCGGACTCCTTTGACCTCCATACAGGGGTATGCGGAAACTTTGCTCAATTCATCGGAAGACATGACTCCACCTATGCAAAAGCAATTTATCTCCACCATTTTTAAGCATTCTAGCGGTCTAGAATCCATGGTGAATGATCTTCTTGAGCTGTCTCGTGTGGAAAATGAAACCGGAGCTGAAGGGGCTGGGTTGGAAGCCATCGAAGTTCAGGAGCTTTTTGCTGAAATTAAAGGCCGTTACTTGGATCTGGCTAAAGAAAAGCAAGTGGTTATGCTTTTTGAGGATACTGAGGTTGTCGTTCAGGGGATGCGGGGACTGCTTATTCAGGCATTAAGCAATTTGGTGATCAATGCTCTGTACTATACCCCTCCTGATGGCACAGTTAAGGTGTTCCTCACTGAAGAAGGTGGATTCCATATTTTCCATGTGAAGGATTCTGGGGTGGGTATCGACAAGAAGCATATTCCCAGGTTGTTTGAGCGTTTTTATCGAGTGGATGAGGCCAGAAATCGACGAGAAGGCGGTTCTGGCCTTGGATTGGCAATTGTTAAGCATATAGCCCTTGTTCATGCTGGGGAGGTAACAGTGAACTCTGAGGTAGGGCAGGGCAGCCATTTTCAGTTTAAAATCCCAGTGAGAAAACAATTCATCAACTAATACAATCCTAATAATACTAATGTAAGGTCCAGTGCTATGTATACCTATATAGTGAGCCAAAATTTTGCGAGATGGGGGATAAGATGATTCGCGCAATGTTATTTATTTGTCTAAGTTTTTTGAGCTTTTCAATTCATGCAGAAGCGGCCTTAAAGGGTCGTGTTATGATCGATGGATCTAGTACTGTTTTTCCTATTACAGAAGCAGTGGCTGAGGATTTTCGTAATATTCAACCTCGAGTTCGAGTAGCTATTGGCGTTTCTGGTACTGGCGGCGGATTCAAAAAATATCTAAATGGCGAAACGGACATTAACAATGCATCCCGAACTATAAAAGAGAAAGAGATTTCACTGGCTAAAAAAAATCAAATAAAGTTCAAAGAGATTCCCGTGGCCTATGATGGAATTTCTGTAGTCATCAATAAAGATAATGATTGGGCCACTGACATTACGGTTTCTGAGCTAAAAAAGATTTGGCAGCCAGGAAGTAAGGTTACAACTTGGAAAGATGTGCGTCCGACTTGGCCAGATAAGCCGATTCGTCTCTACGGACCCGGTACTGATTCAGGTACTTTTGAGTATTTCACTCATGCTATAAATGGTAAAGCTCATCACAGTCGCAGTAACTACACAAAGTCTGAAGATGACAATATGTTGGTTCAAGGCGTAGTGAGTGACAAATACGCAATGGCTTATTTTGGGTTCGCTTACTACACGGAAAACAAGGGAAGAATTAAGGCCATCCCTGTTAAACTCACTGAAACCTCAACGGCTATTGCTCCATCGCTCTCGTCGATCAATGATGGTAGTTACAAGCCGTTAGCGCGTCCCGTGTTTATCTATGTAAATCCGGATTCATTAAAAGCGAATAAAAGTGTTTTCGAATTCACCCGTCACTATTTGAAAAGTGCAGCTCGTTTAGTGAAAGATGTAGGGTATGTTCCGCTTCCGGACAGCGAATACCAGAAGTCTTTAAAACTTGTAGAGACCTTAGGAAGCGTTCGGGTTGACTCCGTTGAGTAAAGCCTTAGATCAAGGTTTTAAATATCTACTTTTAGCATTAGTTCTTATCACACTGATTGTAACAGTCAGTGTGATAGTGCTGTTAACAAAAGAAAGTTCTGGTTTCTTTAGCCAAGTCCCTTTGGGTGAATTTCTATTTGGAAAAGAATGGACCCCATTGTTAGAGCCAAAATCTTTTGGTGTTTTACCTCTGGTAAACGGAACTTTCATGATTGTATTTGGCGCTATCGGAATGGCGTTGCCGGCGGGATTATTCGTGGCCACTTATTTAAATGAGTATGCTACCGATAGAACAAGGTCCTATATTAAGCCAGCTCTCGAAGTTCTAGCGGGTATTCCAACTGTGGTGTATGGGTTCTTTGCCCTTACTTTTGTGACACCAATTTTAAAAACTATGTTTCCCGAAATTCAAATATTCAATGCCGCGAGTGGGGCCATTGTTGTGGCGATAATGGTTCTACCTATGATTGCCTCGCTGGTGGATGATGGTTTTCGAAGTGTCCCAAGAGCTCTGCGAGAAGGAGCCTACGGGTTAGGAGCCAACTCAGTTGAGGTGATCACTCAGGTGGTAATACCAGCTGCAGGCACTCGAATTACGGCTGCCGTTGTATTAGCTATTTCCCGTGCTATTGGAGAAACCATGGCCGTGACATTAGCGGCTGGAGCCACCCCAAAAATCACTGCGAACCCTCTAGAAAGTATTCAAACGATGACCGCTTATATAGTTCAGGTGACCAGTGGAGATGTGCAGGCTGGGGGAATTGAATATCAAACGGTTTATGTGGTGGGTGCATTGTTGTTTGTAATTACGTTTATGATGAATGTGATCGGTAATATTGTTCTCTCAAAACCTGTAATGGAGGCTCGATAATGTCGCCTCATCGTAGACGAATGAATAAGGCGTTTAAGTGGTGTTGTCGAATCACTACTTATGGAGCCATAGGCGTTTTAGCACTTCTTTTGTTTCATATAGCCTATGAGGGAATGTCTTGGATCAGCTGGGATTTTATAACTAACTTCCCCTCCCGGAAGGCGGAAAAAGCAGGCATTTACACGGCATTGGTGGGTTCAGTTTATGTTATGGTGATTACCACACTCTTTGTTGTGCCATTTGGCATCGGTACAGCCATCTATTTGGAAGAGTACGCCTCTCAGAAGTCTCTTTTTATACGATTCGTAAAACTCAATATTGCGAACTTAGCGGGTATGCCGTCTATCATATATGGTCTGTTGGGACTCACTTTGTTTGTACGTATAATGGGATTAGATCGAAGTATTCTTGCTGGTAGTTTAACCCTAGGGCTTTTAGTGTTGCCGGTGATTATCATTGCGTCTCAGGAAGCTATTCGTGCTGTTCCGCAGATGGTGCGCGAAGCAGGGTTTGCAATGGGTGCTCGGCGTTATCAAGTGGTTATCTGGCAGGTTTTGCCAGCCGCAATACCAGGAATAATGACGGGGATCATCTTGGCCATTTCCAGGGCGGTGGGAGAAACGGCTCCTTTGATTGTAATTGGTGCTCTCAGCTATGTGGCTTTTTTACCAGAAGATATGTTTGATATGTTTACGGTTTTACCGGTACAAATCTATAACTGGGCGGGCCGGCCTCAGCCAGAATTTCATAGCTTGGCAGCGGCTGGAATTATTGTTTTACTCGCCTTTCTATTCACATTAAACTCGATAGCTGTGTTAATTCGAGAGAAGTTTCAAAGGTATAAACTGTGAGTGATCCTATTCTTGGAGTAAAAAATCTTTCTGTCTACTATGGAGAGTCTCAGGCTGTTAAGCATGTTAATTTAGGCTTTAAAGATAAGTCGGTCACAGCTGTGATAGGCCCTTCAGGCTGTGGGAAATCCACTTTGCTTCGAGCATTGAATCGAATGAATGACTTTATTCCCAATGTTCGAATTGAAGGTGAAGTGAAATATCGCAATCAAAATATCTATGGCAAATCAATGGACCCAGCTGAGGTAAGGCGTCGGATTGGGATGGTTTTTCAGAAACCGAATCCCTTTCCAAAAACGATCTATAAAAATATTATTTGGGGTCCAAAAATCAATGGTTATAAGTTTGATCCTGATGAGTTAGTAGAAAAGTCGTTAAAAGGTGCGGCACTTTGGAAAGAGGTTAAGGACCGATTGCATGATTCGGCCCTGGCTTTGTCTGGTGGGCAACAGCAGCGGCTTTGCATTGCTCGTGCTATTGCCATGAGTCCGGAAGTGATTTTAATGGATGAGCCTTGTTCTGCATTGGATCCTAAATCCACTTTAAGTATTGAAGAATTAATTGGCGAAATGCGAAAGAACTATTGTATTGTGATAGTTACTCATAATATGCAACAAGCGGGTCGAGTGTCAGATGATACTGCCTTTTTTTACAATGGCGATTTGATTGAGTTTGGGGCGACTAAAAAAATATTCACCAACCCAGATAATTCGCAAACTGAGGATTATATTACCGGGCGGTTTGGTTAAACTATGTCGAAGCATTTGCAAGTTGAACTAGAGCGAATAAAGTCTGACTTATTGACGATTAGCTCATTGGTTGAGAGAAATTTGACAATTTCAGTTCAAGCCATTCGTGAAGTAGATCCTTCAGTGGCACAAAAGATCTATGGATATGACGATGATGTAGACCGCATGGAAGTGGACCTTGAAGAGGAGTGTTTAAAGGTACTAGCACTTCATCAGCCTTTAGCTGGAGATTTGAGGTTTGTGGTTGCTGCTTTGAAAATAAATAGTGATTTAGAGCGTATGGGTGATTTGGCAGTAAACTTAGCTCAAAGAGCGAGTTATCTTTCCAAGCTGCCCAAAGTAGCTATTCCCTTTGATTTTGATACTATGGCTGCACAGGTGCGTAGCATGGTGAAAATGGCCATTAAAGCTCTCATTGAATTGGATTCGATGTTGGCTCATCAGGTGATAAAAGATGACGATCTGGTGGATCGCATCCACAGAGAGATGTACGCTCGGGTGTTTGCTAATGTTAAAGCCGATCCAGAAAATGCGGAACAACATATACACTATTTAACAGTGTCACGATTCTTGGAGCGTATTGCCGATATTGCCACCAATGTGGCCGAGGATATCGTCTATATGGTGGATGGAACCATCATTCGCCATGATCGTAATTCTCTGTCTTAATATGAATCGTTATCCTAGAAAGTTCATTTTAAACTTGGCTGGGTGCTCCCATTGAGTGACATCAGTAGAAGTTAACTATTTTTTCCTTTTAAGACGCTGATCTATGTTTCTGCAGTTGTTCTTCTAGGATCTGAAGTTTCTTTTTTAGCCCCGAATTTTCTTCTTTAAAGCGTTTCAGTTCTCGACTAAGAAAGGCAATTTGCTCCTCTGGGGAGTTTTGTTTTCTAGCCTTACCGTTATTTGCATAGGAAAGAGAATCTCCATTTTGCGGAATTGCCTTTTTGACTGGAGAAGTGGACATTTCAACCGCACCGGTATGGGGGTTAAGTTCTAGTCCTGGAAGGTTTTCAAGGTCTTCTTCAATAGTGCTCGGGACAACTAAATCTGGATTGAAAAGCTTTGGAACAATATAGCCTTCGTCGATCATTTCTCTTGTTAGCTCAATGATGTTCATTAAGGCTGTTTGGATTTCACCAGGACCTGGTTTTTGCTCATTTTTGAATTCCAGTAAGAGTCTTTTTGCCCGCTCAGAGAAGGAGCATAGGAATCTATCATAATGTTTTTCATCGATATGAAATAGTGCCGTTGCTAAAGTTAATTGTTGTGCTTTTTGTGAGATGTCACCGAGGACTTCATCCGGAAATTCTAAAATACGTTCTACCGTTAGCATCTTTTCTTTTATAGCAAGAGACCACCGTACATCTTCTTTCTCGATATTGGATAGAAGTTTGGTTTGCTTTTCTTGGGAGCAGGACTCAATCAGTCGCAATAGTTGTAAAAATCCACCGGTTTTTTTGTAGCGAGTTAAAAGTGCCATTGAATCCTCAGAATTGGTTACCTAAGTTTATCGGTGAGACACACAATCTCGTTTAGGGCTAGGGCAGAAATCCCCTAAGAAATTGATTGAATCTGTTTCAGATTGATATTTTTAGAATTTAAACGCCTAGTTGGTGAGCAAAGTGTGGCTATATTGAAAGACTTTATAAGTGATTGTATGAACTCTTAAAAATTAGCGCTCAGTGGCGATTATGAAGAAATGGTTTTGCTTCCGGTCCAGTATAATCCTTAACGGTCTGTCCATTTCCAATTAACTGATATTTATAAATTACCAGGCCTTCAATTCCAACAGGTCCTCGGGCATGGGTTTTAGCTGTGCTGATCCCTACTTCAGCACCAAATCCATATCGAAATCCATCAGCGAAGCGTGTGGATGAATTTTGCATAACACTCGAAGAGTCAACGACCTGGAAAAATTCTTCAGCAAGGGGAGTCGACTCCGTGAGAATGACATCTGTGTGACCCGAACCAAATTCGTTGATGTGTAGAACCGCATCGCCCATATTCTCAACTATTTTTACGGACAATTGCAAGTCCCCATATTCTCGAGACCAATTTTCAACGGGATCAAAAGAGGCATCTATTTTTCTAGTGCGATCACAACCAAAAATCTTTACACCAGCATCTATTAGAGAATGTAAAACTCGAAGAATGACTTTCTCGGAAAGATCCTGATGGATGAGCAGGGTTTCTAGGGCGTTGCAGGCTGAAGGATACTGAATTTTTGAATCCACAATAACTGGAATAGACTTTTCTATATCTGCCGTACTATCTAAATAGATATGACAAATTCCGTCGGCATGACCCAGAACCGGAATTTTTGTATTATTCATCACATGGGAAACCAATTCATTGGAGCCTCTGGGTATCATTAAATCAATGTACTGATCGTATTTTAGTACACTATTGATTTCATCTCGTGATTCAACAAGAGTGGCCCAGTTGTCAGGTAGATAGGGACATTTACTATTGAGTTCATCCACCAATTTCATGAATGCAGCATTTGAGTGATAGGCCTCTTTGCCGCCTTTCAAAATTCCAACATTTGATGACTTTAAGATTAAAGATAGGATTTGTGGAATAACGTCAGGGCGCGATTCGAAAATTACACCAATGACGCCGATAGGGACAGTCACCTGTTTAAGTTGCAACTTTTCATCCAAATCAGTGGTGAAGTTCACGTGACCGACAATATCAGGCATATCAGCAAGATCCTGAATTCCCTGAACAAGACTATCGATTTTGCTTTCTGTAAGCTCAAGTCTTTGATAGAGAGCCGAGGAGATTTTATTTTTTTGCTCATTTAAATCTTTCTGATTCGCGTTCAGAAGAGATTGGCGATTAGAATCTAAAATTTCTTTCCAAGTCAGCAAAGCCCTTTTTTTTTCATCGAGAGTTATGCGAAGCATAGCACGACTCGATTGCTTACAGCTTTTGAGTTGTTTCTCTAATTCACTCATATTTTTTCTCCTGAAAAAGAACCAGTTTATCGCAGTGAACCACTTCCTCAGGTAAGGTAGGGTGCGACTCACTGAATTCAGAGGACTTTTTACCCATCACTTGGTTGAGTTGGGTTGAATCATAGGATGCCACTCCTCGCGCAATCTCAAAGTCGGTTTCATCTGTGATCTGAATTACGTCTCCAGCTTTAAATTTTCCATTGGTGGCAGTGACACCCACGGGGAGTAGGCTGGCATGTTTTTCTTTGATCGCTTTAACAGCGCCTTCGTTAACTATGACCCGACCCTTTCCTGATTGACTAAAGCCAATCCATTTCTTTTTTGCGGAAAGCTTTGGGCCACAGGGTAAAATTTCAGTTCCTACATTGGAGTTTGCATCCATAACATTAGAAATTATATGTGGTTCAAGCCCATTAGCGATAATTGTTGATATTCCACAAAGTGAAGCAATTCGAGCGGCTTCTACCTTTGATGCAGCCCCACCTCTTCCAAGCTGAGATAGAGTTCCAGGCTGAATTTTTCTAAGTTCATCTAGGCTACTAATTTTTGCGATGGGTGGATCTTGTGGGTCAAACTCACCATTGGGGTAGAGTCCATTGACGCTAGTTAAAATGATTAAAAGGTCCGCGTCTAATTTTGCGGCGACAAGAGCAGCAAGAACATCATTGTCTCCAAAGCCTTTGTCACTGGTGGGCTCAATTTCAATGACACTTGTGGTGTCGTTTTCATTGATAATTGGAAGTATGTTGAGCTCAAGCATTTTATTTAAACTATTCCTGAGGTTTAAATACTGCTGCCTTTGGGCGAGATCATCACCTGTGATTAAGGCCTGTCCCACCTGTATGCCTTTGGGAGCAAAGCATTGACGGTATTCATTGATGAGGGCCGCTTGGCCTACGGCGGCGAAAGCTTGCTGTTCTGCCAGCTCAGTTTTAGGGGATTTTTTTCTTCCTAGGATATGTGCACCTAATCCAATGGCTCCTGACGACACAAGGATGACTTCATGCTTAGAAATGAGTAATTTAGTCACATCTTCTACAAAGGAAGTCAGTTGGGCCTTTCGGAAGCCCTTTTCCGAATCGGTGACGATACTTGAACCCAGTTTTATTAAGATTCTTTTAATGACAGCTGCCCCAAAAATAAGAGATTATAAGTCCATATAGTCGCATTTTGCCTGTACGGGCAAGTCCTGTAAACCAAAGATAACAAGAGGCTCTGAAATAGTGAATTATGAAGGTAAAACCGTTCTTGTCGTAGATGATGAAAAGGATTTATGTGAAATAGTTTCTTTTGAACTAGAAGATATTGGGTTTTCCGTGGTGACAGCACACAACGGTGTTGAGGCCTTCGAGGTCGTTCAGAGTCAGGAAATCGACTTGATTGTGAGTGATGTACGCATGACCGGTGGTGATGGGATTGAATTGCTAGAAAATGTAAAAGCCTATAATCCAGAAAAACCACCTGTTATTTTAATGACGGGCTTTGCTGATGTGACAGAAAAAGATGTTTTGGAAAAAGGCGCTATTTCAATGCTTGCAAAGCCTATTTCGTTTGATGAACTTCGTGAATCTATAGAACGAGCTTTTTCTAAATAGCCGTTTAAAACCAACGTTTTTAAGTTTTTTAAGATTTCATTCATTCCCCTGAAACTGTTTCTTATTGAAACATGAGGCAATGAAACTTCTTACGTTTACCTATCGTTCGCCGATAAGTTCTATGTCTAGTAAGGGGGATAATTATGTCCGCAAAATTACTATTAGTAGAAGATGAGAAACCACATCAGCTGATTATTCAGAAAGCTTTGGGTAAGTTTTATGATTTGACTGTAGCCGCTTCCGTAGAGGAGGCACTTCAAAAGCTCGAGGCAGAGACCTATGATCTTTTTATTCTAGATATCATGTTACCTGACGGTGACGGCTATGATTTATGTACGAAAATTAAAATGGATGATCGATTTGAGCACCATCCGGTGATGTTCTTATCCTCTAAAGAGGATGTAAATGCGAAGGTTCTTGGCTTTTCGCTAGGGGCTGATGACTATGTAGTTAAACCTTGTGAACCTATGGAGCTTAAGGCGAGAGTGGACTCCAAATTGAAGCGGCAAATCGCGATAGGTAGAGCTGGTGAAATCTATCAAAAAGGTGGAATATACTTTGAATTAGATAGGCAGAGTATTTATACACAAAATGGAGACGGTGAAAAGTCTTGGGTGGAGCTGACGCCTCTGGAGTTTAAACTGATGTACTATTTAGCCAAACACCCCGATCAAGTTATGAGCCGAGGGCAGATACTCTCATCCGTTTGGGGTAACACCACAAATGTATTAGATAGAAGTGTAGATACTTATGTGGCCGCTGTTAGGAAAAAATTGGGACCTCACGGGAAGGTCATTAAGTCAGTGCATGGAGTGGGATATAAATTTCTCTCTGCTGGTGTTCAAGCAAAGGCATCATAAAAAAAGCCACCGCAGAAGCAGTGGCTTTCAAATATTCAATTCAAAAATCAGATCACTTAATTTCTCTGTGAACAGTGTGCTTTCTTAAGAAAGGATTGTACTTTCTTTTTTCCAAACGCTCTGGATGAGTTTGGAAGTTCTTCTTCGTCGTATAACGTGAAGGTGGCTTTCCTAAACCGCGCGCTTCTGTGCACTCTAGCGTGATGATTCGAATTTTCCCTTTTTTCTTAGCCATGATTTGCCTCCAAGACCGGTAGTCTTATCCATAAATCCTCGATTTGGCTAGGATTTTTTCTAAGAAAGTGATAATTTTTCGCACCGGAGAATATGAGCTAAATATATAAAAATATAATAATATCAGGTACATATGAAAGAAATGCGCATTCAGCAGCTGGAAGAGATAGTAGAAAAGTTTTGCTCCGAGCGAGATTGGGATCAGTTTCATGATCCAAAGAGCTTAGCCTGTTTGATTATAACCGAGGCAGGGGAGCTGCTAGAGCCCTTTCGCTTTTGTTCCGCTCAGGAGTCTGAGGAGCTGCTAAACGATCCGATTCAGCGTCGTGCTGTCGCTGAGGAGCTCTCAGATGTTTTATTTGGTTTACTGAGGATATCGCAAAAGTATCAACTGAATCTCACAGAAGCTTTTATGGAGAAGATGAAAGTTAATGAGCGAAAATATCCGATTTCTCAATTTAAGGGTTCAAATAGAAAATACAATCAGGACTGATCTTATCAAAACTGGTCTTTAGCGTGCCTCAGAGCTGTGAAAGTAGCTTCATTCGAAGTCTCCGGGGAGAGGCCGAGATTGCGTTTAATCTCGGTGGAATGAACCCTTAAAAAGGGATTGGTCCTTTTTTCTACACCCATTTGGGTGGGTATGGTGGGTCGTCCTTTAGATCTTATTTGTTCCACCTGTTTCATCCGAAGTTGTAGGTCAGTGTTATCAGGCTCCATAGAGAGCGCAAATTGGCCATTGGACTCAGTGTACTCATGGGCACAGTAAATTGTTGTAGAATCAGGCCAGAGAACGAGTTGATTCAGTGATTTGTACATTTGCTCTGGGGAACCTTCAAACAGACGTCCACAACCCATCGCGAAGAGAGTATCTCCAACAAATGCCAGGTTCTCCGATTTAACATAGTAGACAATGTGACCTAATGTGTGGCCTGGGACCTCAAGGATTTCAAATGTGCAGTTCAATAGATCGAGTTTGTCGCCATTGACTAACGGATTAGTAATTGAAGGGACTCTATATAGATCATATTTAGGGCCAAACACTTCAATCTTATATTTTGATTTTAAACCCTCAATGCCATCTGTATGGTCCCAATGATGGTGAGTATTGAGAATACCTATTGGCTTGAGACCATTTTGATTAACAAAATCATCGACAGGTTTTGCCAGCGCTGGGTCAACGATAAGGCAGTTTCCATTTTCAGCGATAATGATAGGAATATAATTGTCTTCCAATACTGGAATCAACTCTACCTTAATGGGCATGATGCTTGAGCTCACTCAGGTAGTTCGAAATGGTCGTCTTAAAGCCCAGGTAAAGGGACTCGCAGATGAGCGCGTGACCAATAGATACTTCTTTGATCTCTGGAATGTTTCGAGTCAGGTATCCCACATTATGCAAATCTAAATCATGTCCCGCATTGAGTTCTATGCCCCGTTCAAGCAAGGCGTCAGCAGCCTTTCTATAAGCCGAAATGGCAGCTTCTTTATTACCGTCGGCAAACTGTTTCGCAAAACTCTCAGTGTACAGTTCAGCTCGCTCTGCTTGGGTTCCAACAAAGGCTTCAACAAATGCAGGATCTACATCAATAGGGTCAACAAAAAGAGAAACTCGGGCCCCAAACTTATGCAGAGTTTCTACGATGGGAATAAGGAATTCCTTATTATGAGTACAATCCCATCCGGCATTTGAAGTGATAGCATCAGGAGGATCGGGGACTAGAGTCACTTGTTCCGGCTGAACTTCTTGGATAAGTTCAATAAAATCAGGGCTGGGAAAACCTTCGATATTGAACTCTATATGAGTGTTGTTTGTAGTGTTGTAATGTGTAAGTAGTTCTTTTAATTCGTAAACATCTTGTTTTTTTATGTGCCTCTGATCCGGTCTCGGGTGGACAGTAATACCTTGTGCACCATACTCAAGAAGATCAGTGGTGACTTGTCTTAAATTGGGATTATTTTGGCCTCTTGCATTTCTTAATGTAGCTACTTTATTTACATTGACACTGAGTAAAGTCATTTCGAAACCTCAACTTTATTTGTATAATACTAGAGCGTTTAAACCGATAAGTGGGAAAAGGTGTAGCATGAGTCGTACTTTGTTTGAAGAAATTAATTTGAGTGATCATGTGGAATTTCAAGTGCAATTGGTATTGGACGATTCTGATCAAATCCAATCGGCGAAGGTATTTGGAATCGGCGGACATCATTTTCTAGAGGCTTTGCGAGAGTTTCGCACACAGCTCAAGGGGTCTATTGCTGATTTGGTTGAGCCTCAGGGTATAGATATGTGTTCTATGCTGATGCGGGAAATGGTACTTAGGTTAAAAGGGAAGTGGACCCCGCCTTATACGGAGCCAAATATTTGCCATTGTCGTGCTGTTGCTACAAAGAAAGTGGATCAAGCTATTTTATATGGAGCCCATACCGCTGGACAGGTTTCTAAACAAACGTCTTCTAGCACAAGTTGTGGTACCTGCCGAGAGGACGTAGAGAGTCTTATTAATTTCCGTAAAGGAATTACGAGTTAATTTGGTATATTAAATTTTTTCTAGATATTTGGCAGAATCGAGTTCGGATGGCACAAGCTTGCGAAGGCAAGTGATGTGCCACTCGCATGTCTGAGCATTTTGGCTTATATCTAGAAAAAATTTAAAATAAAATTAACGAGCCAATCTATTTTCGTTTTTTAATAGGGCGAGCGACCTCGGGAAAGGTGCCATCCTTTTCAAACTGAGCAATCATTTCTTTAATGTAGGGTCGACAGGATCCACCGCAGGGGCCAACTCCAGCTGTGGTTTGATCATAAATATCATCAACACTTGAGTTGCCCTGCCGAATAGTCGCTTCAATGATGTCCTGTCGAATTGAATTGCATAGGCATACCACAGGACTTCTTTTTTTCTTTTGATTTGGCATAATTAATTTATGCTAGTGTGACTGTCTTTGGATTCAGAGGGAGACGTTTTTTTTAGCTGACCGATGAGTAATTCTACCACTCTATTCTTTATTTCTTGGTAATTGCCTCGAGTAGGGGCTCCGGCAGCAAAACGATGTCCACCACCACCAAATTCCTCGGCAATACTAATGACCTCAGCTTTTCCTTTGGAGCGTAAACTCATTTTAAACTCACCTGGAGCGTCTTCTCTAAAAAGAGCTGCAGCCTCTACTGAAGTTATATTCATGATCATATCAATCACATCTCTTGAGTCGTCAATATCAAGACTGTAGTTTTTAAGCTGCCCATCTCTTATATGTAATACGGCGACTTTTTCATTGAAATGGTATTCGATATCACCAAGTGCTTCAGAAAGAAATTTCATTTTTCCAACGGTGTAGGTAGAAAATATTTCTTTGTGGATGATCTCTGGATTCTTTTCTAATTTTAGCAACTCTGCGGCTACTAAATGAGAGTTGGGGCGAGATTTAACATATCTAAAAAGTTGGGTGTCAAAAGCAATGCTCGTGTAGAGAGCTCTGGCTGAAGCCTCATCTAGCGGTAACCCCATTTCTTGTATGATGTAATAGGCGACTTCGCCAGTGCTGGCAGCATTTGTATTTATGTAAGATCCTTCGGTAGGTAGAGGGCCTTGAGATAGAATAGGATGATGGTCTACGAAGAGTACCTCGTCGCAGTTTTTTACTAGAGTTTCCCAAAGTGGCTCCACTAATCGAAAGTCATTGGTATCAAAAATCAAACACATATCAGTGGATTTAACAGGTTCGTGTGGACCTTCAAAAATTTCTGCATATTCCTCACCATCTAAAAAAGAATATTTAGCAGGAATTTCATCGACCAATAACACTCTTACAGTTTTGTCTGTATGTTTTAGAGCATGATAGAGGCCAAGAATTGCACCCAGGCCATCACCGTCACACTGCTTATGAGTGGTTAGGATTATGCTGTTGGCTCTTTCTAGCTTTCGGGCAATGGAAGAGACATCCTGTTGAAACGTCGGCGCTGTATTACTCATGTGTGACTTGTCGGCCTTTCATAGAATGGTCTTAAACTCTGTGGGACCAGTTTATTGAATCATCTTGAGACCCAATGTGGCTATTCCTAAGAATGAAAAGAAGCTGAAAATATCAGTGATCATTGTAACGATAACACCACTACCTGTGGCTGGGTCGTATTTAAAATGGCTTAAGATAAGTGGAACGATGGCGCCAAAGGTCGAGGCCACCAGAGAGTTTAGAATCATAGATAAGCAAATGACTCCCGACACCATGGCATCGTCTTTCCAGAAGTAGACCAAAATTCCAGCGGATATTCCGGTAATACAACCTATAGTTACGCCTACGAGAGTTTCTTTTGTGACGGCTTTTCCATAGGAAATAAAATTAAAATCACCGGTGGCAATTCCTCTCGTAACAACGGTTAAGGTCTGGATAGCGGTATTCCCGCCCATGCCGGCAACAATATTTTTCAGTACAGCTAAAATTATGAGTTCATGCATTGTGTTTTCGAACAAGCTAACTACAGAACTGGCTAAGCTTGCCAGTAGGAGATTTAGAAACATCCATGGCAACCGGGTTTTAATTTTGAAAAGAGGTGAGCTGAAAACTCTATCATCTTCTTGTAGACCGGCCTGAGCATATATATTTGCAGTGGCTTGCTCTTGAATAATATCAACAACGTCATCGATAGTTATGATGCCTAGAAGTCTGTTATTTTCATCCACAACGGGTACAGCTATGAAGTCATAATGCGCGACGATTTGAGCGACCTCTTCATCAGTGTTCGTTGGTCGTACAGAAACAACTTCTTTTTTGGTCAGTTTTTCCAGGGGCGTTTCTGGGGCTGCTGTGGCAAGTGCACGCAGTGAAATGACTCCATGAAGGCGTTGATCTTTATCCACACAATAGATGTAATAAATACTTTGCTCTTGGGCCTTCTCTCTTAATAGATCAAGACCTTCTTGTGCCGTTATGTGGATGGGTAACTTAAAGAAAGACGACTGCATCATACGTCCCGCTGATTCTTCGGGGTAGCTTAGGAGCTGCTGGATATGGGATCTATGCGTACTGTCCAATTCTTCTAAAACTTTTTCCTGGAGCTTATCATTTACGAGTCTTAAAAAATAAGCCACTGTTTCGTCGGGAGCTTTAAGGCAGAGACTTACCAGATCCGACTCCTCAACTCCCTCAAGAATGGGTCCTAATTGTTTTTCGGGAACTTCAAGCAAAGAGGAATGTGCTTTATCAATTTGCATGAGAGCTTTGACGAGCAGGCGTCTCTCCCGAGAATGAAATTGAGAAATGAGGCTAGCTAAATCGGCGGGTTCGATCTTATTTAGGATAGATAACAGGGGGCGGCTATTACGGCCGGACAACAGTCTTTTAACTATAGATGTGTTGCTTGGGTTCAATTTCACAGCCAAACCCCGATTTTCCTAGAGAAATTAATAAGTTATACTTTCGCGTCCCATCTTCTCGTTTGTTCTTGTCCGCGTCAAAGGTTTTTACTATATTATCTCCTTTTTTCAACCACCGCGGACGAGGAGACCAAATGATGGGGAAACAACCTATGACCCAATTGGGAAAAGAACAGCTCACCACGGAGCTCAAGCATCTGAAGAGCATTGAGCGGCCAGCTGTCATCAAAGCCATCGAGGAGGCTCGAGGTCACGGCGATCTGAGTGAAAATGCTGATTATGATGCTGCCAAAGAAAAGCAGGGGTTTATTGAGTCCCGCATCAGTGAAATTGAAGGCAAGTTAGCTGAAGCTGAGGTCGTAGATCCGGCTAAATTGAGTTCTGAAACTATAATTTTTGGCGCTACGGTTACTCTTTTGGATTGTGATTCAGATGAAGAAGTCTTTTACCAAATCGTTGGAGAAGATGAAGCTGATGTTAAGAAGTCCAAAATTTCTGTATTTTCGCCATTAGCACGCGCGCTTATTGGTAAAAAGTCAGATGATGTGATTGAATTAAAGACTCCTAAAGGGGAAAAAGAGTACGAAGTCTTAAAAATCGAGTTCAAATAAAGTGAATGTATGCCTCATGCCTGGTGTTGCATTCAGGCAATGAGGAAATTTGTGAGACATAAAAAACCTTTTAAATCTGTGAACTGGTCTTCTGGTTGGATACCTTTTCTCATTGGGCTCCTGACTTGTTTTTTTTGGGGAGGAGCCGTACGAGTTGTCTTTTCAGACTATCAATTGAGTCAGTGGTTGAATGAGAGACTTAAGAATCATTCTGAGGAATGGAACCTGGAAGTACAAGAACCCCGTCTTATTCTGTCGAGAGGGGGAGGTGTTCCAGCGTTTGGTTTCGAAATCCAACTGGCTCGAGTAACCCCTAAAAATACTTGTAAATATCAAAACGGTCTGCAGGTCGTTCAGACATACATTCCAGTTTCTATTTTAAAAAGTATATCTCAGCAAACATTAGTGGTTGAAAAACTTAGGGTTAAGCAAGCAACTCTACTTACCTTTGAATCCGATTGTACTGACGAAGATACTAAAGACAAAGTTATAGATTCCAGAGAATCTGATCTGAACGCTTCAGAAGCAATAAAAAGATCAGTCTATAGTTTTAAAACTATGGAACGTATTCTTTTTGAATTTAATAATAGCTATTCCAGGCTACAAGAAATCCCACTTAAAACAGTTCAGTTCGACGAGTTTTGGTGGCAAAGAAAAAATCAGATAATGATTCTAAAGAAGTTGGAATTGAAACTGGCTTCCAATATTGAAGTTTCAGCCGATGTGGATCTGTCTAGGTGGAAAAAAGGTCTTTCAGAGTTTCGAACCCTGCCAGTAAATATTAATGTCCAAAAGGAATCCCTTGAAATTCAACTTGAAGGGTCAATACGCGAAGGCAAGATTCTAGGTAGCTTCAAGTACTCTCCAGGAGAAAAAGCGCCAATTCGATCAGAGTTTAAATTTGACTATTTTCCACTAACTCAAATCCTAAAGATTCTCGAGAAGCCCACCCGGCCATCATTAGCTAATCTTTGGATGAACTGTGTTGTTTCAGCGCAGTCTGAAATGGAAGCCTCAGATCTAATTGTTGATCTTAGACAATGTCTGGTCATAGAAAAGTCAGGGAAAATTGAATTGGGTCAATTGCAATTAAAATGGCCTTATATGAGTACACCTCAATTAAACTCTCAAGGGGTAGTATTTGTTAAAAATTGGCCATTACAGATGCTAATGGGAGTTATTGGTAGAGAAGGGCCCACTGGAGTCTTCAAAGATATGGGACAGCTTTCAGGAGAAGTCAAAATTGAATCCAATGAAAAAATGAACTTTCAATGGGAAATTGAAAACAGTGTGGCGATTTTTTCGAGAGCTAGCCAAAAAACTCTTCAAAAAATTAATAAAATTGGTGGGCAATTGAGCTTTGATAGTGGGCGTATCTCAGGACTCATTGACAAGGCAGAACTCGATAGAGGTGAGTTTATTGGAAAGCTTTCCTTTAACTTAAATAATCAATTTAGTGCCGGGGTTCTACAGGTCGGCATCGAGCATCTCAAGTTTCATCCCTTAGTGCAAAAAGTAATGGTGGGTGGTGTTCTAGGCTCCATGGGTATTTTTGGGCAAGCAACCATTGCAAATGCAAGTTTGGAGCGCTGGCGAGGAAACTTTGCTGTTGGTAAAATATTTGGTGATAAATGGGGGCTGAAAAGGCTTAAGTTGAAATCACTTTACGATGGAGATGCATTTAATGCGAAAGTTTCTTTGGCCGAGCTAGAGCTTGCGTCGAATCATCCATTTAAGCCTTGGATGCAGAAAGTGTACTCCACGGATAACGATGGGGCTTGGAAACTAGCTCCCATAGGTTTTGAAATGCAGATCAAGCAGGGAAGCCTGTATTGGGATAAGTTAAAGGCGAGCTTTCAAGGGCGAGTGGCTCGTTCTTCCGGTAATTGGAATCGTAAACAGCTTTTTGGGAATGTTTATGCGCCTGGAAATAAACAGGCTATGACCTTGCTAGGTGAGGAGTACGATTGGTTTCTTAAAGACAGCGAGAATAATTTAATTCCAGTTTTCGCCGATTCAAGCGTTTTGCCTAATGTAAAAGCCATAGAGCCGATTAAGAACTTGGGTCAGCAGATGATGAACACCGCCAAAAAGATTATTCCAGGATCTGAGGAGACTCCGCCTGATAAAGCAGGAGAAGTCACGGATGAAAAGCCTGGAAATACTTCACAATAGAGCTAGTACCAACGTTTTTGGTTCCAAGTCATTAGCCATTCGGGAATTCTACTGGACACGACCTGTCCAAAGCTGTCTTGAAGTTTCTCTTGGAAGCTTTTTCGTCCAGTCACTTTAAGCGAATAAACAGAATGATTTGGAATGAGGTTTAATATGTATTCGTCACTCGTTTTAATTTCATCAGCTAATCCATTCTGTAGGCATTCTTGCCCATACCAAGTTTCACCGGTGGCAATCTTTTCTATATCTACTTTGGGTCTACGATCAGCAACCCATTTTTTAAATAGACCGTGGGTGCGAACAATATCTTCGGTGAATTTCTGCTTTCCTTTTTCAGTGATTTCTCCAAATAAGGAAAGGGTTCGCTTGTACTCACCAGCAGTGATTTCTTGGTACTCGACATCGTTCTTTTTTAATACTTTGTTAAAGTTAGGAATCTGAGCAAGGACACCAATTGAACCTAGAATTGCAAATGGTGCCGCTACAATTTTATCAGATACACAGGCCATCATATAGCCGCCACTGGCAGCGACCTTGTCGACACAAACCGTGGTGGGAATATTTTGCTCTTTGAGTCTTAGGATTTGAGAGGAGGCAAGTCCATAGCTGTGGACCATGCCGCCAGGGCTTTCAAGGCGAATGACAACCTCAGAGCAATTGTCTTTCAGGCTTAAAATCGTAGAAATTTCATCGCGAAATTGACTGACTGCGGAGGCTTTAATGTCACCATCAAAGTCCAAGACAAAAACATTTTTTTTGGGAGTCTTTTCCTTGCTTTGTTTTTTTTGATCTTTCTTAAATTCTTTAAGCCGGTCTTTAAGCTCTTTTTTACTTAAAACTTTAGAATGTATAACTTCTGTAAGGTCTTTGAACTTATCATTGAGATTTTTAACCTCAATCTTTTCGTGGCCGACTTTATTCTTTGCAACTGCGCTAGCTATAGCGATGATGACAACAATAAAGCTTACTACGATAACGAGGGCTTTTGCTGAAAAGGCACCCACTTCAATTAGAAATTCCATGCTGCTACTCCATCTTGTTAAGCAACCACTAAAAGTCGAGAAAATCCGCCACAGTATAGGCAAATAAGGCCCATTGAGGCAATATTAAACTATGGTACGTACTGGATTATTAATGATAGCAATTCTTTTAGCGGTGGTTCTTGCTGACGATGTTAAGGCCGAAGGTTCAAATGATACGGATGTGTATCAGAGGAAACGAATTCAGTTAAAGAAGCGATATCAAGGGTATTTTGAACATTTTGAGAAGAAGAGTAAGTATGCAAAAGTTAGGCGAAAGGGTCGTGATGACTGGAAAAAGCGCCAGAAAGCTAAAAAAATAGAACGTGAAAAGGCTAGAGAAGCTTATGATCCGAATTCTAAAAGGGCTTATGATACTCCCAAGTTAGAGCTGGCTTGGGAAAAGCAAATGGAGCTAGTGCAGAAGCAGAAACGTCAAGCCAGACAGCGATTCATAGAGAGTCGTGACCAACTCAGAAAGATTGAAGAAAATTCGGAAAGAGTACCTCAAGAAGCTGAAGTGGGTTTTATCACTCCCGAGGAACTAGAGGACTAGCTCCTAGAAGGCTTAATTTTTACTGGGTGGTTCTTTCAACGCTGGGAATATATCTTCCACACCGAGGCCAGTATAACGAGTGATGCCATTTTTAACATAAAATAGTATGTACATCATAAATACAGTGAGTGGTAAGGCGATCACTATAAAACTCATCCATTGCATGTCTGCAATCTGTTCATTTAATACACTTGCAGCTTCAGTGGAGCTTAAATTGGGGTCAATATCTTTAAAAATATAAGAAGCCAGTCCAAAATTTAAAATGGCGCTTAAGAAAAAGGAAATGGCAAGCAAGTAGGTGGACTTTTTGAGGTGATGATCAAATTGAGTGCGGGTCCCTTTTTCCTCAAGTACAGATTCCACGCGATCCACATCCATAACATTTTTATTATAAACCATCATTTTAACAGCTGGTTTTTTAGTGTAGGCCGTAAAATAGACGCCCACCCCAATTAATGCTGGGAAGGCGGCTTCTTTAACAGCAAACCAAAAACCCTCCACTTTGAGCAGTGCGAGTCCTCCTGTAAAAAGAATATTTACTATTCCTAATACAGAAATAAAATTCTTCCGTTTGTTTACAATGAGATCGTAAGCTCCATAACCCAATGGAAATGCTAGTGCCACAACAAGAGCAATCAAGGGACCATGTTCACCAAATCGATCGGTGAGTTGGTTCAATAAAACAACTGGAATGACAATATTGAAACCGATATTTGCGAGCGGATTTTCTTTTTTATTTTCGATTTGGGCTTGATTCATAAATTCGAATATTCCATTGGGCTAGAAAATATCATGTTAGGGTCTTTTCTGGTCTAGATCAAGGTCTGAGCCAACCAGATTAGTTTGTGACCAATGTGTCATTCTCTTCCTATAATGATGTAAGTGCACCTAGGAGATCTCTTCAGCCATGGAAATGCTGCAATTAACATTCACTTTATTAGTTTGCTATCAGGTTAAGCATTTTATATGTGATTTCCCCTTACAGCGGGAATATATGTTAAAAAAGACCCTTCCGGGATGGGATTTTTTGCTGCCGTTAACTGTGCACGCTGGAGTTCATGCCCTTTTTACTCTTGCTATACTCCTGGTCTTCGCACCCGCTCTTTGGTATTTCGCTATTTTTGATTTTATTGTCCATTTTGGAATGGATCGAATTAAATCTGGGCCGCGCTACCTGGGTAGGTTCAATGATCACTACAAAGCCTCGTTCTGGTGGTGCTTTGGGATAGATCAAATGGTTCACCACTTCACGCATTATTTCATTATCTATAAAGTGGTAACTTATCTAGGAAATCACTAAACGGTGAGCACATTTTTTGTCTTTCAAGTGAAAGTCACTTCGATGTTTTTCGGTTTCGCTTTTTAGCTGACGGGGTGGATCTCTTGCTAGGTGAACTCGCATCTTCAAAATTGGCGAGATGTCTTTCCAAGTTTTCTAAAGTCACAAATGTAATAAGCTGAGTGGAAATTTTCGAACCAAAAAATCCTAATTTTTTATAATTTTGATCTTTTATGTGCCCTGCGACCTTAATGATCATGCCACTTTTCTTGTCTTGAAACAGCATTAATTGGGTCATAGCGTTTGGTTCTACATCATTCATTAAAGTAGCCGTACAAACCTCTGTATTATCATAAATGTAATACACTTCATTCTTGCCTTTTTTCTTACATCGCCAAGGTTTAATTTGGTAAGAATGGAGCCCCTTGATTTGTTGTGGTGACAGCTGCGATTTGTAGGTGTCCCACTCTCCGCTTGTCTGCAAGTTTTTAACACTTTTTACCGGTCGAGATTGGTGGTCAATTTTATCATTTAGCTCTTTATAAAGGCTTTCTTCTGAATAAGGGAAAAAACTGAAGTCAATTTGGGTGGAGAGAGTGAGTTGGTCAACACAAACAAACCCTTTGTGAGAGGGGCTATTAGTGTGTTGAGAGCATTCGTAAAAAACAGGTACATAGGTAAAGTAGAAGCCGTTATCCACCTTAAATTTTGCCACTTTGAAGCGGGGTAGTTCAAGGCCATCAAGAGATTTTTGATCCTCTCCTTTTTTTAGGTTTTGAAATGCGGGGAGGTAAAAGTCCTTTGAAATTTTAGCTATAGCCTTTTTAACTTTTAAGTTTATGTTTCTTTTGTATTGATTAATAGTGATTGGCCGAGTTCTTTTTTTGGCGAGCTTGTAGATTTCACTCACCGCAATGCCGAAATTCAAATTTTGAGCTAATCGAGCCCCATTTATACTCGTGGCCATGCCGTAGAGTACTCCATGGCTGTTAAATATGGGGCCACCGCTATTCCCGGGGCTGATGGGGGCGCTGATCTGAATGGCATCAATATCTTCCTTCTTCTTCGCAGGTGAGAAGTTGGAAACTAAGCCATCAGAAAAAGTGTAGTCCAAGCCAAGCGGGTGACCGATAACATAAATCTTCTCACCTTTTTGTGGAGATACGGGCTTTGGAATGAAATTTTCCTCTGGTGAAAAATTCACCTTCAACATACAGAGGTCAATGCTTCTATCGTCAGTGCAGGTACCTACCTTATAATCAAAAAACTTTTTTCCGTCATGAGTTTCTATGAGGAGTGAGTATCCTTGGCTAAATGCAGGTTTAATAACGTGATAGTTTGTAGCGATGTATCCCTTTTTGCCAAGAAAAAATCCGGAACCGGTCGTCATGGGTACGCCATGTTCATATACCGTAATTTTTACGACGGCCTTTTTATACTTGTTATAAAGTTGAGTTCCCACTTCTTCGGCAGAGAGTTCTATCGAGAAAATTAAGAAAAAAAGAAGCCAGTATTTTGTCGTCAAAAATTACCTCAAGTCGTTATATGCTTATCGGACCTTGGTCTGAGGCTCTTAAATGAATTGCTGGGCAAGAGGTTCTTCTAAGTTATTGAATATGTTAATCTAATTTGAACTGTTTAAGGGTCACTGAATGGCGTTTCAATTTGATATGCTATTCTTGAAAACTGTTCTAAATTTAAATCATCATTTTTAGCTTTAAGGCAGTATATGCGATTTCAGATTTCCAGTTTTAACATACGTTGCTACGGTTTCGGTGGAGAGTATGATGGCCGTGCCGGAGATGAACACAGAGATGAAGCTTTGCGAGACGTCATTGAGAGATTCTTAATTTCAAGCGATGTGATCGTTTTTCAAGAAATTTGTCAGGTGGACAGGCTCCATAAGATTTTACCAAAAGACTTTGAATATGTAACTTACGCTCACGATTATCCTCGGCATCAATTTGTAGTCGTTGCCTATAAGAATAAATACCTAATGGTGGATCCATATCGAAACCATCATGCGATCGATGGAGTGGTTGTGAATCCAAAAACTTCTCGGCCTGGATTCTATGGTTTACTTCAAGATAGAGAAACCAAAGTTAACGTGGCTCACATTGTGGGGGCGCACCTAAAGTCAGGGCGTCATCACACTATGACTCGTTTGGATCAATGGGAAGTGATTGGTAAGTTTTGCGAGGGATTGAGCGATGAGATTCCCGTCTTTATTGCTGGAGATTTAAATACTCAGGCCATGGTTTTTACCGGTAGAGAAAAACCTGACATAGTCATGTTTGATGAATTGTCTAAAAAGTTTAATTTTACAAGGCTCGAGAATCATCAAAGTACGTATAAAACCCAGTGGGAGACTCACCAGCTGGATCACATCTATTACAGAGGCCAAGTGAAGGCTCTGAACGAGTTATGGGTGATAAATGTGGATGAGGTGTTTGACTCAACAATGGATCAAGCCGCTTTGAAGCTTTACTATGAATGGATTTCGGACCATTTGCCAATAAAAGGGGAGTTCGAAATTGGCTAAATCCGAGCCTTCCGAGTTATTTATTAAAACCGTTGCTTTGGTTAAAGCCATCCCTAAAGGTAAAGTTTTAACTTACGGAGAAGCGGCAAATCTGGCAGATTCTCCTGGGTCTGCACGATATGTGAGTTATATCTTAAATTCGTCCTCCAAAAAATATGGTTTGCCATGGCACCGAGTGGTCAACTCTCAGGGCAAAATTTCGGATCACTTGGGTAGGGGGAAGCAGAAAATATTGCTTAAAAAAGAAGGAGTGATTTTTCAATCTAATAAACTCGATCTAGCAAAGTACCTTTGGAGACCTACCCCGTCTCAATTAAGAAAAATATTTGGAAGTTAGTCCTGCTTTTCCGCGGCGATTCTTGCATTGGACTGCTGCAATCGACGTGAAAGGGTCTGAAATAGCGCTTTTGTCCATGAGGGTTTGCTGAAAAGAACTTTATCAAGTGTATCGTCTGGAATCTCTATCAACTCGCAATCTGTAAGGGCTTTGACTGTTGCGGACCGATTCTCGTTAGTAAACCGTGCCATTTCGCCAACAAATTCTCCCTCGTTGATATATCCTAAAAGAACTTCGTCTGTTTCAGAGTTTTTAAAAGCAGCCATCTGCCCACCTTTTAAGATATAGACGCAGTCAGAGGGGTCACCTTCGCGAATGAGGGTTTCTCCTTCAGAGATAAATCGAATGTGATACTCGTTATGTTCACCGGTAGCTACATAGTTAAGTGCTTTATTAATGATTTTTAATGAGCTATCTCCATTGTCTGATCTATGGATAAACTGAACCTGTCCGGTAATCACCATGTCCACGAGCATTTCTTCTTCCGGAATTTGGCTTAAAACAATAAATGCCATATTTTTATTTTTCGTTTCTTGGATCATGGATTGGATCAATTGCTGAGCAGTGAATTTTGGGAGATCAATATCGATAATACATATGTGTGGCGGCGTGTTAGAAGCTTTAAATAGGGCCTCATTGCCGTTATGTGCCTCAAATATTTGACTTTTTTGAATATGAGTCTGGATGAATTCAGCAAGGTTATTCCGGCGTTTTTCATCACTGGTTGTGATTAAAAATATTCGTTTTTCTTCGATTGGAATTAAATTCGCCATAGTCTCAATTGTAGTAGAGAAAAATATTTAATTACAGCCTGGTTCAAACTTGAATCTATTCCTAACCTATAGTCCATATGCTATAAAATCGCGCAAGGAGACCGCGGAATATGAGCCTTTTGAGTGACCGAATTGTCCGAGTGGGAAGTCTGAGTTTATTGGTGTTTTTGTCCCATCCATCACAGGGGAAAGACCTAAAATCCTATCTTGGAAGCTACATGGCTGTTTCCGAGAGTCATCAGATTCAAGTTTCAAAAAAGCATCAAGCTGAACAGCAAAAGATCATCACCGATGATGTTTTTCAATCAAGGCTTTCAGTGAGTCCCACTTGGCAAAATTCAACTCTCACATCCTATGCCGGATCCGTGGAAACGAGTGAAGAATCAGACACAAGTCAGTCACTCGGACTCACCTTGAGTCAAAAGAGTCCTTGGGGGCTAGTGGGTCAGCTTTCCGTTGAGAAGTCTTTGGATGAAGATGATTTCTCTAGCACTCGAACTGACTTGGGTTGGAGTGCGGCACTTACGACTTCATTACGTCGAGATTTTTTAGGAAGTTCCACCCGTTCCAATCAACTAAAGGCAGGGGCGCATTGGGAGTCAGCTAAATGGTTGGAGAGTGATCAATTGATGTCATCTTGTATAGAGGGGATAAATTTCTATACAACGGCTTACATTGAGCAGGAAAAGCTCAAGGCGACTCAAAAAGTTTTGAAACTTGCAGAGCAATCACTTGGCATTGCCAAGAATGCCTATAAAAGAAAATTGATTAGAAAAATTGATTCATTAGCACTGCAATCTGAGGCACTACGTATTCGTTCACGATTTCATACCGCTCAGCAAAGGGCCTTTGAATCGTTAACCCGCATGACCTTGGCCGCTGGAATTGTAGCTGTTGCCGAATTGAAGGATCCCGAACGGGCTTTAAAAGTGAGCCAGTCGACAGAAAAAGGGGTTTTAAATTCCCCCGAACTGCGTGCAAGAGAATATGATGTGGAATCGGCTCAGTGGGATTTGGCCTACAATAAAAATCAGTCTAAGAGTGAGGTCTCTTTGGGGTTGGAATATTCGAGTGTTTCCGGAGAAGTACTGAGCGGATCTACCTTCAATGACTACAAAGATAGAACTCTAATGCTGGAGTTAACTTGGGACTGGGAATGGTGGAATAGCGAACTCGCTGCCACCAGAAGTATTTCTCTGGAGGCTCATAAGCAAGCTCAGTTGCGGCTAAGGGCAACTCGCAAAAAACTGGAAGAGGAGTTTCAGGATCTTATGCATCAAAGAACTGTGAAAGCTGAAGTGGTTCAACTTCTTACCGAGCAAGTGCAACTTCTTGAAGAACAAGTGCGTGAAGGTCTGAGGCTGTTGCGCGCCGGTAAATTTAATATCAATGATTATATCAACTATCAGGATCGCTTGTTAACGGAAAGGTTAAATTTGTTAGTTGAGAAAAATGAGTTATGGCACACCCATCTGAGGTTGGCGCAGTTGCAGGGTCATAAACAAGAAGTATGTCTAGGAGTACTCTAAATGAGAATCGTTAAATATTTCATAGAAAATTCATTTGTTGTGAATCTTGTTTCAGCGGCAATTTGTATAATTGGACTTTTATCCCTAACGATCATGCCGCGTGATTTGCACCCACCTTTTGAAATGAACTATGTCAATGTGGCAGTCACACTACCTGGAGCTTCGTCGTCGGAAGTTGAAACATATTTGGCCTATCCCATAGAAGATGCATTAAAAGGATTGAAGGGTGTTGAAAAGATAACCTCAACCTCTTCCAATGGTGTTCTTTCGGTGAATTTAAAATATGAGGCGGGTTTCGATGAGATGGATCAGGCTGCAGAAATTGTGCGTGCAAGTATTCTTGCTAAACAGTCTGAGCTTCCGGAAAGTGTTAAAGATATCTCCGTGGATCGACAGCGTACGAATAAGGTATGGCTCTCCGCCTACTTACTCTCCAATTTTGATGCTGAAAATCTTCAACACAGAATTGCCATTAAAAAGTTGAAGGATCGGATTGAAGCTATACCAGGAATAGTTATGGCGGAGTCGACAGAGCCAGCTCGTGATATCTATATAGACTTTATTCCCAGTCGATTAAAGGAGTTCGAACTTTCTGTTACAGAAGTGCGTGGGATTATTAGTAAGTCACTGCAGTTTGCCCCTGTGGGAAGAATTAAATCTAACGAGAGCTCATTTAGTGTAGAGTTAGAACGAAATGCAAACCAGTTAGAAGATATTCAGAATATCCCATTGCGATCCAATTTAAGTGGACAGCAGATTTTTCTTAAAGATGTGGCAGACGTAAAATTTGAATTGGGGGAGAAAACCACGCGTTGGTATTATGACCAGCTTCCTTCCACGGTGTTGCGAGTATTCAAAGATACAACCTCGGATAGCATCGATCTCAGTGAGAAGTTAAAAGCCACTATCGAAAGTTTCAAGACGGAGTTGCCTCAGCCTATTGAGCTGAAAATTTTGGCCGACGGACCTTATTTCATTAAAAATCAACTCAATGTTCTATTAAATAACGGTATTATTGGTTCGGTTATTGTTCTTGTGATTCTTCTGTTATTTTTAAATGCAAGAACATCTCTCTGGACATTTTTAGGAGTTCCTATAGCCTATTTAGGAACATTTATATTACTGCAATCCATGGGAATGTCTATAGATCTGATTTCCATGATCGGATTGTTGCTGGTATTGGGTATTTTGGTCGACGATGCAATTATTGTTGCTGAAAAATATTCCGAAAACCTGGAGGCAGGATTAGCTCCTAAAGACGCTGCTCAAGAGGCGGTTCGGCAGCTGATAAAGCCCGTAACAGGTACAGTTTTAACTACAATATTTGCTTTTAGCCCGCTGATTATAATTGATGGGGATATGGCGACCATTCTTTTTGCCGTACCCGTGGTTATTATATCCTGTCTTATTTTATCCTGGATTGAATCATTTTTTATCCTTCCAAATCATTTAAGTCATTTTGTTAAAAAGCCTCCAGGTGATCGCGCAGAGAGTTGGATGAAAGTATTGCGAAGCCAATACAAACTGATGTTGAATGGTGTGATTCGCTTTAGATATCTTGCCGCTGGAGTTTTGACCGCCATATTTATCCTTACCGGATTTATAGCTGCAAAAGAGATACAACACGACTTCAAATTGAGTATTGGGATGGAGTCGGTAACGGTGTTTTCTTTTTTGAAAGAGAGTCATTCGTTAGACGAAACCTACGCAGCTATTCATGGTATTGAAAAGGGTTTGTACGAAATTTTGGACTCATCTGAAATAGATGGAGTTTCTACGCGAGTGGGTTCGGCTTGGCATGATGGGAGAGAGAAGAGTGGATATCGATACAGTAGGATGCGTATCTACATTAATAAATTTGATTCTCACCCCAGTGTGTTGAGGGACGCAGTTCTTAAGAAAGTTGAAGACTACCTTAAAGACTACCCCGAGAAGGATCGGTTTGAAACTCTTTCTGCAAAAGTGACTCGACAGGGCGCTGACGAATCTAAGAAAAGCATGATTACCATATCTGCTAGTGGAAGAGACGAGTACTCTTTTGAAGATTTAGAGAAGACTATAAACGAAGAAGTAACACCTGTTGCTGGTATTTCAAGATATGCCAATAATCCGGACCAACTTCAGGAAACTTGGGAGTTTGAGTCTGAACCGCAAGTTCTAATTCAATATGGGTTAACTCAAAGTGATGTAGCTCGTCAGATCCGCGGACACTTTGTGGATGACGAATTGAAAGAGATAAGGATGAACGGAGATTCCGTGACTCTTTACACTCGTATGAAACAGACTGGGGATCCAGAGTTTAGAGATTTACCAAACTTTAAAGTCATCACTCCGGTGGGCGTTGAAGTTTCTTTGAATGAGCTTGGAGGATGGAAGCAAAGGCAAAGTCTCTCCAGCATTTCCCACCAAGATGGGGTGAGAAATTTTAGGTTCGACTTTGAGTATGACACAGAAGAGGTCAATGAATTACAGGTTAAAAAGAATGTAGAGCCCATTGTTAAAAAGTTAGCAGAGAGTTTTCCTGCATATCAGATAGAGTTGGTGTCAAGTAATGAGGGAGAAGCTGACAACATGATATGGGGGCTTAAAGTGGCTGCTATATGTGTGGGACTGGTTCTGTTGACGATGGCGTTGGTATTAGGCTCTTTATCCCAACCTCTATTGGTGGGGCTTCCTATACCCTTCGGTATAATGGGAATTATATGGGCCCTCTATTTACATGACATGCCTTTAGGATTGATGGCTTTGATTGGCTTGATTGGGGTTGTTGGTGTTGCTGTTAACGACTCTCTGATTATGATTGATCAGATTAATTTGTTAGGTAATAAAAAGGGGAAGGTGGATTCTGAAACTATTGTTGAGGGAGCCAGCTCGCGATTGCGTGCCATTCTTCTCACCACTGTGACTACATTGGGTGGTGTTTTCCCCATGGCTTACTCTTTAGGAGGAGAATCAGGGTTCACTCAGCCATTAGCTTTTGCTATGGGGTGGGGACTCAGCTTCGCTACATTTTTAACTTTGTTTGTTCTGCCCGCGATTATGGTCATTCAACTAGATATTAAAAATGTTTTTCTGAAAATAAAAAATAAGTGGTTTCCATCGAATGCAGTTGAGGAGGATTTGCTTCCTGAGCTGAATCGACAGAGATCAGGCTCTACCGATTCTGTAAGCGATGAATGGAGGCACCCAAGGGTTCCTCCATCCACAGAGTCAACGACGGATCAGATAACCCATCATTAGAATGAATCAACTGTTGTTAATAAAGAATCACGTAGGCTTCTCCAGGATACCAATGGAGAAAGCCTTTGCCATCATAGGTAATGGAATTTCCATCAAAGACTGTAATGGAGTCTAATACCACGGAATACATGGTTCTATCTCCATTAGCTGAAATTTCTAATTTTGTATGATCGTGTATGGGTATTGAGTGTTCGGATAAGCTAGCCAAGGTTTCTAGGCAAATTGTTTCTTTATTTAGCCCGACCTCTAGCTCGCTATATATTGAACTCACTGTACAAGTTTCAGCATTGGCTATAGATGTAATAGCTAGAATAAAAATGGATAAGAATATCGTCTTCATCTCTCATACCCCCGTAAAAAAAGACATCTTGAAATCCTCTTTTAGGACCATATAGTGCTCCTTTCAACTCAAGTTTGACCTTAATGCATGAGTCCAATGGAGCGTGAATCCATACCGGGCTCTGAGTGCCCCGACTTTTGCTTTGTTGTGAAATAAAAAGGATTGGCAATGAGCTTCATTTGTTAAGACAGAGTCATTAAGTGATAAAATATGGTACCATTAGGTATGAAGTCTTTAGTTGGGTTATTAATAACCCTAATGCTGTGTGTCTCTTGTGAATCAAATACGAGTGGGAACACTGTTCTCAACGATCCCTCAGCTTTACCTCTAGGTGCGGAGGTGAGTGGAATTACTTTTGGAGGGCACCTGGTTGGGAAAAAAGCCTATCTACTCGGTAGCGATATAAATCTTCCCAACTGTTGGATCGATTCTGTGGTTTGGAAGGATCAGAATCTTTACTTTGCAGTGGCAGGAATTGATTATACGGCACTAGCAAATGGACAAGGTCTAAATGCTGATGACGAATGTAGCTTGCCGGATAACCAAATAGATATCCATTTTGATATGTATTCTGCGTCTCTCGAAAATGGGGAATGGGATATTACAGCCATTGGAGTTAATGATACAGGCTCACAAGCGGGTTTAGACTACAATACGGGAACTTTAGCCTACACTCAATATCCTGCGGACAATAACTGGGAAATCTATTTTTCAGACTTTTCGGGTGGAGTATGGGGCTCTCCAGAAAGCTACTCACAGAACTCCAGTTGCAGAGAGGATAACCCCCATATTTTCGACGACGGTAATAAGATCATATTTGAATCCAGTAGAACCGTCGCTGACGGAAGTGTCTGTGATTCCACCCCAGACAATAAATATTTGTATTTATCCACCAAGACGGGATCGACTTGGTCTTCACCGGTGGCAATTAATGGAGTTCCTGGTGTGGGTGCAAAGAACACCCAGCCCTGGTTTGATGAAGAAAATGATTATCTATACTGGACGGCAGATACTGAATGTGGGTGTGTAAGGCGAGTTTCATTTGATGGATCCACGGTGAGTGGAGACTCCGAAGATATATTAACTCCGGCTCTAGGTGAACTGGCTGGGGGGACTGCTGATGGTAAGGTGGTATTTTTAGGCGAATATTCAGAACAGGACAATTATGCCTTTTTTGCCTGTGGGATAGCCTCTGACGTTGATCCCTCTGGCTCTACAGTGGGATTGTTCAATGGGAGATATAAAGTTGATATTCAGCTTTGTGTGATCCCATTAGAGTAAAATTAAAGTGTCCATTCTTTTTTAAATTAACATTGATAAAATTCAATTGGATGTTTCTGGTTATTTCTGCGTTCAACTTTTTGACGACTGTAAAGTAAACAGTCAGCTTAAAACCAACATGTTCAGTTACAAAAATCTAACAAAAATATAGACAAAAAATCCTTAATTATAGGGAACCCTTGCCGAGGGATATAATGGCGGGTTTCGAAAAAAAATTAAGGAGGGCTTTCTGATGGTGGGAATCAGAAATTCATTTTTCGTATTGTTGATCGGAATTTTTTCGGCTGCCGAGAATGCATGGTCAATAGAAATTAAAAAGATCAGTGTGCGCTCTGTGGCTGAACAAACGTCACTAACTGGTTTAGGGAACCTGCTCAATCAAACTTACGAATTAGACAAAGCTGAACACATCGAGGCGTTTAAAGAAGGGGTCTATTTTGAAGCCATCACAAATGGAGCAAAGAGTGTGCGCTACGAGGTGGTTAGGCCGGATGGGTCTGCTGATTGGATTGATAACTCACACCCGTTCTCTCCTAGCAACCGCAATGCCTATAGCTGGAAAGAAGGGCTCTACACTATAAAGATATATGCCTATAGATATAAAAACGGAAATGGTCCCTATGTTATGCGCCAAACAAAAATAAGGTTTATCGATATTAAACCTCCCAAGTTCGAAAGAATTGCGGTGAGAAGGTCAAAAGTTTGGGAAGATCTTCCAGGCCTCAGTGATATTTCTGGAGGAACCTTTGATTTAGTAAGATCTGAACACGAAGACGCTTTCGATTCGGGAGTTTACTTTGTAGGGGTAGTAGAAAATGTTAAAAGCGTCAGATATATTATTAAAGGTCCTGGGGTTGACAGCAATTGGATTGATAACGAACGTCCGTTTTCTCCTTCGAACTCAAAAGCTTACAACTGGAAGTCAGGTGAGTACACCATTAAAATGGTAGCTTATTCAAGGCTGAATGGAAAAGGTAATTCCATTACTCGACAAGGAAAACTTCAAGTGGATTTGTCAGAAGATGGTGAAGACTACGAGTTTCCAACGGAGGGTATTTGGAGTGGGATCCCGTTGGATTTAGTTTCCACATTTCATTCGATCAGCCTCTACTGGAAGCCAGGACAGGGGGCTCAAGATCGGCCGGTATTGGTTCGCTACAGAAAGAAAAACTCTAATGGTCCTTGGAAAGAGGCACATGAAGCATGGTACGACAATGGAGTACGTAAGCGATCAATGATAGCTGCTCGGAAAGAAGAGTATCGATCCAGTATCGTTAAAGTAAACCCAGGCACTCTATACGAAGTGGAGGCCTATCAAGTGGGTACTGAGCGTAAGGCCCGCGGTGAGGTGAGGACTTGGAATGAGGAGTTCCCAGTGGACTCCAATAAAGTATTTCGACTGCCAGAGGTGTCCAATCAGCCTTTGCAGATCACTACGGGCGGTAGTCCTGGAGCCTACGCACTCTATACTGTGAAGCCAGGTAAATCTGCTAAAATCGATGTGAAAAAGAATCATCCTTACAATATTAATGTGAAAGCCAGTTATGTCATAATTCGTGGTCTGAAATTAAGGGGAGCTAAGAGCAATGGTATTTTCATCAATAATGAACGACATCATATTGTAATTGAGAATAATAATATCTCGGCTTGGGGGTCTAAGGCTGGTCCTGAAAACAAGTGGGCTGCGGATAACCAGGCTGCGGTAAAAGCGGTGGGTAGTAAAGTCACTAATGTGGTGATTCAGAACAATTTAATTCACAATCCTAGTCATGACTCCAATAACTGGAAAGAAAAGAGGCGCGTTCCGGGTACGTCCAACTACACTTATCATCCAATGGGAGCCCATGCCGTTAAGTTTTATAATACTGGTGGCAACCATGTAATTCGCTACAACACGATTCGTTCGACCAATGGCAACTATTTTAATGACGGTATTGGTGGAGGTTATAACTTCAACGAAGCAGGAGCCCCGGGCAAAGATTCCGATATCTATGGGAATTACATATCTCACTGTTGGGATGATGCCATTGAGGCTGAGGGCGGAAATGCTAATGTTAGAATTTATGAGAACTTCACAACTAACAATCGAACTTCCTATGGATTGAGTCCCATTCATCATGGACCGGTTTATGTTTTTAGAAATGTAGCTGCTATGCACAGATATAGCCACAAGTCCTATCATGTAGGAAGTGGGAGTGTTTTTAAATTTCAAACCTACAATAACAAATGGGGTGGAGGCCGATTGTATTTGTACCATAATACGTTAAAGGCAAATAGTGATGGAAAGAGTGCTTCGGCAGGTCTCACTCGTTCAGGGAAAAAACTAAGAAATGCTCATACGGCGAATAACATCATTGTGCCAAAGAATGCCTATGATTTTGAAAAGAACAGCTCGGGAAACGCTATTGTCCATAACTCCAATTACATAGGAGACGATCTGGTACCAAGTTCTTATGCTTCTCGGCTGCCGGCGAGTGTGAAAGAAAGAACTATTCTGGGTAGTCCGGATTTTAAGTCCAGTGGTTGCACTCTATGCTTAAAGTCATCCAGTCCCGGGTTTGATGAGGGGATAGTGATTCCCAATTTTAATGATCACTTTATGGGTGATAAACCTGATGTTGGAGCTTATGAAACGGGTTCAAGCTCCATCAACTTGATATATGGGGTTAGGCCATAGATGTTTGTTGTTCTAAGTCAATCTCTGGCCGATTAGCAGATTACAACCTAATTCTGTAACCATCTTTGTGTTGGCCATAGGGATAATCTGCATGTTGGCCTCCATTGCGGCTTCTGGAGGGTCCGACATCGATAATTTTGTTAAACTCTAAATTCATTTCCTTCGCCCACCGTGCAGCCATTTTTTCGGACTGCAGCTGTAGTCTTTCTTTCAACGGGTGATTTGCACTTTGCTGTGGCTCTAAGGCAATGCCCCCCAGGCTATTCTCTGCATCTTTGAGGGGGCTATTCGTAGAACTAGAAGGATTGTTAGATGTATCAATGACTGTTTCCCCAAGTTTTACTAGGCGCCGGATATAGCCTTGGTGAAGAGGGTCTGTACGAATCTCTTTATTACCTATGGTGAAGACAGCTTGTTTCATGTTTCCATCAAAGTGCACCATCGCTGTTTCACTATGGATGGCTTCGACGACTATCTCAAAGTCCTTCTGGTTAGAAAAATGGCTTTTTGATAAAACATAGCCTGCAAGACCTTGGACATTAGGATCGATCACCCAACCCAAAAGACCATGGGCATTAAAACCCCCACCCTTGTAACTTAGGCAGGATCCGCAATCTACTGGTTCAGCACCCAAGGCCATCATAAATCGAGGGTCGGCATTGATGGTTGTTAAAACTATGCTTTCATTACCTCCTCGGTGTAAAACTCTTGAGATTTTCCGCAGCCAGAAAAGATTCCTTTTAGCCTTTTCGGGAACATCGAAAAGGTCCTTGGTATTCCGTAGGAATGCAACGAGCGCATACGCGGTTTTAGCATCTCTAGTACGGCTTAGGGACTCTAGAATAACATTATACAATTGAGCATCGGGTACGAGTTTAGACAGTTCTGTTTTTACCAACCGGGGGTCTCGATCTCTTTCAGTGATTAGATAAACAATATTTTTAAGATCATCGGAATTTAAATGAACTTTATTATTAGAAGGTACTGGATTAAATTTTGTCATTTTGATGGCAATAGATCTCAATCGATTGATTGTTTCAATGTTTTGGTCAAACTGACTAGGTGAAACTTGTTCGGCAAGGCTCACTTCCGTGACCCCATCGCGCCATTTCGACCGCGCTTCTTCACTGGTCAATAAGCGCATGTGTTGCTGGACGATGTCTTGGTCCTCTTTTTCATTAGAGCCTTTGTACCTGTATTCTTTAAAACTCCCTTTGATCATTGCATGGAGAGCTTCAAGGAGTTTAGGGACGATCGGTGTCCATTCTTGTTTTCCACTATATCGGCTGAACAAGGTGACTAATGGATCCAAATCAAACCATGATTTAATAAATTGATTCACTTCGTCTTTATTAACGGGAAGACCTTGCTTCTCCATGGCGTTGGTCAATTCCTGGACTAATTTCGGTGGAATTTCGGTATTGATATTATCGACGGTTTCTTTAGAGAATACAAAATCCTGGCGATTGTTTTTTTCTAAGAACTCATAGAATATATTTTTCAACATGGCATCGGTGTTGCCGTTGGCGTGTAAATAGTCACGAATATTCTTTAATGCTTCGATAAATATAGGGAGGTTTTTCTTTTCAAAAATAGACGGTTCAATATCAGTGCTCTTGAAAGGTGGGCGTGTTCGAGCCATTGTTATGTCTAACAGATAGACGTATAAGTGGCCGAGTTGCCGTTCGGAACTCAAGTCCTTTATATTCTCCAGTTCTTTTAAACTGATACCACTGGCGGCGGATAGGACTTGAGCAGAATTTTCATATGGCAGTGTGTTCTCAGGTCTCCCTCGCAATTTGAACATAAGTTGAAGAAGGTGGAAGCCGGTCTCTACTTTCTGAACATTATCCCAGGCTATTTCTATCCACTCTTTGGGTAGTATTTCGGGCATCTCTTGGCTGACCTTTTCCAATGCCTCCCGAATCGTTTCCAACTGTCCTTCGCGTGGAACGCTTTTTATCAAGGTGTAAATCGGTAATCCGGCAAGAGCTCCTGTAATGGAATGGAGATACTGTTCTGGATGGGTTTCTTTGTTGGGGAATTTGAAGGGCCATTGACTCTCTTTAGGAAGTTTTTGCGCGAGATGCGCATAAATATCCCATCTGTATTTTCCTGGTAAACTCGGCGTAGAAAATAGGAATTGAATCACCGTTTGGTAATGGGGGTTGCTCCTATCATAGGGCTTGGTCTCGAGAAGAATTTTAATATTTTCAAATGTTTGTTTATCTAGCGCTTCTGAAAACTTAACTTTCTGGGCGATGGATCTGAGATCAGCGGCCTTTCCCGTAAATAACTGCAAGCACGCATTTTGAGAAAAGCCAGGTAGAGATACGAATACAAGGCCAATTAAAATACTAAATTTTATAAGTTGTTTAAAGCTTCTCATCCATCCCACCCCATGGGTAATGCTCTTTGATCAATGATTGAGCCGATGATCTTTCATGACCTTTAAAGAGATTCGATACTAGTGTTTCTCACCAAACTGGTGCAATTCTAGTTTACAAATTGGAAGTATTTTCCCTTTACGAAAATGTAATGGGAATTAATGAGAAATTTCAATGGTTTATCATTTAGGCTAAATTTAGAATACTTACATGGTTGAAGAGGGGATTTGAAGTCCTTACCATTCGTGGGGAGTTAAACAAAAGTTGGCGGTGAGCCACCTACTAGGTGAAGGACAACATTCTAAATTTCAGCCTCTTCTATATATTTCAGCCAGAGTTTTTCAAAATGATCTTGGTTCATATCAAAAATATTTTTAATAGTGATTTTTAGAGATTTTGTCTTACCTATATCAATAAGAAATAACTCTAGAGTATCTTTACCAAAACTATCCAGAATGAAGTAAACAAAAGTGGCTCCAACCATGTAAGCGCCAAAGTCTACATCCGGTGGATTTCCAAAGTAGTCATTCCATTTCTGTACTTTTGAAAATGAGACTTTACCTTCTTTGTTCCAAGCTTTTGCTTTTGAGAAAGCTTTCTTTTTGTAGTTTGACTCGCCACCGACGAAACGGCCACCAATGATATCAGCTAACCCTTCATCAAAAAAACGAAAAGGCTCTGTATTACTAGCTCCATTCGTTTTATTGAAAAGACATATATGCGAAGTTTCATGCGCCAAGATCATTTTAAAGTTTTCATGTTCAGGCGGCTTTGCCATAGTTACAGTTGCTGTAGCACCCTTAAAGCGAGAAAAACCATCTTTTCTTTTATCATGGCCAAAAAATATTTTTTTAGGACAGGAGCCTACATGCTTGTTAACAAAGCTATAGATCGATTTGAACTGTTCTTTCTTTTCACCGTTTTTATCAACATATCTAGCAAATAACGGAAGAGATAAGGCAATTAAAGGTGAGATTAAAAAGGCGCGATTCATTGTGTGTCCTTTAGGTATTCAAATAGTGCAATTCGATTTCCTTCACAATCTTTAAACTCTGCTGAATGGCCAATATTGGGAACCTGTGTTTTGGGGAAAAGTTCTTCGGCCCCGGCCTCAATGGCTTTTGCCATAGTTTGATCAATATTTTCCGTGGAGAGATAAATGAGGCATCCTTCAACAGAAGGCTTATATACTTCTCCTTTTGCAAGAGAACCAGATATGCCGGTGCCTCTTTCTGAAAATGGAAAAAACGCCATCTCACATCCGTGAATCTCTTCTTTAATGAATTCAATGTTAAACACTTTCGAATAAAACTCTATAGCCCTGTCCATATCAGTAACGGGTATCTCAAAGTATGTTCCTATGTTATTCATGTAGACTCCATTTATTCATTCATCTTAAAGTTGAGTTTTTTATTCCATAGAGTTTGGATTGGATTCAGCTCTTTTTATCCGGGTCTTTCAATACTTTTAAATGAGTTTCAAATTTTTCATTACTTAAACTAAATCCTAAATTCTCGTAGAATTGGCTAGCTATGGGGTTGTTTGTTCTCAATCGCAATATGTCAAAGTGATTTTTAGCATGATCCGTTACGGCTTCGACAAGATTTTTTGCTAAACCTTTTCTTCTCGCTGCTGGCACAATATAGAGATGTCTCACTCTGCCAATACTTTTATCATTTGTGTAGGGGTCGACATTCAATCCGCAAATACCGACAGGGATGTCTTTTTCTAAAGCTACAAAAAGAGCTTCTTCTTTTTGACTGAATGTATTTTCTCCTGAAAGCCAACAAGCTTCCATTTTACTAAGGAAATGAAAGCCCTCTTTTAGACAGCTATCTTTCATGCTGGTGAAATTTTCGGGTAAGTCGTATATCCTTCTTTTTTCCATATTATTTCCTATGAGCTATGAGCAAACATGCTTTTTTCGATTTCTGCGCTGAACATCTGCAAATAGGTGTTTGCTCGGGGAAGGGCATTATGTAGAAATTGATCTGGTTGCCTAAGCCACAGCCCTTCAATTTTTTTAGATTCCTGTTCTGAGATCAAGATATGTTCATCGATCTCAATGAGTTCGTAATTCCATTGGTAGAAAATGGAGGTCAGTTTAGCCTCTATTTGTTCAATATAGGTTTCGTAGGAGGACACTCCTTCGAAGTCGAACACAGTGTTACCATCGGTCACAAAAATATGATTACCTCTGTATCCTTTGGCGGGTTTTATCCAAATCGCCTTAAAGTTTTTGTCTGCGTATTTTTGCAAAAATGCATATGCGAGAATATGACAGGCACCTGCAGCAAAGAAAACCTCGTCGGGTAGGTTCCATCTTTCAATGGGATCATTTTTCACTTCATCTGTAATGAATATCATTGGAGCTTCCACAAGTAAGTAAACATCAATGGAAAATAGATTAGCATATCAATTGAAGGCTGGAAGTCTTCCATTTTTCAGACTCTCTGTTTCTTTTTTTATTTTTCCTAGTTTACAATTTGGGAATTCTCGACTTTACCATGATTTAATTTTCAATTTTTTACGAATATTTTCTAACGTCGTTTCATATTGTAAGGACTTTTCAAGTTTTCTTCGGCTTAGGAATCCCATTCTCTCATGAAAACCAATGGATTTTTGATTTGATATTTGCACAACTGATTCAATAGTGTGAATTTCATTTTTTCTAAAAGACAGGTATGATTTTTTTAAAAGAGGTAGCAATAGCATGCCGTTTTTTTCTGGACATCTAATTTGAATACTCCAAACCTTAGCTCGGTTTTTCTCAGTTTCAGTATATCTTAATAAAGCGACCAATTGGCCATTTCGATAGAGTGTGATTATTTCTTGGGGATTTTTTAGCCCTTCGAGAAGTTTTTGTGGTTCATGCTTCATTCCAATTTTCTCTAAAATGGGAACCATGTTTTCAGTTTCTAGTTCAAGAATGTCTTCATGCAATTGAGGAACTACGTTGTAGGTGTACTCAAACTCTTTAGATAAAGTTCCATCAGGTTGTTCAAACTCTAATACATTTCCCGTTTTATTGAATTCCATTTTTTCCAATAATTTTTGAGAAGGTATATTCTCTGTCGATGTAGTTGCCAGAATTTTAGTTTTGTTAAAATTAACCTTCGCATACTGAATCATTAGAGGAAATACTTTGGATAAGATGCCTTTATTTCTATATTCCTCATAGAGCCAATATCCAACCTCGATGTGGTCCTCTTCTGTAAGTGGGTGAAATTCAAAAATCCCAGCAATTTTATCGCCATAGAATATAAAGAAGTCGGGTGTTCCATCGACGTTTCTTTTATTGTTTACGGCATCTTCAATTCTTGTTTCAATATTTTCGAGTTTTCTATATTTTTCCTGTAAATTGTGTCGGTAGATATCTGTTTCGGACTCCTTCTCGTGAATAGATTGAAAAAATAGAGGAGCATGATTCATATTCATAAGCTCTAGAGAAATATCATCTGAAACTTTGATAGGCATCGAGTTCTCATTGGTAGGCGAAATTCATTTTTTAGAATGGCGCCACGATACTAAAAGGTGACGTCTTCAAAACACTATAATATGCTAAAAATGTAAATCAAAAACAAGAGATTTATAATGATAAAAATAGTTCCTTATCAAGACCGTTGGCCAAAAGAGTTCGAAGACTTAAAAGAGAAAATTAGTGATGCTATGTCAGAGGATATAGTGGCCATTCACCATATTGGATCAACAAGTGTTCCTGGGTTAGCAGCTAAAGATGTTATTGATATTCAAATCACTGTTAGATCTTTAGATGCACCAATAGAAGCAGCCCTCAATCAGATTGGATTTGAGTCTACAGATATTAGGCAAGATCATTGCCCTCCAGGAATGACATTGTCCGATGAAGAACTTGAAAAACGATATTACAAAGGGAAAGACCCAAAAATTAATTTACATGTTAGGAAGTTAGGTTGTTTCAATCAGGAGTATCCTATTTTATTTAGGGATTTTTTGCGTAGTAACGCAGAGGCCAGAGAAACATACGGAGAAATTAAGACACAACTTTCTAAATATTTCCCAGAAAACATTGAGGCTTATTACGATATAAAAGACCCTGTTTGTGATCTAATCATTTTGAATGCCATTGAATGGGCCAAGGTGACCGGCTGGAAACAATGACTAGGTGTTAGTCACTTTTTAGCGGGGCACTGCAGTGCTAAACGGTGACGATTCACCGACTAAACTATCAGGACTTGGTTGAAAGAGTCTCTCAATTGTCACTTTTGGTTGGAGTGGCACATTTTAAATCCACTTTGTATATAATGAGTTGCTACTTGGTGATGATAAACGTATGTTCGCTGCAATCTATTTAGCTGTTTGGGGGATGGTTAATGTCGATTTACTTCTATACTGATACGACATCGTTACTTAATGATTATTACCAAAAAAAGAAAAGGAATAATCCTTCTTTTTCGATACGGTCTTGGGCAGCCCAAATGGGGATGAAGCATCATGGACCTTTGCAGCAGGTGCTTGCGGGAAATCGCTCCATTCCCAAAAAGTATATTCCCAACCTAATTAAATCTATGAGATTGAGTGCAAAAGAAGGCTTGTATTTCGAAACTCTGGTTGATTTGGAAAAGTCTCATTCGCCGGAGCAATCCTTGACTTACTATGATCGATTGAAAGAAATGAGGCCAAGCAAAGATGGAGTAAAGATACTAGATATTCAGTACTATAAGTTTTTTATGAACCCACTTCATTCCATCATCCGCACAATGACGGAGAGGAAAGATTTCAAAAATTGCACTAAATTCATAAAATCTAAACTCGCCTGGAAAACCACTGAGTCCGAGATAAAATCAATAATTGAAAATTTAATTGATCTAAAGCTTTTAGAAAAAACATCTGAAGACAAGCTCATTAAAGTTAACAAACATGTGAGAAGTAAGCCCGATATACCCTCCAACATTATTCAGGACTATCACAAGCGAATGTGTGACGAGGCTAAGGATGCTATCGGCGCTCAGTCTGTGGATATGAGGGAGTATAGTAGTTTGTGTTTTAACTTGAAAGCGGATCAATTCAAGAAAGCAAGGGAAGAGCTCCGTGAGATGGTAGATAGCTTTATTCAGAAATATGAAGCGGAGCCTTTTCAATCTAACGAAACCTATCAACTTAACATTCAACTTTTTTCATTAACGAAGAATTAGAGGGGGAGATTATGAATAAAAAAACCGGGGTATTAGCACTGACGTTATCTTTGCTATTTAGTGTTAGTTCACTAGGCGCGGATGGAGCAGCAAATGGTGGAGATGTTGTCGTATGTAATGCGGGATCAGCAAGTGAGACAACCGAGTTGTTAGATCTTTTTGAGATACAGGATAAATACCAATTCGAGTTACGGCTTCCTGAGGGTGAGCTTTCAGCGGAAGAAAACGCCATCTATCAATTAGACCGACTCATCGAATGGCAGGCTCATCCAATATTGACTCGAAAGATTTTGGAGTTTAGTTCACGAATTGATTTTGTCGAAGATCTTGAAGATATCGATGATTCTGAACATGGCATTCTGCCGGATAATTGCTATTTAGAGCAAGTGGCTTCCAATCAGGGTGACGGCAGAATTCAAATTGATGAAGGTTTGTGGGGAAAATTGGATTCGGCAAATAAAGGTGCCTTGATTATTCATGAATTGATCTATGAGGAACTTTTCAAAATAGGATATACAAACTCAATTGCCACGAGGTTATTTAATGGCCTTTTGCATGTAAACAAAATGAAACCCAATGGCAGATCTAATTGGCGTTTTTACGATATACCAGAGCCAGTAATTAGCGAATATGGAATCGTACAGAATATGAAACACATTTCGAACGGAATTGTTGAGGTTCTCGTAAAAACATTTCCGGATCAAGGTTATGTCAAAAACTTTGAAGCGCTAAAAAATACCTTTCTAGTGGGACTGAAAGTAAAAATTGTTGAAGAACTTTTTAAGAAGAACCCTCATAGGCTAGATTCCGCTTTAAAAGAGTATTTATTGGATAGCTTAAAAGCTCCTGACAGTTATGAGGAGTTGAGGTATGTCACTGCCATTTTCGGAGGTATCGCGAGGTATTATGACGGTGATTTTGATGGCCTAACGGTTCTTAAGGACAAACATCTAAACATTTTTGAAGCTGCGGCTACAAGCAGAATGGTAGCTCCAAGATTCTATCACCAACTTAATATACCGTTTTTAAATATTCTGCTAAGAAATAATATCGAATACAATTTTAATGACAGGAATCAGTTTGCAAAGGGCTTTAGTGAAATCGTTAAAACTTGTGTTCTAGCAAAAAGAACTGAATTTCCGAACATGCAATGGAGTTGTAGTGGGCATATTTTTAGCTCGGTATTAAGATACTATAACTTGTTTTCTGGAATAGCACATCCTTTGATTGGCAGGACAATCATTCGTCATTTTACAGATACAGTTGTGGCTGATGAATCTAGTTCGTCATGCACAGACTTTGCCTATGCTAAATACTATTTCGAAAAAACTGGTGACGAATCTAAAGAGGCATTTGAGGATTTGGATTTGTATCATAGGTATAGATGTTACGAATAATGATTTGTTGATCACATTTTATTCGAGGAAGAGGGCCATTTGGCCCTTTTTTGTTGGGAGTATAGAGGTCGACGGACCGAAAATAGGGTTGCAGACATTTTTTATTGAAGTGTTGCAATACAATTCTAAAAAGTGACGTTCATTAAACTTTGCTGCGATGCTTTCAGGGGCTGAAGTCTGGCACCATTACGGGAAACGGAGTAGTTTGGGTATATGCCCGAACTCCCCGATGTATAGACCCGACTTATTGAACAACTAATTAAATCAATGAGATAGTAGTGTTAATGAGTATTTCAGCGTTTTAGTCATTTCATTTCTTTTCACATCTTTTAACGTCTTTTCACAAAAACAGTCGTGAAAGTCGTGAGAGTCGTGAGAAGTTTTACCAGTTTATTCCCCATATTTAGCCTGCTCAAAAAGCCTTTATTAGTCGCTATTTTTAGCAATAAACAACGGAGGCAAGAAATGTCTAAAAAAGAAAACAAGAATGTTACTTACAACTCTCTAAGAGTTAAAAACGAAACTAAAGCTTTGCTACAAAATTTATTAACAAAGATTAACAAAAATGAAGATTGCGGAAAAATTACCTCCGACAAAATCATTCATCACTTAGTTACAAATGTGACAAATGAAGACATCAAAGCACTACAGCTAGAATCTATAACATGGGAACATGAAGATCGTAGATTGAAGAAGCTTTGGGAAAAGAAAAAAGGCAAAATTTCTGAGAGTAAATGGAAAGAAATGCTCTACATTGGTCAACTTGCCGAATTCATTAATGAACATTCTAGGCTGAAAGTTCGGACAAATGCTTAGAGAGAATATGCACATCAATCAGGGAAGAATGTCACATTTCTTCCCTGATTATAGGGACTTAAAGTTAAACCTTGACAAACTACGCCAAATAGCGTATTTTATAAAAAGGATTAAGGATGATTAACAAGAAAATTATTTATTACACACTGGAAAACGGAGACTCCCCCTTTGAGGATTGGCTCAAGAAATTAGACAATTTAAGCCGAGCAATTGTCGTTAGATTTGTTCAAAGAGTTGCAACTGGAGGAGCAAAAAAATCCATCAAAGCTTTAAAAGATGGGATTTTTGAAATTAAAATAACTCACGGCCCAGGTTATAGAGTTTACTTTGCTGAAGATGGTGATGAGATCATTATTCTTTTAGTTGGCGGTGACAAGAAAACTCAAAGTCGTGACATTGATAAAGCAAAGGAGTATTGGAGGAATTATGGCAAATAGACATAAAGACTTTAATGAATTAGTAGCAAGGGAATTTGAAGATATTGGCTTCGCTCAAGCTTATATTACAAATTTAATTAACAATGAGGGCTTATCTTTAGAAGACGCTTTAATAGAATCTATCAAATCTATGGGGCTTCAAGCTTTTGCAGAAAAGGCTGAAATCTCTATTTCTTATGTATCAGATTTTGTAAACAAACGTCGTAAGTGGAGCACTGATAATCTAGTGAAATACATTGAGCAAGTATTCAATCTAAAAATAAAAATGAGTGTCGAAATAAAAAGTGGAGAAGTGGCATAGAGAAATGCCACTTCTCTTTTTCACTAAAAGTAAATGTACACTAGCTACCTATACCGGCAGCTTTTAGTTCATCTTCCGTTGGACCTTTAGCTTGGCAACAATCAGCTAATTTACCATTTACAACTACAGCAGGAACCCTAGAGATTCCTAGCTTCTTAGCTCGATTAGAAACATCTTCATTGCTCATATCAAGGATGCTAATTTCACAATTATCACATGCGACTTCGTTCACTAGACGAATTGTACCTTCACAAGCAGGACATCCTGCACTGAAAACTTCTACTTTGTTAGACATATAAACCTCCCTTTTTTAATTACAGTTTATACAATCTTGCTTCTTTGGAATGAGGTTCCAGACAGAAGCAAAAATTAATATCCCTATTCCAAGGTAAAAAAGATATTCATATTGTAAATAATGAAATACAAGAGCAATAGTAGAGCCAGCTATTCCAGTATACAGTGGAGTATAACCTCTTCTTAAATTAGCCTTGTACCAAAGTCCGAATAAGGCAATGCCAAGAAAAGCAGACATTAAAATATAAAAATATGCTCCTTTAAACAAAAATCCCAGGCCAATACTTGAGAGAAATCCTGCTATGGCAGGGTAACAAAGTGGACAGCTTGCTTTTGCTAAAAAAGCGGTACCTACATAAGGTCCAATAGAGACAGTTCCTAAGAAACCAAAGAACTTATTATTGTTTTTACTAAATGAAAAGCTGGCATCTTTCATTTTAGCGACAATTAGATTTACAGAAGGTACACCAGCTCCTTCATAGAGCCTACAGCAATTAGCACCATCGATAGGCTCAACGCCCATAATATCATTTCCATTAATTAAAATTGTCGGTGATCCATGTTTTCTAGCATATTCGGGTGATTCAACTGAATTACGCTCCCACTCTTTCCATCTAGCAGAGATTTTAGCACGAGAAAATGCCCTCATTAAATTGCTCCTTGTCTCCTGCACATTTGGACAATCCTTATCAAAAATAAACTCTATATTTATCATTTCTTATCCTTTTCAAAACTCTCCAAAATCGGGCATTCGGATGTTGAGCTTTCGTTATTTGAACAGGTTTGAATCAAGCTCTTTAAGGAGCGCTTTATTTTATTCAAGTCTTTTATTTTTTTATCAACATCTTCTAGTTTTTGTTCTGCCTTTAATTTAACTTGTCCACACTTAGCATCTGACTTAACTCTTAACTGAAGTAACTCCTTAGCCTCATTTAAGGTGAAGCCAAGTTCTTTTGCTCTTTTAACAAATCTAATTTTGATAACATCGTCATAAGGATACTTACGATATCCAGACTTTGGAGAAGGTTGGTTTATCAAACCCTTTTGTTCATAAAACCTTACGGTTTCAACAGTGACTCCTGATTCTTTAGCTAATTTTCCAATAGTGTATTCTTCTTTCATAAGTCTATTATAAACCCTGTAGTACACAACGGAGTAAAGATTTTATTTTCTCTTTTTTTACAGGGACTTAGGACGGGGAACAGGTAAATCTAATCATTCTTAATACTAGATAGCATCATAGGCCTCTAGGTTGTCTTCGATAAAAATTTCGAGGTCTTTTAACCAGTAATAATTCGATCCATTATCGAACGTAATTACTTGGTCATCTTGCTCTAATCCGTCCATATATTCTGATTTAGCAATATCCCATGCAATTGGGTCTTGCTCTTTCATAACATCAACTGTCAAAACTTCAAGAAATCGAACTTTGGTTGTTTCGCCATAGCAATCTTCAATCATTTGCTCGAAACTTTCAGTTATATCAACAGTTTCAAGATTCTCTTCGAGTATATTTTTGATTACCCAATCAGTTCCATATTCACAGCCATATTCAGGCAAGAGTCTCATAAGGTCATCAGAGTGGCATGTTTTACAAGCTCCTGTAGGTGCTTCCTTGTAACATGAGTAACAAAATGGAATAGTTTTATTGAAAGCTATTTTTTCTAATTTTTTATTAATTTCTTTTAAACACATAATCTTGCTCCTATATAATTGTTTCATTTCTTGGAAGCCGAAGTAACGAAGTCGAGTGCATTTCAAGGAAAAACTCGGAGGGTTCCCTCTGGGAGACCGTGTTTTTCCTTGAAATGTTAGGGAGCGTAGTGAATGAATAGCGTACAAAATGAAGACAATTTATATATAGGAGCTTTAATCAGTTTACTAAGAAGCAAATAATTGAAATAAATAGCTAATAATACAGTTCTTGTTAGGGGTTACTATGTCAAACAATGAAAAAAAGAATTTCACACTCGATAATTTGATTGAGGTTATTACTGAAAACGACTGTATTGAGAAATGTTTATCTAAAATCTCGAAAGAAAAAAATGATGATACTGAAATAGACAAAGATGTGTTGTTTATCGAAGAAGTCTTAAGACTTGGCTTGGATGGAAAAAACGAAAAGGAACCATTTAAACCCTTCATGGAGTATCAGAGCAAGAGAACATTGTCGTTGGAAGATATAAAGACAGAACAATATCAGGTAATAGAAAACTTAATTGGTAAAATAAAAAGTCATCATGTCAATGCTAGATTAGCAGATGTCCTCTGGGCCGGATGCCAAGATTACCCAAAAGTAGAACTCGCACTAGAATCTTATCTTTCATACATAGAAGACTTTGTTAACAATGAAGAAAAAAGATCAAAGGCTCTGATACGAGATGAATTAAAGAGATGTTCCTCTCTTCTGCGTTTAACTAAAGACAAGGATGCTCTTAAAGAAAGATTGTCTAATATTTTTAAAATATTAATTAGTCCTAAAGACAAGGAACCAAGTGACTTTACAAGATTTATCTATTTTAAGATTTACGCTTTTGCAAACCTTGAAGATGATAAGAATATTATTCAAATGTCAGAGAGTTATGCAGATGAATCAAAAGCTCAGAAGCACTTTAGAAAATATCGTGACTACTTAGATATATGTCTAAAGTTACACAAAAAAGCAAAAGACATTGAAAAAAGAGATCAAACGCTTAATCTTATTTGTGACTCATATTTTGATGAAATTAAAAGTATAAAAGAAGACGGGGGCAATGGTCTAATGTTAACCGATGTATGCTCAAGAGCTTTGTACGAAAATATGATGGCACATAAAATAACGAGAAGTCGAAAAGAAGCAATAGATGATATACATGCAGAATTAAATAATGCCTCACTTAAATCACAAGATGAAATGAAGTCTTCACCATTTGACATAGACCTTTCAAAACCAATGGAAGAAACATTTAAAGCAATTGAGAAACTAGATACTATAAATGGTATATTGGCTTTAACTTATAAAACGATTCCTCAAGAAGTTGAATATTATCAAAATCATGCAAAAGAAGTTGTAAAGGGTTCTTTGCGCCATTTGTTTTCGACAATACATTATGATGACAATGCGAGAATAGTTGATAGAGATAATGGCCTCTCTTTTGAAAATGATGATGAGAATGCTTCGATTTTACTCTCAGAAGCCTTATTTCTATTTAAAAACGGAGTCTTAATAAAAGGAACTTGTATAGATCACGGCAGAAATACTCTCCTTCTGAGACATGACATCACTGAATATGATTTTGAAAGTTTTCTTACAAATAATCCTTTTATACCTACAAACAGAATCTCCATAATCAGAAAAGCCTTATGGTATGGGTTTATTGGGAAATGGGAAGAATCAATGCATTTATTAGTCCCTCAATTCGAAAACTGTTTTCGTCATTTCTTAGAAAATGTAGGTGTAATAGTTACTCTTATTGATGAAGATATAGTTCAGCAAGAAAGAACTTTAAGCTCTCTATTACATTTACCTGAATTTAAAAATGTATTTGGTGAAGCTCATCTCTTTCAAATTAAAGCTCTTTTGTCAGAAAATGAAGGCTTTAACTTCAGGAACAGGCTATCACATGGACTAATTGGAGATGACTTCTACGATTCTTGTTCTTATTTCTCTCCATTTGTTTGGGGTTATTTCATTTACCATAGCTATATCCTTAGAGAAACATTCTATAAAAAGCTTAACCAAGTCAAAGAAACCTAATCACAGCTACTAGAGCAACAGTGCTTATCTTTACCATCTACATTCTTCTGTGGTCTTGAAAGCTTAATAATTGTAACTCCACCCTTAATAACAATAAAAGATACAAATGCTCCAATTACTAAGTCTGGAATATTACTGTTTAGATAATAAACGAGAATTCCCGATACGATAACGCCAGTATTTACAATAACATCATTTGCTGAGAATATCCAACTAGCCTTCATGTGAACTTCACCATCTTTATGTTTGTGTATCAAGACTAAGCATAAGACATTAGCAATAAGCGCAATAATTGAAATAATGATCATGTAATTGGATAGAGGCTCACTTCCTAAGTAAAACTTTCGACCTACTTCAACAAGACATAAAACACCTAATGATATTTGCATGATACCACTAAGAAAGGCTGTTCTATTTTTTGTAACAATACTTTTACCGACAGCATACAAGCTGATACCATACACAAAAGAGTCTGCTAACATATCTAATCCATCTGCTATCAATCCAGTAGACTCAGCATAAATCCCAACAAATATCTCAACTATAAACATTGTGAGATTTATACCTAGCAAATATTTTAGGGTTCTTGCTTCAACACTAGGCCCAATATCAGGTATGTCATTTTCAGAAATACTTACAGATGAAACAAGCTCGCCAGATAATGACACATTCTTTAATTCGTTCAAAATCATTTCACTAGCTACATCATGGTAAAAAGTCACAACTCTTTTCTCTAAATCAAATTCTGCCTTTATATCTGTGCTAATCTTTTCGATAAGACTTTCTATTATTTTAACTTCAGAAGGGCAGTCCATCTTTTGAATCTTAACAATACTTTTTTTCAACTTTTTCCTTTTCTTGTAGCTCGCTTAGATTTTATTGCAGCAATTTCTGTAAGTCATCTCGAATTTCCATTTTTTTAAACGGTGAAACATTACTTCCACCTGTATTACCTACGGGTAGAATTCCAACCATAGACCCTAATACTCCTGTAGGAATGCGAAATAATTGACCTATGATTTCTTTTTTATCTTTTTGCAAGATGCCAATTTTAAGCATATAGATATGAGCAATCGTGTGAGGAATTATATACCTTTGCCCCAAAACATGTGCGTCCTCAAGAAAAGAGAATGCTTCCTCACATTGCTTCAAACTAATTAATCTCTTAGCCTTTGCAAGTTTTAGGTAAAAATTCTTTTTTAGATTCGTATTCATCAACTAACTTCCATTATTTATCATTAAAAGAAATTGAATTAATATCTTCAATACTACACAATGTTTTTAAATCGCCACTAGATTGTGTTTTTTTCTTTCTAAGCTTTGAAATAGTATTATTCATAATATGACGTACAAGTAGCTTAAAAAGTACCTTCTTTATTCCCTTAGGGTTTGTTCCATACTTTTCATAAAACTCATCTGGTGAGTCGAACACACCTAAATCCCTAACAATGCCTTCTTTTTGAATATATGTATTATTGTTTCCACTCCAGTCAACTTGAGGAGACTGAAAATCATTACTCGCAACACCGTAACCACAGAGAGTTTTAGGGTTACTCGTAAAATAGGACTTTAAGGAACCTAAGTATTCTTTATCAAGTATAAATCCTTCAAGATTAAACCAATTGCCATTATAATTTACTTCAATCCAGCTGTGAAAAATATCTCTTGGAGTTAACCAATAAAATATTCCTGTCACGGCTCCATATTGCAATCTTTTATCAATAGTGAATCCATGAAAGCGGGCCTCAATACCAGCTCCTCGGAGAAGAGCAAGTAGTAAATTTGACTTTGTATTACATTGTCCATATCCATCTTTTATAACTTTTGAAGCTGATATGTCATCACTCTCATTATAGCCAAATTTAATTTCATCCCTAACAAACAGGTAGCAAGCATTAATAATATCTTTCTGCTCAGTAAGTCCACGTGTAATTCTTCTTAAAATCTTTTCTACCTCTGAATTTTTAAAGTCTAAAATTTTTGTTTCATTCGTCATCTCAACCTCTCTTGTTAATCTATATTCAGTATAGATTGAAGGCCATTAATGATCTTTTATAAACTGGCTATTTTTAAGGATTTCTGTAGGAGAAATGCCAAACGATGACTTAATAATCTTAGATAAGTGTGCGGAATCACTGAACCCAGCCTCTAAAGCAATATCAGTGACTTTCTTGTCTTTACTATTAGCAAATAATGTAATTGCCCTTTTTAATTTCTTCCATAATATATACTTTCTAAAAGGTACCCCAACTTGCTCTTTAAATAAATGAAGTGTCCTACTTTCTGACAATAAGATTTCTTTAGAGATTTCATTTAATCTAATATTTTCTAAGCACTCAGTTTGTTCAATCATTTCTTTTATTTTGACAATTCTAGGGTCTATGTTTTTATGCTTATCAATTCCTAGGTTTTCAACTAGAGATTTGACATCCTCTAAATTCCTCGGAAAAGTATCAAGCTTTTCAATTTTTCTTTTCAATTCTCCTATCTCAAATAAAGACTCATTATCCATTAAGATTGACAAATATTTGGAGTTACTTTCAAGGAACTTGTGAGACTTGCCCGAAGGGATAAATAACACTATATCTTTTATTATCTCGCCATCAATTTCGACTCGAAACTGTTCATCATTCATTGAAAAAGTTATCTGATGAGCAAGATGTGAGTGAGACTCAGTATTAAGGGAATCTGAAATAATCACAGCATAAAAGTCGAATAGATAAATTTGATTATTCATTTTTTTCACACTCCGCCTCAAACTCAATTGTTGAGTAAGCGACATTATACTTCTTCAAAATTTCTTTTATCTTAACCTTTAATGAGTCAACAGTCCCAATCTCTGTTTCTTCTGGTACAAGTACATGAAAGCGCAAATAGTAAGTTGTATCATCAATAGACCATCCTTTTACAGCATGTATATCGTTTACAAGGTCAAGTTCCATTACTTCATTTTTCAATTGCTCAAATTCTAGTTCATCAGGAAACTTTTGGAGAAAAATCAAACCTACCTTGAGCAAATTCTTATAAACCCCTCTAAGGATCACTAGAGAGATCAGAATAGAGAGTATTGAATCCAACACATACCAAGGCTTGAATAGCAAAACGATGCTAACAACTAGTACGGCAACCCAACCAAGTAAATCCTCTAAGAGATGGAACATAACCATTTTTGTATTCATACTATCATCTTTAGATAATCTATAAGCAGCGAAAGAATTTACCGCAATCCCCAAAATTGCCAATCCTAACATTCCCTCAGGAGAAACTTCTTCAGGAGCCATAATTCTTTGAGCAGCTTCATAAATAACAAATATACTACCGAGTAAAAGGATCACTCCATTTATAAAAGCTGAAAGAATTGAAAAACGTCGATAACCAAACGTAAACTTTCTATCAGCATCTTTATGGCTAAGTTTTTCAGCAAAGTATGAAAAGAGAAGTGCAAGACTATCACCAAAATCATGTAGGGCATCAGAGTATATGGCCACACTATTTGTTAAATATCCACCGATTAGTTCTATTACGGCAAACCCTGCATTTAGAAAAAAGGCAACAAGTATATTCTTGCTGCCATGATGGTGATGAGAGTGATTATGTCCCATACGCCTCCTTATTTAGTTCTGGTTGCATAAACTTAATAAATAGACGGTACAAACTTGGGAGGACAATCAGAGTAAGAAGAGTCGCCGAAATAATCCCTCCAACAACAACGGTTGCTAAAGGCTTTTGTACCTCAGCTCCTAGACCTGTTGAAAACATCATAGGTAAAAATCCAAAGATGTCTGTTAGGGCCGTCATTAAGACTGGCCTCAATCTCGTCATAGCACCTTCTTTAACTACCTCGTCTGGAGACTTACCATCCTTTATAAGTCTATTAAAATAAGTTACAAGAACAACACCATTTAGAATACTTATTCCTGAAAGAGCAATAAAGCCAACACCTGCTGAAATACTAAAAGGCATACCCATTATATTTAATGATAAGACACCACCGATTAGGGCCATTGGAGCACAAGTAAATATCAATATCACTTGAGCAAAGTTTTTAAATGCAGCATAGAGCATAGCCAATATCATAAGAAGTGCTAGAGGTACAAGAATCCCAAGTCTCTCCTTAGCACTTTGAAGATTTTTAAATGTTCCTCCCCATTCAATAAAGTAGCCTTCAGGAAGCTTAACTCTACTTTCAACCTCTTTTTTTGCTTTATTAACAAAACTCTCAATATCCCGTGTATCAGGATTAACAAGTACAGCCACTCTACGTTGAGAGTTTTCACGGCTAACAGCAGAGAATGTTTCAACAAAATCTATATCTGCCACTTGTTCAATAGGAACAGTAAAGCCATCAGAAATACCAACTGGAAGTTTTCTTACTGTCATAACATCTTTTCTTTCACCTTCTGAAAGACGGGTAACAATTGGAAACCTTTTTACACCATCAAAAACATGACCAACTTCACGACCTCCAATTGCTGTACTAATTGCATCTAGTACAGGCCTCGCTGTGACACCTAACTGAGCTAGTTCTTCTACTTTTGGAGTGTACTGAAGCATCGGTGATTTACCTTTTGATTCGGATTCAGCTTCACCTGCACCATCTATTTCTCCAACAATTTCAGCAACCTCTTTAGAGTAGGAAATTAGCTTATCAAGTTCGTCACCAAATACTTTAGCCGAAATCGCAGCTCTTGTTCCTTCTAAGAGTTCGTTAAAGCGTAACTCTACAGGTTGAGAAAGCATAAGAACTTGGCCCGGAACATACAATTCAAGTTTTTCCTTAATTTCATTCATCAGGTCTTTCTTGTTCTGAATGTGGTCATCATGAGGCCATTTATTCTTTTCTTTAAGCATAATGTAGGAGTCAGAGATATTCACGCCCATTGGATCAGTAGCGACTTCAGCAGCACCTGTCCTTGCAAACACATCTTTAACCTGTGGAAATTCTTTTATTATGTCTTCTGATAACCTTTGAAGTTTTACAGAATTTTCAGTGCTTATGTTCGCAGGTCGGATAAACTGAATAGCAAAATCACCTTCATCTAGTTGAGGAATAAACTCAGCTCCCATTCTTGAAAACAAGAAAACACCCATAACAATAGAAGCAATACCAATTCCAAGAACACCTTTTTTAAACCTTAATGCAAAACCTAAAGTAGGCTTAAATAATTTTTCTGCCATACTCATAAGAAATGGTTTCTTATCTCTTGTTTTTCCACTTAAAAAAGTAGCTGCCAGAGCTGGAACAACAGTAAAAGAAAGAAGTAGAGCAGAACCTAATGCCATGATAAAAGTCATTGCCATTGGCCCAAACATTTTACCCTCAACACCTGTTAAAGCAAAAAGTGGGATAAATACAGTTATAACAATTAGCTCACCAAAACCAGCAGCAGAACGTATTTCAATAGCTGAGTCGATTACTAATTGTTTAACTTCTGCTCTTGATAACTCTCTACCAAGTTCTTCACCTTTTTTTTGCAATCTATGGACACAGTTTTCTATTACAATAACTGCTCCATCAACAATAATCCCAAAATCCAAGGCACCCAAACTCATTAAATTCCCTGAAACATTCTGCCATCTCATAAGAATAAATGTCATAAGTAGGGAGACGGGAATCATTAGTGAAGTAATTATGGCAGCTCTTAAATTACCAACAAGGAGTAATAAAAAGACCATAACAAGCCCAGCGCCCATAAGAAGATTATGCTCAACGGTACTAAGTGTTGCATTTACCATATTAGAGCGATCATAAAGAACTTTAAGTTCAACCCATTCTGGTAAGTCTTTTTTTACATCTTCAAGCTTAGATGAAACTCTTTGTGCCACTGCTCTTGAGTTTTCCCCTAGAAGCATAAAAGCAGTACCAATGATTGATTCTTCTCCGTTTACGGTCGCTGCACCAGTACGAATTTCTTTATCAAACTTAACTTGGGCAATATCCTTGATTTTAACTACTTGATAAGATGAAAGTCTTTTAACCACCACATTTTCAATATCTTTAATACCTTTTAACAGACCAACACCTCTTACAAGAACCTGTTCTCCTGTTTGCTGTATATATCCGCCTCCAACATTGAGATTTGTATTTTCAATCGCTGCTTCAATGTCATCAAAGTGAAGACCATATTTAGACATCAGATCAATCTTTGGTTGAATAAAAAATTGCTTTTCATAACCACCAATCGTATTAACCTCTGTAACTCCTTTAACCGTTAAAAGCCTTGGTTTTATATACCAGTCTTGGATTGAACGAAGCTCCATTAGCTGAAGAAGTCTTTTCTCTCCATCTTTCTCAGGAGATTTTGCCTCTATGGAGTAATGAAATATTTCTCCAAGCCCTGTACTAATTGGCCCCATTTCAGGGACAACTCCGACAGGTAATTCAATATTTTGCAACTTCTCAGAAGCAAGCTGCCTTGCCTTGTAAATATCAGTTCCTTCTTTGAAGATAACTGTCACCTGAGAGATACCATACCTAGAAATAGACCTAATCGTTTCAACCCCAGGAATACCATTCATGGAGTATTCGATGGGAAACGTAACCATCCTTTCTACCTCTTCAGGCACAAGTCCTTTTACTTGAGAATTTATTTGTACTTGAGTGTTCGTAATATCAGGAACAGCGTCTATAGACAGCTCTTGAAATGACTTTAAACCAAAAACAATTAATAAGAGAGTCGCCATGAAGACAAACATCCTATTATTAACTGAAAATTCTATAACTTTGTTAATCATGTGATCACCCCTTTATGTGTCAGTGAGAGTGGCCATATTCTGACTTATCAGTCGAATAGACATCAGTAACTCTAAGAAGTCCAACCCCATTGATTACAATTTGATCACCAAATTCCACACCTGCAACCTTAACTTTATATCCAGACTTAGTTTCTTTTAGAATTTTTGCACTAAGCAGTTTAAAAAAGCCCGCTCTAAACCTATAAACACCTTTTATGCTTTTTGAACTTACTAATGTTGCTTTGCTAATCTCAAATTGGTCTCCATCAACATTTTGAAGTCTAAGCTTTAAGGTTTTAATTGCTTCCTTGCTTAACTTGAATCCTTTTTTCTCGTCTACAATTTCAATGGCTCTACCTTTGCCAATTGCCTTAGAGGCTCCATGATCATGCCCTTTATTGTCACTATGTTTAGAGTGATCATCGTGGTCGTCATGTTTTGAGTGATCGTGCCCCTTGTGATCATCATGGTCATCATGTTTTTCTTCTTGCTTTGAATGATCATGTCCTTTGTGGGAAGAATGATCATGATCACCTTCAGCAAATGCTAGGTTACTAATTAAAAATATAGTCATAGTTATAAATTTGATATTTTTCATAATGTCCTCTTATAGCTTTTCAGTAAAAACTGTTCCGTTAATTTTATAGATATTCCATAGTGCCTCGGCAGCACCTAATTCAAACTCATTGCGAGTATTAGCAAATTCAATCAATTGCCTATGAGATTCAATAATCATTGCTGTTGAAATCACACCTCTTTTAAAGAGCTTTTCAATTTTTAAGTGCTTCTTATCAAGGTCTTCTCTTGTGGCAATCGTTTTAAGACTGCTTCCCAACGCATTGTATTTTTCGATCCATGCTTCTAAGTCTAGGTAAGCTTCTCTTTTGATATTCTTGTATCTCACTCTTGCGGTATTCATTTGCTCTAATGCTTGGCTTTTTGAGCCAGAATTAGTGCTAAGAATTGGCAAGTCCATGCTAATGTTCAATCCAACAGACTGATAATTCTTTCCATTGATATTTTCAGTCTCAAAAGCTGGCCCAATTTTTAAATCAGGATATGCATTTGACCTCTCTAGTTCTAACTTCATTTTTGCTGATTCAAGATTATTTATCGCTACCTGAAGTTTTGAATAGCTCGGAGTTTCTTTTTTCAGATTAAAACTTCTTGTTAAGTCAACTTTCTGAGGAAGGGAATCTTGTTTGAGGTCACAGTTTTCACCAACGAAAAAGGATAGATGCCGACTCAGGTTTATTTTCTCTGATTTAAGTTTAGAGACTTTTAGCCTGTAGTCATTAGTTGCCAGCACAAGAGTTTCTTTTTCAACTTGTTCCTCTGGAGAGAGTGATTTTCTTTTTAGCTTAACCTTTAAAATCTTATTAAAAGCCTCATAAGCTTCCTCGTATATTGGAATTAGCTCTTTAACTTGCCTTAATCTGTAAGCCTTGAGGATTGCATCTATAAGTACATCTTCGTTTGAATCTTGGACTGATGCTTTAAATTGTTTTCTCTTACTATCAGCAAAATCTATTCTCGAAGACCTCTTGCCCCCAAGCTCAATTGTATGCATGAGTGATAAGCTAATTCTATCGACGTCACCATCTATTTCTTCGCCTTTCATTCCTTGAGCCTGAAATTCAGGATTTGGCCTTTGCTTAGCTACTTCAATCCATTTCTCAGAAACTTTAATAGATGAGTTGTTTTCAATAACTTGAGGATGACTGTTTTTGAAGCTCTCTAAAAGTTCAGTTGGTGTTTTATTATCACAATTTGCAAGTGAACTTTCTGTAAGAAAAGAACTTGCTATAAGCGATATAACATAAAGTTTTATTTTATTCATTTATCTTCCTAACAATAATAATTGTTCTAAAACGGTTTTCGTTTAAGTTTTTAATTAAAGTTAGGAAAAGAGCGGTGGCTTCAGTGCTGGGTCAAGAAAAGGTTCATCATAGTGAAAATTAAAATACCAAGTAATTTTACTATCTACACCTGTTTCATAGTTCAGACTCATGGTCTGCTTATTTTCAATTAAGTTATGTAGTCCAGAGCAATGGTGAGCACAGTGTGCATCGTGATCATGGCATCCATCATCGTGGCAATCTTCACAGTCCTCTATGTTTATAGAGCTTGTCGAGCTATAAGATTCAGCTTTTATAGATATCGTGTCATCATGATTAAAAGACAAAGCACTGACTTCATTTGATAAACCAAATATAAAACCGATTAAAATAAATATACTCATTAGTCTTTTAAACATTGCACAAATTATATAAAAACAAAATTGCTTGGTCAATCCATTATATTTTTACCAATCAAGCCCTCATGCAGAGGGCTTGCCAATTTAACTATTAGTGGTGGCTATCTTGCGAACCGCAATGAGGCATATTGGGAGCATAAGGATTATGAACCTTTGCCATTTTACTACTGTTTTGTACCCATTTCTTCTTAACCATTGGGCAAGAATAAGCATTGTACTTTGAACCAACATCATACTTATTAACAATATGAATTAGGGCCATTGATACAAGGTGATAGTTCTTATTATTAGTTTCTCTATCATTTGAAGCTTTAATTTCAGAAAGCTTAGTCTTAGAGAAACTTAAAAGCTTTGCAACATCTTTATCTTCAATTGCATCAATTGCCTTTTTTAATTTCATAGCATTTGATTCAACAGCTTTGGCATCATACTTAAAAAATGAACTATGAAGTGCTTCATTCGCTTCTAAAGCTGATACAACAGATTTCTTAGCTGCTTCCGATAAAGACTTTCGATCACCTTTTTTCATCTTTGAGTGATCCATTTTAGAGTGATTCATCTTACTATGATCGTGACCACCCTGAGTTCCTGATGCATAGCTCTCCATCCCAAATAACCCAAGTGCAACTACACTTAACACTAGGAATGATTTTTTTAATGATAGTTTCTTTTCACAATTTGGACACATATATACCTCCATAGTAATTTCTATTTCTTATCAGAAACAGTAACCAAATTTTCTTTTTCCATTTTTCTTTGTTCAAAATATGAATAAACAACAGGCACGATAAATAAAGTTACTAACTCAACTAACATTCCACCAAGAGTTGGAATGGCCATAGGCTTCATAACTTCACTACCTGTACTTGTTGACCACATAATTGGAATTAAGGCGACAACAGTTGTCGTTGTTGTCATAACAAGAGGTCTAATTCTTCTTGAACCGGCCTCTATAATACATTCTTTTAAACCGCCCCAATCTTTAGGCTTATGAGTTTTTATGGCCTCTTGAAGATATGTCATCATCACAACGCCATCATCAACAGCGATACCAAATAGAGCAATGAATCCAACCCAAACCGCAACCGAGGTGTTAAATCCACCGATCCAAAGTAAAATAAGGCCTCCAGAAAAGGCAATTGGTACAGCACTGAAAATAATTGCTGCGTTTCTTAGGTTTTTAATACCAAAATAAATTAAAACAAGATTTATCATTAATGCCAGAGGAACCAACATCATTAGCCTGTTATTTGAGCGAACCTGACTCTCATATTGCCCTGCCCATACAATTGAGTATCCTTTAGGAAGTTCAACATTCTTTTCAATATGTACTTTCGCTTCCTCAACAAAACCTATCAAGTCTCTATCTTTAACATTTAGAAGAACAAGTGATCTAAGCATTCCATTTTCTGATTGTATTGCAGCAGGGCCAGTAACAACTTGAATATCAGCTAATTCAGATAGTGGGATATGTTGTCCTAGAGGACTGGGTACTAAAACTTTTTTAAGCTCATCAATTCTGTCTCTAAGTTCCTTTTTGTATCTTACACGTATTGGGTATCGCTCTCGACCTTCATAAAATTGCCCAATTGTCATTCCTCCAACAGCCGTTTGAAGAATCTTATTTATTGTTCCTGTATTAATTCCGTATCTGCTGGCAGCAACTCGATCAATATCAAACTCTATATAAGGCTTTCCTGTGATCTGTTCTGCATATACTCCATAAGCCCCTTTAACTTTCTCAACTTCTTTACCTATCTTGGAAGCAATACTTTCGAGAGTTTTTAGATCGTCACCGAATATCTTAATACCAATTTGTGTTTTAATTCCTGTGGAGATCATGGCAATTCTATTTTCGATTGGAAACAACCAAGCATTTACAAGGCCCGGTACTTGAAGCTCTCCATCAAGCTCACTCATAATGTCATAAATAGATACACCATCAGGCCACTCATCTTCAGGAACAAGCTTAATGACAGTTTCAAACATAGCCACTGGAGCAGGATCAATTGCAGTATTTGCTCTACCTAGCTTTCCTATGGCGTCAGCAACAAGAGGATGTTCTTTCAGTTTTTTATCAGTATAGGCCAAAAGCTCTCTTGCCTTTGTCATACTCACATCTGGAGTTGTTACAGGCATATAAAGAATTTCACCTTCATTTAGAGAGGGCATAAATTCTTTACCTAGCTTTGAATAGCCAAACATTCCAAGCATAAAAATAATTGTAGGAAAAATAACAAATATTTTTCTATTATCAAGCATCCAATTTAAAGCTGGTCTATATTTTTCAACAATAAAAAGACTTACCTTGTTTTTCTCAATTGGTTTTAGCTCTCCTTTTAATAGATATGCTGATAATGCAGGAACTAAGATAATTGCCACAACGACAGAGCCAAACATTGCGAGTGTTTTTGCCCAAGCAAGTGGTCCAAATAACTTGCCTTCACTTCCTTCTAGTCCAAATACTGGCAAGAATGTAACAATTGTCGTTGCAACAGCAGTCAGGATTGCAGGCCCAACTTCACGAGCTGATTTAACGATGATTTCAATTCTATCTTTTTTGGATGCATTAGGATTTTGGGCCAGATGAGAATATATATTCTCAGTCATAATAATGCCCATATCAACCATTGAACCAATGGCAATAACAAGACCAGACAAGCTCATCACATTTGAGTCTATTCCTAAAAACTTCATTAGAATAAAGCTAATTCCCACCCCAAAAGGTAGGGTAAGAGAAACTAAGATCGACGATTTAAAGTGAAGTAAGAATAAAAGAATTACAACAATAGTTATTATAATCTCTTGTCCAAGAGCGGAATAAACTGTTCCAATTGTTCTTTCGATTACTTCAGTTCTATCATAGAAAGGTACGAGTTTAACGCCTTTAGGAAGTCCTTTTTCAACAACTGATAATCGTTCTTTTACATTATCAATGACTTCTTTGGGGTTTTCACCAAAACGCATGGTAACAACGCCACCAACAGACTCAACACCATTTTTATCAAGTGCTCCTCTTCTAAATCCCGGCCCAATATTTACACTAGCTAAGTCTTTTACCCTTATAGGTGAATTATTCTTAACTGCAACTACAACATTTTCAATATCAGATATACTTTTAAAAAAGCCTTTTCCACGAACAACAAACTCTCTGTCACCATCCTCAACAACTTCGGCACCGACATCAATATTACTATTTTGAATTGATTTAATTAATTTAGAAAAATGAACGTCATAGGCAAATAGCTTATTAGGATCAACATCAATTTGATATTCTTTTACAAACCCACCGATACTAGCAACTTCACTTACTCCCTCTACTCCCTGAAGAAGATAGCGTACATAAAAATCTTGTATTGATCTAAGCTCTGCTAGTGACTTTGGCTTTGATGTACCTTTCTCATTTTCAAGTGTGTACCAAAATATTTGTCCTAAACCCGTCGCATCTGGCCCCATATTAGGAGTTACGCCTGATGGTAGTTCAGATGAAGCTGTTGATAACTTCTCTAGGACTCGGCTTCTACTCCAATAAAAATCGACCTCATCTTTAAAAATCACATAAATAATTGAGAAGCCAAATGCAGAAGTAGCACGAATATTTTTAACCCCAGGAATTCCTTGCATCATTACACTTAAAGGATAAGTAACCTGTTCTTCTATATCTTTAGGTGATCTCCCGGCCCATTCGGTAAAAACAATTTGCTGATTTTCTCCAATATCCGGTATCGCATCAATTCTAGCAGTTTTAAGACTGAAAATTGACAGCAATGCTATAAAGACAAACCCTATAACTACAACTGCACGATTACGAATAGATAATTCTATTAAATTCTGAATCATAGTTTGCCCTTAGTGATTGTGACCTGAAGTTTTAGGCTCTTTCATATCTTCGTAGCCACCAAAAAGTTGTGCTTGAGCATCAAGTAAGAAGTTTCCTTCAATCACGACTTCTTCACCTTCCATGAGTCCATGTTTAATTTCAACGTAACCTTCAGATTCATATCCTGCATGAACAGTTTTTGCCTGAAAGTTCTTACCAGAAACCTTGACCCAGACGACTTTTCTTTTACCGGTATCAATCACTGCCGTTCTTGGTACAACAAGAGGCATTCCTTCTATATCTACATTTAAAACTGCATTTGCGATCATTCCGGGCTTTAGCTTGCCTGAAGCATTTTCAATAGTAGCTCTAACCTTTAATGTTCTTGATTTTTGATCTAGGACAGGGTTTACAAAATCTATTTCACCTACAAGTTTTTCCCCCGGAATAGCAGTAAATTCTAAATCTACTTTTTGTCCGATCTTAATTAATGATGAATCATGTTCATATACATCCATCTCTACCCAAACATCTGCTAAGTCCGATAGTTCAAAGAAGTTTTGACCCTCTTTAAAGTATTTACCAACAGTAGCATTTCTTGATCGAACTATACCTGTTGCGTTTGAATAGATTGTAATTTGTCTTGGAACCTTCCCTTTTTTATACCAATTTTCAAATTGAAACCTCTTGATTCCCCAAAGCTTGAGTCTTTCAATACTCTGCTCTAACATATCTTTAAATTCTTTAGTTTTGCTTTTTGCATAACTTTTTCGAGCTAGTAAATATTCTTCTCCAGCAGTAATTAGTTTAGGGCTATATAAATCAATCACAGGATCACCAACTTTAACCATACTACCAGTTGATTTAACATAAACCTTTTCAACTCTCCCTCCAATACGAGCAGGGATATTGCTTTCCTTTTCCTCAGACTGGAGGACAGAACCAAGCAATCTAATTTTTTTAGTCATCTTCATCGTCGTTACAGGAAAGAAGTCTGGCTCAAAATGTTTTAACTGTGCTTTTCTTAGTTTCACTTTAGCGACTACCTTAGCGGCCTTATTTTCCTTTGGTTTTTTGACCATTGGTGTACCATCCATAGGACAAACATCTTCAGTTTCGCTTGTCACGTCAGGAAAATCTTTACATTGCCAAATATCTTTTTCAGGAACTACGGTCGCCGCTTGAATATCTTCCTCATCGTCAACTTCAATCTTTGTTAGATTCATATGACATATTGGACATTTTCCCATTTCTTTTTCTTTAATCTGTGGGTGCATAGAGCAAGTATAATAAACCTTAGTCTTAGAGTGCTCATGCCCTTCGTGAGTTTTACTTGATTCACTAGAGCCTTCTTTTTGACATGAAACACCTATAACAAGGAGAAACATTAAAAATATAATACTGATTAACTTATTCATTTAAGGACTCTCCTTTAACATACTTTAATGTTGCTCTTTTAAAATCTCTTTTTGCTTCGAGCATTACTTTGTGCATGAGAATTTTTTGTAATTTAAGTTCACTTTGAAGTAGCTCTACATAAGTAGAGTTACCGAGGCCATAAGACTTAGCAGTTATTTCTCTTGAGTTACGAGCGAACTTAATGGTTTTCTCTTTTAAAATACTCAATTCACCTAAAAGTTTATCAATCTCTTTACTGAGTACTGAAATGTCTCTATTTTTTTGCCTCTTATAGTTTTCAAAGTTTTTAACTGCCATATACTTCTCTTGAACCGCTTGCCCATGTTTAGAATACTTTTCTCCAGAGAAAGGCAGAGGAAAGCTAATTGCAGCTCCAACAAAGTCTCCGTTGCCATCAATGTTTGATCTTTTTGTGTACCCCAGAGATACGGTTAAATCTGGAATATAGTTTTGCTTAGAAGCAGTTAAAGCTAAATCTTTAGCCTTTAGCTTTTCTTTTAGGCTCAGTTCTTTATTATCTTTTAATTTATCTGAATTTGTTTTAAGAGACTTCCAAGGAATAGAAGCCTCTTCAATATCAGAAGTTCCTATTAAATACTTTAAACGATCGTCTATTTGAGATATTTCGTATTTCTTATTGTTTAACTCACTTTCAATTTCAGACTTTCTAATTTGAATATCAAGAAGTGCTTGCTGAGATGTTTTTCCTGTAGAGTATAATCTTTTACTAACTTTAAGGATTTTTGAAATCCATGTGTTGTTCTCTTTTAAAATCTCTAGCTCTTCAGATACTTTCCTTTTGATAATCAATATTTCCCAAAAAGCCTTAGTGAGAGCTTCTTTCTTATCATCTGCTTCAAATTGATATGCATTTGAAAGAGACTTAAATGCATCTTCAATATTTCCATACTTTGTCGTTAAAGCAATTTTCTGTGAAACACCAAACTCAATTCCAGTCATAGGAGTTTGGTCATCTTTCAAACTATCCTTTGGAAAATTCTTGGCAGCAATTTTAAACTTTGGGTCACCCCATGATCCTTTTAATTCAGCTTCTTCACTTAAAGCTTTTGATTTAAAGTTCACTGAATCAACACTCTCGTGTGTACCCAAAACTGTTATGGCCTTCTCAAAGGTAATAGCACTAGCTTCTACAGAGCTAAGTAAGAAAAGAATAACTAAATATTTCATCATTTTAACATCTCTTTTGATTCTCTTATCCATTTATCAACCTGTTTTACTTCATCTTTAGTTAGCTTTTTATCTCCATGCATAATGAGGTAGCGAAATGGTGGCATGGAATCATTCTTTATAGATTTACCAATAGCATCTAAGTCTTTTATAGGTGTCTCATGGCTTACAAATGGAAAATCTTTTGAGAAATCCAGATGTTTCTTTGACTCCTTTATATCACTATCAATTAACTGCTTTACTCCGGGAATTTTATAATACCAAGGGTAGACAGTTGTATTTCCATGACAGTCAAAACAAGACTTCTGAAAGATTGGTTTCACAGTCTTTAAGTATTCTTGATTTATTCTTATATACTTTTCTTCTATTTCCGCATTTGCCTTTACGACTTTAGGCTGCTTAACATCTTTAGAATGATCTTCACCTCCATGTCCCCATACATGAAACGTGGTCGTAAGAATAAAAAGTAATAGTAGAACCTTCAAAAATCCCCCAATTAAATAGTCTTCACTTCCTATTACGAGTGCCGCTTCAGATTTGTGACAAAAAACTTACTTTTTTAATAAAACTATAGTATTTTTAGTTAGTTATACCCCCGCGGGGTACTTTTGAAAAGTTTTTGTCACAAAATAGGCACGCTCGTCGTAATAAGAGGTAGAGGATGGGAAATCCATTTTCACATTTAGAAGATGAAAAGCTCATGGAGCTTTATAAGAACGGTGAAAATATGGCCTTTGAAGTTATTTATTTACGACATAAAGATCGAGTTTATAGCTACCTTGATAAAAGGTTGTCCGATAAGAATATAATCGAAGATATATTTCAAAGTATTTTTGTTAAGTTCCATAATTCACGACACCTATATAGTAGCAAACACCCACTTTTAAAGTGGATATACACAATATGTAGAAGTGAGCTTCTTGACTCAATCAAGAAGAATAAAGCTATGTTTGTCCAGTTAAGTGAAGATCAATTGAGCGTAGAACCAACTGAACTTAATGACAAAATTGATCTTGATTCAATTAAGACACTCTCTGAAAAAGAAAAACAGGCCCTGAAGCTTCGTTATTACTCCGAAGAAGATTTTATCGAAATCTCTAAGGCCCTTAATACATCTGAGGCCAATTCAAGAAAGCTGGTTTCAAGAGGAATCAAAAAGCTTAAAGCAAAATTACTAGGAGAAACAACATGATTGATCCTAATGATAAAAAAGACTATCAAGATTTTATGAACTCCAAGGGAGTTAATCCTCCAGAGGAATTAAGTGATAGAATATTGAGCTTTGTTCAAGCAGACTTAAACCCAGCTCATAAAGTTGTGTTTTCAAAGCTTCTCGCCGTTCAAGCGTTTATAGGCTTTTTAACCCTTACATTCTGTCCACAATTTAACCTTAGCTTAACTAATAACTTTGAGCTTTTTCATTACTTCCATCACAAGTTTGGAGAAAATATTTGTATGGCCATATGCGGTTCTATTTTTATGGGTAGTGGTGCTCTTTTTGCGGCCTATCTTTTAAAATCTAGCGAAATTAGGAAAATTAAAGAATCAAGGTTCTTATACTATACTTCCATATCAATAGTTGCTCTTTCGACTTTTTTCTTATTAGGCTCAGATATATACTTAACATTCGCAGCATACTGGCTTGCTGGCTCAACTATTGGCGGCTTAGTTATTTTTGAATTGAACAGATTAATTAGAAAAGAAGTATTCAATTACTAAGATTTAGAAGACTTTTTAATTAGCTCCATAACCTCGTTAATCTTTTCTTTAGCTTCTTTTTTAGAACCAGAGCTAACTGCGTTCATTAAGCAATGATTGGCATGACCTTCTAGTATTTGTAGTTCTAGTCCTTTTAAGGCACTTCTGATGGCCTTAATTTGAGTCAGTATATCAACACAATACTTTTCCTCTTCAATCATATTTTTAACGCCTCTAACTTGACCTTCAATTCTATTTACTCTTGATAAGTGTGATTTGTGGTCTGCGCCTCTTAAATCTTTTGCCATTACTAAAAACCTATAATTGTGAAATTGCCAAAATCATATCAAATTCTTAATTCTAAGGCTATTTGAAACAACAGAAATACTACTCAGGGCCATAGCTATACTTGCTAATACAGGTGGCATCATTGGGCCACCAAAGATAACTAGAACTCCTGCTGCAATTGGAATTAGTAATGTGTTGTAAATCATAGAGAGAAAAAGATTTTGTTTAATAATCTTCATTGTCCCTTCGGATAATTCTATAAACTCTAATGCTTTTGATAGATCACCTTTTACAATTGTCACGTCAGAAGCGTTTATCGCCACATCAGTACCAGTTCCCATTGCCATAGAAAGATTTGCCTTTGCTAGAGCTGGAGCATCATTAACTCCATCACCAACCATTGCGACAATTTTCCCATCAGCTTGTAGCTTTTCTAACTGAGTTGATTTTTCAAGAGGAAGTGCATTTGCAATAAAATGGTCTATACCTAGCTCTTTAGAAACAGATTCAGCAATGATTTCGTTATCACCTGTAATCATCCAAGTTTTAATTCCACGCTTTTTTAGATGATTAATAGTTTCTTTAGAAGAGACTTTAATCTTGTCACCGATAATTATTGAACCAATATGTTTACCACTCAATGATATAAAAACAAAACTTCCAACTTGTTTTAACGTAAGACTCTCGTCAAGGACTACGCCATTTTCATTCAACAGCTTTTCATTTCCTATAAGATAATCTTTTCCATCTATTTCTGCTTTTAAGCCTTTACCTTTAACTATTTCAAAACTATCTGGTTCATTTAATGCTAAGCCTTTTTCTTTAGCATATTTAACAATTGCTTTTGAAAGAGGATGCTCTGAGAATTGTTCTATAGATGCAACGTCTTTTAAAATAGAATCATCATGATCTTTAATATTTACTTCAATAACAGAAGGCTTTCCTTCAGTAATAGTTCCAGTTTTATCGAAAATAATCGTATCAATACCAACAGCCTTTTCAATAATATCTCCACCGCCAATCAATAAACCTTTTAACGATGCGCGCCCCGTTGCCACAACAACAGCGGTAGGCGTTGCAAGTCCTAAAGCACAGGGACAAGCAATTACAAGGACTGCTATAAAGTTAGAAACAGAATTTCCCCAAATTGGCGAAGGCCCTGCAAAGAACCAAACTAGAAATGTAATAATTGAGATTACTATAACTATGGGAGTAAAAACTGAGCTTATTTTATCGGCATATTTCTGAATTTCAGGTTTTGAGTTTTGTGCTTGCTCTACAAAGTTTATGATTTGTGACAAGAAAGTATCATTTCCAACTTTGGTCGCTCTATACTCAATAATGCTGTCACCATTTATTGTTCCTGTAAAAACCTGATCTCCACTTTGTTTAGATACTGGAATTGGCTCTCCAGAAATCATTGACTCGTCAATTGCGGATTCACCTTTGATAATTTTCCCATCAACAGGAAACTTCTCCCCAGGTTTAACTCTAATTAAGTCACCAACTTTTACATTTTCTATTTTAACTTCTTTTAAATCACCATTTACTATAATCGTTGCATTCTTAGAACTTAACTGAAAAAGAGAATTTAAGGCTTCAGTAGTCTTTCTCTTCGCTTTCTCTTCAAAGTATTGACCTAAATATACGAATGAAATGATGAATCCAACAGCCTCAAAATATACTTTTTGAGTAAGTCCTGCTTGAATTGAAAAGTCTGAGAATATTGTTATAAAAAGACTGTAAAGAAATGCTGCTGTAGTTCCAAGCCCAATTAAAGTATTCATATTAGACTTACCAGATCGAAGAAAATGAAGAAGTGACTTTTGAAACTTTATTCCAACCCATCCCCAAATGGGGGCACATAAGACTAATTGTAGATACCAGTTAATACTCTTAGATGGCCATCCTTTTAAAGGCCACATGGCCAGAGCGAATATCATCACTGCCAGAACAATTGAGATCACAAACTTATAAAAATTTTCATCAATCTTTTCTGCATCATTGCTTACTTTTTCATCGCCTGTTACTGAGTAACCAAGAGATTTTATCTTTTCTATAACTTTATCTCTAATGCTAAGGTTATGAACTTCAAATCGTCCTGTTTCAACTGCGAAATTAACGCTTGAACTTTTCACACCTTCTAGTGATGCCACTTCCTTCTCTATTGTGCCAGCACAACTAGCACAACTCATCCCCTCAATTTTAAGAGAAATTGTTTCCATGTTAAGCCTTTTTGATACTCTTAACGCTAAAGCCAAGCTCGATCAGATCATTTCGAACTCTCATATTGGAAACATCATCATTTCCAACTATCGTAACTTTTTGTCCCTCAAGACTTACTTTCGTTTCTGATATACCATTTCCATTTTCAAAGTGACTTAAGATCTTGTTTACGCAACCACCGCAATTCATTCCTTCTAATTCAATATTAAGTGTTTTCATTTTAACCTCCATATACCCCCGTAGGGTATATGAAATTCTGGTGATTTTCAAGTAGTTTGTTTAATTATTAATACTTCCTCCTTCATGGCCTCGCGGCAAGGGTGAAAGGAGGAGAGCATGAATAATAAAGATAACAAAATTGAATTTGAAATTAATCTAAAATTTAAAATGAAAGATTACAGATTAAAATTAACTAGTAAGAAGGCTTGGGTTATTTCCTTAGTGTTGATAGCACTGAAGCTAATTATAAATATCTATGGTGGTTCTTCACCATAATCAATTACTCCTAGCAGCCCACATAGTCTTTATAAGAGAGTCTTCTACTAAATATGTAATTAAAAGCGATCTATTCTCGCCAGTAGATTTTTTAGTCTTTCTTTCGACTGTGGTTACATAATCACCAAGAGTAATAACTTCTAATACTTCAACTTCCTCAAAGTCTTCAGTACCTAAAGAAGATTTTATATGACCCCTTAGAATGTCCTTCCCCTTAAAAAGAGATTCATTATTAGGAAGGAGTAATACTTCAATCTGGTCGTCGCAATACGCAAGACACTTTTCAATGTCTTGATTGTTGTACTCCTCTATCTGTTTTAGGACTATTTCTTTAACATTCACTTCAATTCCTTATTAAACATAACTAGCATACAGCTTAGAGCGCGATGCGTAAATACAAGAAGTGTGTAATTTGTACATTATTCACGGTACAAAATGTAGCGACACGAAAGTTCGTATCGCCTTAAAATCTTTAGAAAAATCTTTGAAATCAAATGCTTAAGAGGAATTTAGACAAAAATTATTGTCTTGATACTTTTAAAACACGAAAGTTCGCGCTAGTGTGACGGGGCGTATCAATGCAGTGGTATTCGACAGTTAGAGCTTTCGCATCGAATCAACTGCGTTTTCGACACGAAAGTTCGTGTCGATGAGAAGGAGCATTTGCTGTTGTCCACAATTTAACGAGCACTTAGATGCTTAAATCTTTGGCACAGACATTGCTCATGGGTTTAATGAGTTTTGCGAGGTGCAAAAAATGAATTATGAAAAAGTAATAGCAATTGATGATGACAGCTTGGCCGGTGAAGCAATCAAGATGATCTTCTCTAAAAAAGGGATTAATGTTGACTTCTATTCTTCTCCAAAGGAAGCGATCAAACATCTTGAGTTAAATTTAAACGACTACAAGATGGCCATTGTTGATTATCAAATGAAAGAACTCACTGGCGATAAGGTAGTAGCTAAAATAAAAGCTATGAATCCTGATATTGTAACAGTTGTTCTTTCTGGAGATGACTCCTTTGAGACTATTAAATCTTGTCAGAAAGCTGGCGCAGATAATTTTTATTCAAAAGGACATGCATTAGAAAATCTCGCACTACTTAGTGAAGCTGTTATAAGTTCATCTAAATATAAGGATAATGAAGAGGAGAAAGAAGCGAATGCCAATAAGATAGAAAATGTTCTTGCTTTAAAGGGCTGTTCAAACGAACTTGCTAAAGTTGCTGAATTGGTCGAAAAGTTCTCTATAACAAATGAGCCTGTTTTAATTCAGGGTGCTTCAGGAACAGGTAAAGAAAGAATAGCTAAAGCTCTACATTCTCAATCAAGTAGAAAAAATAAGGCTTTTGTAGCTGTTAACTGTGGAGCTATTCCAGAAAACTTATTAGAGAGTGAACTATTTGGTCACGAAAAAGGTTCTTTCACAGGGGCAACAAATGCTAAGGCTGGGAAATTTCTTGCTGCTGATGGTGGAACTATCTTTTTAGATGAAGTTGGCGAAATGCCTTTGGACTTTCAAGTTAAGCTTCTCCGTGTTCTTCAGGAAAAAGAAGTAACTCCTGTGGGAAGTAATAAAACACTAAAAGTTAATTTTAGAGTTGTAACTGCAACTAATAGAAATTTAAAAGCCGAAGTTGAAAAAGGTAATTTTCGAGAAGACCTATTCTACAGGTTAAATATACTACCTATTGAAATTCCAAATTTGAAAGATAGAAAAGCGGACATTAGGCCAATTGCTGAATATATAATTAGCGAAAAGAATAGAGATAGTAATGACAGAAAGATTCTAACTGACGATGCCCTTGCAACAGTTATGGGTTATGACTGGCCCGGAAACGTAAGGCAAATGGAGGGCGTGTTAAAAAGAGCTTTTGTTTTAAGTGGAATTAAAATTAATGCAGACTCTATCAAGAGTCAGATATTAGATGATGACCCAAATGGAGTTATTGAACGTGTGAGTTTAAAACTTCAAACTTGGGAAGAGCTTGAAGACGAGTATGTGAGTAAGCAAAGAAAATTACTAGAGGACGCTTTAAGTCTTTCTAACGGAGTTAAGAAAGATGCAGCAAAGCTTCTCGATATTGCTTATTCAACGTATTTATCTAAAAGAGTTAAATTTGGATTAGATACAAGGACTCAATCAGCATCAAAACCTGAAATGATGAATTGTAATAATTAGGAGGATAAAATGAATAAAAAACTAGCGTACTTTCTTGTTGCTTTAACTGCCACTTCTGGTGCCTATGCTCACGAATGTGAGTGCGAAAAGCAGAATAAAGACAATGAGAAGAAAGAAGAGAAAAGCGGTATCAGTATTAGAACTCAAAATCTAATCAGTAGCTTAGTGAAACGTGGAGCATTAGTTTTTAATGACGAAAAAGGAAAAATCGAAATTGATTTAACAAAACTAACTTCAGAAGAACTTAAAATGTATATCAAGTCTAAGGAAACAAATGTTGATCTTGAAAAAGCCAGCATTTCTTTAATTCCAGAATTTTCTCGATATATCATTGAACAGAAGATGTTAAAGACTGAAGAATTAATCCCAAGTACACGTTCATTAAGTGATGATGAAATTATGGATGGAATCCTAAGAAATGTATCACCAAATATTGGCAACGATATTGCAAACTTTAGAGATCATTCATTTGCTTAATAAAGGAGAACTTAATGCGATTACTTTTGGGGGTACTACTTATGATAAGTGCAACATTTAACGCGAATGCGTCCACGGCTTTAAATGTAATAGTTGGAGAAAATGGAAAAAAGCCATTTCTACCATCAAGTCCAGTTCAAAGCCTAATGACAATTCAATCTGCTGTTCTTGGGCAACTTATTTATACAGAGTCCTCATTTGATTTAAAACCTGGGCTTTTAGAGTCCTATAAGTGGAATTACAAGGATCGATCATATGAGCTGACATTAAGAAAAGATTTAAAATTCCACAACAATAGAAAAGTAACATCGAAGGATTTAGAGTTTTCTATACTGAGAGGTTTCTTTACTCCAAAAGGATCGTGGTTTAAGTCATTTTTTAACAATATAGAAGGTATAGATATTTTAAGAGGTAAAAAGCAATTTAAGTCTGGCATGGTTTCAGGTGTAAAGATAATAGATGAACTAAGAGTAAAAGTTAAATTAAAGCGTCCGAACCCTTCATTTCTTCATTCTATTGCGAGAACAACTTTTTCATTGGTTCCAATTGAAGAAATGAATAATGATTATGACTCATGGAAAAGGTTTCCGGTTGGTTGTGGGAATTATAAGGTAGATAGTGTCGATTCAAATAACAATGTTCATCTTACATATATTGGTAAAAATCAGGGTGCTGCCAAAAAGGTCGTACTATCGCCAAATGGAATTAAAGCAAACTCTGATGTTATCTTAACAAGTCCTTCTAAGAGTAAAAATATTGATTTATTTCACTCTAAGAATGCTGCAAGAGTTACAAGCCTATACTTCAACTACAAAAATGTTGTTGCTAAAAATACGAATTTTAGAAAAGCACTAGACCTTCTTATAAACAGAGAAGAACTGGCTAAAGGAGTAAATGCCTACAAGCCTACAAGTGAGTACCTTGCTTCACACTTCTGGGGAAGAATAGAAAAATATGATAATCAAGATGTTGCCTATGCAAAAAGACTACTAAGTTCTGTTCAGGGCCTTGACCTTGATGCCACTTATAAGATCCCTGTTTATAATAGTTTTTTTGGAAATGCCCAACTAGGTAAATACCTGCATGAAATAGAGAAACAATTTCTAGCAGCAGGATTAAAAATTAAATTTTTCGATACAGATGAGAAGTTTATCTCCTCAAGTGATACTGATTCATTATTTAAAATACTTTCGATGGGTGCTGATGTTGTAGACCCGACTGTATTATTTTCATTAATAAGAAGTCCTTTTAAGCAACACTTTCCAGAAAATGACGAAAAATACTTTGATCTTCTGATTAAAGCTGAATCTGCTCATTCACTAGATCAAAGAGTCATTGCACTAAAAGCTCTGTCTCAACACATGTACGATAACAGATATGTCGTTCCTTTATTTGAAAGAAAATCTGCGATTGGAATTAATAAATCAAAAATAAAAAGCTTAGGTGAGCAAAATGGTGGGATAGCTTTTTACCTAGACAGGATAACAATTCAATGAAGCAATGGTTAACTGGAACGACAGGAACTGAAAAGATAGCACTTTTGAACAAAAGATTTGAAAGTGTTTGCCTTGATCGAATTAATAATAAAAAAGATAATGACTATCCAGTTTACACACCATTTATGTCATTAAATGAAGGTCGAGAAAGACTTCCTAGCTTACTACTCGAAAAGAAGTCACTACTTGTAAAGGATAATGAATACCTAAATCACATAAGTGATTTTTACACTCCGCCTGCAAACAACTATCTAGGTGATAAAAACACTGTTGAATTTGGTTTCGATCAAAGCAAAGAAGAAGTGTTTGACTTAGCACTAAATTTTTTCTGCTCAAACAAGTCTTTTGTAGTAGATGTTTTTAAATCTATCGTAAAAAACATTATACCAATGAGGACAATTGAGAGTGAAGTCAGAAAAGAAGGTGTCGGTAATAGTAATAGAGAGTCTATTGGGGCTTTGTACCTAAGCGCACCTTCCGCTGAACCTAAACACCTTCAACTTGCTATTAATATTGCACATGAAGTTGGTCACCAAGCATTAATGCTGTATCAAACGTCAGATTCTATTATACATCCAGCAGAGTTAACTAGAAATGTATATTCGGCAGTTAGAAGAACAGATAGACCTGCTATTCAATCATTCCATGCGCTAGTTGCTGTTGTTTACATGAGAGACTTTGTAGCTTCAATAGATTTAAGTAAATTGAACGAATCTGAGAAAGATTTTATACGGACACAGCACATACAGTTCATAAGTTGGCTAAAAGCGAATATTTGGGACTTTAAGAAGATCACTTTTACTGAAGTCGGTAAAATGATCTATGATGAACTATTTGATTATATTGAGAGCATATAAATATGAAAGAAACTTCTATTGTTGATTATGCACAACAGACAGCGAATAAATTAGCTCTAAGATTTAGGGCCATAGGTCTATTTATTGGTCTAGTGCTCGCAATAGTTTATTCTGTCTATCATCATTTCTCAGTAGCTGACACAGTATTAAATGTTGCTAAAACGAACTTAGCTCAGTCTATTCAAATCGGCGGTACATATTACCAAGCTAGACTAGCTAGTAGTATGATTAAGACCGAGGTCTTTGAACATGTATGGATTTTTGATTCAAGTAAGGAATTGATTGTTAGAGAGGGAAATAAAATTGACAGCATCCCCTCAGAGTCTTTATGGGAAAGACGATTCTATGTTAAAGACTTTTGGCCTTATGCTCTAATAAAAAGTAAGGTTAGTTATCATGGAGAGCATACAGGTACTCTATTTGTTTCGTATAGAATCCCACTAATTAAGTCTTTTGTTATTCTTTGCTTGATTACTTCTATCTTCTTAATGTTATCTTATTATATTAAAACTCGTATTCTAAATATGGGCCAAAACATTGCAAGCCCTGTTTATTCATTTATGACAACACTTGAGGAAAGTTTAAGAGACAATAAGTTTGCTAACAAAAAGAAAGGCCGATCATTCAAAGAACTTGTAAAATTTGAAACTTGGCTTAGAGACTTTTTTATTCAAGCTAAAAAGTCAGAAAAAGTTGCAAGAAAGGCTTTGGCAGATGCTCAAACAGCAAAAATTGCATCTCAAGTTAGGCACGACATACAGGGTGCCTTGATGATTGCAAACTCGGCGTTAAATAACATAAATGAACATAATGATGAAGTGAGAATACTTAAAGCATCATTAGATAGAGTAAAATCAACAATTCAAGATATTCCAAAAATTGCTAATCTTGATGACAAAGATATACAAGGAATAATTGAATGCCCTAAACAAGTAGTCATAGAAGAGAAACTAGAGAGCTGTCATCTACTTTCAATCATTACACAAGTCGTATCAGACATGTCATTAACAAATAACAATATATCCTTTACTTATGATATATCTAAAGAATCCGAAAGATCATACATCAAAGTAAACTATAAGCGATTTGAAAGGGTTTTGTTTAATCTTTACAAAAACGCAGTCGAGGCAATAAAAGAATCTGGCGAAATTACAACTAGATTATTCATCAAAGAAGACTCAGTTATTCTACAAATTGAAGATAATGGAAAAGGAATGCCGCAAGAGGTACTTGTTAAGCTCGGACAAAAAGGTGTCTCATTCGGGAAATCAAATGGTACAGGACTTGGAGTTTATGATGCCTTTGAGCAGTTTGATAAGTGGAATGCAGGTATAGACTACGCAACAATTGAAAACAAAGGAACGACTGTTTCTTTAAGGTTTGATATTGCAAAAGAAAACCCACTTTTTCCTTCAGAGATATTAATACCAGAAGAAAGCACTGTGATAATACTTGATGACGACCCATCAGTACATGAATCATGGAGGCAGAGATTTAAGTCTTTAGACGGAAACAACATTGAGTATTATTTCTTTGATTCTCCCGAAGAAGCAAAAGCAAGTATTAATAATCTACAAGAAATGAATCGAGAATTTATTTTTCTTGGAGATTATGACTTAAGAAGCAATGAAACAGATGGCATAAAGTTTATTAAAGACAATAAGCTAAATGACCAATCTATTCTTGTCACCTCTAGTTTAGATAGCGTTTTAGATGAGTGTAGAACTCTTAAAATACCTGTTATATCTAAATCTATTCAAAGCTCCATTGATATTCACACAATCTTATAAGTAAATTCTATTTTATTATTCTCCTCTATTAAAAGTATAGCTCTACTTAAAATCAAAACACGAAAGTCTGTTTCGACACGAAAACTTGTGTTCCTCTAAGTTACTAATAACATTCAATAAAATTTTATCGACACGAAACTTCGTTTTTTTGTTTGAATACTCAATCAAAACGCCTCTTTTTTATTCAGTAAATTCAGCACCTTACCAAGTTGGCATAGTTGGCATTATTGGCACCATTCTCGCTTTATATATAAGTGACTGACGAATTAAAGGGGGTCATTAGATGAAAATATTAAAGAAACTAAAAAAACTATTAAAAAACATTTTTAACAACGAAGGAGGACACAACCAACTTTTAAACAAGAACAGTATTGAATACAGAAAACATGAAATGCTTTTAAAGCATTATCACCAGTACCCATTATCAATTTTAAACTAAGGAAAAACGAAATGAAGAAAACAATTATTGGACTATTACTATTATCAACTACAAGTGCATTTGCTTTTGGAGTTAACTTAGAAGAACAAGGAATTATGAGTGTTGATGAACTTGTCGAAATGGGCGCAGAGCATGTTCAGTGTGCTCAAACAATGCCCAGATGTGTTCTTATGGGAACAAACTATGGAATCCAATATCCGGGGCAGAAAATTAATGAGGTAGTTTTAACTTCGGCCTCATCAGGTTCCTATGCAGCCTCACAACTAAACAAGCTAAAGCAGAACGGACTTTGTAAGTAATTAAGGAGGATTAAAAATGACAAAGAAATATTTAGAAAATTTAAAAAGACTTTTTCGTGAATGGTACGGGTCTTTGTCAGTAGAAGAACTCGCATCCAACCACGAACTTGTAAAATTAATTCAAAGAATTGAGTCGCGCCTAATCAGCGCGACTTCTTAAGAGGAAACGATGAACCTAAAAGGAATAAGGGACGACATTATCATTAAAGAAGCCATTGAAAGACTACTTAATAGAGTAAAGGCAAAAACAGGAATCAGGCTTAAGTTTGGAAATTTCACCCTAAACATGCACGAAGGTAAATGTGTAAATATTGATTTTAACTTAAAAGATAGATGCTTTGCTCAAAAAAATGCAAATCTTCATGGAGGTAAAAATGGATAATGTACTAAGAAATGATTTGGCCCTTTTGTTTCAACTTGTAAGCGATAAGGAAAAAAAGAAAAATCACGGACTAAAATTTAAGACTAAGAAAATCGTAGATACGTTCTTAAAATTGAACAGTTTAAGCAATAAAAAAGGTAAAAACAAAAATGAAAAGCAATAATGATGTTTCACCATTCATTGCTATAGCACTCCTAATATTAGTTACTATTGGATTGTTCGGTCTGCACAAATATGAATTTGTGATTAACAATTGGGACTACATTAGAAGTGCTATTTATAAAACGCAAAATGCTTTGGTTCTTTTTACTCTTTCTATATTCATAAATATATACATCATTAGTATGATCGCTGAACGATCTCTCGGATATAAGAAGCAAGGTAGTAAGCTTAGAAGTATTAAAAATGAAAAAATTAATTATAAGAATTTAGCCTTAAAGTCGCTGCTCTCATTATCTGGTGTAGTCTTCTTTTACGGACAAATATTAACATATATTGAAGTAAACACTCTTCCATTTAAACCAATTTTAGGTGAAGTTTACCCTAGTTTTGTTAAGACGGTATTGATGTCGTCTTGTTTTTCATACTCTCTCCTTTTGTTCTGGGTGATCGGTGTTCTTGGTTTTTTAAATATCCTCTTCCAAGGCCACCGATTACCCTCTTTTAAAGAAGTTGAGAATCACTTAACACTTGGAACAGTTGGAGAAGAGGAAAATAACTTTGAGAAGAAAGTGAATCCGAAATGGGCATTAATTCCACAAAAAGCTCTTAACGGAAACATACTTGTAACAGGATCAATTGGTACAGGTAAAACCCAAGGAACGATTCTAAATTTTGCAGAACAGCTTTTTGGTAACAATTTTCATCTTACGCCTTCATCGCTTGTACTTGACCCTAAAGGTAGCTTTATACCAGAGATAGTTAATATTCTTAAGAAAAGAGGTTCACTTAATGATTGCGTTTATTTAGGAGATGCAGATGGAAACATTTAATCCAGTATATATAGAGGATACACTTAAAGACTCTAACTACATTGAAGTAGCAAGCATGATAAGAGCTGCTGCCAAGAACTTTTCAGGAGCTTCTAAAGAATCACCGATCTGGGAAAACTCAGCATTTAACCTAACTAAAAATGTTGTGATTTACTGTGCATCAGTATTCGGATATTTCACTCTTACAGATTGTTATAAAGTGATGCTAAAGGCTGACACTGACGAAATAGTTGATAATTTAAAAGCGGAACTCGCTAGTGACAAGTATGGAGATGAAGAAAGCTTTAATATTCAATGTGCAATTCAATATTTTAATGAATATGGACTTTTTGAGGATAAGTTTAAGTCAGGCGTTCTAGTAACAGCGACTACTTTTCTTAACCAATTTCAAGATTACAAGGCTGCTAAGATATTTTGCCCTAAACAGGACGATCTAACTATCGAATCTATGGATGAAATAGTTGATTCAGGTAAGATACTGCTCTTTAATGTGAAAAATGAAGCACTAGCTACGTCTATGGGAACATTCGTAAAGCTTCACTTTCAAAGGTCAGTTCTAAATAGATTAAAGAATCCAAATCGTTCAAAAAATAGAATGGCAGTGATTATTGCCGATGAATACCAAGACCTTGTTTCGGTTGGTCATGGAGGAACAATTGGCGACGATAAGATTTGTGCAAAAGGACGAGAAGCAAATTTTTTCTTTTTAGCTGCATCTCAAAGTATTAACTCTATCCATAATTCTATTGGCAACGAAAAAGCGGCGAAAGAATTAATTCAGAACTTTAGAACACGAATTGCTTGTCATTCATCTGACTTAGAAACTATTAGGAACTTCAAAGAACTAATTGGTCAGGAAGAAAAAGAGAAAACTAGCCATAGCGTTTCTGAACAATCACAAAAAGCAACTCGGAACTTTGTTTTAGGTGGTTTTGATTCTAAGAACGCAAATATCAATGAGTCAATTAGTACAAGTCAACAAAAAGAACACATGGTTACAGGAAAAGAATTTTCTCAACTAAAATCATTTGAGGCATTTGCCCAAGTTTATGATGGTGTAGAAACAAAGTTTCATAAACTTTTTTTGAAACCATACTTTTTAAAGAAAAAGGGAGTTAAGCATCAAAAAGTCTTGAATATGCTCAAAAAAGAGAAAGGTTTTTCACTTTCAAAAATACTACGCAAATTTCAGAGGTTGGGAACAACTGCTGCTTGCTTTACGACTCTCCTATTAACATCAAATGCTTTTGCATTTCCTAATGTTTGTTCAGTGGTAAAAGCACCAGAGTTTAATTCATGTCTGAATTTTAGATACACGCTTACGACTTGTGGAAGTTGGCCATTTATTAGGCCTTGCTATCGCTTTAGTTATATGGTTCCTCAGACTTTTATAGAAGTTACCCCAAAAGCTGGAAGCTCTCATTTTACGGCACTTCCGGGAGCGGCAATACAATTGGCCGGAGCTAAAGCGTTACCTCCATTTGGAACAGAACACGATGAAGATACACAATCCTATCACGCTAGAACAATATCAGTTCCGTTTGCACAGATTCCTTTTAATATGCTTCCTTGTGGTGGAACTAGGCTTCCTAAATTATGCTTTGACGGAATGAGTGAACATGTCGCTGAACATTGGTCAACAGGCATAAGCGACAAATATCAGCCCAACTTTCTAGCATGGTCTTTGGCACCAAAAGCTTGCTTGATTAAAGGAGCAGTAACTTCTGCAACAGGTGGTACAGACGTGACCTTCGGTGCTGATTCTCCAATGTGCAGTATAAAACTCCCAACAATGCCTAGTTTTCCTCCTTCTAGTCATTCTGCATGTAATGGTTGGGGTGTCTTCTACCCACGAATGGGTAGCTATAATGGGCCTGCTTCTCTTACAGGGGCCTTGATGATCGCTTCACGGATGAAGTCGATCTCATCAGAAGTATTTATGGCGACACCATCTAATTTCGGTGAACAGTGGCAAATGGTTAGTCCTAGCTCAAGTTCCTGCTTTCGAGAAGGTCAAAACATTGGGATTTTAGACACTATAAAGAATGTCAGAGAAATTGGAAGGTTAACGAGTGGAAAACTTAATGGACACTTATTCGTAGTTTGGAAACCAGTTTCCTGTAAAAGAGACATACCCTTCTTAGCGACTTCAAAAGCCGCCATAGCAGCTATGAAACCAATGTGTGCAGGACTTGGAAATTAATATGAGTAATTTAACTATAGAATACAAGGAAACTAATGAAGAAATGCTAAGGAATAAAACTCCTTATACATCTCTTTTTAGAGACTCTTTAAAGAAGGCACTGGAAGCGAAAGCAAGTGATATTCATATTGAGCCTTTGGTTGATGGTTTAAACATTAGAATACGTCAAAACGGCGATCTAACTACCTTTAAAACATTAGAAAAAGAGCATAGACAAAGTTTTATTCAAGAAGTTAAGAGATTAAGTAATCTTTCGATTGCAATTAGTAACAAACCACAAGATAGCCGCTTATCGCTACCTTCATGGAAACTTAGTCTAAGAGTAAATAGTACGCCTACAATTTATGGAGAAAAAATTGTTCTCAGACTATTAGATATGACAACAGAATTTGACTTAATTACTTCAAATCTAAGTGAAAGAGCAATAAATGACCTAACAGTCGCAGCAAAAGAAAAAAATGGAGTAATTATTGTATCTGGGCCTACAGGGAGTGGAAAAACCAGAACTCTTTTTAGTCTTTTGAACTCACTTAATAGAAATAAGCTAAACATAGTTAGCTTAGAAGACCCTGTTGAATACACGTTCAAAGGGATTAATCAAATTGAAATTAAAAAGTCTTTATCATTTGCAGATGGACTTAGAGCAATTCTAAGACAAGACCCTGACGTAATTCTTGTTGGTGAAATTCGTGACCAAGAAACCGCCGATCTTTGTTTTAAAGCATCTGCAACAGGTCACTTAGTGATTTCTACTCTTCATGCAAACAGTGCAAATAAGGTAATTGAAAGGTTGATGAATATGGGAGTTGAGGAATATATGATTAAGTCAAACCTGAAATTTTCAGCAGCTCAAAGATTATTGAAACAAACTTGTCCATATTGCTCTACAAATTTAGATAAAAAATCAATTGAGAAAGTTAATTCTGAATTGAATCTTAACTTAACTTCTTTGAAAGAACGAGGCACAGGTTGTGAAAAATGTTCAGAAGGAATAATTGGACGTATTCCGGTAATGGAATATCTAACAAAGGAAGAAATAAATAATAACAATACTCTAAGAAGATCATTTCTGATTGAACTAGAAGAAAAGGCATCTTCAGGAGTAATAGATAAAACGGAGGTAATTAACTTTGCAAATCATCATTAAATTAACATTGGTTGCTTCTTTTTTTCTGCAAGCAGCTTATGCCGATGAATTGAGTTACTTCAACGATGGCATAAATTACTGGCAAAAAGGAAAAAAGAGCTAGGAACGACGACCACAAACGAGTTCCCAAAAGAAAAAAAGAAAAACAAATCATTTGATTGGTCAAAGTATTTAGACCCTAAAAATGAAGAGTTCTTTAAAGAAGGAAATTATACACCTCCAAAACCATTTATGGAGCTGGCACGAAATCCTTCTGATAAGAATATTAATAATTGGATCGCATTTAATAAAAAGAAAAACGCATTAAACCAACGTCTTCAATTACGAATGCGTGAATATCTTACACAAACTAATCAGCTAACTCCAAAAGTTGCTGAAGTTATCAAAACACGTTCAATCAGACAAAATGTTAGTTTTGATCCTTCTCGCTATCGAGTGAGAATGTACTTTGATTCTAAATGTCCACATTGCAAAAGAATGTTTCAAACTCTTGCAACTCTTCAAGAGAAAGGAATTTATGTAGAAGCACTCCAAATTGATGATCTAAATGTCAAAAAGAGTACATTTCCTATTCCAACAAGAAAAGCAAGTAAGTCTGAAATTAAAAAACACAACATTTCAGCAGTTCCTTTCACGCTAATAGCAGATTTAAAAAAGAAGGTTCTTTATCCACCAATTCGAGGATTTCAAAGCGTCGAATCAATGACTGCATTAATCAATGAAGGAGAAAAACTATGATCTGTAACAAGTGTAAAACAATTATCCCAAAAGACAACGATGGATATTGCCCAGACTGTCTTAAGCCAATTAAGGAGGAACTATGAATATGGTTTTATCAAACTCAATCATTGGGCAAACTAATAGTTTGAATTATTCCAATGAAGATCCAAAGTACCCACACTTTTGGTTTTGGGTTCTTTTAGCATTAGTAACAATGGCATCTGTTGCACATGCAGGCCCAAGAATCCCTGGAGCGGACGCAGCAGACAAGCTAGAAGCAGCAGGAACAGTCTTAAGAATTGTAGATACAGCTCTCTTTAAATGGGGTGCAAGATTGTTTTCAGGAATATCAATTCTTTCTGCTGGATATAACTTAAAGGAACAAAGATTTGGAGTTGCAATTATATGTATTGTAGCTGCAATAGTTTTAGGTACAGCACCAATTTGGGTTGAAAACATCTTCTCAATTGGTGGCGGTAACGGAATTTTTAACTAAGGAAATGTATGTACGATTATACAGAATTAAAAGAAAAACATGGCCGTAAAGTAAGCCAGACTATTGATTCCCCAATAACAGTATTTGAAATTTGGGAGCTTAGTGATGTTTTTATTGCCTTGTTTATTATCCTAATTTTTGGAGTCGTATTTTACTCATGGTGGACAATGTTTATTCTCCTTACATTCTTTCTCGGCGTAGGCCCTGTAATAAAAAAGAGAAACAACAAAGGTGTATTTCTGCATTGGCCATATAAAAAGTTAAACATGACTTTACCATCTCTTATAAACCCAAAAGGTAAAAGAAAATACTCAGACTAACCAAGGAGTTCAAATGTCTAAAAATGAAGAAACACAACAATCTAATGGAGGATTTTATGCAAGAAGGCCTATTGAAGAAATCAAAGCTTTTAAATCTAAAGATGGAAAATCATTCGTTGTCCAAGTTATTAAAACTTGCGTATTTCCAGTTAATTATGTGGGTACGATCCTTAAAAATGAAAGTCCATTTAAAACTGGAGCCGGCGAAAAAGAAAATACAATTAGCGAGCAGTAATATGATTGGATCAATGGAGAAAGGTATTGAAGCAGCACAGTTAACGGCACCACCAGTAGGAACTTTTGAAGGAGTCGATTTGTCAGTGATGCCAAAATACATTTGCTTTAAAGCAGCACTTTTAAAGGAAAAAGTGCTGTTAAAAAACATCATTCTCCTTTTGGTTGGAGTATTTAGTGTTTATTTTCTAATCTCAAGAAATGAAATTAGCGGTCTTTATACCAAGTTAAGAGAAAAGGAATTTATACTTGCTCCGGGTGTTGTAGATTTTACTCCTGCTTCTCCACAGTCTGTTACTGATGGATATGTTGATAATGCTGTAATGTCCTTTGTTAGAACAATCGGAAATACAAATCCAGTAAATATTGATGAGCAATATGCAGATATTGCCAGCTATATGTCGCATGATCTAAAAGTAAGATTCGAGATGGAAACATCAGATTGGGTTGATACTGTAAAGTTAGAGAATATTTCAGAAGTTCTAAAAGTGACTGATAAAGAGATCATTTCAGATGAAAAAGGAAACTATAAGGTCGTTGCCATAGTAGTTCGTGAGCGTTATGCGAACAACGAATATCTAGGAAAGACCGATGAGGTAATTGAAATGCTAATAAAGCTAGTTCCCCCTAAACAAGGTAAACGCTGGTTCCTACAGATTACATCTTTAACAAGAACCGAAGCGAACTCATTTAGAGGAAGAGAACTTAAACCAAACAAGAAAGTAACGAGGTAATGATGAGAAATATTTTCTATTTATCAGTCTTTGGCATTCTGCTTTCATTTTCAGCAAATGCAAAAGATGTTTATTATGGTACAGCGCCTGAGCTTGTCAAAATATCTAAAGAGACAATTTTTAGGTTCCACAAACAAGTTAGGACTATCTCTCAGGCTCAAAGGTTTGAAATTAAGCCTGCTGACCCAAACGATCCTGATTACTCTGTTTTATCCATTCGTCCAAGATTCTCAAAGGGAACTTCAAAAGTAGCATTCGTTCTCAGTGATGGAACGATAGCTACAATAAAACTAAGGATCGTAAAAAGTAGAAACTCTTCAGATGAGCCATTTTACGATTTAAAACCTAAAAGTATGTTGATTGAAAGAACAGAAAAGAACCTTCCTGTAATCACAGTAATGGATTTTATGAAATCTATGGATCGAGATGACAATATTGTAGGTTACAAAAGAAAGGTCTTAGACAAGTGGGTCTCTACAGGCCAAATAAAAGGAGTCAAAGCTAGACTTATAAGAACTTACACTGGAAAGGACTACAAAGGTTATGTAATCGAATTAAGAAACAGATACAGAACCAAAAAGTACAAAATTGAAGCGGATAAGCTTAAGTTTAAAGGGTCGGCCCTTGCCATTGTTACACTTGTTGATGATGAGCTACTACTACCGAAATCTAAAGGTGTCTATAAGACGCTATTAAAGGTAGTAGCAAAACCATCAGCATCAATTGAAGACTTAGTTCTTCCTATTTCAGTTGTAATTGAGAAAAAAGGAGGAAAATCCTAATGGATATTAGTAATTACGTTCCAAAAAACATTCTGAGAGGATTTGAAGATACTAAAGATTACTTTTCCAGTAATCCCAAAAGTAAATTCATTCTCTTGGGTTTTGTCTTTTTCATCGCTGTCTATGCTGTTAGTAAATACAGCGAAACAAACAATGTTGTTTACAGAGAGAATAAAAAGCCTGTCTTCACAGAAGGCAGAATATTAGGTACTCAGAAAAATTCATTCTTAAAAAGCAAAGAACAACAACTGAGTAAAACTGCAAAGAAGATTATGGCATCAAATAAGGCATTGCTTGAAAAAATTCAAAAACTTGAGAAGCGGATGGAAGCAAAGTCCTAGCACCACGACCACAAACGAGTGCTAATAAAAAGACTGAAAAACAAAGTGCTAGCCAACCTGAGCAGAGGTTGAATACTTCTGACTCAAATGAAGTAAGATTTCATGCGGTTGATTCTGGATTGAGTGTTGCTTCTGCGGATAACCTTAAGAAGTCTTCCTTCGTAGTTAAGCCAAAGAAAAAGTATTATTCTGGGCCGGGAGTTATATCTTTTCCTGTAAAGCATAAGAGAAAAGAAGAAGGAATCACCTTACCGTCAGGCAGCTATGTAAAAGCCAAGCTAATGACTGGTATTGATGCGCCTGAAGGTAAGACTTATCCAGTCTTACTTGCACTGGACTTTTCTTATGTTGGGCCAAACAAGCATAAAGTTGATTTATCAGGTTGTTTTATCATTGCTAAAAGCTCCCCATCTATGGCTACAGAGAGAATCAACTTTCAAGCCACTAAGCTTTCCTGTGTATCTAAGAAAGGTAAATTCTTTGAAAGAAAAATTAACGGTTTTGTAGCTGATAACTCTGACAATACCTTTGCTGTTAAAGCTGAGCTTAACTCTAAACAGGGTCGAGTCGCAAAAATGGCATTTCTCAAGTCTGTCGTTGATGGGATTGGCGAAATCATCACAAGAAAATCTAAAAACATTGGTGGTAAAGACCCAGACTCGGCAAACGTACTTGTTCAAAATGGTGCTCAAGGAGCAGCATCAAGGGTTAGCGATTGGTACTTAAAACAAGTTACTTCACTAATGCCTACATTGTCAGTGTCTTCAGGACAAGATGTTTGGATTGTAATGCAAGATAAAGTTTTGCTTCCAAACGACTTTTTTAGAAAAAACCAAAGGAGAAATAAAGATGCGAAAGTATTTTCTTATCTTACTCGTATTATTGACTAATTCGATGTTCGTCGGGTGTGCTCACAACTCTGAAAAAGAAGGGATTCTTGAGAAAAGAGCTGGGTACTCTCTTCAAGCCGAAGAAAAGCAAGTACCAGTAATTAGAACTAAAGGAAAAGTTAAAAAAGCGTGGCTTCATGCTCACGAAATGCCAACAGGTGATTATTTCGGTGGCGCTTGGGTTTACCTTCTTGTTGAACAAACTTCTTGGAATGTTCCAGAGGCTAATTAAGGAGGTTTTATGAGTGAAACAGAACAAACTATTGAGAATGCCCTTATTAACCGTAATCTACTAGCAAGTGCATTGTTCAAAAGGTCAGAATCATTAAGCAAATTATTGCCTTATAGCGAGTATCTTGATGAGCATAATATGTTTATTAACAAAGATGGAAGCTTTGGAATGGTGCTAGAGGCTGATCTATTAGAGCATGAACCTATGAACAGCAGACAAGTATTGTCCACAGTTGAGTCTTTGAAGTCTTTATTTGCACTACCAGAAAATTGCGTATTACAAGTTCTTTACGACCAATCCTACATTTCAAAAAATGATAAGTATTGGGACGAAATTAAGGAACATTATAAATATCCCCATCCTGTTTCTAAGCTTCTTCACGAAGAGAAAATAGAGAACATTCGAGAAAAATGTAACTCTGAAGATGAACTTTCCCCACTTAAAAGGAAGTCTTTACTTTCTATTCGATTCTTCCCCTCTAAGGCTTGCGTGTCTGAATGGAAGCAAAGTCTAGGCAAAGATGAGCGATTGCTTTTTGATGAAATGAAGGAGTTTGTACGTCAGATGAATTTGTTTACAGGATTAATCAAGCAGTATGTAGAAAATTCAAAAGTAAAATTGAGAGTCATAGATGCACAAGAGCTAATTACTCATTTGAGACAATTTTTTAATCCAAAAGAGTTTTATCGTAGGGATTTTGCAAAATTCAATAAGCATCATTCAATTTCAGATCAGATTATCTATAGTAGTCCTACTTTAAACTATGTTGGCATTGAAAGAGAAGGAATTAAAACAAGGACTATAACTTTAAAAACAAGTCCTCAATTTGCTTACGCTGGTGGAATGGCATATTTCACAAAGCTTAAGTTTCCTTACAAAATGTCTCTTAACTTCAGCTTTCCTTCCAAGTCATCTGTTAAGAAGTTTTTTGATATTAAAGAGTTCTTTCTTGAGAATACTGTGACAGCTAAGGCAAAAGTTCAAAGAAAGGAAATAAAGCAAGCCCAAGATAGACTTGCTCAAGGTGAAAAGTGTTTATTTTTAACTTTCTGTATTGTTCTTGAGGGTGAAACAGATGAACAATTAGACGAAAGAACAAGAGAATTAGTGAACATATTTCACAATGACCTTGAATGTGAAGTGATTATTGAGGATGAAATTGGTCTAGGTTTAGCTTTAAATACTTTGCCACTTAATTACTCCCCTGAAGCTGACTACTCTTCTCAAAGGTATATTAGAATACTTCAAAATGATGCTATTCTCTTCCTTCCATTTTTTGATTCATTCAAGGGACTTAAAAATCCGTTGCAGATTTATCTTTCAAGAGAAAAAAACTTAGTTAAGTTTAATCTACTGGAAAATGAGACTTCAAATCACACTGTTGTTCTTGCAGACAGCGGAAGCGGAAAATCCGCTTTCATTATTGATTGTATTCAATCTGCCAAAAAGCTTGATCCTGAGCCTCTGGTCTTCGTAATTGATAAAAAGTCCAGTTACAAAGGTATTGTTGGCCCATATCATGGAGAGCTTACTGTGTTTGACCCAAACAGTTCAATGCCATTTACACCATTTAGGGGTGTTTTTGACGATGCTAAGGTCAACTTTCTAACAAAGCTTTTAACTACTGCAATTAAGTTAACTTCGCCTACCTTTGAAGTTGAAAGTGAACACCTTTCAAGCATCTCAAGAGCATTAAAACTGGCTTATATCAAAAAGTCAAAAGAAGTTGGTTTGGTTTACTCAGATGGAGAGCTTAAAAACACTGATTCAGAAGAAGATATTGAAGTCACAATGGATGACTTTATAGCATCAATGGCTGGATTAACCTCTGATCCTGAGTTTGAGCCAATGAAGGATCAGATTGAAAGTATTCTAGTTAAGCTGAAACCTTTTTATGGTGATGGAGTTTATGCGAAATACTTCAAAGGAGCTGAAAACAAAAACAACATCTCAGGAAACCTTCTATTTGTTTATGATCTTGACGCTTTAAAAGATGAAACACTTCAAACACTTATGACGATGAGTGTGATTGAAGAAATACGAAGTATCATTAAATTGGAAAAACACGAAGGAAGATCAGGATTTATTGTAATTGAAGAACTTGGAATGCTCGGTAGAGACAATCCAATTGCCAGAGACTTCATCATTGACGCTGCTGAAACATTTAGAAAGCTGGGTTATTGGCTAATTGGTCTAACTCCTCGTCCGCAAAATTACTTTGAAATGGAAGCTGGTAAGGCAATGTGGTCAGTAGCAGACAATTTTGTTTTCTTAAGAATGAGTCCTGATAATGCAGATTACCTTTTCGCAAAATCAAAACTTATTGATGTACCTGAGTCTGAAATTATCAAATCGTTGAAAGTAAAGAAAGGCGAATACACAGAGATTTTCTATACAAACAAAGACAAATCTACTCAAGGAGCTTTCAGGTATTACCAAACTGATTATGACAAATGGCTTGCACCTACCAATCAGCATGATTTGCTAAAGTTAGAGCATACAGTAAACACTTTCAAAGGAGATTCAGAAAAAGCTTTAAAATTTTTAGTGGAAGAAGAAAGAGAAAAAAGGAGGAACAATGAAAATAATTAGTCTTCTCTTTTTTATCTGTATTAGTGCTTTTGCTAGTGCAAAAGAATTTAATTATAGACACACATCAGAACTTTCTTCTTCAGATTACTTGTTTAAAGAAAGAAGCAATCAAGATGACTCTGTTTTCGACAATTATCAGACCATTGATCTTGGCTTTAACCTTGGTGTGGGAGCTGATTGTGGAAAAGTAGATTTCAAAAGTACGCTTCAAGGGACACTAAAGAATCTTCTTGATGCAAAGTATTTTGAGTCTGTTGGAAATAGTATCCTCGCTGCAAGTCCAATGCTTTTAACTTGTTACTTCAGTCCAACTTGGTGTTCGATTCTCAAGCATACAAGAGTAAATGCTAATTTCTTGTCCCAAATGCGTTTAGATCAATGTGCTTTGATTGATAAGTATGTTGATAACAGAACTGAAGACTTTAAGAAGGAAAGACAAGAATGTGTTCACAAAGCTATTCAAAGAAATGGTGGAAACATGGAAGAAGCCATGAAGCAATGTCAATCTGGTGGAGACTATTCTGTTGACCTAGCAAATTGGGCAGGATCACGCTTTGGTTCAAAGGCAGGGCAAAATAAATTGATTGAGTCATCTGCTAAATGGGCTGGGTTTAATAGTGAAGAAGCCAAAAGATCAGTTGGCCTTTTAAAAGCTCTTGTCGGCGATACAGTTATTGGAAAAGGTCGAGTGTCAGTTGAGTATGGGCCTAGCAAACACGCTCTTACTCCTCGTACTAGGCTATATGAGATCGAGAAAGATACTTATGAAAAGTTGTGTAAAGGTCTTCTCAAAAAAATTGACAATAATGGAAACCAATTGAGTATTGATCGTCTTATTAAGAACGCTGAACTAAAGGAAATTGGCGGTAACAAACAAGAGACTTATGTAGATAAACAAACTCTTAGATATTTGTCATACCTACCATTCATTAAGAGAGGTTCTTATTGTAGAAAGCTTGCATCTTCCATTGCCCTTACTAAGTTCTCTGATGAAATGAATCGCTCTCTCGATATGCTAAACATTCTTGAACAAAACCCAAATCTTCCAGCTAAGCGAAAAGAAGAAATCTCTTACAAGAGAAAAAAACTCAAGGACTCGATTGAGGCCACTCTTCAACTTCAGGAAGTAAAGAATACTCCGCTCAACACTGTAGTCTCTCAAATCACTAAAGAGGGACGTTTTTATCAAGGCCAAGCCACAGAACGATCTTTTGATAACGAGTCCAGCAGGATCAATTCTAGGCGTTCTCAGAGGCAATTCTTTGATTGCTCTGACGGTGTTCTCTGTAACCAAGGAGGGTTTTAGTATGTTTAGCAATACTGCTTATGAAGCACTGTACCAATACTTAGGTCTAGAACTCCATTCGCAGTTCATTGCTGCGATTACATCTGAGGTTTTCTTTAAGGCGACAGTTCTTCTTGTATTTGGAGTAGTTTTCTTCATTACTCTCACTAAATTCTTTTCTCGTTATATGCCTAACAGTCTTGTCTCCAAAAGACATATTCCTCTGTCAGCATTTGTAAAAGTGATCTTTTGCTTATTTTTAGGACTAGCTCTTTTGAGGGTTGGTTCTAATACAGGAGTTAAAAATTACTATGGTGAATCTTGGACTGATAACCCATATATCAAAACAAGATATGGTGATGTTAAGGACAAAACTAAAGTTAGCTTTGTTTTCGATTTACTAAGCCGAACTGCTGAAGAATCGAGCGCATTTCTTGGAAGAATTATCGACAAGATAATGGCAAAAAGTCACTCCCAGCTAGGTGCTCCTAGCTTCTTTTACAAGGCTATCATGTATTCTGGTACTGCCACAATTAATGATGAAAACCTAAGAGAGTTAGTTCATTTTTACACTGAAAACTGCTTTGAAAAAGCTTTGCCTCTTATCGGAGAAGCCCGTGCTCAAGACAAGTTAAACGCATTTTTTAATCGTGATTCAGGGATTGACCAGAAACTATCTGAAATTGAAATCAAGACTGATGAAAGCACTTCTTATAATTGCCTTGATGTAAAGAATGAGGTTCGAGAAAACCTAAAGCAATATGCCATAAACCATCATGTGAGGTTTGTTCGATCAAGTGGAAAGTTTGTTTATCCAATTGAAGACGAAGCTGCCCAAAATATGCACATGGCTAATATGCTAGTAAATCATTATCTCGATAACAAGGAATCAGTCATGGGGATAATGAAAGGCTCTCAACTTCCCGGCACAACAGGAAGAGTTTTTCAGTATCTAAACAGGTTATTCTCATTTGATGCAATCCTTTCAATATTTGGTTTTTCTGAAGAACATGGATCATCTGAAGCTGCGGTTAGAAGTCAAAAGTTTAGTGAACATTTAGCCCGTGCTCCTCACGTTGCAGGACTTATTAAGTTGGCACTTGTTGCTGTCTTTCCATTTCTAATATTCTTTGTTGTCGCTGGAAAATGGAAGGTTTTGGCCTATTGGTTTGTTTTGTACTTCTCTGTACTACTTTGGACTCCGCTTTGGGTTTTGTTTTACCACATTATGACAAGCATTGCTCAATCAACAGAAGTCCTTCAAGAATTGGGATATTTCTCTGATGGCGTTTCTCTTTATGGAGCGAAGTTAGTTAGTTCAAGAATCTACTATTTCTACTCAATCTATTCTTGGGTTCAGCTTCTTGTGGCCACACTAACTACTGGTTCTGCTTTCTTTTTCCTAAGACCAATGCTTATGGAAAATAATGAGGAAACAGCTCCTGAGTTCATTGGTGGAGCAAGCGACACCGCAAGTACAGCGACCAAGGCTGTTAAGACTGTGGGAGCGGTACTATGAGCAGAATAGTGAATGAAATGAGCGTAATGGGACAGCATCGCTGTCCCACAGGGGGTTTGGGGGCTTGCCCTCAACAAGTAAAAAAAGGGCGCAGTCCCTTGCTCCGTAGGAGTTTTTTTGGGGAGTTTGGTACCAAACTCCATGCTTGCATGAAAAAAAATACCTCAAACGACAAAACAATAAACCAAATTAAAAAAGGACAAAAATATGCAACAAAATAATAAATCGAATTACACTAAACACAAACTAGCACTAATACTAACAATTACAGCAATTACTACAGGCTGCGCCACAAATAATCGACATAAGAAAATTGCACTCAAAATTATAAAAAATAACAATGCGATTCTAAAAGAAATCAAAAAAGAACGAAGTCGAGACTCAATAAAACCATTAATTAAAAAGTCACCGAAACTAGCTAATGCTGAAAAAAGATTAATGATGGCAATTAATGCAGTTATTGAGTCAAACGAAACCGTAAAAACCGAGTTTAAAACTAGACACATAAAGGAGGTGTTAAATGAACATCGAAAAAGATGAAAATATCAATGACGATGCTCTTATGAGAGCAATCGGAAAATCAGAAGTTCTAACTGAGCAACACGAAGAAGCTATGGAAGAACTCGAAGAGGAAACAGAAAACATTGAAGGATGGCTCAAAGTATTTTTCAAAGCTGTCAAAAACGTAATCTTAAATTAACAAAGGAAATCATTTATGAAAGATGTAAAACAATTAGAATTAAAGCTCGGTGGATCAAGTCACGTTAGATTTAATGACCGAGAATATAAACAGGTTCAAAAAGATGCTTTCAAAAAGAGCAAGTCAATTCCGTCACTTCTAAAAGACACATATTTTAAAGGTCGTCCAACAAAAGTGCTAATGAATGAAAAAGATTTAGGCGTAGTTAGAAAAGATTTAAACAAGATTGGAAACAACCTAAATCAAGTTGCAAGAAAATTAAATTCAGGTTTCATGCACGGATGGAATGACACTTTAGATAAAGTTTTGGAGCAATTTGAAACTTTAACTAAGCAATTACATCACGGTTATGGCGTACATCAAGGTTAAATGGAGAAAAGACACTCCAAAAAACAGAGAAATGTCTGCTGAAGATTATGAGGAATATTTACTAAAAGATAGAGGAACAGATTTGATAGTTGAAGGTCACAATTGCATACAGGGACAAACCATAGAAGGATTTAAGCAAATGCAAATTCTCACAGGTAATAATGTTGCCAGAGGTGGTAAAGGATTAAACATTGCTTTTGAAGTAATCCATAGTTTTAGCCCTGAAGAAAGTAAGACTCTTGATCCTCAAGAAGTAAATTTAATGGGAAGTAAACTTGCTAAAAAGTATTTTCCAGATCACGACTTTTTAGTTGTCACTCACACCGATACTCATAAGACCCATAATCACATTTTGGTTAATCCAGTAAACGAAAAAACCAAAAAAAGAGATATTACTGATAAAAAAGAACATCTCTACAATTTGCGAGCAATTTCTGATGAAATAGCTCTTGAACATGGCCTTTCTGTTATCAGTAAAAGTCAGAAAGACAAAAGTAAAAAGATACCTCAAAAAGTAAAAGAGATTGAGCGTAGAGGTGGTCAATCATACAGATTAGACCTTTTTCAAAAAGCCGATTTTGCAAAGGCATACGCTACAAGCTTTGATGAGTATGTGGGTATTTTGAGTGAGTTTTCTATAAATGTTGCTATTACTGATAAAAACATAACGTATTTCTATACGGGACATAACAAAGGTATCAGGGGCAACAAATTAGGAAAGGATTATGACAAAAAAGGATTAGTACAAAAGTTCAAAGAAAACGATTCACTATTTCTAAAACAACCTCAATTAAGGAGGAAGATACAAGATGGAATCACTAATTATCAAAATGGAAAAGGAGATTCTTTGGGAGTTTCAAGCTCACTACTTTTGGGTGGAGGAACTGCACAAGGTCTTAAAGGAAAAAATTACGAAGCTTACACTAAAAGTAACCGTCGCGGTGATAGGACTCCTATTCCTACAGACCATGATCTTAGGCACTCTATTATTCCTATTAGTGAAATAAGAAAGGCATCAAATAGTGACATTTTAGAGTATTGCAACAAACACAAAATTAAAACCATTACAAACGATAAGGGAAAAACTGTTTTAAAAGGCCGAGAGCATATTGTTATCAATGACAATCGCTGGACTAATACAAAAAACAAAACTACAGGTTCACTTATTGAATTTGTTACTGCTCATAATAGCACTAGCTATTTGAGAGCAATTTCACAAATTACGGGCAACAAAAACTTGTTATTGCTTGAACAATATATGGGCGAAGTAAAAAGACCATACACATCTTCTTACATACCAAAGCAAAAACAAGAAAAAGTTGACCTCGCTAAATTGAAATTAAACAAATTTCTGAAGCATCATGGAATTAATGAAAAGGTATCAGAAGACCTTTTTAAATTAAAAAAGGTTCAGGTAGATTCAAAAGGTAGCATCTGGTTTTACCCAGAAGGCACAGACAAAGAAGCTATTGAGTTCTCACCTGAATCAAATGGTTACAAATCAAAAAGACATGGAGACAAATCAGCTCCTTTTAAGAGTTCTTATAAGAATGAAAAAAATATAACCATCTTCTCTAACTTCCTTAGTTTTTTGAAACTAAAAGGAAGCAAAGCCCTTGATCCAAAAAAGTCAAAGGGCGAACTTGTTTTAATGGGCCTTGAGGAAAAAGCCTTGCACATTTTTTTAGCTAATAATCCGAAAATTAAGGGAATTGATATTGTAGAAGATAATTCAAAGTCTTTACAAAAGAATCAATGGAATTTCATAGATAAGCTAAAAAAAGACCTCAAACCCTATGGAATAACTGTCAATCAAGTTTCTTTTGAGCAGGCACTTAAGAAAAAAAGAAGTCTTGATCTTGATTTTTAACTTTAATTACGGAGTAAATCATTATGGAACAAAATATTGAAAATAAAACACCTAAGAGCACTCAAAAGAAAAACGACTCTACAGCAATTCGTTTTGACAAAACATTTATGAGACAAGTTACAAGACTTGTGGATAAAGCTAACAAAAAGCAATTCGGTAGAAAGGTTAAGCCTAAATCCATTCTTGTTAATCTTTTGAGCCTCGCTGATGAAAAACTACTTGAAAAGACTATTAAAAAGTCTCAAGAAGAATCACTAACTCAAAGTGACCGTAAAGAGATGTTTATGAGAGAAAATATAGCGAAGTTCAAAGGAAATAAGGAGGAATTTGAGCAAAAAATGATGGAACTAATGTCCGGCTTTTTGTCACAAAATCAAGCCTAGTTTTGTGACATAAATTAATGAAAAGATTAAGGATTTTAGCCAGTTTTATGCTTGGCCAATTTAGGAGAATTTGATATGGTTAATACTATGAATGTTCAGGGGGTAAACCACGAAATGTGTACTCCTGAAATGCTCTTTGACAAGTTAATATGGGGAATAGATGAAGTATGTTATTACACCAAGTATGCAAAAGGAACTATTTATAATTTTGTAAGCAAGGGTGAAATTCCATACAGACGAGGACGCAAAAGAAAGCTCATTTTCATACCTAAAGAAATCATTGATTGGCTTAAGGGAGAATGAAAATGACAAAGAAAACAAATTTCCGCAAGGACTTAAAAAAAGTTGCAGTTGGAATTTATAAGAATAAATCAACTGGAAAGTATTTTGCGGAAAAGCGTATTAAAGGGAAATTGTATAATCAAACATTTTCTGGGCTTTACGATGCGAAAAATTGGCGAAAAAACTTTGATGGTATATCCGTCAATGCTGATGACCCAAATGTGAGACACTACTCGACGCTAGGAGAAGTGTGGGAGACGATGCAAGTTCATCATTTTCCAACGCTGGCCACGAGTACAAAAGCTATTTGGATCAGAAGATATTCGCTACTTAAGATGCTTGAACACTTAAGAATGGATCAGATCACTCCTTCTAAGATTACCTCTTGGGTTAATCATTGGGTAGATCATTTCAAAACTGAGGAGTATCAAGAATCAGGTCGTGGTCGTGCCGGAAGATGTAACTTAAACAATGAGCTTAATATGCTTGTAACAATTTTTAACTGGTACAAAGAAAGTGAACAATACGAGAGTGAAGCTGTAATATTGACTTGCCCCGTTAAAAAGAAGCATAGAAAGCTTGGTTTTATAAAACCTGTACCTGACAAAAAGAAGCAAATTGACCTTAAACATGCATTTATCTTTTTTGATTATTTAAAACCTTTATATAAGGATTTAGCTATGATGCAGTTTTTTACTGCTGGTCGGATTGGAGAAATTGCAGGTCTTCAATGGTCAAATATTGACTTGGATAACAGAAGAATGTTGATAAAGCATACTTGTGTTTGGTGCATGTCTAATAAAACCTTCATAGAGCTTAAAGCTTTTCCAAAGAATAAAGAGCCTAGACCTGTTTTTATAACTGACGAAATTTTTGAAGTTTTAAAAAGAAGGAAGGCTTTCAAAATTCAAGGTAATGATTACGTTTTTCATGTAGATGGCAACCCTTTGAATTACGGGACTATTCAAGTTAATTACAGAGGTGCCCAACGAAAAGGAAAATTACCATACTCAGGAACGCATATCTTGAGACACGGAATGGCTAAACTAGCTCGACAAGTCGGTGGTGGCCTTGATGCTGTTATTGCAATGACTGGACATAAAGATTTGAAGCTTGCGGATCATTATTCAAAATGTAACGAAGACGATCAAAAGCAATTTTCAGAAAAAATTATGAATCATATCAGACAGCAGAAAGAAAAACCGTCAAATGACTTAGTTCTTGAAGAACTAGAATCAAAAACTGACTCTGCTTCGTTTGAGAATGTTGTATCGCTTTCAGCGTTTAAAAGTGGTACATATAATTAAAGAGTCGTGAAAAGTCGTGATGAGCATGTCACGACTATTTTTTTATTAACAATTACGATAAGTTAGAGAATATATGCCGGAATTACCCGAAGTTGAAACCGTTAAAAATGGCCTTATAGAATTGCTGGATCTGCCAGCGAGTATCGTTGACGTGCGAAGGTCTTCCCAGGCTTTGCGGTTTTCTATGCCCAGGGGGTTCAAAACACATTTAAAGGATCAAAGCATTCTAGGGATCCAACGGCGGGCTAAGTATCTACTGTTTGATTTAGGGGATCGGTATTTACTCAATCACCTTGGGATGACGGGTAGCTGGCGTATCCATACCGCACTAGATAAGAGGAAACACGACCATGTATTTTTTCGGCTTAATGACAATCGATGGCTCATTTACAATGACCCGCGGCGGTTTGGTTATTTTGACGTATTAAAAAAAGAAAATTGGCAGCAGGAAAAATGGTTTCAACATTTAGGCCCGGAACCACTTTCTGATGAGTTTAATGTGGACTACCTCAAGTCAAAATTAAAAGGCCGAAGCGGCCCCATTAAGAATATCATCATGGATCAAAAAGTAGTTGTTGGTGTCGGGAACATCTACGCCTCCGAAGCCCTATTTTTAGCCGGGATCCGGCCCACGGCAAAGGCGGGTAAGATACCAAAGCTCAAACTGGAAGCCTTTGTCGAAGCCATCAAAAAGGTTTTAAGTGCAGCGATTTCCCAAGGCGGCACCACCATCAGTGATTTTAAACAGGCCGGTGGTAGTGAAGGATATTTTCAAATGCAACTTCGGGTTTACGGACGTGAGGGCCAGCTATGTAACCAGTGCCAACAGCCCATTTTTCAGGTGAGATTGGGTGGAAGAAGTAGTTTTTACTGCAAAATTTGTCAGAAATGATTATGGTTAAGGTATGCGAAAACCTATATTAAAATTACAGCCCGGATTTCCTATAACTAATCAGTTTGTCGTATCAGAGCATCTTGGTACGGGATGGGAAGGGGAAGTCTACCGCGTCGAAGAAAAGAACACGGGTATCGAGCGAGTGGCAAAAATATTTTACCCCCATAGGAACGTTAAAAATAAGTCCATTAATTTTTATGCAAAAAAACTTCACAAGCTACGCAATTGCTCTATTTTAATTCACTATTTGTCTCAGGAAGAATTTTATTACGGAGACAAAATGTATGCGGTTTTGCTTTCGGATTTTGTAGATGGAATTCCGTTAGAGCAGTTTCTTACCCGTCAGCCCGGTAAGCGGTTGTTGCCGTTTCAAGCCTTACATTTACTGCATGCTCTTGCCAAGGGTATTGAAGACATACATCTGAATAAAGAGTACCACGGTGATTTACATTCAGAGAATGTTATCGTGCAAAGGTATGGTCTTGGTTTTGATCTAAAACTAATAGATATGTACCACTGGGGACGACCTTCCAAAGCCAACTATCAATTTGATATGGAATGTCTGATTCGTATTTTTTACGACGCTCTTGGCGGAAAAAAGCATTACCAAAAACATCCAGATAGTATTAAAGAAATTTGTTGCGGGTTGCGAAAAGATATCATGCGTGATCGTTTTCGTTCTGTGAGTCAATTGCGAGCTCACATTGAAAACCTGGAATGGAGTTACTGATTGTCCAACTCAGTGGTGAAAGTACTGCGACTGAATGAGGGGTTCGCCTATGATCATAGAATCCCCATGCCCTACGGCAAAATTTCCTATTTAACGAAGGCGGCTCCTATTGAAGGGCGTACCAACGAAGACGCCATGTGCATTGTACACGGAGATAACTATGTGTTTTTCGCCGTGGCTGATGGAATGGGTGGGCATAAGTCGGGAAACAAGGCCTCGCAAATAGCCATTGAAAAGTTGGCTGAAATCGTTGCTAACAAAACCGCCCACACATTAAGTCAAATGGTGGGCGAAATAGAAAACATCCACCAAGAAGTTGTAGATTTAAAACTAGGTAGCGGAACAACCCTTACGGCCTGTTGGATCGTGGAAAATCAAGCTCGATTTCTATCGGTAGGGGATTCTGTGGGCTCCATCTTTAGTGGGAAAAGAAACTTGCTGTTTAAGACTTTAGAGCATTCTCCGGCCGGCCTTGCCTTAGAATCGGGTCTGTTTTCACTCGATGACCCACAATTGAAGGAAGAGGATTATTATCTGTTTAATGCTCTGGGCTTACCGCCTCTTCGTATCGAGGTTTCTGGCCCCATAGAATTGCAGGAAATGGATTACGTTCTCTTATCCACAGATGGGTTCACCGATAACCTAAAATTAGAGGAACTTGCGGCCTTTTTGACCCGTGAAGAAGATAAGCGTCCCCTAGAGGACTTGGAGACCGCCTTGGCGAATCATATGGCCTCAGGTGGGAAGGTGGATGATGCCACAATCATTGTTTACGAAAACTAGGGTTTTTTCCTTTTAAGAGACGAATCTTTGGTAAAAATTCCGTTTTCTTCTATGCTCTGGAATCAAAGTTCTGATAAGGTGGCGCGATGAATCAGAACATTACTCGGACCTATTGGCCGTACATTTTTTCCGGATTTGGAGCCCTGTTGGCTCTTGGGTTTTTAGATAACATTCGTGGTCCATTTTATCCTGATGTGATTCATACGTTGGGGCTAACGGAGACACAAGCGGCTTGGTTCTTTGCCACTCCTTCTTTAGTCATGGTACTTGGTTCTATTATAACTCCAAAAATGTTGACCTTAATGACTCCACTTTGGGCCCTCCGGATAGGCTTACTGAGTATGGGGCTGGGCTTCATGTCTTTTGGATTTATAAGTGATTTCTATCAAATGCTATTAAGTGGTTTTGTGTTTGGACTGGGCTTCGGCATTGTCAATGTGATGCAAAACTACATGATTCAGGTGGGAGCGCAAACCCATCTCAGGCAGCGACTATTTTCGGGTCTACATGCCAACTATGCCGGTGCCGCTATATTGGTTTCCTTCGCAGTGAGCTTTTTAAAGCACTGGGGATGGTCAAAGGTGTTTCTAGTGATGGGGGCGCTTCCTATAGTCATAGCCTTATTTACATTCCTCTCTAAAGAGAGTTTAGACCACATGGAAGTTCGAAAGAAAAAGGATCGACTGCCTAATTCGGTTTTTTGGCAGGCTCTTTTAGTTTCGGCCGGTTTTGCGTTTTATCTCACTGCGGAGTTGGGGCTATCCACTCGGCTAGTCCATTTTTTGGAAACGGATCTGGGCTATTCGAAAGAAGTAGCGAATTATCATTTTCTAGGTCTATTTGTGGGCATGTTTCTATCTCGAGTTATTTTTACTAAGGTGACGTTGCCTGTTCAGCCCATAACCCTCATTGCTACTGGAGCCATAGGTACCACCGTGGCTGTGTTTGTTTGCTTGTTCTATCAACCTTGGGCAACAGTGGCGGCAGGCTTTTTTATAGGTCCAATTTTTCCCGCTTTTTTAGAGTATATCAATTTGAAGTTTCCATTGTTCTCCGACCGAGTGCTTGCCATTTCTTTGAGCGTCTCAGCCATCGGAGTGGTGATTATGCATAATGTGGTCGGTTATCTATCTGAGACTATGGGAATACAAAAGGCACTCATGGTTAGCCCATTTGGAGCGGTCATATTTGTGATGATATTGGGTTATCACCATAAGATGTTTAAGGGCCGTTAAAGTTTTTTAGTTAAAAGTTGATAGCCAATACCTTGATCCGATTTTTTGACGATGCCCCAGATGTAGGTTTCTAGTTCTTCGAGCTCACCCAATACGACAATGTCCTTATTCTTAGCTATTCGTTGTTTGGCGGGTTCAGGCACAACGACAAATGCTAAACCTCGCTCTGCGACCAGTTGGAGTAAGTCCAAGTCATCACTCTCTCCAATGGTTTTTGGTGAAATCTCATGGTTGGCAAAAAATAATTCCAGTTCGTATTTTAAATAGGACTCATTACCATAGTTAAAAAAGGGAATGTTTTGCAGATTAGCCGGAAAAGAAGTTCCCGCAATTTGAGCCAGTTGTTTATGGGCAAGAGCATAAGTTTTGTGCGTCCCTACACGATAACTCTTCATGGAAGAGGGGATATTTTCTTTTTGGTTAATAAAAACCATATCCAAAGCACCTTCTTCTAGGTCGGCGAGAAGTAGGTGTTTTTCATTTTCATGAAAGTTCACATGAACGTCGCCTTTTTTAAACAAGGGCAAGAGAAATTCGTAGGAGAAATAAGGGGAGATGTAATGGGAAATGCCCACATCAATACTGTTTTTAGGTTGTGCCGAATGGCTTCTCAGCTGAGCTGTTAATTCCTGGCCGAGAGCAAAGATTTCATTGGAAAACCTAACGGCCATTTCACCATGGCGGGTAAGGTGTAGCCCTCTGTTTCTCCTGTCAAAAAGAGGACAGTCAAAATACTCCTCCAATAGCTTCAACTGATCACTGATCGTCGGTTGTGATACATTCAGTTTTTCGGCCGCGGTCTTGATAGATCCCTCGCGGGCTACGATAGAAAAGTAGTATAAGTGCTTGAAATTTAACATTAAATCCTCCGAGACTATAATTAGTATAATCCTAACTATATAGGGAAATAAAACGATTTTTAATTTTTTCTGAAACGCCCAAAAATATCGGTGTGCCGGTAGAAAGGCCCTTTGAGCAATGGCTCAAAGTGAAAAAGGAGAAATTAAAATGAGAAATATCGCACTAATTCTGTTACTAGCTTTGGGCTGGGGATTTTCTGCCACTGCGGATGACTACGACAATCAACCCGCCGTCAGCGGATATGAAGAGTCCTCTGGTGATGAAGTGGTGTATGAACCATACACAGCTTCTGATGAAGAGGGTGAGACCGGATATGAGGAGGAAGAAGTTCCTGCTGAAGAGTCTGAGTCTGTGGGAGACACTGCAAGCTACTAATTGATCTTTGTTGTTATATGCATACACGATGGCCCCATGCACCTTAGGAGTATGGGGCCTTTTTTGTTTGACCTAAGTGAAGTGACTCCTAAAATGTGTCTTTCAATAGACAACAAAGGAGATCCACTTGAGATATACAGCGCTATTCGTTTTTTTTAGTCTTTTGCTTCCCTCGCTGGTTTGGGCGGACAATGGGGTTCGTCAGCAGTATGCCACAATTGAATATGTCATCGTTGATTTAGACGGTGTTGACGATAATATGAACGGAATTGGAATTGCTTCAAACTGGATCATCAGCGATGATTTTGTGGGTGGAGCTAGTTTTTCTAAAGCCAGTGTGAGTGATGTTGATGTTACAGCTTGGTCCATCGGTGCGGCTTATGTAATTGCTCCAACACCTATCATCGATATCAACCTTGGAGTGTCTCTTCTTAATTCTAAAGTGGATGCTTCCGGTGCAGATAGTGACACTGAATCGGATGTAGGTGTGGGTGCGACTTTTAAAATTAGACCAGCGGAAGTCTTTCAATTGGAAGCCGGACTATCTCTCGTTGAAGACACCACAACATTAAGTGCCACAGGTCGCTTTTTCTTTGGTGAAGATTTCGGAGTATCGGCTTCTATTGCGAGCAATGATGACGCCACATCTACCGGTGTTGGGTTAAACTGGTTCTTTAAATAGCCAAATAAAGATTAACTATATACGGTCACAATTAAATTTCTTTTGTGGGAGCGGTTTCTGTGCTCCCATAAGTATATACCCTGCCAGGTTCCCAGTCCAAGCTGGCCTTTCGTGATAGGGATTGTAATACTTGTATTCGTAATTGCAGCCCGCATATGCGAAGGGGAATCATCCGGTCCCTCTAATGTGTGCTGCATCCACGACTGATTCTGTGGAGCTATCTTGTCGATGAAAGTTTCTAAGTCGGATTTGGCTGTAGGATCAGCATTCTCTTGAATAAGTAAACTCGCACTGGTGTGCTGAATAAACAGGTTAAGAAGACCAGCCTCCACATCTAATGCTTTGTCTAGGGCATGGACAATTTTATCTGTAATAAGATTGAGCTGATTGGGAGCTGTGTCTATTTGGATCGGTTTTTGGAAAATCATAGGCAAAAGGTAAACGCTCTTTTAGGGCTGGGCAAGAGCTTGCCACGGATTGGGCAAAAAAAAGGGGACCTTAAGGTCCACCCATTTTTTCCCTACTAATGGGGGAGTCTATCATCCCACAAGTGGTCGGTTTTTTTTCCAAACAGTAAGGTCTTCACAAATTTTAGCAAACAAACTTGTGAGTACTACATTTGGATCTTGTGACTCCGCTTCAGCCACAAATACGCCAGCCAATGAAGTGATCTTCACGTGACCTTTGTATCCAAGAGGTGTCTTTGCAAAAAGTACTTTATGAGATGCATTGTTAGGCGCTTGGGTTTCCATTTTCCATAGGAAATCCTTGGTCTTCATCCTAATCTCAGTACTAGGTACAAACCCCTCAAAGAGAACGTTCTTGTCCATTATCCCTCCTTATCCTGCAACGCTCAACGCACACGACGCCCGTTGAACGTGTTTAACAAAACATGCAAGCACAGTGTTCCGCTTTGTTTAGGTAGCTGGGGGCACTTGTCTCTTTAGGTCAGTATGTATGAGATCAGATAAGAAAAGTTGCTTGGCCTTTGCCCAGCTCTATTAAAAGTTTATTAAATTCTTAAGTAAAAGTCAATACTTATATGTGAATTAAATTCAAATTATTTTGTAAACAAACTGAACAAAGTGGTGTTCAAATCAATTCAGGTGGTTTTTTTTCGATACAGATCCAGTGATTTCATATAAGTTTTAGTTTCTATGTATTCTGTTTTGAAACAATTTAAGCAAGCGTTGTGTAAACCGGGCCCCCTGTTCTCCGTTCTCGTCCTGTTCGGACTGATGGATATCTATTTCACCAGCCGTCTGATTTTCCTAGTCTACAACTGGGATTCTTTTTCAAACGCGAGTACAAGTGAAATTATTCTGTCTTTCCTGTTAGGGTTAAGATTTGATTTGGCCACCATTATACTTATTAACCTACCAGTTCTTTTGTATGCATTTATGCCATTGCGGGTTTTTGTTCATAGCCTAAGTCGCAATTTGGTTTTGTCTTATCTTATCATTGTGAACGGAGTTTTTGCGGGCTTAAATATTGTTGATGTTGAGCTCTATAACTATCTCGGGCGTCGAATGACTCGTGATGTATTGGCTTTGGATCAAGATATTCAAACCGAGGCCGTAGAGTCTATAGCCAGTTTTTGGGGCCTCTCTTTGATTACGGTGATAATTTGGGTTTTCATGATATACGCCTCCATAAAGCTATGGAAGTACGTCACTACAAAAACAAAACCCAGTACTGTTTGGGCGGATGGCATCCTTCGGTTTTGCTTATTGGTGTTATTTGTTGTGGCTAGTCGAGGGGGCTTACAGCTTAAACCCATCAATGTGGTGAATGCCTATGGCTTCTCTCATTCTGAGTTGGCCCAACTCACATTGAACACCCCCTTTACTTTACTTAAAAGTCAAAAGTCCACTCAACTCCCTAGGTACAATTGGGTCGACCTAGATAAAATCCAGTTACCCAAAGGAACCGTGAACAGCATCAATTCACCAGTTCAGAGTAAGAAAAATATAGTTCTTATTATTTTAGAGAGTTTTGCTTTGGAGTATGTTGGGGCAGCTAATCAAGGCAAAGGTTATACCCCATTTTTGGATAGCTTGATATCTGAAGGGGTGTTTTTTAAAAACGCGTTTGCCAATGGAAGGCGGTCCATTGAATCTATTCCATCATTGCTGTGCGGACTTCCATCTCTGATGAGAGATGCGTTTATCACGTCCCAATATCAATCGAATAAAATAGATTGTCTCCCTAAATACTTAAAGCAGAGAGACTATAAAACTTATTTTTATCATGGTGCACAGAATGGGACTATGTACTTTGATAGCTTTGCGAAGAGAGTGGGTATAGATCAGTATTTTGGGTTGAACGAATATCCAGAGAAGTCTGATTTTGACGGGACTTGGGGTGTTTATGATGAACCCTACTTGCAGTACGTCGCTAAACATCTCAGTCAACAGTCGTCTCCGTTCTTTGCCCTAGTGTTTACACTGAGTTCCCATCATCCCTATAAAGTTCCAGACAAATATTCTGGTAAGTTTCCCAAAGGGACTTTGGAGATTCATGAGAGTGTGGGATATGCCGACTATGCTTTGAGGCAATTTTTTGAAGCGGCAAAGCATGAGCCTTGGTATGAAAACACTTTGTTTGTTATAACTGCGGATCATACACAAAAAACAGACCGACCTAAATATGCCGATGACTTCGGAAGGTATCGAGTGCCTTTGCTATTTTATGATCCCAATGACTCTCAGGAAGAATTCTTAACAGAGTTAAATACGGATCAAGTGGTGCAGCACGTAGATTTGACTCCAACTCTGATGGATATTTTAAATATTGATCCGAAGGGTAATCCACCTTTTGGGAGAAGTCTTTTCGATAATGATTCAGAACCTGAAGTCTATAATGGAAATGATGAGTATTATTGGTGGCAGGACGGTAAACACTTGATTGAAGTTCGCGGCGGCCATGATGTTCGAAAGTACTTGTTGTCCGAAGAGGGTTGGGGACCAAAGAAATTGCAAGAGTCTCTTCCTAAGGAAATTCAAGAGAGAGCTCTTCTAAGAAAGCAGCTCTATAACCAACTGATGCTCGATAATCAGTTGGTATTTAGAAAATAATGCCCCATAAAAGGTATTTATAGCCGAGTGACAAATTTCGTAAATATTCAATGATTTTGACAGTCTAGAGTACGGGAAGAAGGAGCTGCTCGATCTGTAGTGGTTCTCGTATTGCAAAGCTAGAATCCTATGTTTAAAAGAGCGAGTGCCCTATTTTTTGTCCTACTTCTCGGTGGTTCGTCGACCTATGCCGCTAGCCAATGTTTTGATCTGTTTCGATCAAGTTCTACGGTTAGTCTCGAGTATAAGTCCGGGGAGAACTCAAACACTTACAGTTCGGCCAAAGGGGTTGGGAAAATCCTTAGACTGAGTCGAGAGGAATATGAGCGGAGGGCTAAAGAGGGATCCATTGATCCGGATACTATAATCGTCCTAAATGAACTATCTCCAGTGGATCCGCCATTTGTAGCCGGCATCATTTTGTCAAAACCGCTGCCTCTTGGAGGCTCGCACATCGAAATTATGTCTAATAAACTGGGAATCCCTTTGGTTTATATCGAGGGCTCTTACTCTCAAAGCGCGATGAAAAAGCTAGAGGCCTCAGGAAACTACGCACTTTTGGATTCTTCTGGGCAATCTATACGAATATCCAATGTTGGCGTAGATTTTTCGAGTAAACCAGTCACAGAAAAATCTGCAATGCCAGAAAAAGCAGACAGAACCCGGAGAGGCATCGTGGGAGTGGCGGGAGCCGAGAAGTTAAATATTAATCAAATTGGCGAAAAGTTTTTAGGGCTCGCCTATGCCAAAAAGATTCTTCCAAAGCATGCGGTTCCAAGAATTTCCACTTTGTTAAGCGGAGAATGGGAAGCATTTAAAGCCACGAAGATCGAGGGATCCCGTGAAACACTGGGAGAATTTATAGAACGGACTTATGGTGAGATAGAAAGTGAATCCAATCAGGCCATAATTAGAGAAAAGTTGGAGTCAGTACGACATGCCATAGTCCATCAGACTAAGAATGATCAGTTTTTTAGACACTTGTACTCCCAAGTTTATGTTCACTATGGGGCGAAGTTACGACCGGATTCGAGATTATCCATTCGTAGTAATAACGATGTGGAAGATCTCTTGGCTGCCGGATTATATGAGTCGGTGGTCACGAAATCATTTTCACCGGAAAGCTTGGAGTCTGCAATTCGAGAGGTATGGGCTTCCATGTACTCTTATAGAGCCTTCCAAATTAGGCGGTACCGTAACTTGCATGAGGATCGGCTTTCAATGCCTGTGCTGATTCACCCTTTCATTGGTAACGAAGCTTATAATGGAGTGGCTTCAGCCTCAGTTGTTGATGGAAAGATAAATATTGAAATAAAGTTGGTTGAAGGGTCAGAAGTTCGAGCTACAAGCCCTGATCAAAGTGTCAAGGTACAGACCCTCTATGTGACAGCACCATTTAGAGGCAACTCCGCAGTTGTTGTGAGTCAAATGCCGAATGGGCCACATGTGAATTTAGACCCTAAGATAACTAATATTGTGGATCAATTGCTTTCTCATGTTTACACTTTGATGAATGCCTCTTTGAATAAAAGGTTTACTTTGCCGGAGGAAATCGATTTGGAGTGGACAGCCGACAATTCACATAGTGTTTGGAGTTTGAAGCTGTTGCAATATAAGGAAGTCATAAACCCAATGTTAATTGCTGACGTTCTATCCGGAGAAATCTCTCGAGGAGAACTTTACCCTTCGCTGAAAAGTTCGTTCGGATCTGGCAAATCCTCGGATTTCAAGGCCTTTAGTGAGACGGCAAATTTATTAGAATTTGAAAATTATGTAGTTGGCCCGAATTCTCCAAGAGAATGGACCTATTATCATAAGACTCGCTATGTTTTAGCGTTGATCAATGGAACTCCTAAAATCTTGCTCTGGGAGACGAATAAACTTCATCATCGCTTAAAGGAAGATATTGAAAATTTATTTGATACTACCGAATTTCAATGGATTTTGAGTGGCTATCTTAATTTTACTAAAACGAGAGGTTTTGGAGTGGTCCAGCCCACTTTGAATTTGGAATTTAGTATCGGGGGAATCCCCAGTACTAATCCGGATGTACCAAAAGCATATGTTCAGGATGTAATGATAGAAGCTCTACAAAACTTAAAGCAAGTGAATCCTAAGTATAAAGTTAATGTCACCTATGAAACGAGATCTAGAGATAAGTACCAACTAGAAGATATTTAATGTCCATCGATGTAATTACTATTTTGAAATAATCCCTGTGATTAAATCAACCACATGTGTATTTCCGTCGACGGTATTTATAAGTAGGGCATCGTTGCCTTTCAATCGATATTTATTTTTGTTGGCTAGCCATTGGCTCATAGTTTCTCCCATTTTAATTTTGCTTTCTGCAATATTAAACTTCTTTCCTGGAATTCTACGAATGTGCTCATTGGAGTATATCCAAACCAATATGGATTCAGGGTCATAATTCTCTTCTATGAAAATAAAATAGTTTCCATCATTCGTGAGTAAGCCAGTTTGAAACCCATTGTATTCGAGAGGTTGCTTCCACTGGCGTTCATTGTTTTTAAAAATCTCTAGAGTCCAAGTGTTATTTTTTATCTGATCATAGGTCGCCACCTTACTGACTTTGGCCAAATACCTTTTATTTGAAGAATGGACTTGAAAGGGGAGCCATGCCGGGGGAGTTGTAGCGTGCGATATTAATGAAAAGAGTAGAGTTAAACAGAAAATAAGTTTCAAAGTGGGCTCCTGGAATTCTATATCTGGTAAAAGGGGGTTTATAAAATAGTACCAGGAGCTAAAGGGAAGTTCAAAAAATTGACGACTATAAAAAGAGACAATGTTTTGACAAAAACAACGTCATAACAATGACAATCTAATGCCAGCTATGCTCTTTCTGTCGTGTTTTAGTATTGCACTTTGGGCAAAAGGCTTGTTCTTTCAATTTGAAAGCTTGAATTTCTAGACTGTTATCTCGCTCCACTTCTATTTCAACATCGGTTCCACATAGTGGACATTGATTCTGTATCTCGATAAAAGCCTGATGGTTTTCATTGCTTTCACTATATTTATTGATCCAAGTTTTGCTCATCACTATATCTCCTGTCATAGAATCTTAAGAATCACAGGTAATATATATGCAAACTGGTGTGCCAAGAGGGCTAGGGGACCGCTGTCTAGCCTAGGTCGCTCAATGTGTTGGCGTGGTTGCAAGTCCAGCGATTAGAACATTCGTTTTTTTAAGGCTAGCCCGAACGCTCTTGAAATGGATTTGTTGATGGGGCTTTCGTTGTTTTCAATGTAAGTGGTCATGGCCAATTCGATGGGTAACACTCGTGGGCGGTGAGGCGCTTTTAGAAGTAAATCGGAAAACTCATCCGCAGTGGCGACAATTTGAGAGAGGATGTGAATTTTAGATTTATTAATGCCCATGGGGTAGCCACTACCAGAAGGGCGTTCATGATGCTGATGAATAATAGTAAGTACGTCATCGTGAACAGCATCGATTCCGTCAACCAGTTCACGCCCTCTATCAGGATGGGTTTTATAGATTTGCATTTCTTCATTTGTAAGTTGGTCTAATGGACGAGTGACAATGTTCTTGGGTAGTTTGATGAGGCCAATGTCATGTAAAAGACCGGCCACGGAAACACTCTTTATCTGGGTAGTGCCAATATTTTCCAACTCCATAGCTATACAAACAGAAAAAAAAGAAACAAGTATAGATCTTCGAACAATCCAACTGTCAAACTCATTGAGTGAATCAATCAACGTGGCAACATCTTGATTGTCTTGGGCGTATTGAAAAAAAGATTCAGCCAATGATTTGGACTGTTCATAGGTTTTACCAGTCATCCCACAGTACTCTATCTGCTTAAACATAGAATCAGTGGCTTTGACAAATAATGCCGCTTTCTTGTTGTTGGCGACTGTTGCGCTACGACTGGCGAGACTTGCTAGTGTTACATTTTTCTTAACAAAGGTGATCATTGCCGACTTTTCGACCCATAAAGTGTCTATGTCTTTAGTTTTATATTTGTGGAGGTGTTCACTGCTGGGTATAGAATCTTTTTTGTAGAGAGTGACAAAACGATCTGCACTCAAACGGATATAAACATTGTGCTCCGTGGGTGAATTAGGCATTAAATCATCAATGCCAATTGGAACCATTTCAATATCTAATAAACCCATCCGTTTTTAATCCTCAGCTCTGAAATTTATAACTACGCTCTCTCGAAAAATGGTGCGGGTTTCACTCAAGTGTTCGTTCGATGTTTAGACACTATTCGGTGCGTCGTAGGAAAACTTGACTCATTTTGATGACTTAATGTCTGGTTTTGAAATGAGTGTAGCGGGAACGTTGCACTTTCTAAAAAAGTAGCAATTTAGCCATTGGCCTTGTTTTGCTGGGGTCACAAAAGGGTTACTAGGCTTTCTAATTAAAAAAAAGCCACTTCCTGGGGAAGTGGCTTAAATAATTTAAAACTAGAATTAGAGATATACTTAATGAATTAAGCTTTTCTCTGGGCGTAGTATTCCGTGAAAAGACCAGAGTCGAACGGGAAGGGAACGTGCTCTAAATTAGGTACAGCTAAAATAGTCCCCATTTCCTTACCTTCTTTTTCTTCTTTTTTAAGATAGTCAGCTAGCTCCAAACGAGGGCTTTGCTTAGCGTAAAGGTAAGTTTGGCTTTCGTAAGCTTTTGGCTTCAAAGTGATTTCATCACCCACTTTTACAACAGCAGAAGAAACGTTTAAGCGATTTCCATTTACTAGAACATGACCATGGCTCACAAACTGACGAGCAGCTCTAATGCTTGGAGCAAAACCTAAACGAAAGATAACATTATCAAGACGTAATTCTAGGCGACCAATCAGCTTGGTAACCCATGCTGTTCCTACACCTTTTTTAGAATCTCTAATGAAACGACGAAGTTGTTCTTCTCTAAGTCCATAATGGTGACGGATCTTTTGCTTCTCTTCTAGACGTAGAGCGTAGTCTGAATACTTCTTACGTTTATTGCCGTTTTCCCCAGGAGGGTAGGGGCGTCTTTCGAGGGCTCCAGGCTTACCTAATCCAGGAAGCTCTGTTCCAAGTCTTCTTTGTACTCTATATCGCGCTTGGCGACCGGGTTTAGTTTTTCCCATATCTATTCCATCCTTTGCTTGTATTGGCTCGATTTTGAGGTTTCCCAGGCCCAATACTTTCAGATTCCCGAGATCTCGTTTTACATGAAGGTAGACTTCTAGCGTTACCAGGGGGGGAAGTCTATAGGTTTTTGGGAAAATATAATGGAATTTCCATGATTTGGGCTCATTTTGAGACAGAGCGTGTTGTTTTTTTTCAAAAAAATTCAAAATTTCGCGGTTGCAACCCACTGATACTAGGCTGGAAATTAAAAGTTCCGATTTTTTGTCAAAATACTGGGCGTTTTAGACGGGGCTAAGGCTTTGATTTTTCACACAAAAGTCCTGGAATTGCCTAAAATAGAAGGTAGATCGAGGTACGTGATGCGGAAAAATTTAGGTGGGGTCATTTTATTGCCCCTATTACTCACATTCCTAGTTGGTTGTCCTGGTGAAGATGAAGTCACTATGGATGATGTTCTTATAATTGGTGATGGTACCAATACAACCATTGATCCCGTAGATCCAGATACGATTGTTTGTAATCCTTTGGATGATGATCCGGATGCACCTGATTTGGTGACATCAGGGTTAAGAGGCGATCTGTATTACCGTGAAGATGGTCAGCCTCGTTATTATTCAGCACAAGATTACATAGATAATGCGACTCACTTTGAAGATTTAACCATGTTTTTTAGTCACCTCGATATTCCTACACGGCCATTTGATCGTGGTTTTGTAACTGAAGGTGGTTATACATTAACAACTGAGGCAGGTGATACTCTTTATGAGTACTTTGCTCTAGATCTTTATTCCAGATTAAAGCTAGCTTCAGAAGATGCTGATGGGCTTTATGAAATAGCGGTTATTTCAGACGATGGTTCAGTTCTTGAATTTGATTGGGGAAGCGGGTTTGAGACCTATATTGATAACGATGGAGATCATCCCACGCGAATGGGGTGTGCTGCGGAACCTTTAGCTATGACTTCGACGACGGCCATACCTTTGCGGTTAAAGTACTATCAGGGGCCGAGATACCATATTGCATTGGTGGTCATGTATCGTCCGTATAGCGAAGAAGAAGGTAGCGATGCTTTCTGTGGAGTGTCCGGTAACAATTTTTATTTCGACTCTACGAAGGACCCTGTTGAACCCACCTCCAACTATCAAGCATTACTTGATAGAGGTTGGAAGGTTATGAATCATTCTAACTATTTATTACCTGAGCCGGGTGAGCGTAACCCTTGTGTTGAACCTGATGCTCCAGACCCAGAAGTGACCGATATTAATGTTGGTTTGATCGATAGGACTTCGGTCATTATCAATTGGACAACAAATACGGCGACGACTTCGCAATTGCGAGTTACAAATGTGTCAAATGGGCAAACCATGTTGTACCCTCTTGACCCCGCCTACTTAACGGAACACTCAATGGCTGCAAATGGCTTGAGCGCAAACACCACTTATCAGTTTGTCGCCATTTCGGTAGACGTTGAAGGTCGCATTGTAGAATCTCCCACAGTGCAAGTAAGAACACGGCGTTAAAACATTTCTAAATTCTAATACCAGTCTGAGGGCCTACAATGTGGGCATTGGTGCCTTTTTGCTTGATTCTCGACTGGGACCCTCCTTATGATCTTATTTCTGCAAGTCATTAACGATTGAATTCATTGTTCAATAAATGAATCAACCGAAAACAAAAGAGGTTATGAAATGGCAAAAAAGAAAGCTAAAAAAGCGACTCGCAAAAGTAAAGATATGCTTCTAGTAGGTTCTAAAACTAAAGAAGCTCTTAAAGGTAAGAACTACAATGTATCTTCTGATGCATTGGATGCACTTAACGAGCACGTTTACTGGTTGATCGAACAAGCTCAAAAAAGATGTGGAGCTAATGGTCGTAAGACGATTCGTCCTTATGACATTCTTGCGTAAGTGTTCCTTGGTGCGAGGTTCTTGTACAGAATCTCGCACTTTACTCTAGTTATTGTCTCAAACCTGCCCAAAGTCCTGTTTAAATTCGATATATTCTTCAGTTAAATTTCCTTTAATTTTTAAATTTCCCCTTAGAATTCCGATAACTTAAGAGATGGGGAAAGCAAAAAGCAATAAAACTCTATTTTCGATTCGATACAAATTTTTGTCTGTGATGGCATTGCTACTGTTTGTGTGCGTATTGGCTTACCTTTCATTAGCCACTTCAGTTTTCCGCGGCGATAAAACGGAATTGGTTTTTGATTACAACTCTTCGTTAGTGCGGAACCTAGGTTCCGACGTGGAAGGTGTTTTTGAGAGAGTGAAGGACAAGACCGAACTCATGGCCTTTTTCGATCAGAGTTCTGGAACCCGTTTAAGTGCACCTGGGAATCTTTTCCAAAAAGACGACGATGTCGTATTTATGGCCAAGAGTGCGGATTTCAAAAAACTATCCAAGGTCTACTACGAAAACAAAGTTTATTACGAAACCTATGGACTCAATAGGGACTACTTTACAAATTCAGTTGCTGGGAGTCGTCCGGTTCCAATGCAAACAGTTATGACTGAAGGTGAAGCCCTATGGAATGCCACTGTGTCTGGTGGGCCACCACTCATTGGCTATGCTCGAAATGTGATTTTGAAAACGGCAAAGAACATTCCCTATAAGCAATTTGCCATTGTGGTCTATCTCAAAGCAGATCCACTGCTAAAGGCTGTTCAACGTGGTCAGTTTTCTGAAGTGATGATTGCCAGTGCCGAGGGGGAGTTACTTGCCCATGCAGATCCTGAGGTTATGGCTCATTCTAAAGCCATTCAAGGATCTAACTTGTTTCAAAAATCCGTGGCGTCTCCTGTTCGTAGCGGAGTTCTTCAATATGAACGGGAAGGGGAAAAGATGTTAGGTGCCTTCGAAAAGACTTTCGGAGGTAAAATCTTTGTAATGTCTCGAGTGACGGGAAGTACTGCCTTTGCTGTTGTGGATCAGTTTGTATATCGATCTATTTTGTTTGCAGGAATTGTTCTTACAATTGCATTTTTAGCCGCAGTCTTGTTTTCACGGTCATTGGTAAGTCCTCTGGAGAGACTCACTGAAGCCATGAAAAGAGTTTCTGCCGGCTTCCTAGATTCGCAAATTGAAGTCAATACCAGTGACGAAATTAGCGTTTTAGCGAACTCCTTTAATGGAATGATTAAGGATCTAAAATCTTCACGGCAAGAGCTGATAGAGATGAATAATCATTTGGAAGAAAAGGTGAAGGAGAGAACTCGCCAGCTCGAAGAGCAAAACCAAGCGGTGAAGGAAGCTCAGGAAGCCTTGTTGCGAACCACTCGATTAGCGGCGGTGGGGGAAATTGCAGGACAGGCGGCGCATGAAGTATTGAACCCGTTAACAAGTATTTTATCGCGAGTACAAAAGATTCAAGGACGTTTTCAAGTCTTTGGGCTTCAGGAATCACAAATGCTGAAAGATATACGTACGGCCTGGGAGCAAGATAAATCCGAGGGTGGATTTGAAAAGCTGGTGGAATCTTGGAAGCAACCATCGACAGTCTATGAGGGTAAAGATTTATGGGCTGAAGATCTAGCCAACATTGAAGCTATTGAAAAGAGTATTGGTAAGCAGTTTAAAACCATGCAGTCGGACACAGATTTTCTTTTAAAGGAAGGAAACCGAATTAATAAAATCGTAAATAGCATGCGATCACTCAATGTTATGCATTCGGAAAAGCGTAGGGAAAATCCAAAACATCTTATTGAGGATAGTATTCAGATCATGCAGGACTTACTCGAAAAGATGGATATAGCCATAGAGTTTGATTTTAATGAATCTACTGAGGCCGTTGTCGTGGATAGCGATGAGTTCACTCAGGCATTAACAAATTTGATAAGAAACTCCATTCAGGCTGTACATTATAGGAAAAAACAATCTGAGAAGAATTTAAAAGGAATGATCACTCTCAAATCCTTTATGTTGAATGAAAAAATAGTAGCCATTCAAGTACAAGATAATGGCTTGGGTATTACAGAACAAGATCAAAAGAAACTATTTGAAATGCAGTTTTCTACTAAATCCAAAGAAGAAGGTACTGGAATAGGGCTTTCTATTGCACGTAGATTTGTAAGGGGTTTTGGTGGAGATCTTATTTTAAAGGAAAGTACTCCGGGTGCAGGGAGTGTATTTGAAATTCAATTGCCAAGTGCGGCGGCTGTAGAAGAAGAGCAAGAATCCGCCCATGAGGAGGCCTCATGACAAAAGTTCACCCTAATCTAAAGTGGAATCGCCGGATTCTAGTTGTGGATGATGAGAGATCCATAGCTGATTCCTATGAAGATATACTTTGTCCGGCAGAGAGTGTCGTGTCTTTGGGATCTTCTAGATCCTCTCGTAGTAAATCGCCCATAGAGAATACTCTCCCGGGGGCCATAGAATTTAAATTTGAAGTGGATGTGGCCTACTCTGCCGAAGAGGCTTTGGAGAAAATCAAACAATCTATAGTAGATGGTAAGCCTTACTCCATGGGCTTTTTTGACGTTAAACTCGGTGGGGGAATGGATGGGGTTGAACTTGTTAAAGAAGCGTTTCACCTATGTCCAGATATGTTTGCCGTTTTTGTGACAGCGCATACGGATCGCTCCATTGAAAATATCCAATCGGTTGTGGGTGTTGAGAATGTTGATCATTGGGACTATTTGAGTAAACCCTTTTCCCATAGTGAAATTCTACAGAAGGCTCGTAATTTCACTACATTGTGGAATTTGGCTCGCGAACAACAAGTTCACGAAGAACAGCTGCAGGTCATGCGCAATAAAATGATGGACAATGAAATTGCAAGCTCCGTGGCCGCTGTGGCAAGAGGGGTGGGGCATGAGTTTGGCAACATCCTAATGCAGATCATTGGTAAGGCTGAACTGAGTTTGAACAAGAATGAAGAAGGTTTACGAGAAGCGATGGACAAAGTGTTAGATGCTTCACAGAGAGCCATTGAGATCTTAGACCGATTCAAAGACTTGACGGAGTCGGGTAGTGCGTCGGTGGAAAAGTCTGATTTTAACCTCAGTGATATGGTCCAAGGTGTCCAAGAGCTAATGGAACACCAAATAAAGGTGTCCGGCATAAAAGTGAAAATGGATATTCCAAAGGGCATGATGGTTCATGCGAACCAAACTTCTTTGATGCAGGTGATTGTAAATCTAATTATAAATGCCATTCATGCTTCAGGTGGTGAAGGTGCCGTTGATATTACCGCGGAAAAGACCGGTGACGTGAGTTTTATCAAAGTGCGTGACTATGGCCCCGGTGTAGATGAGTCCTTGCTGGAAAAAATCGTTCTTCCTCTTTTCACAACGAAAGGTGATGGAGGGACCGGTTTAGGATTAGCTATCTGTAAGGAAATTGTAGAGATTGAGCACAAAGGGCGAATGTCCGTTGATAATGCATCGGACGGTCAGTCTGGGTTTGTAGTGCGAATAGAGATTCCAGATCGGAAGCTCCAAGAGGTGGCCTAAAATGAGTACGGAAAATTTTAATATTCGAATCATGGTGGTCGATGACGACGCAATGGTGCGCGAAATTGTAGTGGAATACTTAAAGGCTTTTGGTTTTACTAATATCCTGGAAGTGCGTCAGTCAGCACGTGCTCTTAAACATATTCAGGATGTGAAAGAGGAAATGGATTTAGTGATTTCTGATTGGGAAATGCCCGATCCTTGTGGTGTGGATTTGTTGAGAGCGATTAAAAAGAACCCTCATAGAGAAAAAGTAAAGTTCATAATGATCACATCTCAGAAGAGTATGGAGCGGGTAAAAATAGCACAGGCCGCCAGCTTAGGTTGTGACGCCTATATCGTTAAACCCTTTCGTTCAAAGATTTTAAAAGAAAAGATCTATCAAGTTCTGGGGTGGGAACTACAAAAGGCAGGCTAGAGGGTATGCAAAAGTGCGCGATCATTCTAATAGCGAGTCTTTTTTCACTGGGTGCCCAGGCTCGAGTTCTCAGTGTGGATTTGGTGAACACTAGTTCTATAATTTCAAGTTCAGATTTGATAGTGAACCAAGAGGCGGGAGTGCTGCATCCACCTCTACTGATAACCGGTTATGATGATGGCGATGCTGGAGACTCTGATGATGATCTAGAATTAGATATAGGGGACGGCAGTGATGGCGCTTTTGACTCTAGTACTTATGCCAATTTTGCCAGTGAGATTATAGCGGGATCCCCGACGATCATCGTTTTGGATTTAGATACAAAAAATGAGTTTAATTTTACCAGCTTCACTTTGGATTCGGGGTACACCATTTTGCCCGAAGGGGACCAGCCTTTAATTATAAGAAGTCAGGGGGACGTTGTAGTCAATGGCACCATAGATTGTTCCGGCGAAGACGGAGAGAACAGTGTGTCTGGGAGCTCTTTGCAAGCTGGGGGCGAAGGTCGATGTATGGGGCGAGATGGAGGACGGGGTGCTTCCATAACTGAAAATGCTGAGGCTGGAGTGGACAATAATATTGGTGGATCAGGAGGTGGACAAGCCACTAACACCGATTCAGGTGGTGGAGGTGGTGGTGCCTATAATGGTGTAGGTAACTTAGCCGATCCCGGTCTTGGGGGAAATCCAGGCGGTGCTGGAACAAGTAGTGAAGATCCAGAATTTTCAGACGTAGATGGTGGTGCTGGTGGTGGTGGCGGTGAAGATGGTAGTGATAGTTCTAGCGGCGGCGGTGGTGGCGCTGGAGGCGGTGTGGTTCTCATCTATGCTTACGGGGATATATCCATTGGTTCATCGGGAAAAATTCATGCAAATGGTGGTGCTGGTGGTGGAAATAGCGCTTTGAACGCCGGTGGTGGCGGCGGTGGTGGCGGTGGATCTATCGCCATGTTTTCTGCAGGGCAAATCGATAATGCCGGGGAAATCTTTGTTGAAAGAGGTGCTATTGGTGACTCAAACTCAGCAGGCACAGGTGGACTTGGAGCTGTAGGGCGACTGTGGTTTACAGATATAGATGGAAGTATTACGGGTACCGGTACAGAAACATTTGCAGGCTATACTATGGCCGGAGATGGATCAGTTGTTTTTGATACCGGAAGCTTCAATGTTGAAGTGGCGGAGGTGGACTTACTCAATACGGGGCCAACACTCAACGGTGTTACGGCAACCACATCGTTGCAAAGTGGAGATTCCTTAGATGGAGATTGGGCCAGTTATGAAACTTCCGGTGAGAGTTCTCTCACTTACAATACATTTTCTTCTGTGGTGGGAAGTTCTGTGGAGCGGTTTGCGCGAGTTCGACTCACTTTAAATACTACCAGTGGCTCAAATCCTTCAACACTAACGGGATTTGATATAAATTTAACAGATTTGGAAACGGAAGAGTTTGATTTTGTCGCAGCCTGTGGTTCCATGGGTAAAAGCTCCGTCCCACCCGGATCAGGGTGGCTGATAGCGATGCCTATAATGCTGGCCTTTATTTTTCGATGGAAAGATCGAAAGGCCGTCTCCATAAATACACTCTAAAAGATATTTATATTAAAACAGCGATCTACACATGAGCCCATAAATTTGCTTGGGAATCAGATTGCGAGTGAGGTCTTCATGATGGGTCTCTAGATGTTGAATGGCTTCGTACACTTTGGGGTAATCATGAAAATTGTATTTATCAGAAAACTTTTCCACATCCACGTACTCTGTCATTGAACTCATGAGTCGACCAAACTCGGGCGAGTTCGCAGCAAATTTTGAAGTTCCAAAAATGGCTTTGGCTACGATTTCAGGATACTTAAAACGATCGGTTTTATCCGCAATATGAATAATGAGAATAACAATTTTGCCTATCGGAGTCAGAGAACCATCTTTATTGAGAAGTCCGCTTTGCTTGAGGCGCTCATTAGTGATTCTATCGTCTTCAGTATTGAGTTCTTTTAAGCGAGGATCATCTTCCGATACAGATTGTTGGTAATTGGATTCAACAAAAGCAAAGTTTTTTTCGGTCAGCTTTGCATTGTCATGAACCTCAGCAACAAATCTTACTAGTTCAGGAGAGACTCCAAATAGGGTTGCGATTTCCATCGCCAAAACTACGACCCGTTTTTGGTGGAATTGAATTTCAGTGCGTAAATTTTCACCCTGTAATTTTGGCCATTCCATCAGGTTGTGGGGGTTATCTGAGTAGACATAAGCCTTTGCAAAGGCCGTAATTGGGCTTGTGGCGACTAAAATTGTCACTGAAAAAGTTAATATGGACTGTGTAATCCCGCTCATTGCTGCTCCCTGTGTGGGAACCAAAAACCTACTCTTAATATTGCAATTTTGCGACCAGAGAAAGGAGTATAGAAAATGTTTACCAGAAGAATTGGACCTCAAAGCCCAAATTGAAAGCAGTTTGAGAGAGGTCAGAGCCTCCAATATACATTATATCTATACTCGGCCCCATATTGACGCCCCAATGAGGATGACGAATGGCTTCGAACCAAAGCCAATTATCCGTTCTAGCAATAAATCCAGCGGACGCGAGGCCTAACCGGGCGCGAGTTTGCCACCTATAGGTGTCGCCCCATTTAAGGTGATAGTTCCACTGAGCGCCACCGGTGATGAAGTCGATACTTTCAAGTTCTTGTGCGGCCCTTCTTTCATGAACCACTTCTTTTGTTAAAAAGGCCCCCCAGCTATTTGGATTTCCGATTCGAATATAATCTAATGACAGCTCTAGATAGATTTCTTCTAAATTTTCTTGAAAAGGATGGATCGTAGAATCTTCCACTTCCCACTCTCGGCGATCTAAAAAGAAATTCAACTTTAAATCGGAGGTTTCGTTCCAGTCCCATTGGCGTTCTATTCCTATCGCAATGGGAGTGAGTCCTTCAAAGGTGGTTTTGAAATCATCTTCATTGTTTTCCTCAGAAATCCATTGAGCATGGACTCCCACAGAGGCAAAAGTTTTTGCGGGTCTTCGAACTCTTGCTTTTTTTGGTTTTTCCACAGGAGCGGGGGGCAAGTTAGGTTTGGTGGCCGGGGGTGGAGGGGCTGGTTTTGGAGCGATAGGTGCTTCGGTCACAAGTTGAACCGGTGAAGCTGTTTTTCCCGCTTTACTTTCTTTTAAGGCGTCTTCTTCTTTTACTGGTTTTAACAAAGTAACATCGAATTCACTGACGTCGGAAAATAACCCTTTCTTATCATCTTTACCTGCAGCCACTCTCCAGTAATATTTCTTACTACCAAAACCTCTCCATTCAAAATGATTGGTTTTTAGTTTTGTATTTACAAGGGGGTTCATAAAAAGAGGTTCGTCTGCAATTTCGATAATGTAATGATCGGCTGTTGGAACTTGGCTCCAAGAGAGCACTATTTTTTTAATGGGTTTGGGTTCTGCTTCGGCTTTTTGTTTTTTTTTAACAGAGATTTGCATTTCTTCCGCCTCGGCGGAAGGAATCATCCAGCTCACCCATTTTTGAATCCAGTTTATTTGATGGGAAGCCCCTTGATTATCTTTTTGAGTCTCATTTTTTTTGCTCTTTTCCTCTTTAGGCTTAGATGCAGGAGCTCGTAATGTTGGGTTGATGAGCTGAGGAGCCATTAGAGCATCATCCACAACATAGAGTTCATAGTGATAGAGCGGGGGTATGGTGTAACCCTGTTGGTCTACAGCTTTGATTCTCCAGAAATACTGACCTTCCGTTTTGAAGTTATGTAGGAGCTGGGAATAGTTTTTAGCATTAAAAACATCTGGGGATCTAAACTCACGTTGACTGTCTAACTCGAGGTAATAGTTTTTAATGTTTTCGAGAGGAGTCCAGCTAAAGACCACCGATTGCGGTAAAAGAGACCGATCTCTAGGTAGCGGAGCTAGATAGGTGATTGTTGGTGCTTGCAAAACACTGAGCTCAAAACTTTCGGAAGTGGTGTTGTCCCCTTCCAGCCGGAAAATATAGTTCCCCGGAGCTAAGAGTTTCAATGTCGAGGTTTGTGCGGAGGAAAGGGATTCTGCAACTTGGTGGTTATCTGGATTGATTTGCAAGAGGGAGCGGGCAGGACCTTTCCACTGTAATTCCACAGGTGTCATTGGGGAATGAGTGTAAATAACCTTCTCCATATTGGTAGACCACGATAGATTCTTGTCCACAGTGATGGCTTTCATTTCGTCTTTCTTGAGCTCAATGCGTTGGTTACCTTCCAGGCTTTGAACTTCTTGAGTGTCTTTGTTCGCTAGTACGACTTCGCCTTTTGTAAGTTCCACTTCGACCTTTTCATCGTCAACACTTCTTAGGCTCAACTCCGAGCCATGGGCCGCTTCGATCGTCCAACTTTTGTTAGAGAATTTTAATTTCTGTGCGCCAGTGGTCGCTCTCAGTCGACCTTTGTTAAACTGCATTAATACCAAGTTTGCATTCTTCTTTTCCTCAGAGGGCTCTAGTACTATCAATGTGTTTTCGTGAAGATTTAACTTCACTTCGTTTTTCAAAATGATTTGAGCTGAGGAATTGTTTAAAGTTAGGATCGAATCGTAAGCGTGCAAGGTATCTTTTTCCTGCCCGGCTTCCCAATATACGGAGCTGTTCATTTTCTTACGAACATTGTTATGTTTGGATTGAATAGTTCCCATAATCACTTCCGTGTTATGCTGAGATTTTTTATTCAATCCCCATTCGGCCGGAAGTAAATTCAAGTCCGTCATTAGTACAAAAACTTGTACCAGCAAAAGAACCAATGATCCGGAGATGAGATATTTATCCATACCTAGTTTATCGGAAAATTTATAATAATAACTTAGAGTTACGATTCTCATACTGAGCTTTGGTCGAGGCCGGATAAAGGGGAAGTTCTCCATTCATTTAATAAGTTAATATTGAGTCGGATAGGGAACGCTCGTAAAATATTAAGAATGGAGCAAGAACCCAAACGGATACTTATTGTTGAAGATGACCCTAACTCGAGAGAAGTGTTGGTTGAGTCTTTGAATCGTCCCGAGTATGCCATTCAAGCGGCCTCTGATGCGGAAGAAGCCTATGCTAAGGTCAAGGCCTGGCAACCACATCTGGTAGTAACTGATCATGATATGCCAGAGGTTTCAGGCTTGGAGTTGCTCAAGAATTTAAGACAAAATCAGATTTACACCACTGTGATTTTTGTGTCTGGTCGTACCGACAGTAAAACGGTCGCTGAAGTTCTTCGTTCCGGTGCGGATGATTTTGTTCGGAAACCGTTTCGTTTAGATGAACTGCAGGCACGCGTGGAAGTGGCTTTACGTCATAACGAAGCTCATCGAGAACTATTTGAAGCCAATAGCAAACTTCAAGAGCTTGTGGATCGAGATTATCTAACGGGGTTGTATAACATGCGATCGATCTATGAAAAGATCGAGTACGAATTAAAGCGTTGCATTCGTACGGATGAGCAGATGGCCTGTGTCATGTTGGATATGGACCATTTTAAAACTGTAAATGATGACAATGACCATCTGTTTGGAAGCTTTGTTCTAAAAGAAGTGGGTCGCCTTATTACTGAGAATATTCGAGATGTAGATTTTGCGGCTCGCTACGGTGGGGATGAGTTTCTAGTGGTCTTAAGCTCTACAACGGATGAAGGTGTAGTGACCTTTTGCGAAAGAGTGAGGGCTCTTATTGAGGCTCACGAGTTTCGTGACGGAGACAATTTTATTCAGTTAACGGTTAGCCTTGGGTACTCTATGTCGGGCCAAATCAAAGAGCCCGATGCTCGGACTCTAGTTAGAACGGCCGACCATGCTTTGTATGAAGCAAAGAATGCCGGCCGCAATAGAATTGCAAAAGCGGATTAATGAACCGTACGGCAAGGTGGGCAGTGCGGTTCTAACTCAGTGCTTAGCATCTCGCCGACAACTGTACTCTTCCAACCGCTGAGTTCTCCCGTAGAAATGAGATGAGCGAGGTGTTCACCAATCTTTTTAGAGGGGACGCTATAGGACAGCTCAGTCCAAATGACGTCATTATTTCGAGACTCTAAAACATCAGTTAAAAAAGTCGAATCTTTGACGATGGAACTCTTGGGGATCTTTCCCGTCCAGATAATTCCCACTACGGCGCCAGTTTCTCTATCGACCATTGCGGAACCACTGTCTCCATGGGAAACATCACAACCATTGGCGAAAGACCAAGCCATGTAGCTACCTGTGTTTAGCTCGTCGGGGTCAGCCATGAATCTAAATTCCGCAGAGTCACTAAAAACAGAGCAATCCAAATCGTAATTCACCATGAGTGAGCGGGCTGTATTTCCGGCGATTCCATATCCTGCAGTATAAAGTGGCTGTCCTGGATAGAGGTCATTGTTGTAGTCAAAATTCATTCCGAGGCCTTCAAGTTTTTGAGCCAGTTCTGCATCCGGACGAATGGTAAACAGAGCCAGATCGATATCGGTCCAAGATCCAATCCATCTTCCAAAAGATGCCCGGTCATTCATTGCTGTGAATCGAACTGGCCGGAAAGAACAGGACCATGCCGCTTGGCACACATGATAGTTAGTGGCCATAACATGTTCGCCACCAAACTTTCCAAGATAAAACCCGGTTCCACCACCCACTTTTGCAGTGGCTTTGAGTGTACGATCAAGAAGAGCGACCTCATCGGACTCTCCGAGTACTGCAGGATGCTTTCCAAACTCATCCCCAATGCGGTAGTCGTCCACTTCAACATGATCATTGAGTCCAAAGTCCAATGGAAGTAAAGGTGCTGGTCGACCGCCTAATAGTGTGACGGGTTCATCCGCCATTGATGTAAAAGAAAATGAAAATGCGATCCATGCCGCAAGCAATGTAACTTTCATGGTACCCCCTTAGCCCCAATCATTAGATAAGAGGAAATACCAAATTGGACCCATATAGACCAGGTGAATGTATTTTGGGACAGGACAGCAGAAGCGGTGGGGTGGGTTGGATGCGCCGCATGTAAATGAGTCATAGGAGTTTAATTCGAGTGGGTCTTTTAAAGCTTGGTGAAGAACTCGATAAGCTGTTCTTCCGCCTTTTCTCGAGTTTTAACATCTTTCAGGCTGCGACCATGATTTTTTTGAATGATATGATCCATCCGCATTTGCATAGTGATCGTTCCAAAGAAGACACTCGCCAAAAGGAGCGGGTCGTGATGAGCACCTATAAATTTTTTCTTCTGGGCACTCGCAAAAAAATTGCCAAGTAGCTCAAAGACCTTCAGAAAGCCACTTTTAAAGATAGGTCCAGCGGGAGATTTAGCTCTATCAAACTCCCGCATGATTATGAGTCCGGTGTATCGATCTTCCAAAAAAAGGGAAAACATATTTTCGATGAACATTTTTAAACGCACACGGTATTCGGCTTCATCTTTCGGTGGAGATAGAATATCAGAGGCCATTGAAAATCGAGTTTCATTGATTTCTTGAAGACACTCTTTATACAGACCTTCTTTGCCGCCAAAATAGTAGCTGATCATACTAGAGTTTATGCCTGCGTATTGAGCTATATCTCGAATGGAAGTGCCCCTAAGCCCTTGTTTAGCAAATAGGACTTTAGCCGCCTTGATCAATGCCAGTCGAGTTCCATTCTCATTGGTGCTATTGCTACTGGCTCGTTTTGAAGCAGTCTTCTTTTTTAGATGTGTGCTTTTGGAGACACTTTTTTTCATCACTTCAATTATCAATCAATTGGATAATAAATTCAATCAATTGATTGATTTCGTCTGGCAGGCTTTGTTAACATCTATATAGACAGAAATTTGTTCCATTTTATTACGGTACTCAATCGCAGGGGCGAGATGATCGTTTAAAGGAACTAGGAGGAAATCATGGAAGCACTTATGCAGTTTCACGGTATCGTTGATTGTAATGCGTTGTCATTAATCATCGCTGTCGTGGTGGCTTTAGGTATTGGATTTTTCGGCTTACCATTTTTTGTTTGGTACTTAGCCATTTTAGCGGGATCGATAGTTTTCGGACTACCCACAGCAGTGACGATTGGTTTAGCCGTCGTTCTAGGGATTTTTGTGGTACCACCTTTGCGAAAGGTGCTTGTGACTTCTGTAGTAATGAAGGTTATGAAGGGTGTCATGCCTAAGATCTCCGATACGGAGAGGACCGCACTAGAAGCCGGTGTTGTTTGGGCGGAATCAGATCTCTTTTCCGGTAAACCTAACTTTAAAAAATTAGTAAAAGAACCCTATGCAGAACTCAATGCGGAAGAAAAAGCTTTCATCGACGGACCTGTGGAAGAACTCTGCTCTCTGATTGATGATTGGGAAGTCTGGCGAAAAAGAGAACTTCCAGCCGCCGCCATGGATTTTATTAAGAAAGAAAAATTCTTAGGCATGATTGTGCCTAAAGAATATGGCGGTCTTGGCTTTTCGGCCTTAGCTCATGCGGATGTGATCGCTAAGTTGTCCACTCGTTCCGTGACAGCCGGAATTACGGTGATGGTTCCTAACTCTTTAGGACCTGCAGAACTTTTGATTCACTATGGTACTGAAGAGCAAAAGAAGCATTGGTTGCCTAAACTAGCTAGTGGTGAAGTGGTTCCTTGTTTTGGTCTTACTGAACCACCCGCGGGAAGTGATGCCGGTGCTATTCAGGCGACGGGTGTTCTGTTTAAAGGTGATGATGGGCGTATTAAAATTAAAATGAACTGGAATAAGCGTTGGATCACACTGGCGGCGATTTCAGATGTTTTAGGTATTGCATTTAAGCTTAAGGATCCGGATGGATTGATTGGTGATAAGGAAGATGTGGGCATTACTTGTGCTCTTGTTCCTTCAAAAACTGAAGGTGTCGTTATTGGTCGCCGACATGATCCATTGAATGTTCCTTTCTATAACTGTCCTACTCAAGGTCACGATGTGGTTGTTGACGCAGAGGATGCCATCATTGGTGGTGTTCAAGGTGGAGCTGGAGAAGGTTGGAAAATGTTAATGGAATCATTGGGCGCAGGTCGAGGTATTTCATTGCCTTCACAGAGTGCTGGTGGTTTGAAGTACATTTCTCGGGTGGCTTCGAACCACGCCATGATTCGTAAGCAATTTGGAGTTTCTATTGGTCAATTTGAGGGAGTGCATGAGCCATTGGCGCGCATCTTTGCGCAAAACTACTATGTAGATGCTATGCGCAGGTACACATTAGGTGCCATCGATGGCGGGATCTCTCCACCTGTAATCACTGCGATTTGTAAATTCCAAACAACGGAAGCCTATCGTAGAGGTATTAATGATGGAATGGACGTATTGGGTGGAGCTGGTATTTCTTTGGGGCCAAAAAACTTGTTGGCCACCGGTTACATGGCAGCGCCGATCAGTATTACTGTGGAAGGGGCGAACATCCTGACCCGGACTCTTATGATTTTTGGTCAAGGTGCTTTAAGAGCACATCCTTACGCCTATAAAGAAGTGGCGGCGGTAGAGAAAGGTGATCTCACGGCATTTGATAATGCATTCTGGGGACACATTGGTCACATTACTCGGAACCTTTGCCGTTCGGCTGTGTTGAGTGTTTCTAGAGGAAAACTCGGAACCAGCCCTGTTGGTGGACCTCTAAGTGGTTGTTGGAAGCGGTTGTCCTGGGCTTCTGCAAGTTTTGCTATTTTAGCCGATATGGCCATGGGTCTGATGGGTGGAAGCCTGAAGTTTAGAGAAAAAATCACGGGTCGGTTTGCCGATATTCTTTCTTGGATGTTTATTGGGCTTTCCATACTTAGACGTTGGGAAGCTGAAGGGCGCAAAAAAGAAGACCTTCCTGTGGTTCATGTGGCCATGTGGTATGTGTTTAACAACATACAAATTGCTTTTGATGGGATCTTTAGAAACTTTGATGTTCCAGTGATTGGGCTCCTTTTCAAAGGCCCGGTGAGATGGTGGTCGCGGTTTAACAGAATTGACTGGGAACTAAGAGATGAGACCACTGCTGCGGCCGTTCAGATCTTTCTTCAGGACTCTGAGCAACGGGATCGACTCACAGATGGCATTTACATCCCTCAGGATGAGTCCCAAGTGTTTGCTCGCCAAGAGAAGACGTTTAAGGCAGTTCTGGGTGCAGCTGTGGTGGGCCGCAAGGTGCGAAAGGCAATACGTAAGAAAATTCTTCCTAAAAAGCCTTTTTCTCAGATCTTGGATGAGGCCGTTGAAAAGTCTGTGATCACGGCTGAGGAGAAGACTCTGCTTAAATCAGCTGAGGATATGCGCAATGAAGCTATCCAGGTGGATGACTTTAGCGAAGAGGAGTTCAGGTCTAGAGCCTAACTGTCTGTAATTATTGAAATATTTATTGGCCTCTCGGGATTCCCAGAGGCCATTTTTTTTAGAGGGTCAGTTTGACTTCCCATATAATCAGTGGCATATCTTAGGGCCTTGTTTTTAACCAAAAAGGTAAAAGTACGATGAAAAAAGAGATCCATCCTGAATTTAGAGAAGTGGTTTTCCAAGACGTTTCTTGTGACTTCAAATATAAAACTTTGTCCACAGCGGCTTCCAAAGAAACTGTTGAATACGAAGGGGCGACGTATCCGTTGATTAAAGTGGATATCTCCAGTGCTTCACACCCATTCTATACTGGTAAACAGCGTATTATGGATACTGAAGGTCGTGCAGAGCGCTTTAAGAAGAAGTTTGGTACTCGTCACGCGAAGAAGAACTAATTTAAAGTTTTCAAAAGACTTATTTAATTTAAAGCAGGTGCTTGTAGCATCTGCTTTTTTTTGGTCCAGATTCTGGGAGATTGGCTGTTCCAGGAATCCGTTTATTGCCATGATAAGTTTATGACGATTCTATTTATGTGTGCTGCGAATTCCGTCCGATCCCAATTGGCCGAAGGCATTGCGCGAAAATATTTACCAGAACATAAGATCCTTAGTGCCGGTGCCGGCTCAAGCCACGTCCATCCCACAGTGATCGATGTATTAAGAGATCTTGAGGGCATTGATGCTTCCAGCCACATTTCCAAATCTGTGGCTGAGATTGATGTCGATATGGTGGATTTGACCATCGCTGTTTGCAAAGAAAGCGTCATGCCGCCGGAACTTTTACTCAAGCCGCATAGGGTATGGCCTTTTTCTGTCCCCAGTAATCGTAGTTTGACAGAGTCTTTGGCCAAAGAGATGAAAGAAAAGATTCTCGTGCTGAAATCTGAATTATCCTAACTTTGTGACTGCTTTTTTTGAGCTTCAGTGCTGCCGTGATAAATCCTCAAAATATCTAATTCTTGTACACGACGATCGATCCTGGTGGTGGGGCGTATCGGACTATGCGGCAGCGACGAGCTGAAGCATAGTTTGAGACGAGCCGCTGCCACAAAGGCCAGAGAGGAGTGGGTAAGAATTAGATATTTTGAGGATCTATACGGCCTTAATGATGCGAAATCATGAATTGGATGTGCTTCAAGGTGTCCGAGGTTTCGGATGACCTAAGGTGGAAGAGTGAAAGGTTCTAAATAGAGTGGGAGAAGTTCGTTGCATACAGGGTATGACTTCAGAATTTTTACTCCTTTCATTAAGTTGGCGTGGACTACCCATAAAACCCCATCATCTACGGGCTGTCGCCGATTTGAACTTCAATCAATGGCGGGGATACCTTTCCGAGCAGTTGGGAGAGTCCTTTTTTGAGTTCGAGAATAAACAACCGGGCTGGAGGGAGAAGTCCGAGCAAGAGTGGAAGTGGCTGGAGAAGAACCGAGCGCAAGTGTGCTATATCAATAGTTCTGATTATCCTATCTTGTTGTCTCGACTAGAAAATCCACCCTTAGCGTTGACCTATTTGGGAAGTCCCTGCTGGATCAATCGAAAGGGGATCGCTGTAGTGGGCAGTCGCCAGCCGGACCCTTCCACATTGACTTGGCTTGATCAGGAATTAGCGCCTATGTTGGCCCAGCCGGGATGCTTTTCCATAAGTGGTGGGGCCAGAGGTGTGGATCAAAAGTGTCATAGTGTTTCTCTCAAAACAAGAACGCCAACGGTGTCATGGATGCCTTCGGGGTTGTCCCAAATTTATCCCAAAGGCTTTCAGCAATGGGTGAGTGCTATAGTTGAACAAGGAGGGGCTGTGGTTTCTACCTTCTCACCCATGCAACCCATGTATAAGTCTCAGTTTCATGTTCGCAATCGATGGATTGTAGGGATGGCCAATGCTGTGGTTATCGCAGAAGCTCGGTTGCGGAGTGGCACACTGTTAACAGCACAAATTGCCATAGATGAGGGTAAATCCATGGGTGTTGTTCCCTGTTCACCTATGCTTCCCACCGGTAGGGGGGGATTGAATCTTATTAATGATGGAGCACTTATGCTTCGGGATCGATGGGACCTCCGATCCTTACTTAATGATTCGCATTGAGGGTATTTAGGTCTGATAGCTCTTACGCAATTTATAAGCGGCAAAAATCATAAAAATCACATTGGGAATCCATACGGCTACAACAGGGGGTAAGGCGCCGGACTTGGCAAGGCTTTCTCCTGTAATATAGAAAGCCCAATAGAACACAACGACGAATATGGCCGTGACAAAACCACTGCCTTTCCCATGTCTTAGGTTGGTTTGGATTCCTAAAGCCACTCCCACAAAAGCAAAAACCAGACATACGAAAGAGAGAGCCCAGCGACGATGATATTCAGTGGTAAATTTTAAACGTTCTTTTTCTGCAAGATTTGGGTTTCTAGCGAGATAGGTATGGATGTCCGCACTGGAAAAAGACAACGGAGTGGCCTTTCTCTTTTTACCACTACCAGTATCGAAAAGATTAATGTCATAAGATTTGAAATCCACTTTTGTGTAGTTTGCATCCGTGGTCCGGTGAATATTCCCATCAATGAGTCTAAGAAGAGACTTAGACGCAGGCACTTCCGTGTCCTGAATAAGACTGCCTTCTTTTGCAATGATCGTCATGGGGTAGTCGGGGTTGCGCTCATCGTAAATAAAGACTTTTTTGAGTTGGCCAGTTTCACTGTCAATTTCATTGGTATAAACCACAAGATCAAAAAAACCTTCAGAAAATACACCGGCTCTTATTGTTACGCTGGCTTTCATATTTTTAAGTTTATTTATAATCGACTCGAATTCACGGTTACCCCACGGAGCCAAAGTATGGCTAGTTTGTAGAGCGCCAACGGTAGAAATGACGGCCAAAATGAGGGCCGGGACAGAAAGCTGTAAGCTGTTCAGGCCAATGGATTTAAAGGCAATGAATTCTGAATCAGAACTCAGGCGACCATAGGTGAGCAGGACAGCAAATACGAGGCTCATTGGAAGAATGACCGGTACAAAACTAATGGTCATGAATCCCATCATCTTCAGTACAGTCTCAATACCTACTCCGTGGGCAAGCACAAACTCCGTAAGGCGGAGAAGCTGAAACATGAGCAGGATGAATATAAAGACGATGAGCCCCAGAATAAAAACAGGAAGGAGCTCAAAAAAAATGTATTTATTAGCCAGG